>Ga0299915_10002946_pt1 | contig 12346 bp, 5 predicted proteins | sample RVTome_13_FD_200263 | JGI IMG/M metagenome (GOLD analysis project Ga0299915, IMG submission 200263) | Soil microbial communities from uranium-contaminated site in the Upper Colorado River Basin, Wyoming, United States - RVT92D227 (version 2) ...
GATCAGAACAAGGTGCAAGAAATTACGAGATCCTGCTTAGTGTCACGCAAACACTACATCAAAATGGACAAAATCTTATAGAACACGGGCCATCTATCTTATTAACTTCACATGGCTGACCTCTTTCAATAAATGGCAACATTTATTAGATTGGTTGATTACAAAAATAGCGAACTGAAAGAAAAAGAATTTTTTAATAAAAAGAATTATTCTATTGCAGAATCTCAGAATAATTTTTCAAATATCTCAGGAAGCCCAATTGTATATTGGGCATCTCAAAAAATTCTTGAACTATTCCGGGACAGCAAGCCATTATCAGAACAAATTGAGACAAGGGAAGGCCTTACGACAGGAAATAATGAGCTTTTCTTGCGCTTTTGGCATGAGGTTTCAGTCGCAGACATAGGTTTTGGTATATCGGATAACAAAGTTGCACTAAATAGTAATAAACGATGGTTTCCCTATGTGAAGGGTGGTGACTTCAGACGCTGGTCAGGAAATTTTGAGTATATCGTTAATTGGTTTGATGATGGACAGGAACTGAGACTCTTTAAAGACGCTGATACCGAAAGAGTGAGATCACACAACTACAACGGTGATTATGCATTTAGAACTGGATTTACATGGTCGGGTATATCAAGTAGCACTTTTGCTGTGCGCCACGTTCCGGCAGGATTCATGTTCGATGCTAAGGGGCCAATGGGCTTTTCAAAGGCAATTGATGAGCAAGAGATTCACGAGGGACTCTTGAATAGTACCGTTACAAATCACCTACTTAAAATGTTAGCACCCACACTGGATTTTAAATTAGGGCACATATTAAATTTGCCGCTAAACAAATCTTTACCAAGGGAGGTAAAGACAATATGTAGTAAAGCAATAGCGCTCTCATTTAGAGATTGGAACGAACGCGAAAACTCATGGGACTTCACCGAACCCCCACTCACAGGTGGCGACTATCTTCAGCGCACGCTCGATGTAACTTACAGTCGACTTCGCACCCACTGGTGTGATATGACTCAGGAATTGCAGCACCTCGAAAGGGAAAACAACCGCATTTTCATTGAAGCTTACTGTTTACTGGATGAATTGAAACCCGATGTTCCTCTCTCTGAAATCACCCTGACCTGTAACCCGCATTACCGATATGGCAGCAACAAGAGTGAAGAAAATCTTGAAGCGCTGCTACTAACTGACACTATGAAAGAGTTGATATCATACTCTGTGGGCTGCATGTTTGGTCGCTATTCGCTGGATAAAACTGGTTTGATCTTAGCAAATCAGGGTGAGACGTTAGTAGATTTCAAAAAAATTGTTCCGAATTCATCATTCATTCCTGATGATGACAACATCATCCCTATTCTTGATGACGAATATTTCACCGATGATATCTTAGGCCGATTTAAAGAATTTCTTAGAATAACATTTGGTGCTGACACATTATCTGAGAATTTAGATTTCATCGCAGGTGCTCTCTCGAAAAATACGAATGAATCATCTGAACAAATACTCAGAAAATATTTCTTGACGGAATTTTATAGGGATCATTGCAAAATGTATAAAAAACGACCGATTTACTGGTTATTTACTTCAGGAAAAGAAAAAGCTTTCAATGCATTGATTTACATGCATCGATACAACAAAGAGCTACTGGCGAAGATGAGAATTGATTATCTTCATGAGCTCCAATCGAAACTTGAAGCAAAGAAATCCACCTTGAAGCTTGATTCAAAGGATACCCGTGAACGTTCCCATGCCCAGCAGGAGTTAATTAAACTTAATAAACAACTTGATGAGATCGTTTCATATGATGAACTATTAAAGAATATGGCAGATCAATATATTGATATTGATTTAGATGATGGTGTAAAGGTTAATTATGAGAAATTCAAAGGACTGGTAGCAGAGGTTTGATAAATATGCCAGAAGAAACAATTTCAATAGATGATAAATTAAACCAATTCTTTCCTGGAAGAGTTGTAAGAAAAGACCTGACAAAACTATTGAAAGTCGGAGCTAACGTCCCTATCTATGTCTTAGAATACCTCCTTGGTCAATACTGTGCAACTGATCAAGAAGAACTTATAAGAGAAGGCTTACAAAAAGTAAAAAAGATCCTCTCAGAAAACTATGTTAGGCCTGATGAAGCAGAAAAAATAAAATCAAAAATCAAAGAAACAGGGTATTACACAGTAATCGATAAAGTTGAAGTAAAACTAAACGAAAAACACGATCTCTATGAAGCAACGTTTTCAAATTTAGGGCTAAAACACGTTGAAATCAAATCAGAATACGTAAAACAATTTGATAAACTATTATGTGGAGGCATATGGTGTATCCTTAAAATGGAATATTCAACAGCAGAATCAGCACAATCTCCATTTATTATCGATGATTTAAAACCAATACAAATACCACATGTCGATATAAAAGAAATCATCGACAACAGAAAAAACTTTACAAAAGAAGAATGGATCGATATCCTCCTTAAATCAATAGGAATGGAACCTACCCTACTTCTCTATAAAGTAAAATGGCACCTCCTCCTACGCTTAGTTCCACTCATTGAAAACAACTACAACCTAGTCGAACTCGGACCCCGCAGCACAGGTAAATCACATGTCTACAAAGAAATTTCACCAAACTCCATCCTCATATCAGGGGGGCAAACAACTGTTGCAAACCTCTTCTACAATATGTCCACGAGAACCATTGGGCTCCTAGGACTTTGGGATGTTGTTGCTTTTGATGAAGTCGCAGGAATCAGCTTCAAAGACAAAGGTGGCATACAAATAATGAAAGACTACATGGCATCAGGCTCATTTGCACGAGGAAAAGACCTCAAAAACGCCAATGCCTCGATAGTTATGGTAGGAAACATCAATCAAAGTGTTTCAACTTTATTAAAAACAGCGCATCTCTTCGCACCATTCCCTGAAGAAATGAACCATGACACTGCATTCTTTGACCGAATCCACTATTACTTACCAGGGTGGGAAATGCCAAAATTCAAACCAGAACATTTCACAAATGGATATGGATTCATCGTCGACTATCTTGCAGAATTCCTACGAGAAATGAGAAAACGATCATTTAATGATGCTCTCTACAAATATTTCAAAATGGGAAATAATCTCAATCAACGAGATGTTATCTCTGTAAACAAAACTTTTTCTGGTTTAATGAAACTGATCTATCCCGACGGGAATGCAACCAAAGAAGATGTCCGAGAAATACTTGAATACACACTTGAAGGCAGACGACGTGTAAAAGAACAACTGAAAAAAATAGGTGGCACGGAATTTCACGATGTAAATTTCTCTTATATCGATAATGAAACACTTGAAGAAAGATTTGTCACAGTCACAGAAACTGGGGGATCAAAATTAATTCCAGATGGCCTCACAAAACCAGGACAAGTCTATACTATTGGCGTTTCAGACCAAAGCAAGATAGGTGTATATAAAGTCGAACTTCAGGTTGTTGCAGGAACAGGAAAATATGAAAAAACAGGACTAGGATCCAATCCCGAAGCAAGAGAGGGTGTCAATACCGCGATAAACTTTTTTAAAGCTAATGCAAAATCAATTAGTCAGTCCATTTCTACAAAAGAAAAAGATTACTTTGTTAATATTCAAGATATGTATGGGGTGGGAATGACAAAAGATCTTGCCCTTGCTATATTTATAAGTTTTTGTTCAGGTGCATTAGAAAAACCTGTCCAGGAACAATTAGCAATCCTAGGTACAATGACAATTGGTGGTTCAATAAGTACGATAGATAATTTATCAGATCTTCTCCAGGTTTGTCTTGATGCTGGAGCAAAAAAAATATTAATTCCTATGTCCTCTGCAGCAAAAATCCAAACTGTACCACCTGATCTCTTCAGCAAGTTTCAGATATCATTTTATGAAGATCCTATCGACGCAGTACATAAAGCATTAGGATTTACTTAAAAAAACCTACATTTCTCCTTTTTCCTTCATACTCAAATATGCATTATTTCCAATGATAATATGATCCAACACATTGATTCCTAGTAGCTCCCCCGCACCAATAAGCATCTTTGTTACTTCTTTATCATTTAGACTTGGCTCACAATCACCATTTTGAAGGTTTTACACCAATAATATTAATTTAACATTCGACTTAGTCTTTACCTAGCGAAACCAGCTCCTCTATAATGATCTGGTCCGTCATACTAAGACATAATACATAGAAATCCTCTATCTTTGAGAGGTTACCTTGGAAAAAAATGAACAAAAACGAGATGTTCTTAACAACATCATAAAACAAGCAGGGAAATGGGATGACGTATCAGATCTTGACACCACTGCTCTGAATCATAAGATTGAAGAAAGTGAATGGTCACAGCAATTAATTAATCAGATACTAAAATTTCACAAATAGAGAGATCGGAACGTGTTTCCCTGAGCAAATTAAAAAGTAAGGAAGAATAAAACGGACAACCGACTGCTCGTTTGATTAAAACGATGAATAAAAAAACATACGCTAACATATTTTCTCCTGTAGAAAATTGAAAAAAAATACTGTAGACTAATCAATTCGAAATATTCCTGTTAAAAAACACCGAATAATTAACAGCTATTTTTAATGGTAACATAAGTATCTCTTCAGAAATGGGTTAAAAAGATGTTACATTCGACTTTTGCCTAAGGCATTCAACGGTTTAAAGCAGTGCTAAAAACAACCTAAAAACACCCCTTATAGGAGAGCGTAACATTATATTAATTATGTTACCGTTTTTGTCCTCCTGACAAGCCGACCGACACCCCCAAAAATTTCCCGAGCAATACTTCTCCTGTTGACCCATTTATAACTAATGCTGTTATCTAATCACACAGAAAACTCATAGGTGAGTATACTCGATTTTCAATATAACCAATAATATTATAATCGCATATTTTTAAAAAGTGAACTTTTAGACCATTTAAAAATTATATACCATTCTTGCTTTTTTAGTGGTTATTGTACACTTTTTTAATTGAATTTCTCCTATAACACAAACCAAATTATAGATTAATGATGCTGTTGTGGTTGAACACACAAAATTAGCTATTAAAAATAATACTAAACATCATAAACTGAAAAACAACAAAATGAGTATACTCGTGGAGTCCATAACGCCTGTTATTATAAAAATTATGGTTATACTAAAAAATGATGTAAAATAGTCTACTGACAAACTACTTATATCTATAAAGCAAAAAAAAAGTTTGAATGTAAAAAAAGCCTTTTTGAGTATAAGCTTTTTATTGATAACTAATTATATTATAAATGTGTAAAATATAATTGCTAATTGTATAATTTATTAGGTCACTGTATAAACTACCTATAAAAAAACTAAAAAGTTTTTCAAGTCCACCTATAAAAGACATAATACCTGTTTTTATAAATCATCATGTTATACTAATGACTATCTGCAATCTGCTTTCTATTTCAGCCTAGAGATTATAACTATTTTATAATTTTCTCCTGTGTATATGGATAAGTATAAACAATTTGTTGTTTTTAACCTTTATTGTAACAAATGTTGTAATTAAATATTAGTTGTTTGCCAATAAATACTTATATACCTATTATCTGATACAGTAATTATTATTTTAGGGAGGTAGAAATAAAATGAAGAAATCTTTTAGTAGAAAAAATATTTTGAAAGAAGCTAGTGTTTTGCTAATAGCTGTGTTTATGGTTTTATCCACAGTTGTTGTGACTGGAAATAAAATTAATATGAGTGATACTGATATTACCTGGCATGTTACAGGGAGTAATGTTGGTGATGTAGGTATATCTGAAGGATCATCTGCTATTTTTGAGGAAGATTTCACTGGTGTAGCAACAGGTGCGATTCCAGCTGGTTGGACAAGAACAGATACCCATTGGGGAGCAACACAATCTAATCATGCAGGTGGTGTATCGGCAGAAATGAGATTAAGTGGGACACCTGGTTTTTCTGGTACTTGTAGATTGATCACACCAGCGATTGATACAACTGGTGTAACAACTTCAATAAACCTAACATTTAAAAACTATTTAGATCATCATTTATTTAATGGATATAATCTTAGGGTGGAACTGTCACCTGATGGAGGAAGCACATGGATCGCTTTTTATTCAATTATACCAACACAAAATATGGGACCAGAAACCGTTACCATTAGTATTGGACCAGCGTACTTAGGGGGTATCTTTTATCTTGCATGGACATACATCGGAAACTCATCTGGTATAAATTATTGGTATATTGATGATATTAGTTTAAGCAGTGGTGGAGTAAATAACCCGCCTAATACACCTAGTAAACTTAATGGTCCAACCTCTGGTGTACCTGATATAGAATACACTTATACTACATCTACTACAGATCCTGATGGTGATACGGTTAGATATGGTTTGGAAGGGACCCAGGATAATACTGTGGATTTTTGGACAGTTTACTATAATTCTGGGGTAACATGTGAAATAGAAATAACTTTTGTTGAAGTTGGTACTTATTATTTTAGAGTATTAGCAGAAGATGAACATGGTGCTCAGAGTGGTTTTTCACAAACATTGACTGTTGTTATTTCTGAAGGTAATCCCCCAGTTGAAATTCGGGGAACTACAACAATAAATTATATGGGTGAACAGATAACGGGAAACACTGTGGTTTTGGAATATCCAAATGAGGGGATAATAAAGACTACGTTTGATGCAGATCTTGGACCGCTGGAGGATTGGATTTGGCCTTGCCATCGTATATCAATGTGGTCAATTTATGGTCCTATATTTGTTGGTGTAGATGAGGACTACCCAGGCATATACAATTTATTTGAGATATCAGGTGGAAATATTGATGCTTATCAACACATAGTTGAGAAACGTAATGGTGAGAAGGTAGGAGAAATAGTAGAATATGCTACAATAAGAGCTGATGGTGATGGTTCTTTTACTGCAAATGCAGATGTTACAATCTGGGATGTTGTTCATATACCTACGTGGAAAGATTGGTGTAAAGAAATAGAAATTTTGATAGATGAAGTGGCACCTGGTTGTATAAAGGCAACCTTTACAGTAAACCGCCCCCTCGTAGATGGATCATTCCTAACAGGGATTGTAACTCGATATTACAACCATACCACCGATAATAGAATGCCATCCCCCGAGAAATTTATCTTCAGATTAGATGAGTTAAATGTAACCCAAAATATGATGTCCTATCAAGCTTATGGACGTTATGAGCCTTTAGATAATCCTCCGGATGAAATTCAGGGAACTACAGCAATAAATTTTATGGGTGAACAGATAACGGGTAGCACTGTGGTTATTGAATATCCAGATGAGGGGATAATAAGGACTACATATGAGGGAAATCTTGGATCGCTGTGGCCTTGGATTTGGCCTTGCCATCGTATATCAATGTGGTCAATTTATGGTCCTATATTTGTTGGTGTAGATGAGGACTACCCAGGCATATACAATTTATTTGAGATATCAGGTGGAAATATTGATGCCTATCAACACATAGTTGAGTTTCGCAATGGTGAGAAGGTAGGAGAAATAATAGAATATGCTACAATAAGAGCGAAAGGCGATGGTTCTTTTACTGCAAATGCAGATGTTACAATCAGGGATGTTGTGAATATACCACCTTGGATTGATTGGTGTCCAGAAATACCAATTTGGTTGCGAGAAGTGGAGCCTGGCTGTATAGAGGCAACCTTTACAGTAAACCGTCCCCTCGAAGATGGATCATACCTAACAGGGATTGTAACTCGATATTACAATCATACCACCAATAATAGAATGCCATCCCCCGAGAAATTTATCTTCAGATTAGATGAGCTAACAGTTACCCAAAATGAGATGTCCTATGAAGCTTATGGACGTTATGAGCCTGGAAGTAATCCACCAGATGAACCATCAGTATCCTATAATAAAAAAACTGATGAGCTTGTAATTAGAGCTACAGATCCAGATGATGACGATATACGATATGGAATTTCATGGAATAATGATCAAAACGTTGACGCATGGACAGATTATTATCCTTCAGGTGAATCAGCAAGAATGGATTGCGAAGGTAAAGAAGGTACTGTAGGAGTAATTGCTCAGGATGCAAATGGTGCTTATAGTAGTTGGGTTTCAGTAAAATCAAAGGAGAAATCAGTAGAATACCAGATTTTTGATTTGTTATTAGATAGACTATTCTACCGTTTTCCTTTCTTTGAAAAAATACTAAACCAATATTACTATAATTAAAAAAAACCAAACTCTAAACTATTTTTTTCTTTCTTTTTTATAAGATGAAATCAGTGATAAAAGCTAATTCTTTGAGCTTAATGTAACAAATGTTGTAATTAAATATTAGTTGTTTGCCAATAAATACTTATATACCTATTATCTAATACAGTAATTATTATTTTAGGGAGGTAGAAATAAAATGAAGAAATCTTTTAGTAGAAAAAATATTTTGAAAGAAGCTAGTGTTTTGCTAATAGCTGTGTTTATGGTTTTATCCACAGTTGTTGTGACTGGAAATAATTTTAATACGAGTGCATTAGGAGATGTTACAACGTTTTCTTTAGTTAGCTATGATTCGAATAATAATATATTTGAATATTCTTCTAATTGGACAAACAATAATTATAAGGAAACTATCAGTTCAAACCTATCAATGTCACCAGATATGTGGATAAGTTATAACGACGGGTACACTGAAAATAATATGGGTGTATCAGAGGGTGGAATTTCAACTGAAGCCATTGAGTTAACCGATATTGAGTTATCTGCAGTGAGAGGCTTAGTTATTTGTGAGATCAGAGTCTCTATCGGATCTGATGGACATGGTGCTGAACCGGGTATAACTTATGAAGTATGGATTGAGCAAACCTTGCCTGCTGATCCAACAATTGTAACTCCTATAGCAGTGGGCGTCTCAACTTCAGCTGTATGGAATAATATTGATATTGAGGATACCGCTATCCCAGATACTGGTGATTTATATATTGGTATTAACTTTCATCATGATGCAGGTAAGTACCCATGTGGTTTTGATGAGAGTATTACTTCACCCACTCGTGGTGGACTCTTATGGTCAGCTTCTACAGGATGGTCAGATCTTAGCAGCATTGGAAACCCTGGCGTCTGGGGTCTAGATATCGGAGTCTGTTCTAAAGAAAGCATAATTAGAACTACTGGTTATGAAAATTGGTACACTTATGTAGGTGATGGGACAGTAGATGTAAACGTAGCAAATGGAAACCTTATTGTTACTGGAACAGACCTAGCAATAGATGCAAGAATAGATATGCAAGGTTTTGTTAAATGCGGGACATGTGGCATATTAGTTGACCGAGTATATAACAGTCAAAGCGTTGAAAACTCGCCTTTTGGAGTTGGATGGACATATAACTATAACGTTTATCTTGAGGATGCTAAACTTGAAACAATTTCGCCTCCTGGTAATGATGGAGTTGTACTTCATGATGGAGATGGAGGATCACATATATTCATAAAATCAGATAATTCTTATATTTCTCCACCTGGAATACATTTTACACTGATAAAGAACGATGATGATACATTTACTCTTCGACATAAATATGGCACAGAAAGTAATTTTGATATGAATGGTAAATTAACAAGTGTGGTTGATACAAATAAAAACCAACTCTCAATGAATTATGATGCAGAGGGTCGATTAATTTCTGTTTTAAGCTGCTGTGGTAGCTACATAAACCTTGAATACAATTCAAACGACAGGATTACAAAAATTATAGATACTGCAAATAGGGTGGTAACCTATGATTATACTGAATCAGGTTATTTATCAAAGGTTACTGATTCCTTAGGGTATTCAACTAATTATACATATAATGGTGATAACATTCTTGAAAGTATAACAAATCCCAATGGGAAAAAGACTATCTTTAACTATCAATATCTTAATGATCTTTATCGATTACCTGAAATGAGCTATGAGTCTCCTGCTATAACTGCATATATCTTTAATTATGATTTTTCATCAAAAACTACTACTGTTACTGATGCTAATGGTCATAAAGGTACTTATAAATATGATGGTTACAACAGAGTAACAGAAATTACAGATCCTCTAGGCAAAAAAGAAGCTTACGTCTGGGATCCAGATAACAATGTTATTTTATTTACTGATAAAAACAGTAAAACCTGGGATTATGAATATGATCAAAATGGAAACCTATTAAAAGTCGAAGATCCGCTAGGTTATAACTCTAAACTTACTTATGAATATGCATTTAATAAACCCATAAGTTCGACAGATGAAAATGAATACACTACTTCTTATGAATATGATATAAATGGAAATCTAATCAAAACAATAGATCCCTTAGATAATTTTGAAACTTATACTTATGATAGCCGCGGAAACATGATATCACTTAAAGATAAAAACGATCATACCACCCTCTATAAATATGATAATTTTGGTCATATGATAAAAGTAACTGATCCGCAAGGCTATGAAACTGATTACGAATATGACACTGTTGGAAATCTAATAAAAGAAATTGATGCAAATGAACATATAACACAACATGAGTATGACTTACTCAGACGACCTACAAATGTTATAAATGCAGTTGGAGATGAAACTGATTACTCATATGATCCTGTTGGAAATCTAATTAAAGAAACTGATACAAACGATTATGAGACTGAATACACGTATGATACACTTGATAGACTAACCAAGATTACAAGATCATTTGAAACTGATAAATCAAATAGTGATGACAAAACAACATATGATATCAGTTCATTCTATTCTAATTTCATCCAAAAATATCCTTCGTTAAGTGCTATACTTAAACCCTTATTTGTTGGATTTTTTGAGGGGCATCTTTTACTGAAAGACTTGCTTATTAAAGACTATACTCAAAGGCCACCTGAAACTGACTATGCGATTACTGAATACGAATATGATCCAGTTGGAAACATAATTTCTGTTACTGATCCAAATGGATATAGAACAAATTATGTTTATAATGATAGAAATGAACGTATCAAAAAGATAAATTCTGAGGAAGAAACAGTATCATATTCATATGATAATAATGGTAATAGTAAAACTTTAACAGAACCTAACGGAAACGTAATCACCTATATCTATGATGCAAGAGATAAATTAACTGATGTTTCGGATTCTATCGGAGTAGTCAGTAAATATTATTATGATGCTGTTGGCAATCTGATGGCAGAGGAAGATGCAAATGGCTATGATTTGGTATACTTTTATGACGAATTGAATAGAAATATTGCCCTTGTATTTCCAGAAGATTTAGATGGCGATGGTTATAAGGATGCGGAAGTCTATAACTATGATCCTGTAGGTAATCTGCTCAGTGTAACTGATCGGAATGGTAATCCAACAAATTATTATTATGATGAGACCGATCGATTAATAAAAGTTATTGATGCCCTAGGATATGAAACTGAGTATGAATATGATCCTGTTGGAAACATGATTGATATTACGGATGTAAATAATCATGCAACATCTTATGCTTATGATCAATTGAATCGTGTTATTCGTGAGACTTTTGCTGATGGAACAACAAGAAAATTTACCTATGATGCTGTTGGTAATATTATTTCCAGAGAGGATCAGCTTGGCCAGGTGACACAGTATGTATATGATGATTTATATAGGGTTATAAAACGAGATTATCCTGGGAGTAATGATGATAGTTTTACTTATGATAAAGCAGGTAGGATGCTTTCTGCAAATAATGCTGATAGTAAGGTGACTTTCGTGTATGATACTGCGGATCGGTTGATACAAACACAACAGAATAATTATCTCATAGAATACGAGTATGATATACTAAATGGTCTGAGAACTATTAAATATCCAGTATATAAAAAGAGCAAAGATGTGTCGTATGAATCTAAAATCATCTCAAAATCAAATAATCCTACATATGTACCTGCGCTTTTGGATGGTGGAAGTGTTGTTGAAACGAGTGATAAACGCGGTCGTTTGATTGATGTGGAAAAAACAGGGTTAGGTGTTCTTGCAGAGTATATTTATGATGATGCAGATCGTTTGCTTACGAAGACGTATCTTAATGATGTAACTTCTAGTTATAATTATAATGGTAATGATTGGGTAACAAGTCTGCAACATTGTAAGAGTTCAACGTTGATCGCTGGCTTTAACTATGAGTATGATACTAGTCAACGACATAAGTAATTGGACATATTGAAATTAAATCTATGACCTGCTAAGAATTGATCAATCTTCATTTGCAAATTCTCCATGGTTGAAAAATAGGTAGAATTTGTGACCATACCTCGTATT
>Ga0299915_10002947_pt1 | contig 12346 bp, 9 predicted proteins | sample RVTome_13_FD_200263 | JGI IMG/M metagenome (GOLD analysis project Ga0299915, IMG submission 200263) | Soil microbial communities from uranium-contaminated site in the Upper Colorado River Basin, Wyoming, United States - RVT92D227 (version 2) ...
GTTCGCCCTTCATCGGAGCCCCGAACACAATGTCTTTCTTGGTGTCCTTGGCGAGCCGGACTATGGCCTTGATCATCGGGCTTGAGGCTGTCTCCGCCTGCCCGAACAGGTCGTCCCGAGGCATGTAGCCTGTGAGGCTGAGCTCTGGGAAGATGACAATCTTTCCCTTCGTCTTACGCACGATGTCCTTCATGCGCTTCAGGTTGGCCTCCTTGTCGTGGAGCTGACAAGTGAGCTGGGCGAGTGTGACAACGATTTTCGCCATCACACGACGAATGGTCCTGCAGATAGATTACGGTTCTCCCTTGGCAATCAGGCCAGACCGACCATAAGCGATATATCCAGACGGGGGTATTCCAGCACGATGATACTCCCGAAGCTCAAGGAAGGGACGGAGCAGATAATCGAGAAATTCCTCTCTGAGAAGCTGAGAAAGACAGGTGCCAAAGGCTACGTTCTTGGCGTGAGCGGAGGTATGGATTCTGCCGTCGTTCTGAGGCTCTGTGCGCGAGCTGTCGGGAAGAAGAGGGTGCTGGCGCTCCTGATGCCTGAGAAGGATTCCCCGAAGGAAGACCTCTTGGATTCCATGGAGATCTGCAAGCGCGAGGGCGTGGATTACAAGGTCGTCGACATCACCGGTCCTGTTGAAGCTTGCAGGAAAGCGATCAAGGAGAAGATCGACAGGAAGTCACTGGCAAACATCAAAGCCAGAAGCAGGATGATCGTTCTCTACCACTACGCCAACACCGATTGGAGACTAGTCGTCGGGACCAGCAACAAGAGCGAGCTACTTATCGGATACTTCACGAAGTTCGGCGACGGCGCAGCGGATCTGGAGCCGATCGGCGACCTCTACAAAACGGAAGTTCGGCAACTCGCGAAGGATATCGAGATCCCTGACAAGATCATCAAGAAGGCGCCTTCTGCTGGACTGTGGAAAGGGCAGACGGACGAAGGAGAAATGGGAATCACTTACGAGCGGCTAGATGCGATTCTGTTCGGCATAGAGCTTGGTCTGGCCGAGAAGGATATCGCTGAGCGAGCCGAAACCACAGTCAGAGAGGTGGCGAAGATTGCGAAGACCGTGAGAATGACTTCTCACAAGCGCAAGGTCCAGCCGGCCCCGAAGCTGGGTCTGAGGACTCCTGGACTTGACTGGCGTGAAGGCGACGAGGACATCTAGACACTGTTCCAAACGTTTATGTAAGGCCATCCTTTTTGGAGCGACACACCAAGCTCCCGTAGTGTAGTCCGGCCAATCATTCGAGCCTCTCGTGGCTGCTTTCGCGGCAGGCCGGTGAAAGTTCGATACCCGGGTTCAAATCCCGGCGGGAGCACATTATTCACGCGTAAGCTGGCCAGTGTTCCTTGCGGGTAGACTCCAAGCCGAAATCCGTGCCCTCGCACATCTTATCCCTGGGGACGTGCCAGTCATCACCCGTCGCCAGAACGAAAAGCGTTCAATGCGTTTCGGCTGGTCTTGATGGCGAGGGCAATTCCGTGGCACTGGGCACAAGCAGGCTCACCTTCGTGCCCTTCGCGTAATCCCCGGGGATCCTATTCTCTATTTTCAACTGTCCCCCCAGCTCCTCCATGATGAGCGACATGAACGTTAGGGCGGACGCCACCCCCCGAGTGAACCGGTTCCCCGCGCCAAGTGGGTCGACCGTGAGACCACTCTTTATGACATCGGGTATGCCGGGGCCATCATCCGCAATTTCTACTTTCCACATTGACTCATCCATTCCGGTCTGTGCGGGCTTCACACCAATACTGATCGAAACCTCGTTCTTTTCAGTATGCTTGACTGAGTTGTCGATTATCTCGTATACCACGTCCTCTATCCACCCTTCTCCTCTCGCAAGTATCTCGCCTTCGCGAGGGTAGTGACAGACGACATTAAGTCTCCTGCCCGGGAACCTCATCTCAACTTCCTTCTGTGCACGCTCGAAAACGCTCCGCAGGTCGACTGGGGGCAAGTGCTTGAACGAGATTTTCTCTGCCTCGGCGAGCCTCCGTGTGAAGCGCACAAAGGCCGCAGTTCTGTCGACCTGCCTCTCAATCTTCCCTGCCCTTTCTCTCGCACCCAATGGTACCTTGTCGTCCTTTGATATCATCTCCGCGTACATCATGACAGGGGAAAGTATGTTCGATATATCGTGGCAGATGAAATCCAGGTAGGTTTGCGCCCTCAGAATCGCGGTCTCAGCATCCTCCTTCCGACGGCGCAGTTCCCCCTCCGCCTTCTTCATCTCCGATATATCGCGAGCTATGCCTTCGTGTGCAATGACCCTTCCTTTGTCGTCGCGGATAGGAACGGGTCGAAACTCGAGTACCACCTTCCTCCCGTTTCTGTGGTTCGTCTCGATGACGAAGGATTCACTATGGGAATCCGGATCCTCAAAGACCCTTTCGATGATGGGGGCATTTTCAGGAGAGACTATCTTTTTCCAGAGCTCTGGATTGGAGGCCAGCTCCTCAGGTGAATAACCAAGGATTTCTTTGCACGCAGGGCTTACGTAGTCAACCTTGAACGAGGGAACGAAACTGATCCTGTACAATATGTCCGGGGCGTTGTCTGCCAGGCGCCTGTATCGCTCCTCGCTCTCGCGCAGTTCCTGCAACGCTTCTCTCCTCTGCCTCCGAACGGCGGCATCCTTCAGCTCCCTCTCGACCGTGGGGGTGAGCCGCTTCAGATTGTCCTTCCAGACGTAATCTTTGGCGCCCATTCTCATGAGGGTCACAGCAAGCTCCTCGCCGATACTCCCAGACACGACTACGAACGGCATGTCAGGGTCTGCCCTTCTTGTGATGTCAAGAGCGGCAATACTATTGAAATGCGGCATTGAATGATCGGAGAGCACGACATCCCAGTTACTGCCCTTGAGAGCATCTGCCATGGTCTCCGGTGTATCGACTCGCGCGAACTCGACGTCGAACCCGCCTCGTTCGAGCTGACGAACGACGAGGCGTGCGTCGTCTTCGGAATCCTCAACGACAAGAGCACGGAGCGGTCTTCCCATTCTTTTCTACTCCTTCATTACCGGAGGAGGTTCGTTCAGCACTAGCCAGTAGAGCCCAAGCTGCAGCACGGACTTTGTGAACTGGTCGAAGTCAACGGGCTTTCGTATGTAGCTGTTCGCCCCCAAGGCATATCCGTTCACCACGTCTTGCTCCTCCCTTGAAGAGGTCAATATGACGACTGGAAGTAGCTTCGTCGGATTGTGTGACCGTATCTGCTTCAGCACCTCCAGTCCGCCGACCTTGGGCATATTCAGGTCCAGGAGCACGACCGTGGGCACGTCGTTTCTGTCGCGCTTCTCATACGCGCCTCTGCAGAACAGGTAGTTGAGCGCCTCCTCGCCGTCATGGGCCACTATGACTTCGTTCGCGACTCTGTTGCGCCTAAGAGCTCTCAGCGTGAGCTCAATGTCGTCTGGGTTGTCTTCCACCAGCAGTATTTTTTTCTCTTCCATGTTCGCTATCACCTCTTCAATGATCTCATAGTCGTAGGCAATGTGAAATAGAAGGTCGCACCGGCGTCGACGGCCGCTTCCGCCCAGATTCTGCCTCCATGGCGTCGTATCACTCTCTGAACAATGCTCAAACCGATTCCGGTGCCCGGAAATTCTCCGGTTCCGTGCAGGCGCTGAAAGGGCACAAACAACTTGTCCGCGTAAGCCATGTTGAAGCCCACCCCGTTGTCCCTCACGAAAAAGGTCTTCGTGCCATCCATCATCTGGGAGCCGAATTCTATCAAGGCCTTCTTCCTCCCTCCCGTGAACTTCCAAGCATTTCCTAGGAGGTTATCCAGGACGGACTTCAGCAGTCCCTGGTCGCCCTCGACCACGATCCCATCTTCGATCCTGAGGCTCACATCTCTTGTCGGCTCGGACTTCTGGAGCTCACTCGCAACAGACCGAGCAAGGGCACTGAGATCCACTCGACCGATCACCATTTTTCCGCGCGACATCCGCGAGAGCTTCAGCATATCGTCAATGAGCAGCGCCATTCGCTGGCTGCCGGCTCGTACCCTTGCAAGGTAATCCTTGCCTTGCGCATCGAGTCTGTCCGCGTAGTCCTCGAGCAGTGCGTGGCTGAATCCGTCGATGCTTCGGAGGGGAGCCCTAAGGTCGTGGGAGACTGAATAGCCAAAAGCCTCGAGCTCCTTGTTGGCAATCTCGAGACTGCTAGTTCTCTCAGCAACTTTCTCTTCCAGGTCCTGGACCAGCTCCTGCAGCTTGCCCGTCATGATATTGAAGTCAGAAGCCAGTTCCCCAATCTCGTCCCGGGATGTAATGTGGACTCTTTTGTCCAGGTTGCCGTGCGTGATTTCAGCAGCCGCCTTCCTGAACTCCGTCAAGGGTTTCTTGACTGATCTGGACAGCAGCATGTAGGTTCCCAGAAGGAAAACAATGCCCATGATCGCGCTCAACGCCAGAGTGGTGTTCCTCAAGTCCGTCAGGGGTGACAACACCTGCTGCCTATCGTACGAAATGACGAGGAACCAACGATATCCGTCGTAATCTGAGTAACCTTCGGAGCGGCTGAAGTAGTACAACCTTGCCCTGGAGTTTTCTTCGCCCACGTAAGAGCCCGAGCTGCCTGTCAGGGACTGCTCACGGATAGGTGTCGAGATCTCCTCGAGCGGTTTGAATGGCACCGAACTGAAGATGACCCTTTCATCGCTCGTCAACAGAACAACCTCGCCCGACGAATACAGGGATTGCCCTATTCCACCAATCGTAGACCATACTACAGAATTGACATCAACGAATCCCATTATCACGCCGAGTGGTCTTCCGACCGCGTCGTGAATTCTGGAGGATACCTCTAGTCCGTGGATGCCCAGGTGATTGTCATACATCACATCGCTGATGTATGATTCATTTGTCCACGCGGACTGCCACCAGTCTTCGTCGTCTTGTCTGTAGTCCACGGTTTTCTGCGACATTGCGACTGCCGCTCCGTAGCTATTTGCCACTATGATCTCCCTGAAAATGAGAAAGCCAGGGCCGACCTTAGTGCCGTTCACGAGGCTCTCCCTCAGGTCTTGTGACACAGCACACCTAGTCAATTCCTGCATGAATGGTGTCACATCCTCTTCGGGCACGGAGGTCCAATTCTCATCCACCTGTTCCATGTACTCAATCGGATCGCTCAAGTTCCCGAACCATGCATTCGATTCGGACAGGTTAGCCCTGACCACAGATCGCTGAGAGAATCTCTCCAGGACACCGCGTTGGTCGAGGACTCGATGGTCGACATCTCTAGTAGAGGTTTCGGCCAAGGCGATTGAGTTGTTGGACACCGAATCCAGATACGAATCAGTGCTCGATTTGATTGACCACCACGTCAATGAAATGACCAACAAAAGCATAACCATTACGGCGGCGATGATCTTTGCGCCAATGCTTCTTCTGAGCAGACCAACCGCCCGCGAATTCATAGGTAGATCAACTCATCACCGTCTATCCGCGCTTTGAATAGGTCAACTGCCATGCTATGGTCTCCTGCAGGCAGGGCGATGTTGCCCAGACAACCGTTGTAGATGAAGCCCCCTGTCAGCGCCTCCCTCAGGCTTTCTCGCGACAGTTCACGGTCGCGAAGAAGCCCTGCGACAATCTTGATGGCATCATAGCCTGACGCAGCCTGATAGGAGGCTTCCTTGCCGTATCTCTCTTCGAACTTTCCCGAGAATGACATTGCTTCGTAGTTAGCAAGGCTGTAGACGGCTGGTGCTGCCAGATACACACCATCCGCCTCGGGAGTGGATGTGATGTACGGTGCAGCCGCTCCCGAAGTTGTAAGAATCAGTCCCTCGTACCCGCTCTCGTTGAGCTGGACGAGAACGTTCCTGAGCGGGATCAGTGTCGAGACGCAGTACACTGCCTCATTCGCGGACACATTCTGAATCTCGAGGGCGAAGTCCGTCTCAGATGTCGCGAAGCGCTCAATCTGAGCTTCGCCTCCAACTGCTTCGAACTCCCTCTTGAGCGCCCCCGAGACAGAGATGCCGTAGCTGTCATTCGAGGCGAGAATTCCCAGTCGCTGAACCCCGAACTGGTCAAGGAACTCAAGTGCAACCCCCACCTCTTGCTCGGTCCCAGCATAGTATCTGAACACCCATTCCTTCCCGTTTGTCAAAGACGAATCCACGCTGACGACTGCGATGAGGGGAGCGCCCGCCTCCTCTGCGAGCGGGGCAACCGCGGCGGAGATAGAACTAATTGCGGTCATGTAGAACAACGGCCGGTAGTCTGCTTCCATCGTCCTGAACTCCTCTGCCGCGAGCGTCGCATTTGTCTCACAGTCGGCCACAATCAGCTCAATCGGCCTTCCGTTTATTCCTCCGAACTCGTTTATCTCATCGACTGCAATCAGGATCCCGTCTCTTGCATCTATCGCACCGGCCGACCCTGACCCGCTGAGTGGAAGGATCGCGCAGACCTTCAGGGTCTCCCGGGATCCGTGCATGACCTGCGCGAACAAGATGATGCTTATTAGGAGTAAAGCCAGGACTGCTGCCACCACTTTGGGGTTCCGCGTCACTCGCCTAATCCCGCCTCCTTCTGTCCCGCGTGATTTGAATCGCATGAAAGATTCCGAAAAGGGATGCTTGACGGCCAACCTAAAACAACAACATCTGCAGGCAGATGGCCCGAAGACGAAGGGGCGCGCACCCCAAATGGGAGATTATGGGCGACAATGGAGCTCATGCCGTATGGACCTCCAGCCTTTCCAAAGGCTAAATCTACTTACTCATAGTATGGAATTGTACACTATTTCACATCTTCTCAGGCCAAACGGCAAGAAAGCTCTAGTCTCGTACTGTTTCACACAACTCAAGGGAGGATCGAGTCTCTCTTCTTGCCCATCATCGAAGCGTTTTGCAGAGCAATCCGAACCCCATACTCACCGCATTTCTCCTCTAATCTGGGAAGCGCGCCAGCATCTCACGATCTAGTCCACTCCCTTCCTCGGATCTACGAAGCTAGATGCTCAGGATGTGGAGCATTCCTCCCTGGAGTACTTCTCAGAGCCGCCAGCTTCGAGAGAATTCGCCGGAAGTCCACGGTGCCCACCAGTCTCCTCGACCCTTTGCCTGTCTCCTCCGACTGCTCGGATGAGGACACCAAGACCCCAACCTTCGTCAATGCCCCTCGATGGCAGACAGGGCACTGAGGAACGTGCTTGGCAAACAATACGTGACACACACCGCATTCATACACATCTGTCATCTGATTGTCCTGATTCCTCAATCGTTCTCATGGCCTATGAGATTTTCCTCCTCCAATTGATCTTTCGCGCATCCAGCTTTAGTCAACGGTGGATTCCGGGTCATAATCCGGGCCCTCGCACATGCTCCCATGCTAGACGAAGGGCTGGACCATCCGGCCGCGCGCACGCGCTTCGTGTGGGCAATCCGGCGCCGCTTCGTCTCTGGATTCAGCCGTCTTGAGTTGACTGAGTTGGAAGTCTGTCGGTCTCTCCATGCTCGGTCGGAGTGACTCCCTTCTCGCTTCATCCGACTTTCCGGAACAACAGGACGACCTTGGTCCCTTTCGTGTGGTCCCCTTGAACCCTGTCCTCAATCCGCAGCCTACCATCGATGTGCTCTGCGACGAGGGCCATGAAGGACAAAGAAGAGGCGATGCCTCTCGTCATTCGGTTCGAGGGCTCGAACACCTCAGCCATGAGTCCCTTCTTCATATCGTCAGGGATGCCTGGCCCATAGTCCGCTATCTCAACCTTCCAGTAGCCATGGCCCTCCAGTTTCTCTATAGGATGGACTGTGATGTCGATGCGCACGTCGTTGGACTTTCCGTGTTTTGCCGCATTATCTAGAATCTCATCGATTATATCCTGGATGTAGCTCTTTCCCATCGCGTTGACGGGCCCATCAGAAGGAAGACTCCGTTCGAAGTTGAACCGTTTGTTTGGATACATTTTTCGGATTTCCTCTTCCTTTGTCCTAAGAACCGTCAGCAAGTCGACGGTCTCCACCCTCTTGCTTTCGTCTCTCTCCGATTCGGATAGCCTTCGCGTGTTTCTGACGAAAGAGACTGCTCGCTCGATTTGTTTGACAACCTTCGTAGCGGTTTCCTTGACCCAGGGATGAGACCTCGGGTCCGTCGAAATCATCTCGGAATACATCATAACTGGGCTCAGAATGTTGGTGAGGTCATGGGAAATGAAGTCAAGGTAGGTCTGTGCTTTGAGAGTTGCAGCTTCAGCTGCTTCCTTTCTCCTGAGCAACTCCAGCTCCGCTTCCTTGCGCTCGGTGATGTCCTGAAAGGCTCCGAGAACCTTCACGATCTGTCCATTTTCCCAGATTGCCTTGCTGGTGGCCTGAACCGAGATTCGTCGACCTTTGGCTGTGATAAGTTCCAGCTCTAAGTTGAATTCTTCTCCCTTCTCTAAGGCTTTCTGGACAGCGGCGCGGATGATTGGCACCGACTCTGGTGCATAAAAGGCAATGGCTGTATCGACCGTCGGCATGTACTCGGATGGAGAGATTTCATGGATTCGGTAGGTTTCGCTCGTCCAGAAGAGGGTGTTGTTCTTTACGTCTATCTCCCATCCGCCCACCAGTGCAAGGGACTGAGTCTCATCCAGCAGGGTGGTCAGGCGATCGAGTTCGTCCCGCGCTTTCTTGCGCTCGGTGATGTCACGGGTGATCCCAACAAAGGCTTTGGGATTCCCCGCCGCATCTCGGAGCACGGCAGCGCTAAGCTCCCCGCGGAATCGGCTACCATCTTTCCGCAGCAGGATATATTCAAGGTTGCGAACACTGCCCGTCTCAAGAGTCCTGCGCAGATTTGTCAGCGCCTTCTCGTGATCTTCGGGCGCAATCAACTCGAAAGCGGCCAAACCCTGAATGGCTTCGGGGTTTCCATAACCATGCAGGCGCGCGGTTTGGTTGCTGCAGATGACAATCTTGCCCTGCAAGTCGGTGAGAGTGATAGCATCTGGAGAGGTGTCAACCAGGGTGCGATAGAGCTCTTCGCTCTCCCGCAGCGCCTCCTCGGCTTTGATGCGGTCAGTTATGTCGCGCTCTGCTCCCAGATATCCAGTCAACTCGCCTTTAGAGTCGAACAACGGCGTAGCGGCGCTCTCAAGATAGCGGTAGGTGCCATCCTTGTTTTTCCATCTAGACACCCAGCCGGTCCACCCTTTCTTCTCAGCCATGTACTTCTGAAATATCTCCTCTTCTTTTCTTCTGTCATCTTCATGTATGAGCATCATGTAATCTTGCTCAGGGAACTCATCAGGGGAATACCCAAGGATAGCCTTGAGGGCTGGACTGTTGTAGGTATGCCGTCCCTGTAGATCCTGAATCCAAATCCATTCTTTGGTTGTTTCAACGATTGAGCGGAACCGTTCTTCGCTCTTTCGCAGTTCTTCCTCAGCCTTCTTGCGCGCCGTAATGTCTGTGAAGGTCCCAACGACTCCTTCAAGTTCTCCAGACTTGTCTATCAGCGGTGCAGCGCTGACGTTAATCCAGACAATAACGCCATCGGGGCGCTTGACACCCATCACTATGTCCCTCACAGAACGCCTTTCCGCCATCGCACGGGGACCGACCATCTCCTCTGCCGGCATTGGCGTTCCATCAGGGCGAATTATCGCCCATTCCGGAGCAACGTAGCTTCGACCTTCAATCTCAGAACGAGTGAGCCCCAGGATTTGCTCAGCCGTAGCATTGGCCTGGACGATCTGTCCATCTGGGGCGATCAGAACTACGCCCTCGGTCATCGTTTCGAAAAGGCTTCGCAGGCGTTGTTCATTGCGTCTCAACCCCTCCTCCGCCTCTCTTCGCTTCCGTCGGTCCTCAACATCCCGAAGCTCCCGTTCCACGACAGGAACGAGCCGTGACAAGTCATCCTTGCTAATCCAGTCATGGGCACCTGCCTTCATCAGGGCCACTGCCAACTCTGCGCTTATGCTGCCAGATACGATGATGAATGGAAGGTCGAAGTCCCGTTCTCTCAGTACCTCGAGCGCCGCTGGCGCACTGAAGTTCGGCATCACGTGGTCGCACAGGATGATGTCCCATGTTTGGGCGAGAAGCGCCTCGTTCATGGCTTCGGGAGTATCTACCCGCTTGAAATCGACATCAAACCCACCGCGCTCTAGCTGACGGACCAATAGGAGAGCGTCGTTCTCTGAATCTTCGACTGTGAGTACACGGAGGGGCTTTCGCATCTATCATCCTCTCGTTTCGGGGGGAGGCTCGTTGAGCACACTCCAGTACAATCCAAGTTGTTGAGCAGCCCGAACGAATTGCTCGAAGTCCACTGGCTTCTGTACATAGCTATTGGCCCCATTACGATACCCATTGATCATATCCTGCTGTTCCTTGGATGACGTGAGGATGACCACAGGCACCAATTTTGTGCGTTCGTCAGCCCGGATGCGCCGAAGAACCTCGAGACCGTCGATCTTTGGCAGCCTCAGATCAAGCAGAACGACAGCAGGCAACGAGGGATCACGGTCTGCGTGTGGACCTGTGCAGAACAGATAGTCCATGGCCTCCGCACCGTCGCGTACAACAGCCACGTCGTTGACAATGCGATTCTTCTTGAATGCACGCAGAGTCAGCTCAATGTCGTCCGGATTGTCTTCCACCAACAATATAGTCTTATCTCTCATTCGTCTCACTTCTCCTACTTCCAGGGATATCGGCGGTGTCTGGATTGCCTCCTCCGCCCAGGGTAAAATAGAACGTTGCCCCTCCCCGACGACCACGTCGTCCCATCCTTCCTCAAACCAACGGTCTCGTAGTGGTCAATTCTGTCCCCGCGCTTGATACCACCAAGTATATCAGGGAGTTCATGTCGCAGTTCTGGCGGAACGATGAGAGAGATGTTTCTTCCGACGGCATCAGCCGCTGAGTAGCCGTAGAGGACCTCAGCCCCGCGATTCCAGCTGGTGATTGTGCCATCTGAATTCTTTGTGATGATGGCATCGTTGGACGACTCAACGACGGCGACCAGCAGATCGGCCTTCTCTGCCGCCATCTTCTGACTGGCAACATCAATGCGAGCCGCCGCCATTCTGCAGCCTCCTGCCGCGAACGCAAGATGACTCGAAACGAGGAAATGCGCCAAGCGGACCTCTTCGCGTATCCTTCACCCTACAGCCTATGGTTGCTACCGTTCCCTCTTCCCGGGCTTAGGTCTTCGAACCAAGATACCATCTGATTGTCCGTTTAAGTAAATTACGGTGCCCCCTTATGAGCGTCAGGAGAATTGGCTTGTGAGTCATTGACGCCTCAAGAGAAATCCTAACTGAGAGGGAAGAGCATACAATTGTCCCCAATTGTCCTTTGGCGCCGGCGAGTCACAGCGAAGTGCAGGATGGAGGCTAACCGCGCTCTTCGCCCAGTCGAAGCTATCAATCCGGCAAAGATGTCGCCTAAGCGACAGATATGGTCATCGACCGATCCATTGCCAGTATTTTCTAGGGGTACAATCCGGGCTGAAATCCCGGCGGGAGCACACTGCGATCACTTGGTTCCCCGGATGCACATCAGCTTCAATACCAATCGCGGATAGCACGGACCAAGAAGATTCTTGAGGCTGACCATTTTGAGGGTATCTCCGGAGCCGTGAATCCAAGAATTCTGCCCTTCGTGACTTGCTCCACTTTCCGCAGACAATGGATTTATTATAACGGTGCGCGATGAGTTACATTCCGTCACAACGTGTTGGTGTCTCTTGAAATGATTCGTGCGTTGGTGTTTGACTGGGGCGATACCGTAATGCGTGTCTTCCCAGAATTCTCCGGGCCCATGGCACATTGGCCCAGAGTGGAGGCCGTGCCCGGAATCGAAAACGCGCTGAGAGCGGCAAAGCTGAGCTACGCAATTGCTCTCGCATCAAACGCTTCCGACTCGGGATCCAGTCTCGTCAGGGACGCTCTCGAACGAGCGGGCCTGGAGAAGTATTTCGACGAAGTCTTCACGGCACGAGATCTCAACGCTACGAAACCGGACTCTGCCTTCTACCGCGGCATCTTGCGCAAGCTGGAATTGGCGCCAGACGAGGTTGTGATGATCGGAGATCAGTTCGAGACGGACATCGCTGGAGCCAAGAAGACAGGCCTTTGGACCATCTGGTACAATCCATCGGACAAGGAACCTCCGATTGGCCTTGAGGGGATGGCTGACATAGTGATTCAGAGATACTCCGATATGGAGAATGCGTTGATGATGATCTCCGGCAGGGCCTCTAGGACCATGTCCTAGTCGGCTGAGCGCGAAGTGGAGATGAATCTGATCGATCTGACGCCTTTGACCTTCCGAATCTTGCCGAGTATCTCTCGCAACCTGCCGTTGGGT
>Ga0299915_10002948_pt1 | contig 12344 bp, 9 predicted proteins | sample RVTome_13_FD_200263 | JGI IMG/M metagenome (GOLD analysis project Ga0299915, IMG submission 200263) | Soil microbial communities from uranium-contaminated site in the Upper Colorado River Basin, Wyoming, United States - RVT92D227 (version 2) ...
ACCTATAGGGGACCGCCCTGGTTGAGAAACATGTTTAAAACTTTCGCCAATCCTTACGTGAGCGCGAAACAGTGAGGGCGACATGAAGAAACGAGAAACCGGCGGGCGAACTCTTAAGATTATTAGAGGCCGCTGGCCTATTTTTATATATATTATAATCTGCAACATAGGAGGCTTTGCGCGTCCGGAAAATCCAGCCATTGAGGGTTCTCGTTCTATAGGCGCCGCCGAAGAACGTGCTTTCCTCGCCGCGGCTGAGAAAGCGGCGCGCTGGATCATCGCCTCGGGGCGGAGTACGACCGAGGGAATGACGTGGCCGGTTGCGCCGCTCGTATCTCCGCCAGAAACGAATTCGACACTCTATTCCGGGACACCGGGGGTCGTCCTTTTTTTGTCCGAATTATCGAGAGCGACTGGCAACAAGGACTATTTGCCACTTGTGCGCGGTGGTGCTGATCATCTCGCCGCTCGACTACGGGAGGAAAAGACGCCGGGGCTCTACGAGGGGCTATCGGGGCTGGGCTTCGCTCTGAACGAGGCCTTCAGGGTAACGGGCGATCCGAAGCATAAGGATGCCTTTCTCACCGGCCTGGCCAAGCTCCGTGAGGGAGCAAAGAAACAGGGGAGAGGTGTCGAGTGGAATTCGACCACGGATATCATCAGCGGGAGCGCGGGCACGGGACTTTTTCTGCTTTATGCGGCGCAAGAGACGAAAGACTCGACTCTTCTCGAGTTAGCCGCGCAGGCCGGGTCGCGGCTGGTCGAATTGGGAAAACCCGAGGCCGGGGGCCTCAAATGGGCCATGGACCCGGAGTTCCCCCGCCTCATGCCGAACTTTTCCCACGGCACGGCGGGAGTCGCATATTTCCTCGCCAGCCTTTACAAGGAAACGAAGCGCAAGGAGTTCCTTGAAGCAGCCCTCGCCGGGGCGAGGTATTTGCTTGCCGTCGCGAAAACCGAGGGTGACGCCTGTCTTATTTTCCACAACGAGCCGGACGGCAAGGAGCTCTACTATCTTGGGTGGTGCCACGGCCCGGTCGGAACGGCCCGCTTATTCTACCTGCTCTGGGAAGCAACCGGAGACAAGATCTGGCTCGACTGGGTGCGCAAATCGGCGCACGGAATCATGACCAGCGGCATCCCGGAGAAGGAAACTCCTGGTTTCTGGAATAACGCCGGGATCTGCTGCGGGCTGGCCGGTGTGGGCGAATTTTTCCTGGACCTCTACGGCGTGACAAAAGAGAAGGCCTATCTCGACTTCTGCGACCGCATCACGGAGCGGCTGCTCAAGAAGGCTACGGAGAAGGACGGCCAATTCTATTGGGCTCAGGCCGAGCACCGCACCCGGCCCGATTTCATCGTCGCGCAGACCGGGTATATGCAAGGCGCATCCGGCATCGGCATGTTCCTGCTGAAGCTCGACGCGATGAAGCGCGGCCAGGCTCTTGCCGTCGTCTTTCCCGATACCCCCTTTGGACATCGCTAGGAGCCGTTAAGACGCCGGGCCGATGGTCGGCCCGGAAACGAGAGCGCCGCAGCCCTGCGCTGACTAATTTCTCAACGGGATAGGGATATGGTATCTTAGCTTTCTTATGCGGAAAGCCTGGCACATAAACAAAATGGCCGTGTGCATGCTTGCCGTGGCCGGTCTCTCCGCCCCAGCGCCGGGACAGGAACGGGAGGCAACGGCGGCTAAAATCAAGGAGCCCATCACGGTCGACGGCCGGCTCACGGAAGCTGCCTGGAGCCAGGCGCCGGCCCTGGCGGATTTCGTGCAGTTCGAGCCGGAGCGCGGCCGGCCGGCGTCGGTACGGACGGTCGTCAGGATTGTTTACGACGGCCAGGCCGTTTATTTCGGCTTCGAGAATTACGACCCCGAACCCGACCGGATCGCCGCCCGCCTTTCCAAAAGGGATTCCGACCTTACGGAAGACGACTCCGTAGCTGTCTGCCTGGACACATATTTCGACCGGCGGAACTGTTACTATTTCATCACCAACCTTTTGGGAACCCAATATGACGGCCGTATCACGGAGAACGGACTAACCATGGATACGACCTGGGACGGCGTCTGGAAGTCCGCAGCGGTGAGGACCGACTATGGCTGGAGCGCCGAAATCGCCGTCGAACTTTCGAGCCTCAAGTACGAGCCCGGAGAGGGACGGACATGGGGCTTGGCTCTGGTCCGCGTTTTTCCCCGCCGCCTGGAATCGGGCTTCTGGCAGGGAGAGGTCGAATCGCCGTACAAGGTCTCCCAGTTCGGACGGCTCACCGGCCTTGGCCTCGAAGCCGCGCCGAAGTCCTATCAGATTATCCCTCATGTCATCGGCAAGCTCGAGGAGGGCGAGCGCGGCGCGCTAGAAGCCGGCCTCGACGCCCGTTATGCCTTCTCCCAGCTCGTCTCGGCGGACATCACGGTCAATCCCGACTTCGCGACGGTTGAGGCCGACCAGGAACAAATCAACTTGACGCGCTTCGAGCTCAATCTGCCCGAGAAAAGAACGTTTTTCCTTGAGGGGTCGGAGATCTATCGGCAGCGAATCACGCTCTTCTATTCGCGGCGCATCGGGGATATCTATGCGGGGGCCAAGGTCTACGGCAAGTCCGGCGGCATCGAATTCTCCGGGCTGACGGCCCAGACCCGGCCCGATGAGCTCACCGGCGCCGACTCGGCGAACTTCTCCGTCCTCCGCCTGAAACGGGATATCTTCAAATCCTCAACACTCGGCTTCTTGGCCGCCAACAGACTCGTCAACGGCCGGAACCAGGGCACCGTCGGTCTGGACACCTCTCTCTATTTCACCAAGACCTTGCAGTTCACCGGCCAGCTGGCCGCTAGCTACGGCGACCACGCGAACGACAACATCGCCTTCTTTCTCCGCCCCAGCTACGATTCGGCGACCGGGCACTTTCATGTCCGGTACACGCACCTCGGGGAATACTTTGGCGACAACGCGAACGCCGTGGCCTTCATCCGGGACGACAACCGGCGCGAGCTCGACTCGGCCCTGGAGAAGACGTTCTGGATCAAGAGCGGGCCGTTCGAACGGCTCGAGTACGGTTCGAACTACAATATCTACTGGGGGACGGAGGGGACGCTCCGGAGCTGGCAGATCGACCAAGGACTGGATCTGGACCTCCGGAACAAATTTTCGCTGGCCGCTGACTATACGGAGGAATACAAGCTCTTCGAAAAAATTTTCCGTAACCGGCAGGCGGGGTTCACGCTCGGCTACAACACCCGGGAGTGGCAAGCGGCGACTCTCGCGTACAGCTTCGGGCGGAATTTTGACCTGGATTTCGAGCTCGTCGAAGGCGGGGTCAACTACCGCGTCGGCCGGACTCTGGCCCTTGAGTATGCCCTGACCCGGCTCGTCTTTAGCCCCGACCCGGAGGGAGAGACAACTTGGATCCATGTTGTCCGCGCGACGAACTATATCTCGAGCGACCTTTTCTTTAAAGTTTTTCTGCAGACAAATTCGGCTATCGACAAGTTCAACATCCAGGTCCTTTTCGTCTACCGTTTCCAGCCGCCGTTCGGCCTCGTCCAGGTCGCCTACCAGAAGGGGACAGCACGGTTGGGCTTCCGGGGGACTCAGGGTCATACTCTGTTTGTGAAGTTCGCCTATATGTTCTAGGATAGCATGGCCATGCCAAGCCCAACCACGATCGACGATCCCGTCACGCTCGTCGTTGAAGTTCACGGCCTGGTCAAGGATTTCGGCAAATTCCGGGCCGTGGATGATGTCTCGTTCGACGTCCGGCGGGGCGAGATCCTCGGCCTCCTCGGCCCCAACGGCGCCGGCAAAACGACGGTCATTCACACGCTGTTGGGTCTGACGACCCCCACGGCCGGGGCGATCCGGATCTTCGGACTCGACCTGGCCCATCATCGCGAGGAGATCCTGGAGCGGACCAACTTCTCCTCGACCTACGTTTCGCTCCCGTATTCGCTCACGGTCCGCGAGTGCCTCCGGGTCTTTGCCGGGCTCTACCATGTGCGCCGGCCCATGGCCCGGATCGAGGAGCTCCTGGAGACCTTCGAAATGCCGGACCTCTGCAAGAAGCAAGTCCGTCATCTCTCGACGGGCCAGATGAGCCGGCTCAACCTGGCCAAGGCCTTTATCAACGACCCGGAGCTCCTTCTCCTCGACGAGCCGACGGCGAGTCTGGACCCCGATATCGCCGACAAAACGCGCTCGCTTCTCGTCCACGTCGCCGAGCAGCGGAACGTCTCGATCCTCTATACCTCGCACAATATGCTGGAGATGGAGCAGATTTCGGACCGGCTGGTGTTCCTCCACAAGGGGAAGGTTATCGCGGCCGGCAAACCCGAGGATATCGTCTCGGCCTTCGAAGGCCAAGACCTCGAAGACGTCTTCCTGAAGATCGCCAGGGAGAAAAGGCCTTGAGGGCCCACCGCATTTACGCCCTTTTTCTCCGTTATCTCTACCTCTACAAAAGGAGCCTGCCGCGGCTCATGGAGATCCTCTACTGGCCGCTTCTCGACCTGCTCGTCTGGGGATTCGTCAGCCTCTATCTGGCGCGGTCCCAGAAGGAGATCCCCAACGTCGTGGCCTTTTTCCTGGGCGCGCTCATCCTCTGGGACATCCTTTTCCGCTCGCAGCTCGGGATATCGGTCTCGTTCCTGGAGGACGTCTGGGCCCGTAACTTCCTCAACCTCTTCGTCAGTCCTCTGACCGTCGCCGAATATTTGACCACACTTATGCTGGCCAGCCTGGTCAAGATCTTCCTCGCGGCGGGCATTATGGCCCTGCTGGCTTGGGTCCTTTATTCGTTCAACTTGTTCATCATCGGGGTGAGCCTGGTCCCGTTTATCGTCAACCTGGTCGCTCTGGGGTGGGCGATCGGCATTTTCACGACGGCCGTTATCCTGCGCTTCGGCCAGCAGGCCGAGATCCTGGCCTGGGGTATCGCCCTTCTCTTCCAGCCCGTTTCGGCCGTTTTCTATCCGGTTACGGTGCTTCCGCCTTTCCTGCAGACGGCGGCCAAGTACGTGCCTGCCTCTCACGTGTTCGAGGGAATGCGGGCCGTGATCAACGGCGGCGCGTTCCCGGCATCGGAACTTCTCTGGGCGAGCGGGCTGAACGTCCTCTATCTGGCTGTTTCGGTCCTCTTTTTCGCCGTCCTCTATAGAGGCGTCAAAAAGAAAGGGCTCCTCGCCCGGGTCGGCGAGTGAGGTGGAGGTTCCTTCCCCCGTCGGTTGACAGTCAGACACCTCGTGGTCTACCATGACGAGGAAAAGCAGGGAGGGTTGGGAAATGGCTACCAAGCAACAGAAGAGGGATAAGAGCTTTCCCCTCTGGGCGCATGACAATCCGCTCCGTAGGCTGTTTTCGCCCCCCAGGAAATTGATTGGACCCTATGTCGCCAAAGCCCAAGTGGTTGCCGACCTTGGTTGCGGGCCGGGTTTTTATGCCCTCGCTCTCGCCGAAGGCGTCGGCCCCGAAGGAAAGGTCTTTGCCGTCGATGTCCAAGAGAAGTCTATCCGGGCGCTCGAAAAAAAGGCGGCCAGGCGCGGCTACCGCAACATCGAAGCCCATGCTTCATCCGCTACCGACCTGAGCTTCATCAAAGGCGGGTCGGTTGATTTTGTCCTGGCCAATGGGCTCCTGTGCTCGATGGCGCCGCAGCATCACGAGCCGGCCGTGACAGAAATATTGCGCATCCTCAAGCCTCAAGGACGGGCCTACGTCAGCGCGGCCAAGGGCGCTTGGAGTTATGTGGACCGGGCGGAGTGGGAGGAAATCCTGGGCCGGTTCAAGGTCGAGAAAAAGGGGGAGAGCGGGGATTTCTGGGCCGTCGTGTCCCTGAAATAAAAGTCAGGGAACTCCCCTCGTCCAAGAGGAGCCCCCTGACTCAAAAGCTCTCTAAAAGGCGACTTTCACCCCGGCCGTCGCGCGGAGACCTCCCGCCTTGACTTCATAGGTCGCGCCCTCGACGTCGATCTTGGCTGTCCCGGCCGTGTACCGGGCATTGATGTTTACACCGAACACGTCGGTCAGGAAGAAATCGACGCCCGCGCCGCCGTTGAACCCGAAGGCGCTCTTCTTATAAGTCGCGTACTGAGGGGTCACGTTGACCTCCGTGTAGGGGTAGCCGACCTCGGCATATCCCAGCTGGCCCAGGGTGTCGATCTTGACGCCCAAGAAGTACGTCCCCCCGGCCGTTACGTAGGCCGCGAGCCGGCGGGAGATCGGGAAGCGTCCGACGACGTCGAGGTTGACCTCGTTGGCGCCATACCTGAGGTTTTTTTCCTCCCAGGCGGCGACGCGATACTGGTCGAAGTAGAAAGGATGGGGGAACCCGGCTTCGAATGTGCCGGCGATGTCGCCGCCGGCGGGGATGAATGAGGCTTCGACACCGAGGTTGGGCGTGAAGAGAAAGCCCAGGCCGATGTCGATGGCGAGACCCGATGCATCCAGGTTGTAGGCTTCGGTGACGTAGCCCTGCTCGTGATAATAATCAAAAGCCCAGTCGGTCCCGAAGTCCGCTTTGTTCTGCCCGTAGCCTCCTCCGGCGCGGACATAGAGGCGCTTGAATGCGGGCCGGGCGGTCAGAGGAACGTTCCGTCCGGCAGCTTTCTGTTCGACGTCCGGCGCGGGGGCGGGTTTTTTGGCTTGAGGCTTGGCCTCGGCCTTGGGCTTCTCGGCGGCGACGACGGGGGCCGCGTCCTCAGCCTTGACTTCTTCGACGACACTCGAGTGAATGAATCCGGTCACCACGTTGCCCTGTTGGTCGGGAGGAAGGCTGACCAGATACCAGTCGCCGGTCTTTTTCTCAAAGGCCAGCACCTCGCCTTGCCCGGCTTTCCCGACGACAGTCGCGTCGAGGGCCGGCTTGAGACGGACGTTGGCCGAGGCGACTCTGACCCGGACCTTCTGGTCGGCCGCGGCGGATAAGACCGGCGAAAAGATGAGCGCGACAAGCGTCAAGGCGGGGAAAGTCTTGAGGATATGGCGTGGCGTCATGGCGGGCCTCCTTAGTACACCCCGACGGCATTCCAGGCTTGGGCGACCCGCTGGGCCTGCGTGCTCGAACCGCCGAAGAGGTCGATGGCCGCTTGGTAGGTCGCGGAGCGGGCGCCGGCGAACGTCGAGGCCGGACCCAGGTAATACGTCCAGGCCCGGTAGGCGATCCGTTGGGCGTCGCCCACACCGATGCCGGAAACGGTGATGCCCGAATAACGGTTGGTCCCGCCCGCGGCCAGCAGATAATACCAGTGGGTGGCGATCGTCATGTTGATATGGACTCCGTCGTTGTCATAGCCGCCCAGGAAGTCCGGCGTGAACCGCCGGTCCCAGTGGTCGGGGTAACGGAGGCTGAGCGATGGATACCAGATCTGGCTATAGGGGTCGCTGAGGTTGCGCATCGGGGCGAAGGGGCTCTTGGTATCCTCGCCCTCCCACCATTCCGCCTTGCCGTAGCCCGTGCCGGCCGCCTGAATGAAGAACTCGCAGCTGACACCCATGATATCCGAGAAGGCCTCGTTCAGGGCCCCCGAATTTCCCCAGTAGATCTGGTTGCAGGTATGGTAATTGACGCCGTGGGCGTACTCATGGGCGATGACGTCCAACGCAGCGGGGTAGGAATGCTGCCCGGCCGCATTATCCCCGAAATAGAGCCATTCGGTCGCGGAGGTGAAGAAGGCGTTCTGGTAGTTCGTGCCGAAATGAACGACGAGGACATTCTCCTGGTTGTTGTCGTCCATGCCCTTGCGGCCATGGACGAGATAGAAATAATCGTAGATGTGGCCGAGCTGGGCGTGTCCGTCGACAACGGTCGGGTCCGAGGTCCAGTTGTTGTCGTCGTCGATGAGGTACCAGGCCGTCGTATAGCTCGTCCCGTGGTTGGCCGTCGCCGTGCTGAGGACGGCCGGCCGCATCTTGTCTTTGGTCCAATATTTCCCATCATCCATACGGGTGGTGCTCAATTTCTTGGTGTCGCCGAAGGTCCCGGTCCCGATTCCGACCTGGGCCGTCTCGGCCGTCTGGAGGTTGTTATACTGGAAGAGAATTTGGCCGCTGTGGGCGTCGACGAAGACGAACATATCGTGGAGCGGTTGGCTGAGGAAAACGAGATAGGCGAGATGAAACGCGGCTTCCGTAGGGAGGATGATAAGCTCGGGCTCGCCGATGAGACGGTCATCGCCGGGCGGCAGGACGGTGCGCGCGTTGGCGTGTGCGTCGGCGGCGCTCAGCGTGGGTTTCACGTCCATGGCGATTCCTTGGCGGGTCGTCCCGTTGATAAGATAGATCTCGCCCCGGCGCTCGTGGCGGACGAGCTGAGCGCCCCAGACCCTGAGGCCGCGGTAGTACTGGTCATAGCGCTCGTGACGGAGGCCGAGGTCGTCCTCCGTCTGAGCCAGGGCGAGCCGGAGCTCGCCAGAGGCGATCCGGGCGTCCGTAAGCTTGATCCATAGGTTCAGGCCCTTGGCCGGGGTGGCGAAAACGTCCTGCCCGTCGGGGATCCGGACACCTCCGTTGCGTTCGAAGGCGGTCCCCGGCGTTCGCGTGTCAAAGCCGAAGGCCAGGACACCCACGAGGAGACAGCCGAGGATAGTCCATTTCCATAGTGTGCGTGTCATTATAGGCTCCTTCTTATCTCAGTCCTTCAGGATAACACACCAAAGGGAGACGTCAATCCCTAACCTGGATGATTCAGTGGGTAAAGTGAGGAGGACGAGCGGCCCTCACCCTGACTCCCCGTGGCCGATGAGACCGCCATCGCCGGGGTCCTGAGCGGACCCTCTGTAGCGGTAGTCCCACGTTCCCGAAAATGCTATGATAGGCCGTCGTATCGGCCGTCCTGCGGCCGGCTCGAAAGAAGGAGGACGCCCCGCATGACGAAGATCGAAGCCCTGCAGAGGATCGCGACCCGGCTCCGTATCCATTCGCTCCGCATGACGACCCAGGCGGGTTCGGGCCATCCGACGACCTGCCTCTCGGCGGCCGACCTCGCGGCCTGCCTGTTCTTCGACGAAATGCGCTTCGACCCGCGGAAGGCGAACGACCCCGCGGCCGACGAATTCGTCCTGTCCAAGGGACACGCCGCCCCTCTCCTATGGGCCCTTTACGCCGAGGCGGGGATCATCCCGCTCGCCTCGGTCCTCGACCTCCGGAAGTTCACGAGCGACCTTGAAGGCCACCCGACGCCCCGCATGCCCTGGGTCAAAGTGGCGACGGGCTCGCTCGGACAAGGACTTTCGGTCGGCGTCGGAATAGCCCTCGCCCAGCGGCTCGACGGGGCCAAGGCCCGGACGTTCGTCCTCATGGGGGATGGGGAGTGCGCCGAGGGCCAGGTATGGGAAGCGGCCAACGCCGCGGCCCGGCGCGGGCTCTGCAACCTCTGCGCCATCGTCGACGTCAACCGCCTCGGCCAGTCCGACCCGACGATGCACGAACACGACCGCAGGGCCTATGCGGCCAAGTTCAAGGCCTTTGGCTGGGACGTCGTGACCGTGGACGGTCACCGGATCCCCAAGATCCTCGAGGCCTATAAGCGGATCGGGAAAGCGGGGAAGCCGACGGCCATCATCGCCAAGACGGTCAAAGGGAAGGGCGTTTCGTTCATCGAGGACCTCAACGGCTGGCACGGGCGGCCGCTCAAGACGGACGAGCTCGCCCGGGCCCTGGGAGAGTTGGGCTGCCTGCCCGACGTGGACGCCAAGGCCTTCGTCAAGAAGCCCAGGCCCTTCAAAGCGCCACGGCGGGGCCGCCAGGGGCCCGTGCCGAGGACGGCCTATGCCGAGAAGACCGCGACACGTTTGGCCTACGGAAATGCCGTGGCCGCGCTGGGGAAGGTCGACAGCCGGGTCGTGGCGCTCGACGGGGACGTCAAGAACTCGACGTACCACGACAAGTTCTTCGCCGCGATCCCCGAGCGCTCGATCCAGGTCTATATCGCCGAACAGAATATGGTCGGCATCGCCGTGGGCCTGGCGGTCAAAGGCTTCATCCCGTTCGCGGCGACCTTCGCCGCCTTCATCACCCGGGCCCATGACCAGGTCCGCATGGCCGCCTACTCGTTCGCCAACATCAAGGTCTGCGGCTCCCATGCCGGCGTCAGCATCGGAGAGGACGGCCCTTCGCAGATGGGGCTCGAGGACCTGGCGATGTTCCGGCCGGTCCCGGGCTGCGTCGTGCTTTACCCGGCGGACGCCTCGGCCGCCGAGGGCTGTGTCGCGACGGCCGCCGACCACCAGGGGATGGTCTATATCCGGACGACACGGCCGGCCACGGCGCTTCTCTACGGCCGCGACGAGCCGTTCCCGGCCGGGGGGTCAAAGGTCCTGCGGCGGAGTGAACGGGACGAAGCCGTCATCATCGCCGCGGGCATCACCGTCCACGAGGCGCTCCAAGCCGCTGGGGAGCTCGGCCGGGATGGGACGGCCGTCCGGGTCATCGACGCCTACTCGGTCCAGCCGCTCGACGTGGGGACGATTCTGGCGGCGGCCAAGGAAACCGGCGGCAAGGTCGTCGTCGTTGAGGACCATTACCCGGCCGGCGGGCTGGGGGAGGCCGTCGCCGAGGCGTTGGCCGGTCGGGCGCAGGTCGCGCACCTTTGTGTGCGCGAGCTCCCGCGGTCCGGAAAACCTCAGGAGCTGCTCGACGCCTACGGCCTCAGCGCGCAGCACATCGTTGCGGCGGTCAAGTCATTTCGCCGCTAGATACGACAGGGACGCGCGGTCATGTGTCCCCCAGCGTGCTAGCCGAACCTTCTGGGCTGAGACGATGTCCGGTCCCGCCGCAACGTGAATTTTCCGTCCGGAAGCGAGGCCCGTCGATGGCGAAGGTCGCCCGTGTCCTGAGGAGACGAGAGCCGCTGCCAGAATTAGCGCTCCTTGGCCGTGACCTGGCCGTTTTTTTGCTCCTGGCCAATTTTTTTTCGGTCCCTGTTGCCTTTGCTGGGCAGGACGAACTCTCCGTCCCCTTCCCGGCCGCGGGCGTCGTCACCTATGTCTATGACGGCGACACGGTCAGAATAAGGCTGTCCGACGGGCAGGAGGAAAAGGTCCGGCTCATCGGCCTCGACGCCCCGGAATTGGACGACAAGCGCGCACAGGTCCATTTCATGGCCGAGATGGCCAAACGGGCCGCCTATCTCGCCCTCGGCCGGCGTCGGGTGCGCCTGGAGTATGATTGGCAGCTGCGGGACAAGTACGGCCGGCTGCTCGCCTTTATCTGGACGGACAAGGCCGGGCTGGTGAACGAAGCCCTCATCCGCGAAGGCTTTGCCGCGGTCATGACAGCCTTTCCCTTCCGGAAGGATTATCAGGACAGGTTCCGGGCCGCGGAGCGTTCGGCGCGCGCGGAGGGCAAGGGCCTCTGGCGCCGAGAGCCGTTGCCGGCGGTCGAAGAGAACGACGCCGCCCGTGAGCTCGGCCGGATCGTCAGAGTGCGCTTTTTCTGCCGCGGCCTGAGGCGAACGGAAAGCCTGGTTATCCTCGAAGGGGAAGGCGGCCGTTTCCGGGCCGTTATCCCGCGCCGGGAAGCCGGACGTTTCGCCGGCCTCGAGGCCTCTAGGCAGCAACGGCTCCTTGCGAGCGGGCTCGTGGAAAAAAGCGTCTCGGGCTTCGAGGTCTGGCTCTTTGACCCGGATCAACTGACCCGGTCGAGAACCATTGAATGAGAGGGCGGCAGCGCCGGGCCCCGCGGAGGCGCGGAAATCGAGAGGCCGGCAGGAACGCCCGCCGGCCTCCGTGTCGTCCGTCTTACTCGTAAACCAGGATTTCCACGCGCCGGTTCTGCGCGCGGCCTTCGGACGTCGAGTTTTCAGCTACGGGGGCCGTGCTCCCGAAGCTGATCACGGACATCCGGTGGAGCGGGACGTGGTATTCGCGGTAGAGGTACTGCTTCACGGCCTCGGCCCGCTTGTTCCCCAGCAGGATGTTATATTCCTCGGGCCCGGTGTTGTCCGTGTGTCCCTGGATCTCGATCTGCACGCCCCGGTTATCCGCGACGAGCTTCTGCACCAGGACGTCGAGCGTAGCCTTGGCCTCAGCGCCGATCTCGGAGCTGTCAAACTTGAACTTGGCCTCCCGGTTGCGGATCGTCTCCTTGTAGAGGAGCGTCCCGCGGGCGAACAGCTTGACCTCTTCGATCTTCCCTTCGACGGCCTTGAACTGGGAATCATGCTGGGTGATGACCGTGCCGATCGAGGTGAGGCGTTCGTCGTGTTCCTGGAGCCTCTTCTGGTTCTCCTCGACGGCGGTCTGCACGTCCTCGACCTTCTTGTCCAAGGTCGCGACCTCCGTCCGGACGAACAGCTTGGAGGCGCAGGCCGTGCCCATGAGAAGGGCGAGAAAGACCGCGAGGCTGAGG
>Ga0299915_10002949_pt1 | contig 12341 bp, 11 predicted proteins | sample RVTome_13_FD_200263 | JGI IMG/M metagenome (GOLD analysis project Ga0299915, IMG submission 200263) | Soil microbial communities from uranium-contaminated site in the Upper Colorado River Basin, Wyoming, United States - RVT92D227 (version 2) ...
GCCAGCCTCTGGGGATAGGAAAGGGCATAGGCGATGGGGATCCGCATGTCGGGGATGCTGAGCTGGGCGATGATGGAGCTATCGACGTACTCTACGAGGGAGTGGACCACCCCCTGGGGGTGTATCATTACCTCGATCCGCTCTGGGGGGACCTGGAAGAACCAGTGGGCCTCGATGACCTCCAGGCCCTTGTTCATCAGGGTTGCCGAATCCACCGAGATCTTGGGCCCCATCCGCCATATGGGATGGGCCAGGGCCTCTCGGGGGGTTACCTTTTTGAAGGCCTCGGCAGGCATGTTGTAAAATGGGCCTCCCGAGGCGGTCAGGATGATCCTCTTTATTCCTTCCCCTCCCATTTTGTTTCCCAGGGCCTGGAAGATGGCGCTGTGCTCGCTGTCGATCGGTAAGATGGCTGTACCCTTCTCGTGTGCCTTCTTGACGATGATCTCACCGGCTGTCACCATCGATTCCTTATTGGCCAGGGCGACATCCGTGCCCGCCTCGATGGCAGCCAGCAGGGGGCGGATCCCTATTGAGCCCACCACCGCCGACACCACCAAATCCACGCCCGGGAAGGTAGCTGCTTGCATGAGCCCTTCTTCTCCATATGCCACCTCCACGCCCTCGGACTTGAGGGTGCGGGCGTGTCCTTCATCGCGTACGGAGACGAGGCGTGGTTTAAACGCCTTGATCTGTTCACGCAACAAAGGGAGGTTCGTGCCGGCAGCAAGGGCGAGGACCTCAAACTCCTCCCTGAACCGGCCCACGATCTCGAGGGTATTGACCCCGACGGAGCCGGTCGATCCGAGGATGGCGAGCCGCTTCATGATCCTCCGGGAAACATTTTATAGGCCAAGAAATTATAGAGGAAAGGGGCGGCAAAGAGGAAGCTATCCAGCCGGTCAAGCATCCCTCCATGTCCGGGGATCATGGTCCCGGAGTCCTTCACCTTGGCCCCCCGCTTGATCATCGACTCTGAGAGATCACCCAACTGGCCGAAGAAGGCGATGCCCGTTGCCACCATCAGGGCATCTGCAATCGTCAACGTCGGGAGGAAGAGGGACTTACAAACGAAGACGGTGAGGATGGCCCCGACAAAGCAGGCGAAAAAGCCTTCGATTGTCTTGTGAGGACTGATCCGGGGGCTGAGCTTATGTCTGCCCAACCAGGAGCCGAAGGCCAGGGCAAAGGTGTCGCCTATCCAGACCGTTGCCAAGAGCAAGAGTACCCAAAAGACCCCCTGAGGCAATTTGTTGATCAAGATAACATGGGAGAGAAGAAAGGGAACATAGATAATGCCGAGAAAGGTGATTGCAATGCGGCTCGGCAGCAGGGAAGGCTTCGCAGAAAAAAGGGCGTAACCAAAAAAGATGATCAAGAGGATCACAGACAAGGACAAGAAGATCGCCCCAGAGGGCGCCCACTGAAATAAGGCGCAGAGGATGGCACCGAGGATGATGGCGCCGATCTTTCTTCCGGCGCTTTCCTCCGGCAGGGTCATCTGATAAAACTCATAGAGCCCCATGATAGCGGCAATGGATACCAGAATAACGACGGCGTAGGGCGGGCCAAAGCGGATCACGAGCAAAAAAGGCGGGACGATGATCAATGCCGTTAGTAACCTCTTAAGCATATCGGGACCTCTCATTAATACATCGAATGATAACGACTGATCCTGCCCTCATCGCAAGGCAGCGCCCTTGCGAATTTGGGCGGCTGTCAGACCAAAACGCCTCTCCCTTTCCTGATATGCAAGGCAGGCGTGGATCAATTCTTCCCTGCTGAAATCAGGCCACAGGGTTGGGGTGAAGTAGAGCTCGGTATAGGCGATCTGCCAGAGGAGAAAGTTGCTGATGCGCAACTCGCCGCTGGTGCGAATCAGCAGATCCGGGTCCGGCAGGTCTCGGGTGTAGAGATACCTGGAGAAGGTTTCCGGGGTGATATCATCTTTTGTGATCCTGCCCGCTTCCATGTCCGCGATGATTGCCCTGACGCCGGCGACGATCTCCGAACGCCCCCCATAGCTGAGGGCGAGGTTGACGATGAGGCTGTCCTTGTGTCGGGTCATCTCTACTGTCTCCGAGAGGAGATCGCGGATGGCGGCCGGGAGGTCCTCCAGGTCTCCGATAATATTGAGGCGAAGGTTCCTCTTCAGCAGCTTCTCGCGCTCTTCCAGGAGACGTTTTTGCAGGAGCCGCATCAGGGCATTCACCTCTTTTCGCGGGCGGCTCCAATTCTCCTTGGAAAAGGCATAGAGGGTGAGGATGCGGATCCCAAGCTCTTCACATGCCTCCACCACCGCTTGCGCTGCCTTAAGCCCCCTCTGGTGACCTTCCATTCTCGAGAGGCCTCGCCTTTGCGCCCACCGTCCATTTCCATCCATGATGATGGCTATATGTCGGGGCATCTTTTCTGGATCGAGCCTCTCCATATCCCTCTCCTGAACTGTCATGGTCTCGAATTGAGGGGGGTTATTTTCCGAGTAGTGCCCCTCGAATAGGGAGACGTCTACACTCCGCGTGTTTCGTTGAATGTGCGACTCACGTCTAGTTTAACACAACTATCGGGGCTTTGCAAGAAAGGATACCGCGCGGACTCATGGGGGATTGACTATGATTTTAAAAAGGGTGAGGGAGCAGAAGATACTGCTCCCTCAGTACTTATACCTCAACGACCGCATCCACTGGGCAGACCTCCACGCAGGTGCCGCACTCAGTGCATGCATCCTGATTTATGACATATTTATCCTCGCCTTCATCAATGGCGTCTGCGGGGCACTCCTCGGCGCAGGTTCCGCACGCCACACACTCATCATTGATCTCATACACCACCGTTCTCACCCCCTTACTGTTTAGATCTCCATTATCTCCTTCTCTTTTGTCTCAATCACCTTATCTATGTTTTCTATGAAAGTATCCGTTGTCTTTTGTACCTGATTCTGCAAGTGATGTAATTCATCCTCAGAAATTGCCTTGCTCTTTTCCATCGTTTTCAGCTCTTCGATGACCTCTCTCCGGATATTGCGTACCCCCACTTTACTGGCCTCACCCATCTTTTTGACCAACTTAACCAGCTCTTTTCTTCGCTCCTCTGTCAGTCTCGGAATGCTGATGCGTATAACCTTGCCATCGTTCGCCGGGGTCATCCCCAACTCGGACTTCAGAATCGCCTTTTCTATCTCACTAATTATGGAATTGTCCCACGGTTGAATCACGATAAGTCTGCTCTCAGGTACCGAGAGGGTGGCTACCTGGTTGAGAGGGCTGGGGGTTCCGTAATAATCCACTCGGATATCATCTAAGAGGGCCAACGAGGCCCTGCCGGTGCGCACCTTTCCCAGTTCTTTCTCCAAGGCGGCGATGGTCTTTTTCATCTTCATTTCACATTCTTTGATGACCTGTGGTTCCATAGGATCCCCTAGCTGATCAACGTCCCTGCTTTCTCCCCCAAGATTATCCTTTGCATATTCCCTCTGCCCCCGATATTAAAGACAACTACGGGAAGGTGATGTTCCCTGCAGAGGGAGATGGCCGTGGCATCCATCACCCCCAGCCTCTTTTGCAGCACCTCCTGATAGGTGATGCTATCGAATTTTACTGCCGCGGAATTCTTTACAGGATCAGAATCGTAGACACCGTCCACCTTCGTGGCCTTGAGGATAATTTCTGCCTGTATCTCCAGGGCCCGAAGGGCGGCTGCCGTATCCGTGGTGAAATAGGGGTTGCCCGTTCCCCCCACAAAGATGACCACCTTGCCCTCCCGCAGATCGCTCAGGGCATTGCCGCGCACATACGGGGCCACCATCTCACCGACGGCCACCGCCGACTGTACGGAGGTAGCGACCCCTCGCCGCTCCAAAACGTCTCTCAAGGCGAGCCCATTGATGATGGTGGTCAACATCCCCACATGGTCAGCCGTCACCCTGTCTAAGCCATATTCAGCAGCCTCTATCCCGCGGATGAGATTGCCTCCTCCGATCACCACGGCGATCTCAACCTCTAAACCCTTCAGCTCTTTTATCTCTTCAGCCAACTCCCTTACGACAGCAGGCTGTATCCCTACATCTTCCTCTCCTGCCAGTACTTCACCACTGAGCTTTATCAATATCCGCTTATATATGGGTTGCTTTGTCATGGAAGATGGCCAACGCCGAGCCGTGATATCAACCCTCGTCTTCCCCCAGTATCTCCCCCACTTGATATCTGGTGAAGCGTCGCACGGTAATGTTCTCCCCCACCTTGGCTATGGCACCGTATATAAGATCCTTGACGGTTATGTCGGGATTCTTGATATAGGCCTGCTCCAGCAGGCATTGTTCCACAAAAAATTTCTCCAACCTTCCCTCCACGATCTTATCCACCACCTTTTCAGGTTTGCCGGACGACGCGGCCTCGGCCCGCAGAATTTCTTTTTCCTTCTCTATAAGCTCCGGAGGGACATCTTCCCGGCTGATAGCGATGGGGTTCATAGCGGCAATGTGCATGGCGATCTCTTTCGCCAAGTTCTGAAAGTCCTCCGTCCTTGCTACAAAATCCGTCTCACAGTCTATATCCACCAAGACCCCTATTTTGCCCCCCGGGTGTATATAGGAGGTAATAAAACCCTCGGCAGTCTGCCGCTCGGCCCTCTTCGCCGCCTTCGCCAGGCCCTTTTTGCGCAGAAAGTCAATGGCTTCATTAACATTTCCTGCACACTCCAACAGGGCCTTCTTGCAATCCATCACGCCGACCCCTGTCCTCTGTCTCAATTCCTTAATGGCATCCGCGGATATCTCCATCGTTCCTCGGCCTCCTCATTCTCCTCGGGCGGGATTAACGCTTTTTCTCGTCGTAGACATCTTCTTCTCGAGATCCCCCCCATCCTCGCGCCCTTCTTCTCCGGCTTTCTCTTCGCTCGTTTCAGCTGACGCGGCATCTACCGGGGCCTCCTCCGCCGTTTCCCCTTGGAGTTCCTCCTCGCGGAGCCCTTTGCCTTCGATCACTGCATCGGCCATCTTAGTGGCGAAAAGGCGGATGGCACGGATGGCATCGTCGTTTCCTGGGATCACATAATCTATCTCATCGGGATCACAATTGGTGTCTACAATGGCTACCGTGGGGACCCCTAATTTCCGCGCCTCGCTTACCGCTATTCTCTCGCGTTGCGGGTCAACGATAAAGAGGACGCCAGGAAATCGATCCATATCCTTGATTCCGCCGAGATACTTGCTCAGTTTGACTGCCTTTTTCTGCAATTGTAAAACCTCTTTTTTAGGAAGCCTTTGAAACCCATCGTTCTTCTCCATCTTTTCCAGTTCTCTGAGCTTATCGATACTCTTCTTTATTGTCTGAAAATTGGTGAGGGTACCTCCCAACCAGCGATGATTGACATAGAACATGCCACAACGCACAGCCTCTTCGTAGATGGCCTCCTGGGCTTGTTTCTTCGTTCCGACAAAAAGGATCTTTTCACCTTTGGCAACTTTATCCCGAATAAATTCATAGGCTACATCTAATAATTTGACCGTTTGCTGCAAGTCGAGTATGTAGATACCATTCCTCGCCCCAAAGATGTACGGCTTCATCTTGGGGTTCCAGCGCTTTGTCTGGTGGCCGAAATGAACCCCCGCTTCCAACAACTCTTTCATCGTAACAACAGACATAGGACCCCCTTATGGTTGTATCTTCCGCCCCCTTCATCTCGTTTGGAACCCTCGTAGGCACCCCCAAATCGATCAGGGAGCGTGTTTAATGAGAATGAGCTTTAGCACACCACCTCCCATTTTGCAAGAGAAAATTTGGGCCGATGGTCACCGGCGCCCCGACGTTCCTTAGCTAGTTAATGCCACGGAGGGGAAAGGCAACGAGGTCTCATTCGTCTGCCTTGAACCATCCCTTTCCTTCTGATATACTGTTTTCTCATGGATAAGATCGCACGCATCGTCAGCAGGCTTTTCTTTATAAACGGGGAGCGGAGAAGACCCAAGATCATCGATCTCTATATCTTGAAGGAGATCCTCGTCCCCACCGGGATCGGGGTGGGGATCTTTACCTTCATCTTCTTGGTGAGCAGACTGTTCCGCATCACGAACATGGTCGTAGAAAAGGGGATTCCCCTGGTCTATGCGATAAAGATCTTTATGTGTCTCATCCCGGCCTTTCTTGTCTTTATCGCTCCCATGTCCCTCTTGCTCGGGATCCTCACGGCCTTCACGAGGCTGTCCGCAGACAATGAGATCATCGCCCTCAAGACGTCGGGGATTGGACTCTACCGGTTGAGTCCTCCCGTGATCTTTCTCTCCGTGATCACCTTTCTTTTCACCACCTTCCTCGTGTTCTATGCCGTTCCGTGGGGGAGTCAAAGTTTTCGTGAGACCCTCTTTCAGGTTGCCGGGTCCCAGGGAAAGCTGGACGTGAAGGAACGCATTTTCACCGCCCCCTTTGGCGACTTGGTTATCTATGTGAACAAGGTCTCACCCAGCGAAAAGGTGTTAGAGGGGATCATGATATACGATGAGAGGGATCCTCAGGTAAACACCGCCATCGTTGCGCGCAAGGGATATCTCACCCCTGATCCTCGGGAGCAAAAACTAGTGCTCAACCTCTTCGATGGGAGCATCCATTCTCAGGAGTTGCAAGGAGAGATCTATCGCACCATCAACTTCAACACCTATCAGTTTACCATATTCCTGAAAGAGGAGATGGCCAAGGAACGCAAGAGGGCGCGGGTACGGATGTTGGAAAAGGAGATGTCCATCCATGACCTGCGCGAGAAGATCAGGATGATGAGGGCGGAGGGGAAAAACGTTCGCCCGCAACTGGTGGAGCTCCACTTTAAATTTGCCATCCCCTTTGGTGCCCTGATCTTCGGCCTGGTGGGACTCCCCTTAGGGGTTCAGCGCACGCAATCGGGGAGGTCATGGGGCTTTGCCTTATGTGCCGTCGTCTTTCTCCTCTATTATGTCCTCTACTGTCTGGGAAAGAATTTGGGTGTGAGTGGGATCATATCCCCTGCCCTCGCGGCGTGGCTTCCTAATATCCTCTTCGGGCTCCTGGGGGCATATCTCTTTGTCAGGACGGCGCAAGAAGCCCCCCTGCGGATCCTCTTCTGGGCGGACAAGGGAATGGAATTCTTGAGGGCACAATGGAAAAGATTTTTCCGCGAGATGTAAATAAATCCTCCAGGCAACTCCCTCTGCCTTTTGGCAATATAAAGGGAATGAAAATGCAAGGAGGCATGAGGATCCTCAGCCGTTACATCGGCAGGGAGTTTTTGAAGCTCCTCGCTCTTTGGACATCCTCCTTCTTCCTGATCTTTTTCGTCGTGGAGCTCTTCGAAAGGATCAATACCATCATCGTCAACAAGGCCCCTTTCTACGTGATCCTGGAGTACTTTCTCTATAAGATCCCTCCTTTCGTTGCCCAGACGCTGCCCTTTGCCACCCTCTTGGCCGCCTTGATCACCTTGGGTATCCTCGCCCGGAACAATGAGGTCGTGGCCATGAAGGCCCATGGCGTCAGCACCTATCGGATCATGCTCCCCCTCTTTGTCCTTGCCGGCGCAATCACGGCCTTGATCTTTATCTGTAACGAGACCGTCGTCCCTTACGCCGCGCGCAAGGCTACCTATATCTGGTCGGTCAAGGTGAAGAAGGAGGAGGAACGGGCCTTTTTTCAGCTGAATAAGATCTGGTACCGCGGTGAAAACGCCATCTACAACATTCGACTCCTCGAGCCGAAGAAAAATATCCTCCAGGGGGTAACTATCTATTATTTCGACGAGGCATTCAATCTCCGCCAGCGCTTAGACGCCCGGGAGGCCCAGTGGACGGGGAATGGGTGGACCTTTTATAAGGTTGCTATCAGGGCGTTTCTCCCCGACGGGGAGGTGAAGACGGAGATGTACGCTGAGAAGGATATCCCCATACCAGAGAGGCCGGAGGACTTTAAGAAGGGGATGCAGGACCCCAACGAGATGACCTACGGGGAGCTCAAGGAGTATGTGGAGCGGCTCAGGAGCGACGGTTACGACCCCACCCGCTATGTCGTTGAGCTCCACAAAAAGGTCTCCTTCCCCTTTTTGACCCTGATCATGGTCTTGATGGGGAGTCCCCTGGCGCTAGCGGCGAGCCACGGCCGCGGTGGCGGGATTGCCCAGGGGGTGGGGATCAGCCTCGTCATCGGCTTTATCTATTGGGTAGTCTTTGCCATCTCCATCGCCATGGGGTACGCCGGCACCTTCCCGCCTTTCATCGCCGCCTGGGCGCCCAACATCTTCTTCGGCTTGATCGGAGGTTTTATCCTCGAGAGCATCCATCAATAAAATCTGAGGGGTCAATCCCACCCCGCCCTGCTCTTTAAATTTCAAGTCTAAAGAAAGGAGGATGTCGCTCCCGCTCTACTATATAGAAAATAGAGACGGCGGCCGAAGGTGGCCCTTGGGCCAGATCTGCCGCCTTGCGGCACCCCATCCATAAAAATATCCGAATGGGAGGGGGCCGAAGCGGGAAAGGCGACACATCCCATCAATAGAGATATCCAAATGTCCCTCCCCGCTTTCTACAAAATATACATGATGGGATGTATCGCCTTGCGATACAGTAGGGGATAGCGAGCGGTTCATCGCGTAGGAGGTTTTTGCCATGGCCATTATGGAGATCAGCGTCGTACCGATAGGCACGCAGAGCACCAGTGTGAGTTCATTTATCGCCGCGTGCGTGAAGCTCGTTGAGCAACAGGGGCTCACGTACGAGGTCACCTCTATGGGGACAGAGGTGGAGGGGGAGGTAGATGATCTGCTCACGCTGGCCGCGCAGATGCACCGGGCCCCTTTTTCACAAGGGGCCCAGCGGGTGCTCACCACTATCCGGCTTGATGAACGCCGGGACAAGGAACTTCAGATAGCAGGGAAAAAGGCCTCTGTCCTCAAACGGCTCAGGGAGCGGGGGGGCGAACGGTGACCACCGCGTAGGAATCCAGGGCGATATATCTTTGCGCTACCCGCAAGACGTCCGCACTTGTCACCTGCTCTATCTGATGGGGATAGCGTCGATAAAAATCTCCCCCGAGGCCATACCGTTCGTCGAAGGCCATGGCCGATGCCATGGCGAGCGGGCCTTGGAGGTCAATCGCATAATTCCCGATGAGATACGCCTTGGCCTGCTCGAGCTCCGCCTGACTGATTCCTTGGTCCCGCACTTCTCGCAGGATCCTCTCGATCCCCCGGAGCGCCTGTTCTTCCTTGGGAGGACTGGTGGCCAGGTACACCCCGAGATAGCCGGGATCGAGATCAGAGCGAACAAAAAAGGCCGTCACATAGGCGAGTCCCTCTTTATCCCGCAGTTGGGTAAAGAACCTCCCCCCTTGTCGGCCAAGGGCGGCTCCCAAGACCTCTAAGGGGAAGCGGTCCCGATCCTGTAACGCCGTACCAAGGAAGCCGAGGGCGACGTGGAGCTGTTCCTTCTCACGCACCACCTCTTCCTTTTTGCGAATCCCCCTTTTCGGTAGCTCCTGGGGGATGGGCGGGGGAGAAAAGGAGGCCGTGCGCATCTCCAGCAGGGCATCTCTGACTGACGTGCGTACCTCCTCCCACCGTGCATCTCCAACAACAGCCACAACGAGGTTCTGGGGAAGGGTATAATGCTTATAGTACCTCATGAGGTCCTGTCGCTTGATGCTGCCTATCGTCTCCTCTGTGCCGAGGATATTCAGGCGATAGGGATGCCTTTCATAGAGGGTCTCCCGCAGCAGCCGCATGGTGCGCGACTGCATCACGTCCTGCTCCCTGCCCAGGGCAGCCAGGATCTCTGCCCTTACCTTTTCCACCTCCTCCGACGGAAAGGATGGCTTGGCAATCACCTCGGCGACCAGCTTCATAAGCTGAGCAAAGTCCTTGCTCAATCCCTTGGCCTGCACACCGTAGCTGTTGCGCCCGGAAAAGGTCTCCAGGGTCGCCCCGAGGGAGTCCACCTCTCGGGCCAGCTGGGGCGCGGTGTGTAGCTCGGTACCTCTTGTCACCATCTCCGAGAGGAAGCGGGTGATGCCTGCCTCTCGCGACTGTTCAAACCTGACCCCTCCCAGGAAGACAACGGCAATCCCGACTACGGGTACCGAGTGGTCCTCTTTGAAAAGGAGAGTGACGCCGTTCTCCAGCACGATCTTTTTGATCCCCTCCGCCTCTTTGACGGGGGGAGCCTCCTTGCCCAAGAGGGCCATGGATAGCTCCAGGGCATGAGGACCCGTGACCTCTTTTTCCCCCTCAGGCATGAGTACGCACAGGGTGAGGTTTTCCAGGCGAAGGTATCTCCTTGCCACTGTCTGGATCTCCGCAGTCCCCACGCGGGAGATCTCCTGCAGATACCCCCTCTCTTTGGTCGCATCCCCCCTGCTCATCTCAAAGTAGCCGAGTTTCCCCGCCTCACCCTCTACCGTCTCGCGGTCATAGGTGAATGCTGTCTCCACCATGACCTTGGCCCTGCGCAGCTCTTCCTCAGTGACCCCTGCTTCCTTTACCCGGGAGAGTTCCCGGGCAATGCCTTCGGTCCCTTGCTTAATGGCCTGCGGTTGAAACGCCCCACCGATACCGAAGAGCCCCGGGTCTTTGGGGGTGAAGGCGTAGGCATAGATCGAGCTGACCAAACCTTGCTTGAGCCTCAATTCCTGCTGCAGGCGTGAAGATTCTCCCTGGCCGAGGCAGGCAGCCAGAAGGTCCAACGCATAGGTGTCTTTATCCTGTATACTGGGGATGTGGAAGCCCAAGGCAAAATATCTCTCCTTGATTGCCTTCTGCATCACCAGGGGGCGAAAGGAGTTTTGCAAAGGTTCCTGCGGCCTTCTCCTTGCGGGGAGGGGGCGATCAGGTGCGTTAAAGAGTTTCTTGAGCCTTGATAACAACTGTGAGGCTGTAAAGTCTCCCACTCCCACAAAGACCATGTTCCGCGGGCGATACCACGTCCTATAATAGTCAAGAACCCGCTCCCTGCTGAACCCCCTCACCTTGTCCGCATAGCCGATAATGGGTCTCCCATAGGGGTGGCGCTGAAAACCGTTTTTAAAAAGTGCTCGATGCAGAGCACTCTGCGGGTCGTCATCGCGCATCTTGATCTCTTCGATCACGACCTCCCTTTCTCGTGCCAGTTCCTGCGCATCAAAGGAGGGGTGCTGGATGGCATCGGCCAGGACCTTCAGCCCCTCCTCCTGAAAGCGGCTGCTGATCACCACGTGATAGACGGTGTTTTCATAGCTGGTATAGGCATTGATACGCCCCCCGTACCGTTCGATGGTCCCTGCGAGCTCACCCGCCCTTCTCTCATTGGTCCCCTTGAAAATCATATGTTCGATGAGGTGCGATATCCCCGCCTCGGTGGGGCTTTCATCGGCGCTTCCTACCTCCACCCATATCTGAAAGGCGCAGACAGGGGCCGCATGGTCCTCCTGCAGCACTACCCGCATGCCGTTCTCCAGCCTGCTCCTCGTCATCTCCGCTTCCCTGTCCCGCGTAAGGCCAGGGGTGGGAAAAACAAAGGCCAGGAGGGCCGCGACAGTCAGAATAACCAGAGACATTCTCTTCATATATCGTCTCGCTTGGTGATCTTTGGTTAAGCTATGCCTGAGCCCCCACCTTGTCAAGGATTCTTAAGGGGACCCTCTTCCGCTTGATTTTTCGCCTGCTATCACGCTAGAATAGAGGCAACGGAGCGACGTGATGGCCCAGGTGATCAAGGGGATCGATTGGGAGACCTTTCGGCAACTGCGTGGGAGTGAAAAGAAGGAATACTTCACGCGGGATGAAAGCATCTTCCACATCATCATGGCCCAGCAATTCGACCGTACCTTACTCGACGAGATATGTGAGCTGACCACCAAGATCCGTGGTATCGCCAAGGGGAACAAGGGGGTCTTATTCCTTCAGTCACTTCTGCAAGGGAAACGGGCGATGCTCTATTTTGTGCAGCCATCGACGAGGACCTTTCTCTCCTTCATGGCCGCCTGCCAGGTCCTGGGCATGCAGTGCTCGGAGGTGAGGGATACCACTACCTCCTCGGAGATGAAGGGGGAATCGCAAGAGGATACCGTTCGAACCTTCAGCAGCTATGTAGACCTCATCGTGATGCGCCACCCCCAGGCGGGCTTCGCCGAGAGGATCGCCTTCCTCCTGAACCAAATCAGCAGACCGGTACCGGTGATGAACGCCGGTTCGGGGAAGGATCAGCACCCCACCCAGGCCCTGCTGGATATTTACACGCTCCATCGCTCCTTTCAGAACTACGGGGGGATCGACGGCAAGAGGATCGCCTTTGTCGGTGATCTCAAGAGGGGCAGGACCGTGAGATCCCTGGCATATCTCTTAAGAAACTACACGGG
>Ga0299915_10002950_pt1 | contig 12339 bp, 12 predicted proteins | sample RVTome_13_FD_200263 | JGI IMG/M metagenome (GOLD analysis project Ga0299915, IMG submission 200263) | Soil microbial communities from uranium-contaminated site in the Upper Colorado River Basin, Wyoming, United States - RVT92D227 (version 2) ...
AGAAAGGTACGGGCATTTGGGTCAGTAGAGCGAAGGATAGCAGAATGGTTGCCTGCGCCGTCAACGTGAAATTCAAGCCCGGCAGCCAGCGCACGCTCCTTGAACCATCCCCGCGCCTGCAGGTGGGCCGGGCTGAACGAGGGTCGATCGACACCGCCGGAGGAGGTGCTGCCAATTGCAGATAGGGCTTCGAAATCGGCCTGCAAGCGCGCCGAATCGAGGCGCAGATCAATCGGGGGCATATTCGTTCACCCAGCGGGCGACTAATGGCACTTCGACAGTGTAGCCAGACTCTGACCTGTGTAAAACTTTAAGGCGCAGCATGCGTGAGAGTGCCTTGCGCTGTGCTGCATCCTGAGGGTCAAGCTTGAGCAGTATATGGACAGCAGCGACCTGGCGCAGCAGCGATTGCCCGTCCTCGCCCGCCATCTCCAGCCAGACGTTGTTGAAATAATTGGCGCCGCGCTCGAAAGCCAGCTCTTCAGCTTCTTCGATCAGCTCTTCATCGGCGAGGCGAGTGTCGTGGCGGTTGGCGCATTCGACCAGGCAGGAACAAACCAATTGAACCAGGTAAGGATGACCTAAGGTTTCCTCGAGGATGCGCTCAACCACGTCATCATCGTAGCTCAGCTCAAAGGGCACCTGCGGGTCAGGATTGCGGATCAATTCCTCGGCTTCGGCGCGCTGCAGATAGCCCATGGTCAGTGTGCGGGCATTGATGAAGTAAGAAGACCAGCCGGGGCCTAATTCATCCAATGTCTGCACGCCAGCGAAGAGCAGCGCCATCTTCTGCTGGTGCTCGATCAGCGTGCGCAGTTCGTTCAACACGTTGCGGCTCAATTGCCCGGATTCAAACGCTGCGCCTGCCTGCTCGAATTCGTCAAAAGTGAGCAGCAAGTTGAAGTCCTGCAAGGCTTTCGCAGCGCGGGCCAGCCACTCGTCCAGCGCCTCGAAGGGACGAGACTCAAAGCGTTCGCGCTCGGGGGCGGGCAGGATGAGACGCTGAGGCTGGGCATCGCGGGTGATGGCGTGAGCGATGGCATACAGGAAGCTGCTGTCACTGCTGGTGGCGGCGGGGTCCTGCAAGCTGATGAAAGCAGGAACAGTGCGACCGGGCAGCAGGGCGGGTAGCTGCAAGAGGAAGGAGGTCTTGCCCATGCGGCGCGGCCCGTGCAGGATGAGCGTGGGGCGGCCGCGCTCGCGCAGGGCGTTGGCGATGTCAGCAGCCAATTCCTGCCTGCCCTTGAAAAGGTTACGGCGGCTGAGCGGCAGCGGCGTGCCCGCCTGGTAAGGGTTCTCCACCCCGCCAGTGGACTGAGAGAAGTGTGCCGCCTGCTCCAGGCCTGACTGCATCACTTTGTACCACTTCGCCAGCACCGGACCCCAGCGCTCCTTGCCCTCGCGCCCGAGGTGGTTGAGCTTTTTCTGCAAGCCGTCCAGCTGGTCCATCGTCTCGCGCAATGCCAGGCGCTGGCTGAGCGGGCTGCCAGATTGTATGGCAAGACCCAGCTCGCGGCTGATGGCGAAGAGGCCTGGAAGTATCTCGGCGGCGTCGGGACGCACCTGCTTGAGATCGTCTGGCAGCCAGTTTCCCTCCTGAGAGAAAAGGGCAAGAGCCTCGATGTTAGTGACATCCTCAAACGCGTAGGCGATCATATCGGCAAGTGCAAACCTGGCCTGCCCGCGTTGGGTCAAGGAGTTGATAAGAAAGAAAACCTCATCCAGCGCGGCGCGCATATCTAGATGGCTAGCCTGCCTGAGTAGCCCTATTAACCCGAAGAGGGGGAACCAAATGACTTCGTCGAAGTGCGGAGGCAAAAAGCGTAGCAGCCGCACTGAGAGTGCTGGTTGGAAACGCACGATCAGGCGTAACAACCAGATCCAAAGCAATTCTGGCAAGTAGAGAAAGATACGCAGGCAATAAATGATAGATGCAACGCCAGCCGCCCAGCCAAACGCCACGCCAATCACCACACCAAGCACTACGCCAAAAACCATGTTAAGCTCCACACCAATCGCCACCCCAATCGCCACCCCAATCGTTATGCCAAAAGCTATACCAAACGCCGTACCAATCGCCACATCAAACGCCACGCCACGCCCTACACCCGATGTTACGCCAACTGCCACACCAAACACCACGGCAAACCCTATGTCCCATGCCACCCCCCACACCACGCCAAACGCCATGTCAGCCACCACACCAAACATCACACCCAACACCACGCCAATCACCACACCAAACGCCACGCCAACTGCTACGCGTGTCCAATCGATTGGACTTCCAGTTATCCTGGCCTCAACAGGTACAATGAGCAATGCCAAAATCCAGGGCAGGATAAGCGTATCAAAAAGCGTAGCCCAAAGCAGCCCTTGCAGCTTGCGGTTACTGCAAAGCTTGCGTCGCGCCTGCCAAAGTGAATAATTTTTGGGCAGGTCTGGCTCCAGGCTGTTTACGTACCGACGCAATGTCAGCGGCTTGAAGAAAACCCAATAGAGCACGCGCAGGCATTCTTTCCAGAAGGGAAGCAGGGGAGGAGTTGTTTCGTTCATTGTTCTTTCACCCATTCGGCAAACTCTGCACTGAACGGCTTGCCATCCTTGACCAAACCGCGGCGGGTCAAATCTCTGAGCAGCGCCTTCTTCGGCTCGGCGGCAGGCAGTCCGAGGCTGTAGCGCAGGACATCCTGCTCGTCTGGCTGGAGGTGCTTCCACCAGCCTTCCCAGTGGGGGATGATATCGTCATAGGCGCGTGACTGCCAGTCGGGGTCAGCACCGGCGAAGCGCGCCTCCCACAGGCGGCGGGCGGCAAGCTGGGTGTAGAAGGGGTGCCCGCCTGCCAGTTTTCCAATCGCATCCAATTCAGCGCTGGTGACTTCGGGCATGTGCTCGCGCACCAGCCCGCGCCATTCGTCATCCTTGAGCAAGCCGAGCGTCTCCTGGACGAAGATGTTGTAGAAGGGTGAGGTCGAGCCATGCTGTTTCTTCAGCTTTGCCAGCGGTTTGGCGGAGGTGACCAGCATGGCGAAGGGCTTGCCGTCGGCAGCGGAGCGCAAGGCGTCGAACAGCCCGCCGAACTCATCTTCGTCCTCGGCCAGCTTTTCTACCTCATCCAGACAGAGCACCAGACGCAGTCCCTGCCTGGTAAGACGCTCCAGAGCGCGAGAGAACTCGCCCAGGTCGCCGTCCATCGATTGCGCCCAGGGCTGGGTGTGTAAGTACTCCGCCAGCTTTTCGCGCAAAGCGCGCAGCAGGTCTTTGCGGGTGCGGGCGTAGCCCTGCAAGAGGTCAAGGCAGATGACCACGGTGTTCTGGGGGAAGAGGATGGCAGAATGCTCGCAGACATAGCGCAAGAGGGATGTCTTGCCCATGCGGCGCTCGGCGACGATGGAGAGATTCTGCAAATTCTGCCCGCTGAGGCTGGATTGGATCAGGCGCAGGGTATCCTGGCGACCGACGAAGAGATCGGGGGGCACCGCCCCACCGGCATAGAATGGGTTGGCGAGGGTTTGTTGGGCCTGCTGGGACAGCCTGGGCAGAATATCCAACAGGATGTCGCCGGGCACCGCTATGTTGATATCTTCCAGCCTCCCACCCGTAGCCGTGGGGAGCGCAGAACGGACCATGCCAACCACCTTGAGCAGCTCATTATCCCAGACCGGCGCGCCGCTGAATCCGCTGTCGATCTGGTTCGAATCGATCTGCAGCAGCTTGCGACCGTCCCGTGTGTTGACCGTCTCCATGATGGTGCCACGGGCACCCAGGCCAACAATCGTCGCCAACCTGGGATAGCCGAACGTATGGAAGGTGTGCCCGTTGCTGGTCTCTGAGCTTTTCAATTCCAGCGGAACTGAACCCAGGGGTGCGTTACCTTCCAGGCGCAACACCGCCACATCGTCCTGCTCGCGCGGGCTCCAGGCTTTGGGATCGACACGCGCCTGGATTTCCGAGCCGTCAATCTCGAAACGCAGGCGAACGCTTTGACCAGCAGCGCTGCCGGCTGACACGATGACGTGATCACAGGTGAGCACCAGGCGCTTATCCACCAGAAAGCCTGTGCCGACGATGGCTTTATGCTGGTCAAGTACTCCCACGATGCTATCCTTTACACGGCTGGAGACTGTGGGGCTCTCAACGATACCACGTCCAGCGGAGAGATCAGGAGAGGAAATATTAGGGTTGGCTTCGGGGGTGACGTGACTGCTCATGGGTGGCTCCTGTATTGATTCTATACCATTTTTCGGTCGAATGGAAATAGGGTAAAATCCTGCCTGTGAAACGCTACCCCGTTCCCGCCAAGGAAATCCGCCGCGAGATGATGGTATCCAACTCGCGCTTCATTGCCACACTGGCGCCGGTATTCAGCGTGGAAGAGGCCAAGGCATTCGTGGCGCGCGTGCGGGAGGAGTTCGCCAACGCTTCGCACAACGTGCCGATGTATCTGGTGGGCTACGGCAGCAGTGTAACGGCGCATTGCTCGGACGCAGGAGAGCCATCGGGGACCGCAGGCCAGCCGGCGCTGGCGGTCTTGCGCGGCAGCGGGCTGGGGGACGTAGCGGTGGTGGTAACGCGCTACTTTGGCGGCACCAAACTGGGCACCGGCGGGCTGGTGCGCGCCTATTCAGAGGCGGTGCGCATGGTGGTAGAGGCGGTTCCAAGGGCTGAGAAAGTATTGACGCACACGGTGATGATGGCACTGCCGTACCGGCTGCTGGAACGCACCCGACTGCTGGTGACGGCGCAGCACGGTCAGATGTTGGATGAGGATTTTGGCGCCGATGTGACGCTGACGGCGCGCTTTGCAGTCGAGCATTTGGATGCTTTTCAAAGCGCACTGAGCGAGCTGACAAATGGGGCTGTGCAGGGAGAGATTGTGGAGACGAACGAGGTATTGATGCCGCTGAAGAACGACTGACGTCGTCAGTACAAGAGAATGGAGATTGCGTCGTTCGCAGTGATAGGAGAGCGCTAGAGAACGGAGACGATGTCGGGATTTTTGCGCAGGTCGCGGAAGAGGGCCTCGTATTGGCTCTGGTTTTCAACGACGACAGTGACTGTAACGGAAAGATACTTGCCGCCATTGCTGAGTTTTTGAGAGACAGCCTTCTCTGGCAGGGCGGTGACGTGCTTGCGGACGATTGCCACCACCTGCCCGCTCAGGCTGCTGGTATTTTTCCCGATGCAGCGGATATGCATGCGCGAGGGGAATTTGTGTGCAGCGATAGCAGATTTTTTAAGTGATCGTGAAGGCATAGTTACACCACAGGTAAAAGAATATGAAAGGTGCTGCCCGGGCAGTTTTGCTCATCATACCCGGGACTCTCAATCCAGATGCGCCCGTTATGAGCCTGGATGATGCCGCGTACAATGGCTAAGCCTAGCCCGGGACCGCCACCCTTGAATTTTGTTTCGCCAGACGAGTGCAGCGCAACAGTGCCGGTCTGGAAAAACTTCTCGAAGATCAACTCGTGATATTCCGGGTCGATGCCGATGCCGGTGTCATGCACCAGCATCTCGACACATTCACCCAATTCGGAGTCGCTGACGGCCTGACCGGAGATGGTGATCATGCCGCCATCGGGAGTATATTTGATGGCGTTACCGACGAGGTTCTGGTAAACCTTGACCAACATGGTCGGGTCGGCTTTGACATGCGGCAAGTCCTCCAGGTTTTCCAGTTGGATGGTCAGCTGGCGCTCGGCAGCAGCCTCTTCAAAATCGGCCTGGATGCGGCGCATGGTCACCTGCATGGAAGTACGCTCCATGTGCATGTCGAGGAGCTGGCTATCGATGCGGGCTACGTCCAGCATGCTGTTGATGATGCCATGCAGGCGGTCGGTACCTTTCAGCACGCCGTTGACCACTTCCTTCAAATACGCATTGGAACGCACAGCCTGGTCACTCGCAAACATGTCCATATAGCCTTTGATGACGGTGAGCGGTGTACGCAGCTCATGGGCAGCCACATTGATAAAGTCCGTCTTGTTCTTGTCGAGTTTTTCGAGCGTCTTGTAGGCCTGATTCAGTTCCTCGGTGCGCTGGCGGACCATATCTTCGAGCTGTTCATTGAAGCGGGTAATCCGATCGTACAACCCGGCATTTTCCAGGGCAATGGCAGCCTGCAGAGCAAAGGTGGAGACGAGGATGGCATCGTCCTGGTTGAATGCCAGGGGATCGCGGCGGGTGATGGAGAGCATGCCGATCACCTGCTCTTTGGCAAACAAGGGCACACCCATCCACGAGTGGTCGAGCGGTAGCCAATCAACTTGCTGCCAGCCACTGATGCGGGTCACGTCATCAACGATCACCGGACGACCGGCACTGCCCACCTGCTGGTATACATCGCCTTCGCGGATGGAAATGTGCAGTTGCTTGACACGCTCATCATCAGGAAAGCCGCGCTGCGCGACGATGCGCAGGCTTTCACCCTCCTGCAGGATAAGAGAGGCGCGTTCATATGGCACGACCAGGGCAAGCTGCTCGAGGATCTGTCCAGGTACTTCGCGCAACTGCAGGCTGCTGGTCAGCTTACGCCCGGCCTGGACAAGCGATTCGGCCACCTGGCGACGCTCCTGCTCGGCCTGGTACAAGCGGGCGTTTTCGATGGCAGCGGTGGCCTGGGTGGTCAGGGAGATCAGCAAGTCCATGTCATGCTGGCTGAAGACGCGCTGGTCAAGATGGTTGAGGGCGATCACCAGACCGATCACCTGGTCTTTGGCATGGAAAGGAGCCACCAGGAGCGGACCAATGCCAGCCTGGCGACGGCGAGCAGCACTTTCAGCTGTCTCGGTGCCATCATCGGCATCCACCGAGAGCACAGGCAGCGCAGTGCGCAGGACAATGCGGCTGGGGCCTTCATCTAAGTCAGCAAAGCTGAGGGCATTGGCTGGATTCGGCTGCTCGTCGATCAGGCTAAACACGACCTCTTCCCGGCTTTGATCAACAAGGTAGATGCTTATTTGTTCAGGCCTGACCAGCTTATTAATGTATTGACTCAAGTGGGAGCAGATATCGGCAACTTCCGTAGCACCCAAGATGACCCGTGCGGCTTCGAACAGGCTTTCAGTCTCCTGCAGTGCCAGACGCGTGTGTTGAGCAGCCTTTTCGGTAGAATCATTGGCCATGGCCAGCTCGATAGAGTGCTGTTCGGCGTTCACCAGCAGCTTACCGACCTCCTGCATGGCATCTTCACGCTCTTTGATCAGCAGAGCGCGGAACAGACCGCTGCTGAGTAAGTTTGCCAGGCGGGTGTAGATCTCCCAATCGCGCGGACCAATCTCTGTCCACAAGAAACCCATCTGGCTTTGTGAGAAGGACAACTCGTTGACAATGGCGCTATAGCGGCGGTCTAACGGGAGGTTTTCGGCGGGCGCCAATTGAGGAAGAGGGAAAACAGCACCTCCGGTGCCGCATTCCAGCAGCCCCTGGTCATATTCGAGCAGCAAGCGAGCACGGGCTTTATCGGGTTGCTCATAGAGAGCAACATGGGAGTGTTCGATGCCAAGGTCGGGAAAATGCCGCGCGACGGCTTCGCACATGTCACGCAGACTGACCAAGGAGGCCAGGCTGTGTCCCAGGCTTTGCAGCAACTCTTCCTGCTGTTCGACCGAGAGACGTTCGAGCGCCTGAGCGCGCTGGGCAGCCTCGCCGATCAGGATGCGCGCCTGTTCGAGCAGGTTCTCGGCGCGCAAAATCATACGCCGGTCAGGTAAGAAGGGTAACACTTGATTGCGAAATTCGGAGAGCAGCCCATGCCAGAGCGTGGCATCCTGACCAGGGATGAAGGACTTGAAGACGGCAGTTATCGCCTGGGCGAAGTATTTGGGGAACAGATTCTCACTCTTGCCATCCAGGTCACTCAGAAATTTGTCCCATAAGATCTGCAGGGTGCTGGCGATCCGGATCTGAGTATCCGAAGCAGGGGATGAGGTAGACCTGGAGAAAGTGCGCTGGAGAGAAGCCAGGATGATCTGCTGCCGAGACTGCAAGGCACCGAGGCGGATAGCGCTCAGGCTGGGATCTCGTGGCTGGGTGGGAACTTCAGGTACGGTGGCAGCCACCTGGCGCAAGGCAGGCGGCAGGCAGCCACAAGACCAGCGTAAGACCAGCTCAGTGGACATCACCAGCTTTTTGGAGGGAGGTTGGCCTTGAAGCAGGCTCACCAACGTTTCCACGGCTCGCTGACCTGAAGTATAGAACGGTTGGCGCACCGTAGTGAGCGGCACCCCCATAACCTGGGCTTCCTGAATATCATCAAAACCGACCAAAGCCACGTCACCAGGCACCTGCCGGCCGTGCGCCTCCAACGCTTCCATGGCACCGAAAGCCATGCGGTCGTTAGCAGCCACCAGCGCCTGAAAATTTACGCCGCGCTCATCCAGCAGAGTCTGCACTGCGGCATGCCCGCTTTCCTGGTTGAAATCCCCAGGAACGACTAGAGCGGGGTCGAAGGGAATGTCATGCACCTCGAGCACTTCAGTGTAAGCCTGGTAACGCTGCTCGGATTCAACGTGACCCGGCGGCCCCTGGATAAAGGCAATGCGTGTATAGTGGTGCTCGCTGACCAGGTGTTCGACCGCCTGGCGCATGCCGTTAAGATTATCTGTTTGAATGGCAAGCACACCAGGGATATCCAATGAGACTGCCACCAGCGGCAAGGGGGAGAGGCGCTGGCAGAGACGCTGCAGGGACTCCGGACTGGAAGAATGCCCCAGATCAGGCGAGAGGATCAGTCCGTCCAAGATTTCGGCTGTAGCCAGGTCGTAGATGCTCAACCCTGAGGGCAATTCACCATTGAGTGGACCCCCCACAAAACACAGCAGGTTAACGTCCAGGGTGCGGGCAGCGCTTGTGATGCCCTGCATAAACTCCCTCCCCCAGGCACGCCCAAGACGGGCAATCAGCAGGCCAATGGTGGGGCGCCGTGGTATGTCTGGGGGGAGAGGAGAGACGATGTCCTGCATGGCTTAATTATACTCCCCACCGGAGTTACGGATATTGCGCAACATGGCTTGCATGTGTTCGACATGGGAGCCCTTCCAGTAAACCTGGTCGCAGGATGGGCAAAGGTGAAATTCATCGTAATACAGCCTGGTTAAAGGCTGCAAGCGCTCCAAAACAGACTGCTTGCTGACCGGCTGGAGCGGGGTGTTACAACGCAGGCAGCGCTGGAAGCTTTGGGGAGATTCCCCCACCGGAGGGAGAATTTGGTATCGGCCTAGCACTTCGGCAAGCTGCTCGGGAGGTTCAAGATTGCGGATGCAATAGCCATAAAGCAACATCTTGCGCATCAGCAAACGCCGGTCGCGGGTAAGCAGGATGCGCTCTTCTTGACTGGCGACCTCCGCCAGCTCCTGGTCATGATAGTCATTACGGTACAGCGTATCCAACCCGAGCATACGTAGATAAGCAGCCAGGCGTCCCAGGTGATTATCCAACACAAAACACGGTCCGCCGGGCGGCAGAGAATGACCAGGAAAGACTTCGACACGGCTGCCACCTGGGGGATGTAAGCTGGGCGAGGCTTCATTACCATCTACCAGGAGTCGCCCGAACTCAACATGAGGCACGCCTAGCGACTCGAGCAGGTGTTTGAGCGTCTGGTGACTGGCGTATTCAACCACGCAGGGCATGCCACGCTGCGCGGTGGGCAGGAAATCATTCAATTCGGCATAGAAAACGAATTGCGCAATAGCCATAATCAAGAGACCCATAGGGTCTTAATCTGCAAGAATCAGACCAGCTTCAGGCGCAACGCCGACCAATCCTGGTCAACCGAAATCATCGCCACCCCTTGCAGCCCGAGCGTCTGGGCGTAGGCGTTGATCGAGTCGCGGTGGATGTCGGTCTTGACTTTGGCTGTGCCTTTGTAATAGACCACCCAGAGCATTCCCTTGGGGTCTAGTAAGGCACGCAAGGTACCTAACTGGGTCTCCAATTCCTGGCGGTCGCGGATGAAAGCAACGATGATTTCCACAGGTGGCTGTGCATGGCGCAAAAGCGTGACCCTAGCAGGCAAAGATCCGAGCAAGGAGTCGACCTCGGTAGGTGGGTTGACCAGCAGTATTTTCCGCCCAGGTTTAAACTGCAATTTTTCGGCAACAGATTTGTCGGACATCACAGCCTCCTTACCAGGCAATCACCCGCTCGGGAGTAAGTTTGATCAGCCGGTTCTCCGGGTCGACCGCCCAGGACTGCGGATCGCTTGCCAAAACGCCCTGCGGCCCTAGATAATGAGCGTATATTTTTAGCGACTGGCTGGCGACGAAGTCACGCGGTTCAGCGATCACCTCGACCTTGCCTTCCAGGAGCACAGCCTGGAGCTTAAAGCCTTCTTGCTTGGGCTCGACCAACAGGGCAGCATGCGGGTTGCTGTGCATGTCCCTGATCTTGCGCGTGCTGACGAAACTGCTGATCCAGGCATTGCTGCCATCCCACAGGAACCATAACGGCACGACATGCGGCTGGAGGGTTTTGGCATTGGTGGTCCCCAGGCGCGCTAACACCGGCAGGCTTAGCAGCTCATCGATCAATTCTTGCTTGATTCTTTCTTTAACCTCATCGGTCATGATGCTCTCCTCGGTGAAATCCATTAATTAAAACTATCGCGATTATAATCCATCCATGCAAACTTCCTCTTCTTCCCCACGGCGTGGGATCGATTACATCGGGGTGGGCGTTGGCGCCATCCTGGTTGACCCTCAAGGACGCCTGTTCCTGGCACGGCGCGGGCCGAAAGCGAAAAACGAACGTGGGCTGTGGGAGTTTCCCGGTGGTTCGGTGGAATTCGGTGAGACGCTGGCACAGGCCCTGCAGCGCGAAATGCGTGAAGAGTACGGGATTGAGATTGAGGTCGGCGAGCTGCTCGACGTGGTTGATCACCTGCTGCCTGATGAGGGGCAGCATTGGGTGTCACCATCTTTCATTTGCAAGCTTCGTGAGGGGGACCCGGTCATCCAGGAGGCAGAGAAGTGTGCCGAGATTGGCTGGTTTGAGCCGTCCCGCATTCCGGCGGAATTGACCCAGGTCACCCGCATCAATTGGGAGCATTACAGGGCTAAATTTCTAGGAAGAGAATAGCTGGTCTACTTGCGCTTCTTCCTGGGAGGCGCACTAAAGCCGGGCAACTGCGGAGCGCCCATGGCGCGCATGCGCTGCTCCTCGCTCATCTTGCTGACCCGCGGTTCCTCGGTCCACTCACCGCCATCTAATTCCTGCGAGGCAAGGCGGATGGCCTCATCAGTGCTGTTGGCCCAGATCGACTTAGCGAATGGTTCGATGCTGCTCAAAGGTACAACGCCTGTTTTACGGGCTTTTTTCACCCCTTGCTTGTTGACGAACAGACCTTCGACATAATACTGCTCCATTGGCAGCCTCCTCAGTCTGTCTCACCGAAGAGGTGCGGCGGCGCTTGGACGGTGACCACCTCACCCCGGGCTGTGACCTCGCCATTGGCTGACAGGGTGGCATCCAGGACGACTTTGCGCCCTTTGATCTCGCGCACGCGGGCACGCACTTCCAGGGGAACGCCGAGGGGCGTGGGTTTCAGGTAGTCCACCTTGAGTGAGGCGGTAACAAAGCGGAACGGCGGCAGGCTGTCCATGGACCGGTCCTCCGCCTGGTAGGCAGCGGCGGAGGCTGTGCCCGTACAATGACAATCGATGAGCGAGGCGATCAGCCCACCGTAGACATAGCCGGGAATGGCAATGTGATAGGCACGCGGTTGAAAGATGCAGACCGCCTCTTCGCCATCCCAGTGGCTCTTGATCTGCAGGCCGTGTTCGTTCAAACGTCCACAGCCGTAACACCAGCTTACGTTGTCAGGGTAATAATCTTGAAAGGCAAGCTCGCTCATTTTGGCTCCTCAATCTCCCGCGCAGCGTTTTCCAGGGTCGTGTAGCCCTGCTCCACCAGGTTTTGCAGCTCTTTCAGGCGTTTCCAGTGCGCCCCACGCCCACTCTCGATCCATTCCAGGCAGCGCAGCAGCGCCCCGCGCACCCCGCTGGCCTGGTGCGCCCAATAGGAATCGGCAGAGATGCGTTCCAGCCGGGCAGCCAACTGCTGCGCCTGCGGGATGAGAGTGTCATCGGCGGGAAGCTCCATGGAGAACAAGTATATCATTACTTAAACTGCGAGAGCCGGGGCCTCCGCTGCCCGGCTCTCTCCAAGGAGGAGAAGAAGAAATACCCGTTGCCTGACTGTATAATACCAGAAGGGTGGGGGGCGTGCTTGACGGGTGGGATACTCTTCCTAGACGATTGCCCTACGATTCCTGGACTGGAAACGAGTCACCAGACGTCCAGGCTGGCGCACAGATCGCCAGGAATTCCAGGTTTACGG
>Ga0299915_10002952_pt1 | contig 12333 bp, 6 predicted proteins | sample RVTome_13_FD_200263 | JGI IMG/M metagenome (GOLD analysis project Ga0299915, IMG submission 200263) | Soil microbial communities from uranium-contaminated site in the Upper Colorado River Basin, Wyoming, United States - RVT92D227 (version 2) ...
TTCCCTTTCAATAAGGTTCTACAGATGGTTATCGTCCAAACTAAGCCTTTTGAGATAGTTTCTTACTACTGGCGGATCGATGAGGTTGAGGCAGACAGCGTCACAATCCACAAAGGCGACGTATGGAGCTTTACCGCTGCAACCTTGACAGCCCACAGACCGAGCCCGCCTGATGGCGCCAGATGGGTGGACATCGAGGCGGACCTGACGTGGCTGGCCGGTTCGGGCGGAATTTGGCACGATGTCTACTTCGGCACAGATCAAACCGCCGTTGCCAACGGCACCGGCGGCACATTTAAGGTCAACCAATCTATAGCTACGTATGACCCCGGCACCCTCCAGATCAACACAACTTATTACTGGCGGGTCGATGAAATCGAGGTTGATAAGACTACCAAGCACAGAGGCGACGTATGGAGCTTTACGACCATCCGTCCGGGCGGCGGCATCAGAGGACAGTACTATCGTAACAGCGACTTGAGCGGCGCCGCTGTGATCAACCGCATAGACCCCCAGATTGACTTCAACTGGGGGGCAACTTCACCCGACGCGTTGCTGCCGGTAGATGATTTCTCCGTCAGATGGTCGGGCGAATTAGAGGTGCCGTTCTCTGAGGTCTACACCTTCTACACTAATACCGATGATGGTGTGCGTCTGTGGGTGGCCGATCAGCTCATCATTGACTTGTGGACGGATCGTCGGGCGCCGACAGAGGCCAGAGCTGCAATTGAGCTGGCTGGCGGCCAGCGATACCCGATTGTAATGGAATACTATCAAGGCAACGCAGATGGAGACGCCGTGGCCCAGCTTTCCTGGGAGAGTCCCTCCATAGCCAGGCAGATCATTCCGCAAGGTGCATTGTGGGCGCCGCTAAGGGCCAGTGGGCCGAGCCCTGCCAACGGTGCGATAAATGTCACCGATAGCCCGACCCTTGCCTGGACCGCCGGCGAAAAAGCGGATAAGCACGATGTCTACTTCGGCACAGACGCCTCTGCGGTGACAAATGCCACTGCGGCTTCAACGGGCATCTATCGAGGTCGGCAGAATCTCGGTGCTGCCAGCTATGCGCCCACTGAAGCTCCGCTGCAGTGGAACAAGACTTATTACTGGCGAATCGATGAGGTTAATAATCTCGACCCGGAAGGCATCTGGAAAGGCACCGTCTGGAGCTTTACTACCGCCAACTTTATCGTGGTGGACGACTTCGAGGACTATACCGATGATGTCGGCAGCAGAATCTTCCAGACCTGGCGTGACGGATGGGGATTCAGCGAACCTCCACCCGGCTATCCGGGCAACGGCACAGGCTCCGCTGTGGGCTATAGTCAACCTCCCTTTGCGGAACAGACTATCGTTCATGGCGGCAGCCAGTCGATGCCGCTGGCTTACGACAACACCGGAACTGGCGGCAAAGCCCGGTACTCGGAAACGCAGCGAGAGTGGTCCTCGCCGCAGGATTGGACCAAAAATAATGTTAAGGCCTTGACGCTGTATTTCTACGGCGATCCCAACAATGCCGCTGAGCAGCTCTATGTGGCGATTGAAGATAACGCCGGCCACGTTAAGGTGGTGAACCATCCTGAGATCGACTCGGTGCTTGGCGCCAGTTGGCACGAGTGGAACATTGAACTGACACAATTCAGCGCCGCGGGCGTAAACCCGAAGGTCATCAAGAAGATGTATATTGGCCTGGGCAACCGCGCTAGTCCCAAGGCCGGCGGTACGGGCACTATATTCATTGATGATGTCCGTGTGTATCCCAGCAGATGCGTTCCTTCCAAGGCAAAACCCACAGCCAGTCTCAACAACGATTGCGTGGTTGACTCTTTGGACGTTGCGATGATGGCGCAAGAGTGGCTCGTTCGGGACGTCGCCGAGGATGTTTGGAAAGGTACGTTCTCCAGCCAGGATATCGGTGCACCGACTGCCGTCGGCAGCTTCAGCTTCGACGGCACTACGTATACCATCACGGCCGATGGCAACGACATCTGGGGTACGGCTGACGCCTTCCACTATGCGTCTCGGCAGATAAGCGGCGATTGCCAGATAACGGTGCGTGTGACGGGCCTGCAGGCGGTAGACGGATGGGTCAAGGCCGGCGTGATGATTCGTGACACGCTGAATGCTGGTTCGCCCAACGCGATGATGGCCGTAACGGGCGGCTCGGGCAATGGCGCGAGCTTCCAGTGGCGTCCCCAGGCAGATGGCGCCTCCAGCTCCTCACGCACTTTGACCGGCATATCGCCGCCGGCTTGCGTGCGTTTAGTGCGTAAGGGCGACGCCTTTACCGGCTATGTCTTCCTGAATGGCAAGTGGCAGCAAGAAGGTCAGTCCGCGACCGTTCCGATGACCGATCCGGTTTATATTGGCTTGGCTGTGACCTCGCACGTCGCCGGCACATTGACCACGGCAACGTTTGACCGGGCATGTACATTCTCAGCCGCCGAGCTGCACGCCGACGGCATCGTTAATTTCAAAGACTTTGCGGTTCTGGCAGATATGTGGCTCGAGGAGTTGCTCTGGCCGTAATCACAGCGAGTTGCGAATGTTTAGCCCTGCCACCCCTGGCCTGAGCGAAGTCGAATGGCTGTGGGCAGGGCTTGCCCCCGGCACAGGTCCGGGGGCTAAACAGTTGCGGGGTTCAGGGCCTATGCCGACTTTGTTCGGCATAGGCCCCGCTTTTTCCCGATAGGATGCTGCTATCTATGGACGTTCCTGGACCGCATACCCCAGTCTGCCCCACGTTGCCCTTTGCAGCCTCTGCAAATCATACAACCCATCCTCGGTCTGCGGCTGGTAGTCTGCTTCCAGGACTTCACTGACCAAACTGCGAGCAGGGACCACCTTGCGAGGCAGGCCCTCTACGGTCTCACGGCCCTTCCATTTCCAGTACTCTGCATGTCCGTCTGCCATCGAGAGCGTCACGCCGTCGGCGTGGTGTATAGGAGGAGGGGTAGCCGACTCCCACTTGGGATAAAGATAATGGACGTAGAAATTGCCCACAGGTGTATAGCCTCGATCCATAAAGACCGCACGTTGAGCCGCACCCGGACTTATAATATCCGTGAGTCTCGTCAGTCGAAGTACTGTCTTGCCGACGCGTTTGGCGAACCATGTCGCCTCCACCGGGTCCATCTCGCGCAAGTACGTCCCTTCCACCAGGTCACCGTTCGCGGCCGAGACGATCGCATACGTGGCTGCATGCCCGGCCCTGCCCCGAGGGCAGCGGTAGACGTCGATGTCCTTGACGTACGCCCACAGGGCGCCTTTGTCGGGATTCTCCATCACTGCAGAACGGCTGCCAGGAAAGTAAAAGGCATACCCCAGCCAGCCTTCCACCTTCCGCAGAACAGGATTCGGTCCTCCCGATCCTCCTTCCGTCCGGGAGAAGGCACTGCCGCAGACGAGCTTGCTATCGTGATCGTCTGCATAGGCGATCCACGCCATAGTGAACTGCCTGAGATTGCTCAGACAGACCACACGCTGACCCCGTTCACGGGCAGTACGTGCCACCGGCATGAGGAGCGCCAGCAAGATCGCAATGACAGCGATCACAACCAAAAGCTCGATGAGCGTGAAACCTCGCCTGCACACGGTGCACCTTCCTTTCCTGCAGAGGAAAAGGTCACCCGATTTACAACTGTCAATTCTCAATTGCCTACGGACAGGCGTTAAGCCAGCTCTCGGCGAATATGCTGAAGTCTTTGAAATCTATGCCGCCGCTGTTGTCCAGGTCCATCTGTGACGTGCCGGTTTCGAGCCAGGCAGCAGCGAACCTTACCAGGTACGACAAATCGACCGTGCACATAGCCGCACCGGCGGTAATCTTCGGCCCCGCACATTCCGCCCGTATCTGGGGCTGATAATAGAGGTAGACCTTGCTATCCGGGACGATAGCCCGTACCGGGAATCTGGCCTTGACCTGGAACGTGAAGGTGCGTTTCTCGCCGGGGGCTAAACCATCGACATACAGGATGACTTTGCGGCCTGCGATTTCAAATCGGCTGACCTTCTTTGCATCGACCAGAGCCTGCAAAGAGTCCTCGATGGGCGAGAAACCTGTGGGCACTCCGACATCAACAATCATCATGCCCGTAGTTCCTTCCAGGCCAAAATAGCGGACTGTAGCCGTGACGTTGACAATATCATCAATCTCCACGTGGTCTGCATCGTAGGTGACCTCAAGTGTCATATCTTTGCTGATGCAGTCATCGCGGAGAAAGACGTTGAAGATGCGAACGAGCTGAAACCGCGCTTCGCCCGAACCTGTGGCGCTTAGCTCGATGTCACTTCCCACCGGAAGCTCTGCAATCTGCAGCACGTCAAAGTTGCTGCTATCGACATTAAATTCCGCAACGATGCCTTTGCCGGCTGCTTTTGCGGTGATAGTGAGGTTGACATTTCGGCTTTGTGCTCTGGCCGCAGTCATAAGGGCCTTCAACGCCATTACCGTGTCCTGGGTGCTGCCGAAGCCGCCCAGGCCGTTTCGCTGCAAGGCCAGCCACTTGATGGCATCGTTTGCCTGGGCTTTTTCCATTTCGATCATAGCCAGCGCTGCATAAGCCGTAGTCTCGACGGCGTGAGGCTCCCAGTGGATGCCGTTATCATCCCTGATGGCGATTTCCAGCAGCCGGTCAATAGCCGCCTCGGCTGCTGCGGTATTATTGACACGGGCAAAAGCCAGCGCGGCAATCGCAAGCGCGTAGGCGTCGTCTCGAACAGCCGACACGTTACTGGCCAGATACTGGGTGGCCTTAGTGAGCACTTGCGGTGTGGCTGCGCCATAATCTGTTAGTGCAATAGTAACAAAGGCGGTCAGCGCGTATGTACCTTTCACGCCGCCAACCATTTCGCTGTGGCATACAAAGCCAATCGGCTCCCAGGAGCCGTCAGCTAATTGATGGGCCTCGATCCAGTGAGACGCTTCGGCCAAGACGGTTTCATCAATGGTTTGAATGTCCCTTGCCGCACTGAAACAATCCAGAACGAAGGCGGTCAGCCACAGACTGCCCGTTTGGTCGCTTTCGCCGAAGGCTGAGAACGAGCCGTCGTTATGGCGGAAAGTCAGCTCTCGCTGATAGCCAACGGTTATAAAGTGCTCAGCCTTAGCGCGGACTTCCGGCGTCAACTGCCCGGTCGCGTTGAGGTATCGCAGCACTTCGACATCCGGCGCAAAGAAGATCATGTTCTGCTCGCCGCAGCCATAAGGCATTTGAAGCAAATCGTCGACGCCGTTGATGCTCTGGGCAACCAGGCTGGGAGTGATGCTTAGAAGCAGCTTTTCTGAGCCTTCCACACTGTATGGGGGCATATTGGCGTCCAGTTGGAGGGTTTGGCCTGCCTCGATCAGGCCGTTCGTAATTAGCTCACGGCGCGTGCCTTCGGCTTCCACCAGCATCTCTTTACGCACCGCGTCCGCCCGCAAGGGCGAGCGGAGCGTCACCTCCAGGATATTACGCCCCAGCTTGGCAGGTTCGATTAAGAACGAAACGGAACTGACCGAGTTCGCGTTGACCGAAACTTGTTTCTTGGCGTCATCGAGCAGTTTGAACCAATCAGCCTCAGCCAATTCGACCTGGACAGTCTGCGGCTGGTCGAGGTAGTTGAATACCTGGATGCGGACCGGGAACTGCTCGCCGCGGGTAACGGCGTAGGGCAGGTCGGGCTCGCCGAAGAACTCTTGAAACACCAAAAGCGCCGATTCGGTAATGCCCAGCCCTTGCTGCGATGTAGAGACTGCGTGCAGTCGCCAGGTGGTAATGCTGTCGGGAGCGGTTAGATCGACCGTGGCCGTTCCATCCGGCAAAGTAAGTAGATCGGGCAGCCAAAGCCACGTCTCCGGGAAATACTGGCGGATATACGTCACCTCAGCAAGTGAAGCTCCTTCATTGGCCTTCCCATCGACTGGTCCCACCGCCGGCGCCGGCACCCAGCCTCCGTCTCCTCCTCGGACGAACCAGGGCGGGCCCCAGCCGCCCCAAACCTGCTGGCCTTGCGGCAGATCGACCGCGCCTGAAACCAGCACCTGAACACCAGCCTGCTTGAACACCTCGTATGCCCCGTACGTGGACGGAGATTCGTGCGTTTCAACCTGCGGTTCCATAAACCGGCGTTCCAGCTCATTGAAGACCTCCTGCATATTCAGCCGGCCCTCATTCAAGGCGTAAACCGACTCATCGACAATCGCTAAGCCCACCATCGCCTCGGTCTGTGCCTGCACGGATACCTGTACCGGCTCGCCGGGCAGAACCTTGTCGGCGTTAAACTGCACAGTGAGTTCGGCTGCAACGTCTATCACAACTTCAAGCGGCAAGGTGTCCGCCGAGATTTCATTGTTCGGATTGATTATGTATGCCACCACCTTGGCGGCTGGTACCATCTGCTGTGTGGCCTGGAAAATGACCTGAGAGCCGGTCGTGGCATCCGACCAAACGGTATGGCCGTTTGCAAACACGTCGTAGTAAATCGTTGCCGTGTGTGTCCGAAATACGTCTATCGTTACGGTGTCTCCGACATGCACAGGCTCATCCGAAGCGCGCCGCAGATGTAAGAAGCTGTCGGTTGGCGAATAGGCTGCGTAAATGACGAGGTCTGCCTCGGCCTGAGCATCCTGCGAACGCACGGAGCTATGCAGTTGAGCCCAGGCGGTATGCTCAGGTGCGGTAAACGACACAACCGCCGAGCCATTGACCGCAATTGCCGACTGTTTCTGCTCGGATAGATTCTGGTAATTTTTGTCGAAATACTGACAGCTCACCTCCCCAGTAACGGTAACAGGCTGACCATCCGGCGTTTCAGCCACCAGCAGAACCTCAAAGGGCTGACCGGGCGTAATAGACTGCGAGGAGGCGATAAGCTGGCACTGGATGGTGGAATCCACTATTTTAAGCAGCTTGATAGTTTTCTCTTGGTGGTCCGAGGTATCGGTCACCGTGACCTCAAGCTGGACGCTGCCGCCTCCACCGGCGCCGGGCGTACCACTTACGTAGCCCACTGCCGGAAGGATGAACTCTGCGCTGCCGCCTGATAGCGTAGCGGTATAGTTGGCATATTCCTCCCAGAGGCCCACGTACCTGCTGGCTTTTATTTTGACAGTCCCCTCTACGGGCTTGCCGAAGAAGTAGCCGGCTTTTACGGTTCCGGCGATCTTTTCACTTACAAGGAAGTAATCCCGCTCCATAAGCAAGTCTACATCGAACCTGGGCAGCACATACTTTTCCACACGGACGTCAACAGAGCCGGAAGCTGAACCGGACTTGGCAGTGATTTTCCAGGTGCCGAAATTAAGCTCATTAGCCAAATCCAGCTCAAAAGGCGCCACGCCAAAGGCATTGCTGGTAAGCGACTTTCGGAATATCTTGACACCCTTGCCGTCGGTGATTTCGATGCTGACTTCTGAAGACGCGGTAGGCCGTAGGTTGTTGGTCAACAACAAAACGCGGCCGTGCATTGTCTGACCGGGCTTGTAGATAGGTTTATCAGTTTCAATAAGAACGACCGGCATACACTGTACCTGGACCTGGGCAGTCATCAGGTCTTCGACGCCCTGCGCCTGAATCTGCAGCGTGTATGTTCCCGGTTCCACGCCAGGGACATCGAACCAGCCGGTAAGCCGACCTTCGCCATCGGTAATCCCCTCGAATAGCTTTGTGACGCCGGAGGGATTTGTCCGCAGCGATACGGTCACGGTCACGGCGGCGGGACTTCGGTCAGCGATGTTCACCGCCGTAAGGGACACCGTGCCGGTGCTGCTGGCGTATAAAGTCTTGGGTGCTAGCGCTACCACGCTGACCGTGTCCTTTATTGAACTTTTTTTGCTATTGCGGAATAGCTCCTCGACTTGTGAGGCACTCAAAGCCGAGTCGTAAACCTGAATGTCATCAATCAGGCCGGACCAAAAGCCGGTTTGCTCAAGGGTTTTGGCCGTGCCAAAGTGCAGCCCACCGTTACAGCCGTACAACTGGCGCAGGATATTGGCATCCTTAGCGACTTCTACTCCATCCACGTAAAGATGCCTATATGAGCCGTCCCATACCAGGCCGACGTGATGCCAGAATCCATCGGTGATTGCAAATTTTGACGCCAGTGGAGCTGTGAACCGGCCGCCGTCTGACAGGGTAGTGGTAAGCACCCCTACCTGCCCGGTTGTGCCCAGCCATGTTCTTCCGATGCCGGTTCCGTCGGCCTGCGATACGATCGCTTGTCCTGCGGCGCCGCCGTTGGTCCAGGCAAATGCGCTGAACGGCCCTTTAGCCGGGTCCCACACAAACGGCGTGCTAACATAATCGTCAGCCCCATCAAACGATAGAGCGCCGGCGATCCTTCCATCCAAAGGCTGCCAGACCGGATCGCCGCGGAGGGTGCCGTGCCTGCTGTTGCCGCTTGAGTCGTTTGCTTTGCTGCCTGAGCTCTCGTCGAGCTTCCAGTGCCCGGCCATAGCTCCATTGGCCAGGTTTGCCGATAGAAGAACTGTCCAGACTGTGACAAGAACCGCCGTGATTTGCATCCTTGGTTTCATTTTCGTACCCTTTCAAAAACCTATGATAAAAATGTTATGATGCCGCGGGCATACTGCCGGGGCAGAGAACACAAGACAAAGCCCCGATGTACAGGCATCTGGCTTCTGACCTCTGATTTCTGGTTTCGAAGGCAGGGATGATATGAATGCAAAATTATGATGACGGGCAAAAAGATTATGATAGCTGTTTTTTAGCCCTGTCTTCTTGTTCTTATTAAACAGAATGTTAACGTGCATGCAGGGTTTTTGCAAGAGTTTTTTTACAGTTTTGCAAAAATCTGATATAACTTGAGTCGTGACCGCTGGTTAACCCGCCAGACGGATGGCGGGTAGAGGCTGCCTGTTTTCGGAGGACAAAATGCGTAAGGATAGGTCAGCAATCGCTGTTCTACTGGCGGCTGCTGCATTTTATGCAGTGGCACGGGCTTCCAGCCCGTGGGGCCGCGGCCAGGATGGCCGTGCTACTAGCCGTCGAGGCAATCAGCAATTGCTGGATGCCTACTACCACGACTACAACACACGTGTCGAACGGCACATCTACAAGAAGACGCCGCAAGGCGAATTGGCCATCCACATTCATTTTCCCAAAGATTGGGCCGCCCAAGACAAACGTCCGGCTATCGTTTTCTTCTTCGGCGGCGGCTGGACCGGCGGCACGGTCGAGCAGTTTGCCAGACAAGCCCATTATCTGGCCTTTCGCGGCATGGTGGCCGCCCGCGCCGACTACCGCGTGAGGTCCCGACATCAGACAACGCCCGACAAATGCGTGGAAGATGCCAAGAGCGCCGTCCGCTGGCTGAGGAAGAACGCCACTAAGTTCGGCATCGATCCAGATAGAATCGTTGCATCCGGCGGTTCCGCGGGCGGCCATATCGCCGCGTGCTCCTGCACTGTCGCCGGTCTGGACGCCGAGGGCGAAGATACCAGCGTCTCCGCCAAGCCGAATCTCTTGGTGCTGTACAATCCCGTGCTGAATTGCGCGCAGGAGCAAATCGCCCTTCGTATGGGTTCGATGGACATGGCTAATCGCCTTTCTCCCAATCTGCATTTGAGCAAGGAAATGCCCCCGACCATCGTCTTCTACGGCACGCAGGACAGGTTTTGCTCTCAGGGCGAGGAATTCCTGCAATTATCCAAAGAATTGGGAAACACCGTTGAGCTGTACGCGGCGCAAGGCCAGCCGCACGGATTTTTCAACCGTTCGCCCTGGCATCAACAGACAACTTTCCTGGTCGACCAATTCCTTGCCAGACACGGATACTTGGCGGGCGAGCCTGCGTTGAAACTGGGCGAAAAGGACATCTCGCTTAAAAGGATTGCTGCCGAGCAAAAGCAAGGCGAAAGGCCGAAGCAGCTAGACATCCCCGCTTCTGCGGGGATATTAGCCCCCGCCGGGCGGCGGGGGTACCCCGGCCAGTGGCCGGGGCTAACGATCAAGGTGGGGCAACTTGCCCCGGATTTTAAACTGCCGCCGCTCAAGCTCCAGACCGGCGCAGATGGTCAAGGCGCTGGAATAATCGGCAGTGAACTGGTCAGCCTATCTTCTTTTCGCGGCAAGAAACCGGTCTGTCTTATCTTCAGCAGTTATACCTGACCGCCGTTTCGGTCGCAGGCCGGGACCGTGGAAAACTTGTACGTGTCGTACAAGGACAAAATTCAGTTCTTCCTGGTGTACATTTCCGAAGCGCATCCCAATCGGTTAAAGGGCACCGATATGAGCCTGCCCAAGAACATCGGTGACCGGGCAATTCTCGCCACCAAGTGCATCAGCGAACTGAAACTTTCGCTGCCCGTTCTTATCGACACTATGGACGGCGTTGCGGAGACGGCTTACAAGGGCTGGCCTGACCGTATATGTATGGTTGATATCGACGGGAAAATCGCCTATTACAGCGAGCGTGGCCCCAAGGGTTTTAAGCCCAAGGAGGCCGAGGTCGCCATCAAAAAACTGCTGGCCCCAGGGAGATATGGCGGCTTTGGTTTATCGGTTGCGCCACTCGTTTCATCGGACGTTTTACGTTTTACGCAGCCGTAACGAGCCGCGCAACCGTTCGACGGGCAGATCGTCAAGGCAGGTATGGGCAGGCCGAGCAACGTGTAGAACACTGCAACTACCGGCAATACAATAAGCTCAAATCCGCCGAGGAACAAGAATCCTACGAGGATTAACATCCCGAATCGGGCAAAATTACTATACACGTCAATAGCCCTGGGAGATTTCAGCCGGGCGTAGACCATTCGTGAGCCATCCAGCGGCGGTACGGGGATAAGATTGAACACCGCTAAAACAATATTGAATAGTATCGCCAATAGCACAAAATTGCCCAGCGGCGGTATCATTGCCAGGCGAAAAAGATGGAAGATGATGGCCAACAAAAGTGCCAGCAGCAGATTGGCCGCCGGACCGGCGGCCGCCACCTTGAAGATCTGGCCTTTGGTCAGGACCGAGAAGTCGACGGGTACGGGTTTTGCCCAGCCAAAATGCACCAGAAGCGGCAAGATAATGGTGCCGAGCAGACTGATATGCGCCAGAGGATTCAGCGTCAGCCGGCCCATTCTCTTGGCGGTGTCATCGCCGTACCTGTAGGCCATCCAGCCATGGGCGTACTCGTGGATGGTCAAGGACACAAGAAAAATAGGAACGGTCAATAAGAATGTTATCGCCCGACTATTTAACATAACACCCGCCGTCGCATAACTAAAGATTTTTACCGCCGAGACCACAGAGTTCACAGAGCAAATATTATTCGTTCTTTTCGTCTCTGCGCTCTTGGCGTTCTCAGCGGTTAAACACCCGTCCAAACGGGCAAGGCAAAACTGCGTTGCTCTGGATACGTACAGCTTACGTGCAGGGCAACAACTTTGAAAGAGAATTCTTAATGAAATGCCGCAAGCGTGCTGAGATTGACACCGCCAATATCGAGGCGGAGTGCAAGAACGGAGTGCTTGCAGTGAAATTGCCCAAGACCGAGGCAGCCAAATCCGTCAACGCAAGGTCGAAGGATAAGACGCCTGGCTGATGTTGTACTATGTAGAGGGTTCCCGCTTGCTATGGATCGCAGGCGGGAACCCTTTTTATCTGCATATCGCCTAACCCACCAATGGCGGTGTGCGGTCTTTCACATCAACTGGCGCTTCAACTTTAGCCAATTGAGCTTTAGGGATTTGCTTTTTTTCAACTCACGAACCTGGCTTAACTTCGATAGCCATTTCTTTGGGAACTACCTTTCCTGTCGCCTCATCAACAAACTCGCCTGTTTGCTTATTGAACGTGAATCCTTTTCGGATCACAAATATGTTACGAACAGGCTTTCGTATTGGAGTCACATCTCCCGTCAGTCTGTCAAAATGATACTCTGTTCTATATTCTATCTGCTTCTCGCTCGCCTCACTGCGGAGTAGATTACCTTGCAAATCATAGTACTTCTGATCCTTTGGAACGTATATCGCCAGGGCTTGTTCCCTCGGAACTACACAGCCTGTACCCCTATTTACAAACTCTCCGGTTTTCGTATCTAAGGCGAATCCTTTCCTGACTACATACTTATCACAAACCGGACTCAGTCTTGTGCAAGCTTTTCCTGTCAAACCATCCAAAAAATAAATCGTCTGATATTTTGTCGTTGGCACCTCTATTTTTGCCAGAGTGTAAACTACGTTCCCCTGTAAGTCATAGAACTTCCCTTCGCTTGCAACATAGGTTTCCAATCGTTTTGTATCCTTGTTGAAAAATAGTGCAGCCCCATCTTCTTTTCCCGGAAGTAATTCCCTTGTAACCATATCTACAATTTGGTCTCTTGTCTGCTTATCATATA
>Ga0299915_10002953_pt1 | contig 12328 bp, 10 predicted proteins | sample RVTome_13_FD_200263 | JGI IMG/M metagenome (GOLD analysis project Ga0299915, IMG submission 200263) | Soil microbial communities from uranium-contaminated site in the Upper Colorado River Basin, Wyoming, United States - RVT92D227 (version 2) ...
GAATGTTAAAATACATTGGCAAATCGTAAAAAACTTCAATTTTTTGGCGAATGAAAGATTTTATTATTGTAACGACTCCGGTATACATCACGGTCTTCTGGGCAATTGTCTTTCTTACAGGTAATATTTTTCAAAACAAGGCTAAATTCATTTTAGGCCTGTTCATGGCGATTACAGCTCTCCTTTTTTCCTGTCAGGCTTTTTTCTTTCTTGGTTACAGGGAAATATACCTTGCTATTGACGCACTATATATTTTTACTTCACTATCAGCATACCCTTTATATTACTGGTATATAAAACTTTTGACTGTTGAGTCACGCCTGGAAGTATATAATTTGCTACACTTCATCCCTGCCATACTCATTTCGGTATTGGTGGAACTGTTTAATATTATTGCCACTCCCGCTGAGCAACTGAAATACCTGTCGGAGGTGCTCTATGGCAATCATTGGTGGTATATAACGGAACCCGGGAATGTTGGCTGGATGGCCCGGATATTCTTTCTCAGCCGTTTGGTCTTTTTTGCCCAGGTTTTATATTGTCTGCTATTGGGTTACCGTCTGGCCACCATCCATAACAAGCGGATAGAAGATTTTTACAGTAATCTTGATAACCGGAGGCTTGTTTGGGTAAAACTGATAACCCTTTCTTTGCTGGCAGCTTCGCTTGCCAGTATAGTTTTCAACATCCTGGGGAGGGGTGTTTTTCAGTCTAGCCGGTCATCCCTGATCAGTGCATCGGTTATATTCAGCAGCGTTGTTCTTATCGCAGGATTATTGGGCAATAAACAAAACAATACGGTTACGGAAATTGCAGATGAAATGGATATTTTACCCGTTCAGGCATGGACTGAGAAATCACACGAAATTCTTAAAAAGAGGCTGGAAGAAATTCTGTTAAGGGACCGGATGTACCTGATTCCGGATTTAAAAATCACTACCATTTGTAAGGTTCTGAATACCAACAGAACCTATGTTTCCAATATTATCAATGAAGAAAACGGATGCAACTTTAATACCTATATTAACCGTTTCCGGATTAACCATGCTTTGCAGCTCATGAATAAACGGGGCGCGGGTTCACTGGTGATCGAGCACATTGCCGAGGAGTCAGGGTTTGGTTCGTTAAGCTCTTTTATCAGGGCTTTTAAAACCATTAAAGGAATTCCGCCCGGCAGATATATGCAGGAAATGAGGATTCAGGACCAGTAAGAGAAGGATAAGGCAACGGGATATAAATGGCAGGCAGGGTGCAGGGAACTGCTTGAAGGGTGGTTATTGTTTCAGGAGCCTGTTAATCATTCCAAATAACTCTTCCATAGTATAAGGTTTGGTAATCAGCTCACTGCATCCAGACTCCAATGCAAGTTCCCTTTCAGTGGGTGATTTGTCAGCTGTTTGTGCTATGATTGGAATATTTGCATCCAGGTTTCTGATCTCACGGGTTACCTGTTTCCCGTCCATGTCGGGCAACTGAATATCCATTAGAATTAAATCAAATTGCCGGTGACCCCGGAAATGCTGAAGGGCATCGATGCCGGTCTTTTCTCTGGTAATGGAACCCCTGGTAATGGAAAGCAACTGACTGAGATAAAGAAAGCTCATATCATCGTCTTCCACAACAAGCAGTTTTTTATTTTCAAGATTAAGAAGGGCCATATAAAATCTCTCCGGCATTTCTGCGTAAATGTATAAAAAATCGTATTTTTATATCAGGAACACCACCATGAAAAAAGACATTATAAAAAAAATCACCCAGTTTTTCGAAAAGGACATCTGGAAAATTTCCACAAAAGACAAACACCCTGTTTTCAGCTTTCTGGTCAGACAGGGCCGGATCCTTTTCATTGCTGCAAGGGGATTCAATAAAGATAAGATACAGCTAAGGGCCTCGGCCCTTTCCTTCTATACGCTCCTTTCCATAGTTCCAATCCTGGCCATGGTATTTGGAATTTCACAGGGATTCGGACTGGGAAACTACCTGAAGGACATTCTCACTGAACGATTTCAGGAACATCAGGATATGCTGAAAGTGCTTCTTGGATTCGTTGACCGGTATTTGAACCGGATAAACGGAGGCTATATAACCGGAATAGGATTGGTGATATTGTTCTGGTCGGTTATGAAGGTGCTGGGTAACATTGAAAGTTCATTTAACAATATATGGCAGATCAAGAAGTCCAGGATGCTTACCCGACAGTTTACCGATTACATATCATTGCTGGTCATAGCTCCGGTTTTTTTGTTGATAGCCAGCAGTTTCAACGTATCCCAGTTACAGAGTGTATCTGACAGTATTCCATTTCTTCATTACCTTGGTCCGGTGCTGAAGATCCTGGTTACCATTTTATCCTTTACCCTGATCTGGTTTGTTTTTACCCTGGTCTATATAGTTATCCCCAATACCAAGGTGCGGTTCATCCCCGCATTAATTGCCGGCATTATTGCCGGTACCATGTTTCAGTTGCTTCAATGGGGATATGTTAATTTCCAGTCTCTGCTTTCGGGATACGGGGCCATTTATGGAACTTTTGCCGCTCTCCCGATGTTTATGATCTGGCTCGAACTGAGCTGGCTCATTGTATTGCTGGGAGCCGAGATATCCTTTGCTTGTCAGAATGCCGTGAATTATGAACAGGAAGCCGAAGACATGCAGGTCAGCCTTAGGCACCGAAGGGTGCTGGTGCTGCTGGTGGCACAAAAAATCGTCAAAAATTTCGCGGAAGGTCTTGCCCCGTTGAATGCTGCTGATATTGCCGGTCAGTTGGGCATACCGGTAAGAATAGTGAGGGACCTCCTGTACGACCTGCTTAATGCCCGGATAATCATTGAAACACTGACGCTTGAAGTGCGTGAGGTGGCTTACCAGCCCGCCCTTGATCCTGCCAGGATTACCGTGAGCTATGTTATTGATGCCCTGGATAAACAGGGCCAGCAGGTAATTTTCGATAAAGAATCCGGAGAACTCGAAAAACTAAACGGGATTATTGAGTCGTTTTATGAGGATATCCGGAATTCTCCTAAGAATACTACGCTCAAGGAGCTTTGATATCAAACAAGGCATGAATTACCGTTTAACCCTGGCATTGCCTTCCCAAATGTCCCAGATCTGATCTTCATCAGCGGGCTGCGCATAATCAGTGAGAAAAGTTGTAGCCAGTGCTCCGCTTGCCCAGCCAAATTCGATCCATTTTTGCGGTTCCCAGCCTTTGAGTATGGCATACAACATACCTCCGACAAATCCATCGCCCCCGCCAATCCTGTCGAGCACAGCTATTTCACGCGGTTCCACCACATGCCACTGATCGCCTTCCAGCATGATGGCTCCCCACATGTGACTGTTGGTATTGATGACCTGCCTCAGGGTGGTGGCAAATACCGAAGCATTTGGAAATGATTCCTTTACACGGTCAATCATTCCCTTAAACGCATGTATCTTACCGGTAATATCTTTCCCTCCTGCTTCAGGACCTTTAATACCCAGGCAAAGCTGAAAGTCTTCTTCGTTCCCGACTAGAATGTCCGAAACTCTAGCAATCTCAGTAAAAACATCGCGAAGCTCTTTTTCACGATCCTTCCAGAACGAAGCGCGATAATTCAGGTCGAAGGAAATTCTGGTTCCGTGTTTTTTTGCGGCCCTGGCCAATTCGAGGCAGAAGGTGCTGGTTTCAGGCGACAGGGCTCCAATAAGGCCCGACAGGTGAACAATCTGAACACCCTCTTTACCAAAGATCCTCTCCAGGTCAAAATCTTTAACATTCAGCGTTCGGCCCACCTCGCCGGCACGGTCATTTAAAACACGCGGACCACGTGACCCGTAACCACTGTCGGCGATATTGAACTGATGACGGTAACCCCACGGCCCGCCCTGTGCTACTTCTTTTCCTTCATAGGTGATGTGACGGCCTGCAAGACTGTTCTTGATGAATTGCGCAATGGGACTGTCCTTTACAAAGGTTGTCAGCACCTTGACCGGCAGTCCAAGATAGGAAGAAATACTTGCCACATTGGTTTCGGCACTGGTGGCTTGCATGGTGTAAAGTTCACTGCATTGAACCGGTTGACCATTAACCGGAGTAATCCGGATACCCATGCTGGTGGGAACGATCAGTGCATACGCAAAGTCCTTTTTAAGCTCGATTTTCATAATAAGAGTTGTATCAGAATTGTTTTCTCAAAGATAATGATTTGGTTAATGAGGCGAAAAGAGATGGCGGAAAGGGAGAAGAATAAAATTCCTTATATTTATGTCAGAATTAACCCTACTTTGACAGAACCAAAATATATCGTCCCGACGGGACTTTTCATGGACAATGTGATCATCATTTCTACCCATATATAGTGCCTCCGGCACTTTTTATAACCTCGTAGAGGTGACATATTGGTAGCAAACGAGCATACCATAATTCATTAGTCCTGTAGGGACGAAATAGAATTTAACATTCATTTATCTGTCAAATTAGAATTAAATCTTTTGTATATGTACAATCTATTCAGGGTATTCATGTTAGTACCTGTAATGCTGGTACAGAATCTCTACGGACAGCATTCGGTTATTGACAATCCGGCAGACAGCGTATTACCTGTAATCCAGTGTAATGATTTTGACCTTACCGGTGACGGAACCCATCAGGAATGGGACAAAACCAACTGGATCACTTTCAATCAGCGGGGTAGTGATTCGCCATACCAGACACATTTTAAAATCATGTATTCCCGTATGGGGATTTACTGTCTGTATCATTGCCCGGATAATAAAATTTCTGCCACCCTGCAGGGTGATAACCTGGACATTTACCGTGAAGATGTAGTCGAGGCCTTTTTCTGGACCAACGAAAGCGTTCCGGTATATTTCGAATATGAGCTTTCCCCGCTGAACTATGAACTGGTTCTGATGGTCCCTAATTATGACGGGAATTTCCTGGGATGGATTCCCTGGCATTATAATGGAGACCGGCTAACCCGGCATGCCGTGACCATTGAGCACGGGAAGGAAGATAGTGATGCTGTGATTTCATGGACATGCGAGTTCTTTATTCCTTATGAACTGATGAAACCTATGGTGAAGGAGCCGCCTCTGAAAGGAACACGATGGCGTGCCAATTTTTACCGGATTGATTATGACAAGAGGCCCGCAAGATGGTCGTGGCTGCCGGTAAGAAGTACTTTTCATGATTATCAGCGATTTGGGACACTCGTTTTTCAATGAAACCGGAACCAGTAACACCTGCCTGCTTATTTTATCCTCATTTAAAGAATTGATATCCATTGATTTTGAAAAAAGTTAATAAAACTTTGGAAACTTTTTATATATAATTTGTTTCCAAAGTTTTTTAGTTTAAATTTGCAGCATGAATGAAGAATTAGCAAACATACTGCAAAAAGTCCGCCTGCTATACCGGAAATACGGTATCCGCAGCGTTACCATGGATGATGTGTCACACGAACTTGGAATTTCAAAAAAAACGCTCTATCAATATGTCCGCGACAAAGATGAACTGGTAAGGGAGGTAATTGATCTCGAATTGTCCCTGGGTCATGAATATCTCCAGCTCAGGTGCAGTGAAGACCTGAATGCCGTTGAACAATTGGGTGAGATAGCCGCCTGCGTCAGTTTTATGATGAAGGAATACAGTACGGTCATTGAATATGATCTGAAGAAGTATTACCCCGATCTTTATTTAAAGGCAAGGGAGATTAAGCGTGAGCAAATGTTCAAATTCCTTAGGGCAAACCTGGCAAAAGGCAAGCAGGAAGGCCTATACCGGAAGAACCTGAATGTCGATATTTTATCAAAACTGAATTTGTCCTTTATCGACAGCATGTTTGAGAGTGAGGTGATATCAATTCCCGAGTTTCTCGACCAGCGGTACTTCTATGAGTATTTTGAATACCATTTGCGGGGAGTTGTCAGTGAAAAAGGTCTACAGGTACTGGATAAAGAGCTCCGGAAATTCGGTATAATAAATGTTAATCAATGAAAAAGTTTAATTCAAAAATAAATTCACTATCTATGAAAATCAGTTCAAGTCTTATCATTTCCCTTGTGGTATGTATGTCTGTGCCAGTTTTTTTAAAGGCACAGCCAGCCACAGGTCCGATGAAGTTTTCGCTTAACGAAGCAAGACAATATGCTTTGAATAACAGCCCAATTTTATTAAACTCCGCGCGTGATGTGGAGATTGCGAAGAAAAGAATATGGGAAAACACGGCTTTGGGTCTGCCCCAGGCAAACCTAAGCAGTTCATACAGTTATGCACCTGAACTTGCAGGATTAACTGATGTTTTTACCGGTTCCGGAGAAGACACAACCGGGGGAGGTGGCGGAAGTCCTTTCGGATTTTCGTTTGATCCCGAAGATTTCAAAACAAGCTTTTCCATGAACATACAGGTTACCCAGCTCCTTTTCAGCGGCCAGTATATTGTAGGGCTCAAAGCCTCAAAAGTATATTCGAACTTTGTTGAACTGGCGAGGACCAAATCGGAAATAGGTATTACCGATAACATCACAACCACTTACTTTACCGCACTGGTAGCCAGGGAGTCAAAAGGCATACTCGATTCCACGCTGAAAACCGTAAAGAAAACGCTTTTTGAAGCTGAACAGTTGTTTGACAATGGTTTTGTAGAATCTACAGATGTGGATCAGCTCAGGATCCTGGTATCGAATATCAAAAGCTCGCTTTCTGTTACGGTGAGGCAGATTGCACTGATGGAGCGTCTTCTGAAGTTCCAGATGGGAATTCCCATCGACCAGGAAATACTTTTAACGGACCAGATCGATCCGCTGCTGACTGTTTTGAATCTGGAGGCTGCCGTGCTGGACAGTTTCCGGATTGAAAATAATATTGACTATCAGTTATTATCAACTCAGGAAAAACTTTTGAAATTGAATTTACGGCTGCAGCAGGCACAGTTTCTACCCACCCTTGCAGGTTTCTATCAGCATTACAGAGACTTTGATGACAATTTCTTCAATGATCAGTCGCCCAACATGTTTGGCTTATCACTTAACTTTCCGCTGTGGAGCAGCGGACAGCGCTTATCCCAGGTAGGCCAGAGACGGCTTGATTATATGAAGGCCCAAACCAATACCCAAATGGCCTCAGAGAGTCTGTTGATCCAATATGAAACATCCATCTCGGAATTTCTTTCTGCCCGGGATATTTATATTATGCAAAAGGAAAGCCGCGACCTGGCGTTTCGTATATACAGAAGATCTCTCAATAAGTTCACCGAAGGAATCGGATCAAGTCTGGACCTTAATCAAACCCAGTCACAGTATTTTGAAGCGCAGGGAGGCTATTACAGTGCCCTGATGTCTCTTGTATCAGCCAAATCCAAACTGGAAAGTCTCTTTGCTAATTCCGCCAATTAATTTGAAACTATAAATATTTTAATAAAATGAAAAACAAAGTATTGATCCCGCTATCCATATTCATCGCCGCAGCATGTGGCAGTAACAAGGAAGTACAGCTTGAAGCTTTAAAGAGCAAACGCGATAAAATCAATCTCCAAATTGAGCAACTTGAGCAGAAAATTGCAGCCGGCAGCGATTCTGTTGCCAATGGTGCATCCTCCACCTTTGTTTCCGTAAAGGACATAATGCCGGAGGTATTTAATCATTATATAGAGGTACAGGGAAAGCTCGATGGAGATGAGAACCTGGCCATTTATCCCGAAGCCATGGGTGTTGTTGTGAAGGTTGATGTGAAGGCCGGACAGCCTGTGAAAGCCGGTCAGGTTCTGGCCCGCATCAATGATGCAGCTTACCTGGATCAATTGAAATCACTTCAATCGAATTATGATCTGGCGGTGGAAACTTTCCAGAAACAGGAAAACCTTTGGAAACAGCAAATCGGCTCCGAGATCCAGTACCTGCAGGCAAAAACCGCAAAGGAATCACTGGAATCACAGATTGCCGGAATAAAAAAGCAGATCGATATGACCCTAATCAAATCTCCTATCTCCGGAAATGTTGAAGAATCCCTGGTTAAGGTGGGACAGGCTGTTTCTCCTTCCTTCCCTGCTTTCAGGGTGGTCAACTTCGGTAACCTGAAAGTTACTGCCGATGTGGCTGAGGCTTACACAGCCAAGGTGAATGTGGGTGATGAGGTGATCATATATCTGCCCGATGTAAAGCAGGAGATTAAGGCTAAAGTAAGTTTTTCCAGCAGGTACATCAATCCTACCAACCGTACGTTCAATGTGGAAGCCCAGCTTACTACGGGTGCCGACAAACTGAAGGCCAACATGGTGGCTGTACTGAAAATCAACGACTATCATGCTGTTGAAGCATTTGTGCTGCCGATCAATCTTGTTCAGACCGATAACAAGGGTCAGTTTGTGCTGGTGGCCAAACAGGAGAACGACCAGTACATTGCACGGAAACAGGTTATTCATATCGGACAGATCTATAACGGTCTGGCTGAGATTGTGAACGGACTGGAATCCGGTCAGAAGATAATCACTGGCGGTTACCTGAACCTAAATGAAGGTGAAACCATCAGGTTTTAATTACTTAATACTCCGGAAAAATGATTCAGAAATATAAAGAATTCAAACCCACCAGCTGGGCCATCAACAACAAGACCAGCATGTATGTACTGGCCTTTATTGTTGCCGTTTTCGGTTTTATCAGCTATTCTGTCATCCCCAAGGAACAAATACCTGAAATCAAAATTCCCTATGTGATGGTGAGCACGGTTTATCCGGGAACTTCACCTACGGACATTGAGAATTTTGTAACCAGGCCCCTGGAGAAGAACATGAAGTCGATTGAGGATGTAAGGGAAATCACCAGTAATTCGGTTCAGGACTTCTCGGTTATTATGGTCGAGTTCAATACCGATATTGAGATATCCGAGGCCAAACAAAGGGTGAAGGATGCGGTTGACAAAACCAAAAGTGACCTGCCCAATGATCTGCCTGCAGATCCTACAGTTATGGAACTCGACTTTTCGGAGTTTCCCATTATGAATATTAATCTTTCGGGAGAATACAGTCTGGATAACCTGAAAACATACGCGGATAAAATGGCTGATCGTATTGAGGAAGTACCGGAAATCACACGCGTAGATGTGGTTGGAGCGCTAGACCGTGAGATTCAGGTTGATGTGGACATGTATAAAATGCAGGCCGCCATGGTCACCTTCCGCGATATTCAGAATGCCATCCAGTTTGAGAACATGACCATTGCCGGAGGAAGCATCGACATGGCCGGCATGAGCAGGTCGGTGCGGGTGGTTGGTGAATTCAGTGATGTGGAAGTCATTAAAAATATCAGCCTCATCTCTTCGAGCGGTGCTATTATAAGGCTTTCAGACATTGCAGAAATTAAAGACTCGCATAAAAAGGCGGAAAGCTTTTCACGACTCTTCGGAAAAAATGTCGTAACACTGAACGTGATTAAGAAGAGCGGTGAAAACCTGATCAATGCAGCTGACCAGATCAAGGTGATTACCGACGACATGAAAGCCAATGTATTGCCTAAGGACCTCGATGTTGTGGTTTCGGGTGACCAGTCTTATTATACCCGTATCATACTGAAGGAACTGAACAATACCATAATCATCGGCTTTATTCTGGTTACCATAGTCCTCATGTTTTTCATGGGACTTACCAATGCCATCTTTGTGGGTTTTTCCGTGCCGTTATCCATGGCACTGGCCTACATTGTCATCCGGTTGCCGATGTTCGATTTTACCCTCAACATGCTGGTGATGTTCTCCTTCATTTTTGCTCTGGGTATCGTTGTTGACGATGCCATTGTGGTGATCGAAAACACACACAGGATATTTTCCAAAACAGGACTCGATATTAAAAATGCTGCCAAGGCGGCAGCCGGTGAAGTTTTTATACCTATTCTTTCCGGCACCCTCACCACCCTGGCGCCTTTCTTCCCGCTGGCATTCTGGCCGGGGGTAGTGGGTGAATTCATGTATTATATACCGGTTACCCTGATCATCACTTTATTCATGTCGTTAATTGTGGCATATGCCTTTAATCCGGTTTTTGCCATTTCCTTTATGAAACCCGATGAAAAGGAGGGTGAGGAACGCGACAAAAGGAGTATTTTCAGAACCGGTTTCAGGATACTCCTGATCGCTGCCTTTTTCTATATCCCTGGTCTAATAGGCGGAAGCAGTTTCTTCCTGGGCCTTGCCAACCTGGGTGTATTCATTGCCATCAGTTATGTTCTGCACAACCTTTTCATGTGGAAATTCCTGCTTCGTTTTCAGCAAAATGTAATACCCAGGATGCTTAAAGCTTATGAGAATGTACTGCGGTGGGCGTTGAGAGGCCGCCGTCCGGTAAGGCTCCTCTGGGAACTGATCGTACTGTTTATTATTACTATTGTGATTTTTGTGGCCAGCAGACCCAATGTTTTGTTCTTCCCCGACAGTGACCCTGGCTCCATTTATGTCAGTATTAAAATGCCTGTGGGTACGGAAGTTGAGGTTACCGATTCGGTGACAAAAACCGTTGAAGACCGTGTTTTTACAATTCTTGGCAATGACAATCCCATAGTTGAATCTATTATCTCCAATGTTGCGCTTGGGGCATCTTCCGATATGTTCAATTCTGGAATGATCAATTCAAACCTGGGACGAATTACCATCAACTTTGTTGAATTTGCCAAAAGGCACGGGGAAAAAACAACTCCCTATCTCGACAGGATCAGAAACGAGGTCAGGGATATTGCAGGAGCTGAAATTACAGTAGATAAGGAGAATATGGGCCCACCCGTCGGAAAGCCCGTGAATTTTGAAATTTCAAGTGAGAACCTGTCTGAGCTTATTGTTACCACCGAAAACCTTAAACGCTATATCGATTCACTCAAGATTGGCGGTATTGAAGAACTCAAATCAGATTTTGAAACCTTCAAGCCGGAACTGATTGTGAATGTAGATCGACAGCGTGCCAACCGTGAGGGAATCACCACTGCCCAAGTCGGCAGTGAACTCCGTACGGCCATCATCGGCACAGAGGTTTCAAAATTACGCGAGGAGGAAGAACAATATCCTATTCAGTTGCGATACAGCGAGTACCTGCGTGAGAATATCGACCGGCTGATGAATCTAAAGATCACCTTTATGGATTTGGCTACGGGCAGGTTGAAAAGCATCCCCTTGTCGTCTGTGGCCACCATAAACTATCAGAACACCTATGGCGGAATAAACCGTAAAGATCTGAGAAGAGTAATCACACTTTCATCAAATCTCCTTTCGGGGTATAACTCCAATGAAGTGAATATAAAACTCCGCCAGGTGTTGCCCAAGTTCAGGAAACCTGCAGGAACCGAGATATCCATAACCGGTGAACAGGAAGATCAGGCCGAGAATATGGTGTTTTTATCACAGGCTTTGCTGGTTTCCTTATTCCTGGTCATGTTTATCCTGGTCACACAGTTCAACTCCCTGAGTAAACCTATTATTATTGTTTCGGAAGTGATATTCAGCATCATTGGCGTATTGTTGGGATTCAGCCTGTTTGGCATGGATTTCTCTGTGATCATGACAGGAATGGGAATTGTTGCACTGGCCGGAATTGTCGTAAGAAACGGAATCCTGCTGGTTGATTTCACCGATAAACTAAAGGCCGAAGGTACACGTACACGCGAAGCCATCATCCAGGCAGGTAAGATCAGGATCACTCCCATTGTGCTTACTGCAACAGCCACCATTCTGGCATTGATACCCCTGTCGATAGGTTTTAACATCAATTTCGGCACGCTGCTTACCGAGTTCAATCCGCAGATCCACATCGGGGGCGACACCAAAGCATTCTTCGGTCCGCTGGCCTGGACGATCATTTTTGGTTTGTCTTTTGCAACGGTGCTCACCCTGGTGTTTATACCGGTGATGTACAGCCTTCTGTATACATTTAAACTAAGGGTATTAAGGAGGAAGCACTGGAGGAAACTTAGAAAAAAGTGACAAGTGACGAGTGACATGGACCTGCTTTTTATAAATAAAACCTATTTCTTCCATGCTGCAGTCAAACATTGGAGAATTATCTGCCTTGCTGGTGGCTTTTTTCTGGTCAGTTACTGCTTTGTCCTTTGAAGCTGCCAGCAAACGGGTGGGCTCTTTGCCGGTGAATATAATCAGGCTGGTCATCGGACTGGTTTTTCTTTCGTTATTGAATCTTGTAATCCGTGGACTGTTTTTGCCGTCTGATGCCTCAATGCATAACTGGATCTGGCTTTCGGTATCGGGACTGATCGGATTTGTGCTGGGCGATTATTTCCTCATAAAATCCTTTACGATTATCGGCTCATGGTTTGCCATGCTCATTATGACCCTGGCTCCTCCCATGGCTGCCAT
>Ga0299915_10002954_pt1 | contig 12325 bp, 8 predicted proteins | sample RVTome_13_FD_200263 | JGI IMG/M metagenome (GOLD analysis project Ga0299915, IMG submission 200263) | Soil microbial communities from uranium-contaminated site in the Upper Colorado River Basin, Wyoming, United States - RVT92D227 (version 2) ...
TAGTAGACCGGTGAGCCGTCGTAGGGCGCGTGGATGTGGCCGAGCAGTGCGACGGCCGGCTGATGGGCGGCCAGGTCGCCCCGGGTGAGCTGCATGTAGACGCCGGGCTCGCCGGGGTCGGCGCCGCGCAGGCCGCCCGACCAGTCTCCATGGCTGACCAGTGCCCAGCGCCGCGGCTTGAGTTGACCTGCAAAAGGCGGCAGGTGCTCGCCCATGGCGGTCCCGGCGCGGTAGGGGACCAGCAGCAGATTGAAATCGTCGCCGGCGGGCCGCAGCGACGGCTCCGATACCACCTCCAGGCCCTGGACCGCCAGCGCCCCGGCCTTCAGGTCGGGGTCGTGGTTGCCGGGGATCACGGTGACCGGCAGTCCGGCGGGATGGGCGGCCTTGTAGGCCTTCTCGAAGTCGGCGAAGTGCTGCCGGGAGTGGTCAAACAGATCCCCGGCGATGATCAGCCAATCGACGCCCAGTTGGCCGCACTGGCGCAGGATGTCCTCCAGCGCGGCGAAGCGCTCGCGATGCTCTTTCCGGGTGGTCAAATGCAGGTCGGCGGTTACGGCGATGCGCATGGCTGCGCCATTATCGTACCCTTTCCCGCCGGTAACCGCACGCTGACTCTAACCGTAAACCTCCCGTAACTTTGCCCGGACCAGGCGGTGAACCCGATCCCCCAGAATGCAGACATCCGCGCAGCCAGCGAGGGCTATAATGCGGCCGGTGCCCGCCAAAATCCTCATCGCCGACGACAGCCCCAACATCCTCTCCTTCATTCAACCCGCCCTCGAACGGGAGGGATACGAAGTCAGCCTGGCTGCCGACGGAGCCGAAGCCCTGTACGCCTGGGAAACCCGGCACCCCGATCTGCTCATACTGGACATCGAGATGCCCGAGCCGAACGGGTTGGCGGTGTGCCGCAAGATCCGCCAGGCCGGCGATCCGGTCCCGATCCTCTTCCTGACGGTGCGTGAGAGCGTAAGCGATCTGGAACTCGGGTTCGCGATGGGCGCCAGCGACTACATCTCCAAGCCCTTCGATGTCCGGGAGCTGCTGGCGCGGGTGAAGGCCCGCCTTCCTCCCGAGATCCAGGAGTTCGACGGATACCTGCGGGTGGACGGACCGCGCCGGTTGGTAAAGCTCCATCAGGGCGGCAGCTGGCAGACCGTCGACCTGACCCCGCGCGAGTTCGACTTGCTCAATTACCTGGTCACCAATGCCGGCCGGCCGCTGGGCAGGACCACCATCCTGGAGGCGGTCTTCGAGGTGCCGGCCGAGGAGGACATCCAGACCAAGACCCTGGAGAAACACATCTGGTCCCTGCGCCAGAAGATCGAGCCGGATCCCAAGGAGCCGCGCTACCTGATCAACGTGCGCGGGGTCGGCTACAAGTTCGAGGCCTGAGCATGATCCTCTACTTCGGGCCGCTGGAATTCCTGGCGCTGGCGCTGATCCTGGTACTGGCGCCACTGATGATCCTGGCCTACCGGAGCCGCGCCCGCTGGTCGGCGTTCTTCGAGCGATTGGTGGAGGCCTTCCCCTACCCGGCGCTGCTGTTCCGCCGGCATCGAGTCAGCCTCAGCAACCCGGCCGGCGCGGAGTGGTCGGCCAATCTGGCCCTCCGGGGTCTGGAAGCCGATGCGGCGAAATCCGGCCAGATCTTGTTGCGCACCATCCCCGCCCTGGAAGGCCAGTCGTTTCAGGCCCGGGCGGTGCCGCTCAGCGGCCAGGAGACCCTGCTGCTGTTGGAGGATCTGGCTGCCGCACAACGCCAGCAGTCCTTCTATCGCAACTTCATTCAAAACGTCAGCCACGAGTTGAAGACCCCGCTCACCGTGATCCAGGGACACGCCTCCAAGATGGCCGAGGCGCCCGAAGACACCCAGGGCTGGCAGGCCTCGCTGCGCATCATCGGCGACGAGGCCCGGCGGCTGACCCAGCTGGTCGACAACCTGCTCACGCTGGCCCGGCTGGAGTCGCCCAGCTTCACCCTGGACCGCGCCCCGATGAGCATGGCGGCCCTGCTGGAGGAGGCCATCCTGCAGCTGTCTGACCTGGCCGAGGAACGCGGCCTGGAGCTCAACCTGGCGGTCCGGCCTGGGCTGCCGCGGCCGAACGCCGACTACGCCCGGCTGAAGCAGGCCGTGCTCAACCTGCTGGACAACGCGCTCAAGTTCACGCCCTCCGGCGGGACGATCTCGGTCGCTCTGCAGGATGACCAACCCAATGCCCGGCTGGTATGTTCGGTGGCCGACACGGGGGAGGGCATTCCGGCCGAGGACCTGCCCCACGTTTTTGAGCGGCTGTATCGGGCGCGCCGGACCGGCGGGCGCCCGGTGGAGGGATCGGGCCTCGGACTGACCCTGGCCCGGCAGATCATCCAGGCCCACGAAGGGGAGCTGACGGTCGAGTCGGAGCTCGGCCGGGGGTCGAAATTCACGTTCACGTTGCCCTATGGGGGAACCCGGGATGCAAATGCAGCCTAACCGGGAGTGCGCGCCGGCGCGAATCCCGGCCGCGGATCGCGGCGCCGCTGGCTTTCTGCGCTCAGCGGCGGCCTTTGGTCAGACCCTGGCAGCGCATCCCGACCGCCACTGCCCGACCGCATTGCGCATAGCCGCACTTTCAATTGGCCTGGCCACCTTTGGTTGCACGATGGGGATTGCACCCCGGTCGATCCTCACACCCGGATCTCCGGGGGCGGACCAGAATGCCGGCTCCCCGATTGCCCTGCCGCCGGAAGACACCGCTACGCCCTCGGCCACCTCGACCCCGGGTCCCAGCCCCACGCCCACCTCCCTCGGAGGAGGCGGCGCGGGCATCGTCTACCACTCGGGACCCCCGGGCGAGGAGGAGATCGTCTGGCTGAGCACGGCCGGCGGCAGCCCCATCGACCTGTCCAACAGCCGAGGATCCGACATCACCCCGCGCTTCTCGCCCGATGGTTCCCGAATCGCCTTCGCCTCCGACCGGGACGGTGACCTGGACATCTACCTGATGAATCCCGACGGATCGGGGGTGGTCAACCTGACCCAGAACGAGGCGCTGGACGACGCGCCCGCCTGGAGCCCCGACGGAGAGTTCCTGGTCTTCTCTTCCGATCGCGAGGGCAACCGGGAGATCTACCGCATGCGATCCGACGGCAGCGGCGTGCTGCGCCTGACGGCCGACCTGGGTTTCGACATCACGCCGGTCTACTCGCCGGACGGGGCCACGATCGCCTTCGCCTCCAACCGGGAGGCGAGCGACATGGAGCTGTATCTGATGTCGTCGGAAGGCGGGGAGGCGCGCCGGCTCACCGACGTGGAAGGCCGGGACGAGTACCCGTCCTGGAGCCCGGACGGCAGCGCCATCGTCTTCGCCTCCAACCGAACGGGGGACTTCGAGATTTTCCGCATCCAGTTGGCCGGCGGCATCGCCCGCAACCTCACCACCAATCGGGCGGCAGACGGCTCCCCGGCCTACTCGGCCGACGGGACGCTGGTGGCGTTTGCCTCCAATCGTCTGGGCAGCTACGAGATCTTCACCCTCGACCTGGCCACCCTGGAGGTCACCCGCCTCACGGCCAACAGCACCTTCGACGGTGATCCGAGTTGGGCCCCCCGGTGAGAGCGTTCCCGATGCGCGCCCTGCCTGCGATACTGGTGGCCGTCCTGCTCTCGGCCTGCGCCGGCTCCCCTCCGCCGCAGATGCCGGCCCCGCAGGCCTCTCGGCCGCCCATCGCCACTCCGCTCCCAACCACCCCGCTCCCCGCCACAGCGCTCCCCGCCCCCCCGCTCCCGGCTGAGCCGCCTGAGCCAGTCCGCCTCACTGGCCAATTCGCCAACGCCGCCCTGGCGGTCTACGCCCAGGCCGAGAGGGCCTACCTTGGCCTGGGAGCCCGGCTGGCCATCCTGGACGTCTCCGACCCCGCTCAGCCGGAGCTGCTCGGCCAAACCGCCCCGCTGACTGACTTCGTGCAGGGGATCGTTGTCGAGCAGGGGTTCGCCTACCTGGCCGCAGGTTGGGGCGGGCTGGTGGTCGTGGACGTTGCCGACCCGTCCCGGCCGGTCGCGGTGGCCAAGCTTCGGGGTGACTACTCGGTGGCCGGGCTGGCGCTGGAGGGAAGCACGGCCTACCTGGCCGCCGGTGAGGCCGGCCTGCTGATCGTGGATGTCTCGGATCCCGCCGCACCCACCTTGCTTGGTCTGCTCGACACTCCGGCCCCCACTGAGGCGGTGGCCGTGTCTGACACCACCGCCTTCCTCGCCGCCGGCGAAAGTGGCTTGTGGTTCGTGGACGTCTCAGATCCCGCCCATCCGACCGCCGCTGCCCTGCCGGAGTTGCTCGAGCTCACCGGGCCCGTGCTAGTGGACTACTACTTGTCAGCCTCGCTTCAGTTCCATGATGTGGCGTTGGCTGGTAATTTGCTCTTCGCCGCCGTGGGCGACGACGGCGATAGCCCCTTCAGTAAGGGGCTGCGGATCCTCGACGTGGCCGAGCCGGGCCATCCCCGGCCGGTTGGCAGCTTCACCTCCTGGGAACGGCCCTCCCGCCTGGAGCTATCCGGATCGCTGGCTCTCTTCCTCGACGTCTCGGGCTATCCCTCTCCTGAGTACAGCCTGCAGGTGATCGATGTATCCAATCCGGCCGATCCGGGGTCGCTGGCAAGCTACGGTTCCGACCACGAGGTGTTCGACCTGTTCGTGGATGGCACCCTGGTCTACCTGGCCAACGGCGCCCGCGGGCTGCAGCTGATCGACCTTCGCGAACCCGCCCACCCGCGGCGCATCGGCGCCTACGAACCGACCACGCAGATCTCGGGCTACGCCGCCCACGTCGAACAGGGCCTGGCCTACCTGGCCGACGGGGAGTCCGGGCTGCGGATCGTGGATGTCTCCGACCCTTCCAGCCCCGTCACCCTGAGCCTCTTTGACACCCCAGGCTTCGCGATTGATGTCATCGTCTCCGGCCAGACCGCCTTCATCGCTGACACCGGGGGCGGCCTGCGGCCGCTGGACGTCACCGACCCCTTCCAGCCTCGCGAGTTGGCGGTTCCCGAGTCGGGCCAGGAGTTCTACGAGGTGGACCTGGCCGACGGGTACCTCCTGGCCAGGAACGGGCATGGGGACTTGTTTGTGCTCCCGCTAGAGGGTACCTGGGAAGCGGGCCTGGAACTTGTCCTGGAGGAAGCCGAGATCGTCAGCCTGCATGCCTCTGGGAACCTTGGCTACGCGGCAACCTACACCGGAGGCCTGCGACTCCTCGATCTGAGCGACCCGCTCCAGCCGGTGGATCTCTCCTGGCTGACGCTGGATGAGGACGTCAGCGACGTGGCCGCCTCGGGTGCCTACGCCTACCTGGCCACAGAGGACTTCATGGCCTCCTTGGATGGCGAGACCGCCATCGGCAGCCTGCGGGTCGTGGACGTGTCCGACCCCTACGCGCCTCGGGAGGCGGGCTCCCTGGGCCTGCCGGCCTTCGCTAGCGCGGTGGCGGCCAGCGGTTCGTGGGTCGCCGTCGGAGACGAGCGCGGGTGGGTCTATCTGCTGGACGTTTCCAATCCGCGCGAGCCGGTGCAGGTCGACAGCTTCCACACGCCGGTCTTGGTCGTCTTGGATCTGGACTTCGTCGGCTCTTCCCTCTTCGTTTCGGGCGATGGCGTGGAGGCGATCCTGCGGGTGGGCGAAGTTCCCGCGCTCGACCTGCAGGCTGCCGCACCGCCGCCTCCGGTTCCCACACCCGTGCAGCTCCGCTACGCGCTCGAGTTCCTGGAGCCCCCGGCCGCCGTGCCGGCCAGGACGATCTCCGGCAGCCGGGTGGGGATCACCCAACTCAGCATGGTGACAGCCGAGAGCGGCTGGGCTCAGGGCGGGTTGAACGGTGACACCCATCCCAAGCTGCTGCGCACGACCGACGGTGGGCATACCTGGGTGGACGTGACGCCTCCCGAGCCGCAATTGCAGGAGCTGCCTGGCTCTTGGGAGTTCAGGTCGCTGGAGACCTTCTTCTGGGATGAACGGCGCGCCTGGGCAATCTTCGATGACACCCCGCGGGTTTGGCGCACCCGGGACGGTGGGGCGAGCTGGGAGGCGAGCGCGGCTCTACCGCTGGACGGGATCGAGGGGGACTACGACCTCGCCGATGAGTACCTGCACCCGATGACGCTCACCTTCACCGATCTCTCCAACGGTTGGATCTCGGTGAACGAGACCCAGGCCATGATGCAGGGTGACCTCGAGCTGCTGCGCACTCGTGACGGAGGCGCCTCCTGGGAGCACATCTACCACGGGGGAATCCTCGGCTACCGGGGGATGGCGTTCCTGGACAATCGCACCGGCTGGATTGCGGACGGCGAAGTCAGCTTCTCGGTCGAGACGTTGCAGCGTACCGGCGACGGCGGCCGAAGCTGGGAGCGGGTGACGGACCTGGCCGGCATCGGGATCGACTCGGTCTTCGCCCGCTGCCGGGCATACTGCCCGGTGCACTTCTTGCAGGTCTTTCCGCCGCGCACGGCGATGTTTGTGTTGGTCGACACCGGGCAGGACCCCGAGCCGCAGAGCGCGTTGGTTGTGAGCGTCGATGGCGGGCTCACCTGGCGGGAGCGAAGGCTTCCGGCGATCCCCTCCTCGCTCGAGTTCATTGACGCTCGGCGGGGCTGGCTGCTGAGCGGGCGCGAGGGGAGGCTCTTTGCTTCCGAGGACGGCGGATCGTCTTGGAGCGAGATCGGCCAGGTCGGCTGGAATGGTCAGCTGAATTTCGCCTCCGAGCAGTTGGGCTGGGCGATCGCCTGGCGGCCCGACGAGAGCCTCTGGTACCAGGATTTGGAGGGTCGGGCGCTGCTGCGCACGAGCGACGGTGGCCGCAGCTGGGAGCAGCTACAGCCCCAGGTGGTCCCTTGACAACCGGCGGGCATGGACGGCGCATAATGAAGACCGGGATACTCCTGTCGGACAGGCTCACAGCCAGTCTGGCGATCGTCCTGCTGGCGTCGGCCTGTGGACCGGTCGTCCGGCCAGCGCCCACCGCGACGGCCACGCCCACGAGCCATCCCACACCGACCGAGCCGCCGTCAACCGCAATCCCCACACCGGAGCCGGTGCAGAGCGACGCCCTCCTGCCCAGCGGGATCGGGGAGTTCCCACTGGATCTGGTTCCTATCCGCGGCGAGGTCCTGTCGCAGCTGGCACCGTTCCGGGAGCTGACGGCTGACGGCCTGCCGGCTTCGATCTCCGCCGCCAACCTGGCGTTCTACCCTTCCTACGAATACGAGCTTGCCGGCCATCTGGACGACGGCCAGCTGCTGGTCTGGGATATGTCCACGGGGGCCATGACGTATCGGGATCAACAGGCCAGTGCCGACAGCCAAGCCGGCCAGCACCCGGCCCTGGCCATCGATCCCTCCTTCCAGCGGTATCTGGCGACCTCCGCTTCGATCTACGCCGAGGCCGGTCCTGCGACCGCCAGCGGAACCGTGTACCGTCGGCCCGATGACAGCCAAACATCGTTCTTGCTCTCGGCCGCCGGAGGCCCACCGGGCACGACAGACGCCGGCGTGCGCGTCCTGAGCATCGCCTACTCGCCCGACGGCCATGTGCTGGCCTCCAGCCTCAGCGGCGGGCACGGCGGTTTCGTCCAGACTTGGGACGTCTGGGAGCAGGGCGAAGGCAGGTTCATCCAGGAGATCGATTTCGATGAGCCTGTGACCGCTCTCCAGTTCACGCCGGACGGCTCCGCGCTGATCTGCGCCGAAGGCAGCGATCTCGTGTATGTGGACCCCAACAGCGGCTCGGAGCTACAGCGCCGGTCCGTCGGCTTTCCCATCCTCGGCCTGGCCCTCAGCCCGAGCGCCGACAGCCTGGCGGTGTGGGGGGACCAGCAGGCGGTGCTGCAGTCACCTGCGCTTCGAGCATCGCTGGAAATCGGCTCCTACGATCAGATCCGCCGGGTCGAGTTCTCGCCGGACGAGCGGCTGGCGATCGTGGCCGATGGCGCTTTGCTGCGGTTCTGGGACCTGTCCTCCGGAGCCGAATTCGCCAGCCACCTCGGGCCTGCGAAATTCCTGGACGTCCGGACGCTGGACAACGGCCGGGTGCTCGCCACCATCGACACACAGGCTCGGGTCTTCCTGTGGGGTGTCCGCGGCAGGTTTGAACTGCCGGACACACTCGCCCACATCTCAGCCGGCAATGCTGCCTCGTTGCAGTGGGAGGCCAGCCTGTACATTCCCCGGACCGAGACGCGTCTTTCCGCAGGTCCGGACTGGCTTGCCGCCGGATCTCAGGAGGGGATCTACTTGGTCGACCTGCCCACTCTCCAGCTGCGAAGGCTGTTGCCGGTGGTCGGCCGCGGGTACTCAGTCTTCGGCGCCTCGGCGAACGGCCGCTGGTTGGCCTGGGTTGCGGAGGACGGCCTGGTGAAGATCTGGGACTTGGAGGCAGATGCTCTAGCGCAAGAGCTGCGCGACCTGGGCGAGACATGCTGCGAGCAGCTGCTGCTAACCCCCGACGGGGACGCCCTGGTGGCTTTGGATGGAGTCACCGTTCAGCTTTGGGATCTGACTAGCGACCGGGAAGTCTACACGTGGGAGGACGTGCAGCAGGTTCACTTTTCGCCGGACGGATCCAAGCTGGCATTCGAGTCGGCGTCGTCCCTCAGCGTGAGCATCTGGGATCGGAACACCCGCCAGGAGCTGCGCGAGCTGACCGGCTACGAGACCGCCGCTCCTTTCTACAACACCCAGTTTTCGCCTGATTGGAGCGTCATGTATTGGGGCGCCCGGGTCGGTATGCAGTTCACCGATGTGGAAAACGGCGAACTGGGCCCGGAGGTGCCATTCTCCTCGGGGGTCTTCTCCCCGTGGTCGGACCGGATTGCGGCGGTGGAGGGTGGTTGGCTCATGAACACCGTGGGCCAAGTGCACATGATTGACGTGCGCAGCGGGGAGACCCTGGCGGTCTTCGACCACCATGCAGAAGAGATAGTGCGGGCGCTGGCCTTCTCACCCGACGGGCGCCTGCTGGCGACGGCCCTGGACGAGACGATCAAGATCTGGGACGCGCTGAGTGGGGTGGAGCTGGTCACGCTTCCCAAGGCGGGCGGAACCGTCTACGACCTGACATTCAGCCCCGATGGCCGCATGCTGATCTCGAGCTGCGCGGGCGAGTTGACCGAGGTGTGGGTGGTCCCGGGTGAGGCTGAGCCGGCTGCCGATGTAATCACCGTCGCCAAGGCGGGCTCGCTGGCGCCGGTGGACAGCCTGCTGCTGCGGGAGACCGCCACCGACGCGGTGTTCTCCCCCGACCAGCGCGCGGTCGCCGTCTCGACCGCCTCGGGCGCGATCTGGTACTGGGAGGTGGCCCGGCACGTAACCGTCGCGGTTCCTCAGTCCCACAGCGACTGGGTGTACCGATTGGCGTTCGCACCCGCAGGCCACCGATTGGGCAGTGTGTCCAAGGACGGCTCCCTTCGGTTGTACGGGTCGACGCTGGGTTCCGGGGCCAGTGCCAGCCTGTCAGGCGAGATCTCTGCCCTGGCGTTCTTCCCGAATGGTCAAACGCTGGCGACCGGCGGGCAGGACGGGACTCTGCGGTTCTGGGACGTGTCGCTGCGCGAGCCGATCCTCGAGTTCCCCGCCCACTCGGCCTGGGTGTGGGGCCTGGCCGCTTCGCCCGCCGGGGACCGGTTGGCGACTGCCTCTGCCGACCGCACCATCAAGCTCTGGGAAGTCCGAGCCCAGCCGAACGGTGAGCCCGGGGCCAGCTTCGTCCGAAGCCTGACCGGCCATACCGAGACAGTCTGGGGGGTCGATTTCGCGCCCGACGGCCGAACGCTAGCCTCCGCCTCCTGGGACGGAACCGTCCGGCTGTGGGATGTGAACAGCGGCGAGCAGCTTGCAGTTCTGGAGGGGCACAGCGACTGGGTGTACGACGTGGCCTACTCGCCGGCCGGGGGCCTGCTGGCCAGTTCGTCGGCCGACGGCACGATCCGGCTATGGGATGCGGCGACCGGGGAGCTGCTGGCCACGCTGGAGGGGACTGGGGGCCGCATCTGGAGCGTGGACTTCTCCCCGGATGGGCGGTTCCTGGTCAGCGCCGCGGATGGAGGCGAAGTGACATTGTGGGGTGTGGCGGAGTAGAAAGGTGAGACCAAATGCTCAGCGCAGACAGAGGGCCTAGGCTCGAGCTGCCTGATCTGAAATGAACGGATTCAGGAATTCGACCCCTTCGAAGATGGAACCGTGCTGGAAGTCTTCGCTCAGTATCAAGGGGAGCTGGTTGAGGCGAGCGGTCGCCCAGATCTGAGCGTCCCAATAGGCAAACCCATACTCGCGCACGCCGCGGCTTGCCTCTAGGACAATCATTGCCGTGATGTCGTGGTTAGGGAACGCGCGTGCCAGCAGGGCCACCTGCTGGGCGGCCTCCGGCACGCTGATCAGGGGGCTCTCGCCCCGGGTGACCACTACGAAAAACTCGGCCAGGCACTGCGCGCTCAGATGGCCTTCTTGCGTCGCCTGCAGACGATCCAGGGTCTCAATCGCCACGGCGGCCTTGTCCGGCTCGCCTGGATCATGCGCGTAGACCAGTACGTTTGTGTCAATCAGAGCTGCGGTCATGTCGCTTCAGGCGCTCCGAATAGAGTTCGTCTCGCTGCCAGCGCTGGGGTGCTCGCTCTGCCATCCCTTTCCCTTGCAGCGAACGCATGAACGCCATGGCCTGCTGCCATGCGCCGGGATCAACGATGCCAGTTTCCCCTTCTCCGCGCGCCTGGCTGTCGATCGCCTGGCGCACGACTTCCGCCTGGCTGATGCCCCGGCTCTCCGCAATCCGGCGCAGCTGCCGATCATGGAGCTCTTCAATGTAGATTTGCTTCCGCACCATCCGGGGCATAAGAATCCTCCAGTTGTACATCACATTATACATCATCCTCGGTGTATGAGCTCCTCATTGAACCCGCCCTGGAAAGCTGATACAGTGGTCGCACTCCTGGCCGCGAACGGGCACGTGTAACCTCCATGGCTGCTCCCAAGGTCCGCATTGACTACCAGTCTATGAAGCAGATTGCCCAGGCCTTTGCGCGGGAATCGGAGGCGGCGGGCCGGACCCTGCAGAGCCTGCAGCGCGCCAAGGACGTCCTCCAGGGCGGCGACTGGATCGGCAAGGGGGCCAAGGCCTTCTACCAGGAGATGGACCAGGAGGTGCTGCCCGGAATGCGCCGGTTGAACCAGGCGCTGGGCAGCGCCAGCCGCGTGACGTTGCAGATCGTGCAGCTCCTGCACGGCGCAGAGGACGAGGCCTCGGCGATCCTGCGTGCGATCCTCGCCGGCCTGATGGGCGCCGGCGGGATCCTGGGCGCGATCGGCGGTGCGCTGTCGTCCGCCCTGGGTCATGTCGGCGACTTCTTCGTGGGGATGTGGGAAGAAGGCAAGGACATGGTCATGGGCCTGTATAACCTGGTCACCGATCCGATCGGGACCGCTAAGGGTCTGTGGCATGGGATCACCCATCCCGGCGAGCTGTGGGAGGCCTTCAAGCAGCCCTACGTCGAAGCCTGGGAGAGCGGGCATCCCGGGCAGGCCATCGGCCGGGGAGTGATGTTCGTCGGCTCGATCTTGCTGGGGACCAAGGGGGCCGACAAAGCGGCCAAGGCCGCCAAGGCCGCCCGGGCGGCGCAGGTGACGGCGGATGCGGCTGAGGCGGGTTCGCGGCTGGGCTCGGCGCTGGCGGCCGCCGACGACATCGGCCGGGTCGCCCAGGGTAGCCGGGCCGAGACGGCGGTGGCGCGCTACATCGCTCAGGAGTCCACCCACACATTCGGCACAGTGGACCGGGTGGTGTTGGGGCCTTTCAAGCCCAATCTGGCCCGCGACTTCCTGGGGTACGTTGATGAGGCCGCGGCCAAGGGCGGCACGGTGTACAACACGACCAGCGATGTCTGGGAGGTGATCAGGCCGGCCGGAAACAACCGAGCCTGGGCGGTCAACCGCGAGTTCATGCAGGCGCAGCTCGAACGCGGTGCTGCCAGCTTTGAGCTCAAGGGCGAGACGATCTCCGAGGTCTTCAGCCGCCCGCTGAGCGCGGGCACCGACAGAGCCCTGGAACTCCGCTACCTGGAACGGCATGCCTATGAGTACGGCTATCGCCAGGTGGGCGACAGCTGGGTCAAAGTTGGAGATTGGCGTGCCAGCACGACTGGCCGAGCCGTCGGCGGCAGCGTCGGCCCGTCTCTGGATGTGCTGGAAGACGTTTCCCCATGATGAGCCCGATGGAGTGACCTGTCGATGGACATCGAGTGCGGAGACTGCAGCGATTTTGTCGAGCTCACGGAGAAGCGTTTCGGAGACCTCCTCGAG
>Ga0299915_10002956_pt1 | contig 12323 bp, 12 predicted proteins | sample RVTome_13_FD_200263 | JGI IMG/M metagenome (GOLD analysis project Ga0299915, IMG submission 200263) | Soil microbial communities from uranium-contaminated site in the Upper Colorado River Basin, Wyoming, United States - RVT92D227 (version 2) ...
TACATTTAGGGCATGGACGAATCCCTGGTTCAGGGCAGCTTCCTCGACACGCCCCTGCCTCTGGTCCTCTATCGTCTCTGGCAGCAGAAGAGAACAGGCTGTGTCGTCCTTCGCGGCCGGAAGGAGGCCAGGAAACTCTTTCTGCACAAAGGCCTTCTGGCTCTGGCCAAAGAGGCCTTGGATGAGAAGGGATTCCTGAAATACCTGACCCGGCAAGGCTTGCGGCCGGCCGCCGGCCGGCGACGGTCCGGTGTTCCCTCCGGCTCAAAAGACAAAGACAGCTCGATCCTCAGGCTCCTCTCCGCCACGGACCGCTTGCCGGCCGCCCGGCTGTGGCGGGAGATGGAATCTTTTTTTCTGGAAAGCCTGACCGAGTTGTTCGAATGGCCGGAGGGCGGATATGATTTTGTGCCCATCTCCACCATCGACCTCGACCTTCTTCTCTCCGGAATTTTCACGCCGGAGGCCATCCTGCAGGCCATCCGCCGCATGACCCGGCTCGAGGCAGCCGTCCGCTGGCTCGGCCGGGAGGCCGGGGCCTGGCAAGCCATTTTTCCTCCCCACCTCAGCCCCGCCGCGCTCGAGCCGCACGAGCGCTATGTCCTCGGCCTCCTGGCCCAGGAAAAAAGCCGGGAGGAAGTCTATGAGGCCAGCCATTTGGCCAAAAGTCAGACCCAAAAGGTCCTCTACGCCCTGGCCTGCACGGGCGCGGCCGGCCCAGCCCTCCCCCGTTCCCGGAGCAAAACGCCCACGGATTTTTCTTTTGCCGAATACGATAAGATCCTGGCCGCTTTCAAGGAGAAGACCGCCGTCATTTTTCGCTACATCTCCAAAGAGATCGGCCCGGTGGCGGCCAGCGTCATGAGCAAAAGCCTGGAAGAGGTCAACGCCTGGCTGGGCCCCAACTATCCCAAGATCACCCTCAACCCCGACGGCTGCCCCGAGCTGAAGCCCTTGCTCCGCGCCCACGGCGGGCTCTTCCGCGAGGATGACGAGCGAAACCTCAACCGGATCCTGGACGAGGTCCTGGCCGCTCAGGTCCTGATGGTCAAAAGGACGCTGGGCAATGAGCATGAGGCCGCCCTGATCCGGGCGCTCGAACGATGATCAGGCCCACCCTCTCCCGGCGGCAGCTCCTGGGCCTGCTCCTGCTGGTGACCCTGCTGGCCGTATGGCTTGTGGTGAAGCTTGTCGTCTAAAAAAAGAGTTGTCCTCATCCTCCTCGGCCCGACCTCCGTGGGCAAGAGCAGCCTGGCCCTGGACCTGGCCCTTCGTTTCGGCGGGGAGGTCATCAACGGCGATTCGATGCAGGTCTATCGAGGCTTCGACATCGGCACGGATAAACCGTCTGCCGAGGACCGCCGGCTGGTGCCCCACCACCTGCTGGACGTGGCGGACCCGGAACAACAGTTCAGCGCCGCGGACTTTATCCGGCTGGCCAAGGAGGCCGCGGACTCCATCCTGGAGCGGGGCAGGCTGCCCATTGTCGTGGGCGGCAGCGGGCTGTACCTTAAGGCTTTAGTGGACGGCCTATTCCCCGGACCGGGCCGTGATGCCGAAATCCGGCGCCGGCTGCGCCAACAGGCCGAGGTCGAAGGGCTGGGAAGCCTGTACCGCAGGCTGGTAGAGGCGGACCCGGCCTATGCCCGGAAGATCGGCCCCCGGGATGAGGTCCGCATCATCCGCGCCCTGGAAGTCTTCACGTTGACCCAGGTTCCTCTGTCGGTCCACTTCGGCCGGACCGAATCCTCCCTCAAGGATGTTCAAATGGTTAAAATTGGCTTAAAATTGGAAAGAAAAGAACTCATTAAAAGGATAGAAGCCAGAGTGGATAGAATGTTCGAAGGTGGCCTGGTCGAAGAAGTCCGGGCGCTCCTCAGCCGGAATGTGCCTCTTGATGCTCCACCTTTCCAGGCTTTGGGCTACCGGCATATTCTGCGATACCTAAAAAACGAGATTTCCATCGAGCTGGCCGCCGGCCTGACCAAGCAGGACACCCGCCGGTTCGCCAAGCGCCAGATGACCTGGTTCCGCAAGATGCCGGGCGTGGCCTGGTTCGAGGCCGATGACCTCCGGGCCGTGGGCGACCATATCCAGCATCACCTGTAGACCCATGGAACGCGCCATCCTGGTCAACCTGTCCACTTCGGCCCGGGAAAAAGCCGAGGCCGAAGATTCCCTCAATGAATTGGCCGCCCTGGTCCGGGCCGCCGGCGGAGAGGTTGTCCAGCGCACCAGCCAGTCCCGGCCCACGGTCAGCCCCAGGTATTTCATCGGCAAGGGCAAGGTCCAGGAGCTGGCTGCCATGGCCGAGGAACTTCAAGCCGATTTGATCGTCTTTAACCACAACCTGACGCCGGTCCAGCAGCGCAGCCTGGAGGACAGCCTGGGCCTCAAAGTCATCGACCGAACCCAGCTCATCCTGGACATCTTCGCCCAACGGGCCCGCAGCAACGAGGGCAAGCTCCAGGTCGAGTTGGCCCAATTGAGCTACCTCCTGCCGCGACTGGTGGGACGGGGCACAGCCCTCTCCAGGTTGGGCGGCGGGATCGGGACCCGAGGGCCGGGCGAAAAGAAGCTGGAGGAGGACCGACGCCGCATCCAGGACAAGATCTCCAAGATCAAGCGGGAAATCAAAGGCCTCCAGATGCGGCGGGCCAATCAGCGGGCAAGCCGCAAACGGTCGCCCGTGCCGGTCGTCTCCCTGGTGGGCTACACCAGCGCCGGCAAGTCCACCCTTTTCAACATCCTGTCCCGGGAGCATGTCTTCACATCATCCATGCTTTTCGCCACGCTGGACCCTATCCTGCGCCGGGTCTATTTTTCCGACGGCCTCTACTTTCTGCTGAGCGATACGGTCGGCTTCATCCGCAAGCTGCCGGTGGAGCTCATCACCTCCTTCCAGGCCACTCTGGAGGAGATCCGCGAGGCGGACTGCATCTGTCACATCATCGACCTGACTTCGGCCCAGGCCGACGAGCAAGCTGAGGCCGTAGAACGCATCCTGTCCCAGATCGGCGCCGGCGGCATCCCCCTCCTCCGCGTTTACAACAAAATCGACCTCCTGCCCAACAAAGACGAGCTCTTGGCCCTCAACGGGCCGGCCGGCCGGGAGCGCCGCGTGTATCTGGCGGCCAAGACCGGAGAGGGCACGGCGGACTTGAAGCGGATGCTGCGGGAAGCGCTCTTCCGGGACATGAAGCTGTTCCATGTGCGGTTGCCCGCGGGCCAACGATCCCTGCTCGACCAGTTGGCCGGCCGGGGCGTCATCCTTAAAGCCACCGAGAACACAGACTATGTGGAGCTGACCTTAATGGCCAGGCCGGAGTCCGTCCGGAGCTTCCTGCCCGACTCTAGCGAAGGAGAAAAGCCATGCTGAAGAAAACCGCTGTTCTGATTCTGGTGGTGGCCGCCGGCTGGGCCTGCCTCACTTCCTTTAAGCCCCCCTCCTTCCGTATCGAGAGCCTTCCCCCCGGCCTGGTGACCGAATTGACCCTCGAGCAGCGAATCATGCTCGAGGAAGCCTGGGCCCGGGTCAAGCGGGGGGATGCCAAGGGCGCGGAAAAGCTCTTCCTCCGGCTCGGCCAGTCCAGCCCCTTCTACAACGCCGGCCTGGGTTATGTCGCCTTTCTCCAGGATCAGAACTCCGCCGCGGAAACCTATTTCCAGGAATCCCTGCGCCGATACCCGGACCTCGGCCTCAGCCACCTCGGATTGGGGCAGATCTACCAGGCCACGGGCCGGGAAGAGTTGGCCTTCAACGAATACATGGAAGTCCTCAAAAGCGAGCCGGAGAACGCCTGGGTTCTCGAGCAGAGCGAAGCCATCCGTCAGCGACAGACCGAAGCCTTGCTGCGGGAGGGGGTGGCCCTCTATGAGCAGGGACAAGTGGAGCCGAGCAAAGCCGCCTTCAACAAGGCGCTCCATTATTCCCCCAACTCCCTGGAAGCCCACCTCAACCTGGTCCGCCTCTACAAGAAAGAGAACCAGGCGGAGAATGTCCTTTTCCATCTCAAGGCCGCCTCGGCCATAGACGCCAAAAACAAAACCGTCTTGGAGGAGTACGGCGAAATGGCTTACCGCTCCGGACAGTGGGGGCGCAGCCTGGAGGCCTACGAAAAACTGGCCGAGCTCGAGCCGCGGAACAAAGAGTATCAAAGCCGGATCGAGAGCTTGAAAAACCGCCTGGGAATTTTCGAGCTACCCAGCCAGTACGACATGATTCCTTCCTCAGCGGCCGTCAGCCGGGAAGAGACGGCCGCCCTTATCGGCGTCAAGCTCAAGGACTATTTGGGCGATGCCGGCGACAAGCCGCCGGTCATCATCGACGTGGCCACCTCCTGGGCTTCCAAGTTCATCCTCAAGGCCGCCTCTCTGGGGCTGATGGAGGCCTATGCCAATCACACCTTCGAACCCCAGCGGGCCATGACCCGGGCCGAGATGGCCAAAGTGCTGATGAACCTGGTCGAGTTTCTGAGCCGGCGGGGCATCCGCTTCATCCGACAGTACCCGCCCCAGATGATCCGCATCAGCGACGTCTCCTCCGACAACATCTTCTACCAGACCATCGTCGACGTCGTGTCCTTCGAGCTCATGGAGCTCGGGCCGGACAAGTCTTTCCGGCCCGAACAGGGAGTGTCCGGACGGGAAGCCATCAAGATTCTTGATTTGATAACGGCCTTGTTGAAATAGGGCCGGCCGACGGTCATGGTCCTTCCTTCCCCCCGCTCCTCCCCCTCGCCGCCCCGGGACGGGTTGTGGACCTTGCCCAATATCCTGAGCCTGCTGCGCATCGCGGCCGTCCCCTTTTTCCTGTGGGCCATGATCGACCGGCAGCCCCTGGCCGCCCTGATCCTGTTCGCGGCCGCCGGCTTGACCGATTTCCTCGACGGCCTGGCCGCCCGTTCCCTGGGCCTGAGGTCGGCCTTGGGGGCGGTCCTCGACCCGGCCGCAGATAAACTTCTGATGACCGCCGCCTACGTGGCCTGCGCCCTGCCCGCGCTCAGCAGGCCCAACGCCCTGCCCCTGGCCCTTGTCCTAACGGTCATCGGCCGGGATGCGGCCATCGGCCTCGGGGCGCTCATCCTCCGACGGCTGAAATCCACAAAGAGCTTCAAACCCTCGCTCTGGGGCAAGATCAGCACGGTCCTCCAGATGAGCTGCCTGACCCTGGTTCTCTTCTTCAACGCTCTGGGGGTCCGGCCGGCGGCCTTTCTGGCGGTCGTGTACATATTGACCTTCGCCGCCACTCTGATCTCGGGCGGGCATTATTTCTGGAGGGAGTTTTCGGGGGGGCCTACTTGACGCTCTTGTCGATGAACCCCTTGCGCAGGGTCATCCACAGGATCCTGATCTCCAGGCCCAGCGACCAGTTCTGGATATAATAGAAATCGTACTCCAGGCGCTTCTCGATGGATGTTTCCTGCCGCAGGCCGTGGACCTGGGCCCAGCCGGTGATCCCCGCCTTCACTCTGTGGCGGAGCATGTACTTGGGGATCTTCTCCCGGAAATCCTTGACGAAAAACGGCCTCTCCGGCCGGGGCCCGATGAGGCTCATCTCGCCCCGGAAGACGTTGACCAACTGGGGGAACTCATCGATGCTGTACTTGCGCAGGAAGCGGCCGAAGCGGGTCATCCGTGCATCTCCGGGGCGGCACATCACCGGCCCGCTGTCTTTTTCCGCGTCGCTGACCATGGTCCGTAGCTTGATGACTTCGAATTCTTTGCCGTCCAGCCCCACCCGCTGCTGCTTGTAAAATATCGACCCGCGGGAGGTCAACTTGATGATGAGGCCCACCACCAGGAAGAGGGGCGACAGCACGACCAGCAGGACCGTCGAGGAAATAAGGTCGATCAGCCTTTTAAGGACCAGCTTTCCCCCGCGCAGGGACACCTCGTCCAAGGAGATGACCGGGATGCCGTCCAGGTCCTGGATGTTGGCCTTGAGCGTCAGGAGCTGGAAGAGGTCGGGGATGAGGCGCACCCGCACGGTGTACTTGTGGACGATCTTGAGCGTTTCCAGGATCTGGGCGTAGTTGTTCAGGTCGAGGGCGACATACACCTCCTGGATATCCGCGGTCTCCAGGATCGAGCCCAGCTCCCCCACCGGCCCCAGGACCTTGATGCCTCCATCGATGTCGATGGTCGAGCCCGGCGGACGCTCGTTGTCCAGGAAGCCCTTGAGCACGAACCCCAGGTCCTTGTACTGGACGATCTTTTGGGCCACGGTCCGGCCCATTTCCCCGGCGCCCACGATGAGGACGTTCTGCAGGTTGAGCCCTTTGGCATAGCGCCGCTTCATGAAGAAGTAGATCTGGTTGCGCAGGAAGGAGACGAGCAGGATGACCGCCGCGAAATACACGGCCAGGAAACCGTGGGACAGCTTGAAGGTGATGCGGAAGAGCGGCGAAGAGCCGGTGCTGTAGGCGTACAGGTAGTTCAAAATGGCCAAGGCCAGAAGGATGGTCAGTATGGCGTTGAGGGTGATGAGGATGAAATCATCGAATTTGGTCCGTTTCAGCCTGGAGCGGTAGAACCCCTGGAGGTAGAAAATCAAAATATGGAGGCCCAGAAAAAGGGGCAAGGTGGCGACATAAGAGGTCAGGGGCGGGACGCCTTTAACCGGATCCACGGGGATGATGTAGGTGTAGAAGCGGAAGGCATAGGAATAGAAAAAGGCGGCCACCACGCCCAGGACATCGCTCAGCAGGAATAAACCGATGAGCCGGACCCGTTTCTGGGTGATCACCGCCGCCTCTCAAAGTCGGCCCAGGCCCGCCGGATGAAATGATAGATCTTCTTCTTGAAAAGTCGGCGGGAAAATCTCATGGCGTTTCTACGGGCGGCGCTTTTATTAAAGGCGAGCCCCTGGAAATTGTCAAGGGCGCCGGCCAGGCCGCCCGCGCTTAATTCGTCGAACAGCAGGCCTGTTTTTCCGGAAAGGACGGTCTCCCGGGCGCCGCCCCGCCGGTAAGCGATGACGGGCAGGCCGCAGGCCTGGGCTTCCAGGGTGGCGATCCCAAAATCTTCTTCCCAGGGCTGGAGGAGGGCCCGGCCGCCCCGGTAAGCCTGCCGCAGGTCCTCAGCCGGGAGGCTGCCCAGAAAACGGATGTTCGATTTGGCGGAGCGGCGGAGTTTCCGGAATTCAGGTCCCTGGCCGACGATCCACAGCTCCTGGCCGCTGCGGTTGAAGACCTCCACCGCCAGGTCGATCCTTTTATAGGGCACCAGGGCCGAGACGATGAGGAAGTAAGCGCCCTGCCCCGCTTTTTCATCCGCTCTGTTGTTCGCTTCTCCCGGCCGGAAGAAATCCGTATCCACGGGCGGGGGGATGACTTCCGCCTTCCTCCGATAGTACTTTTCAATGCGCCGGGCGACGTTCCTGGAGTTGGCCACGAAGATATCGGTTCGGGCCGAAGAGGCCACGTCCCAGACGCGGAGGGCATGGATGAGGGGCGGGATGAGCCAGCGCGAAAAAACTCCCAGCCGGCCGGGGGAAAAGTAGGTGAAATACTGGTTCCAGGCATAGCGCATGGGCGAGTGAATGTAGCTGATGTGAAGGGCGTCCGGCCGGGGGATGACGCCCTTGGCCGCGCAATGCGAGCTGGAAATGACCAGGTCGAACTCCTGGAGGTCGAACATCTCGACGGCCAGGGGAAAGAGCGGCAAGTAGGAACGGTAGTGGCGCTTGGCCAGGGGCAGGCGCTGCAGAAAGCTGGTGCGGATGGACTTCCCCTCGACGTCCGGGGCCTGGCTGCCGCGCACATGGAATAAAGTATAGATGGGCGCCTGGGGGAAGAGCTCGGCCAGGACTTCCAGGACTTTTTCCCCGCCCCGCTGTCCCGTCAGCCAGTCATGGACCAGGGCGACTTTCGGCGCGCTCATGGAATCCCGATTATATTAAATCCGGGGGCCCAATATCAATTTGCCCTCGGGCCCAGGCAGCATATCCAAATATGTGATTTCCAAGAGGTGTCGGAATCGCCCCCAAGGGCCCCATAGCGGAGGGGGGTCCCATCCTTGGGACGGGGGAAACCGACGGGACTGGTTCCCCCGGGGCCCGGGGGGGGATTCCGGCACCTATACTGATAACCACATGAACGGAGATGGTTTCTCGGGCTCGGCCCGCAAAAATTGCCCGATAGGGACTAGCGGGTGACTCCCACCTTGATGTCAAGCAGATCCTCCGAGCCGCCCGGCCTCCTCTCGCAGATGACGCCGTTCCGGAGGCGCCAGACTTTCTTGCTGGCAGTGTTCACCTTCCAGAAAAAATTGTCCCACTCTTTTTGCTTGAAGTGAAACAGATTGGAGTGCACCTTGCAGCGCCGCCAGTCTTCGCAATTGGACAGAAGGTAGCCCTCGGTGGTGAGCCTGAGCACATCGCCTCCGGGCGTATAGGCCATGTGCGATTTGGGGAAGGTGATGATAAAGCGCTTGACCGCCGCATTTGCCGCCTCTTTCACCACCTCGACCTTGAAGGGCAGCCGGGCATCGGATCCGCCGATGGCCGAGCCGAACGTCCCGTTCTTGACCCGGAAGACCTCCCGACCACTGGTGTTGACCTTCCAAAAAAATCCCTGCCAGGCCCTATAGCGGAGATGGAAAATGAAGGGTTTTACTTTTCGGATTTCCCAATCCCGTCCGTAGGACAGGACCATTCCCTCGGCCGTGATCTGGATAATTCCGGACTGGGTCTCATGGACGAGATAGGCTCCCTGGAAATTCAGGGTTAAATGCCTCGCCGGCGCCGGGAGGACGACTCCAGGCTGCGGAGCTTCGAGAATGGGCGCTTCCTCCTCTTCCGGAGCCGGCGCAGGTTCTTCGGGAGCCGGGGGCGCTTCCTGGGGCTGAGGTATCGGGATGATACACGACAGACCAAAAGCTAGAAAAAGAATCAAGAGCCAAGGCTTGGCCAAACGAACGAGCATGTCATCCTCCCTTCAAATAAAAGGATTCCTTTGATTGCCTGAATATTAAATCGCCGGCCCGATCAAGTCAATATTTATTTAGTGACAGTCATCGAAATCCCCAATCTATTTCGGTAATGGGTTAGCTGTCACCAAATTCCAAATAGAGGTCCTGGGTGTTGTCGATCATACATTTCAGGCTGAAGCGCGGGGGGATGGCGGCGCGGGCAGCTTTGGCCAGCCTCCCGGCCAGGGTTTTGTCTTGAACAAGCAAGATGACCGCCGCCGCCAGAGCGGACCGGTTGGCCGGAGGGATAAGGAGCCCCGTTTTCCCGTCCTCGATGACCTCCGGGTTTCCGTCCACGGCCGTGGCCACGATGGGCTTGCAGAGGTAGGCCGCCTCGACCAGCACATAGGGCAGGCCTTCCCAGAGAGAAGGAAGGACGAAAACATCAAAGAGGTTGAGGAGGTCAGGGACATTCGGCCGCTCGCCCAGAAAGAGCAGGACATCCCCGACGCCGCGCCGGACGGCCTCCTGTTCCAACTCCTGACGGAGAGGCCCGCCGCCGACAACAACGATTTTCGCCCCCGGAAAAGAGCTGCGAATCTGAGGAGCGGACTGGATGAGGTAGGTCAGGCCTTTCTGCCGGTGCAGCCGGGCGACCGTCCCCACCAGGGGACCGGCCGTTTGAAGCCCGAGCTCCATCCTCATTTTTTTCGCCTCTGCTCCGGGTTTCAACAGGCCAAGGTCGACTCCGTTCCTGATGATATGCATCTTCGATTCAGGAACCAGCCGGAGTCCCTTCCCTTTTTCCCGGTCGGCCCGGCAGACAAAAACCAGGGCATCGGTCAAGCGGCCCAGGCGCCTCTCCAGGTCGATGTAAGCCTGGCGCAAGATCGGGTTTCGGTAATGAAGATAATGGAGGCCGTGGAGCGTGTGGACGACCTTGACGCGGCTCTTGCGGGCGGCCAGCCGGCCGTACAGCCCGGCCACACCGCCGTGGGTGTGGAGGATCTCGACGGTATTCTCCTCGAGCACCCGGCGGATGTCGCTGAGGATCCTGAGGCTCAGGGTCTTTTCAAGCTTGAGGGGATGATGGCGGATTCCGGCCTTCTTGAGCTCCTCAACCAATGGGCCGGCCGGGGCCGAAGCGACGGAGACTTCGAATTTACGCCGGTCGAGGTTCCGGGCCAGGAGCAGCACGGTCCTCTGCCCGCCGCCCAGGAAGGGCTTGTCGATCATCTCCAGGACTCTGATTTTTTTCATGTCCTTCTTCACCGCTCACCTGTCCTTCTCGCCTTGAGCAGACCTAGCAAGTCCCGGCGGAAAGCCTTGGCCTCTTCCTTCTTTGAACCGAACAGACCTCCCAGCCGGGCCGAAAGCCGCAGATAAGACTTCAACAGCCTTTGCGACGAGGCCGAGTTGTGCTTTTCATAAAAATAGAGCTGGCTCTTCCTGTATTCAAGGCGGCTGAAATACGGGACTCCGGCAGTCGAGGCGCCGCCGGCATGGAAGACCTGCGCCTCGGGGAGAAAAATCACCCGGAGGCCTTGCGTCCTAATCCGGTAGCAAAGGTCGATATCTTCAAAATAAAGAAAAAATTTCTCATCGAACCCGCCGATGCTCTGTAGTATCCGGCGCCCGGCCATCAGGCAGGCGCCGCTGACCCAGGCGACCGGACGTCTGCGCCTGAGGCGGCGAAGGCGGCCCTTGCGCCAGGCATTAAGGACGCTCTTGCGGGCCATTTCTCTGAAGAAAGTGACCTTCCCCCCGAAAGAGACTTGATAAGCATTCTCATCGAAGAACAGAGCCGGACCGACTGCTCCGAGGCCCGGGTCCCGGCGCAGCTCCTCCAGGAGCAGGCTGAGGCTGCCGGGATTAGCCACAGCGTCGGGGTTCAAGAACAGCACGAACTCGCCGCGGCTCAGCCCCAACCCCTGGTTATTGGCCTTGGCAAACCCGAGGTTTTCGGAATTCCTGACGAACTTCACGGACGGAAAACGTCGGGCGACTATGTTCGGGCTTCCGTCTGTGGAAGCGTTGTCCACAACCAGGACTTCCCAGTCCTTTCCCGCTCCATCCTTTTCGACCGAGGCCAGGCACTCCTCGAGCCGATCTCCGCCGTTACGGTTGACGATGATGACCGAAAGCTCAGCCACGGCCCGGCCGCTCCTTTCCGGCCTCACTCAGGACATCCCTAAAAATGCGCTCAAGCTTTCTCACCTGAGGCTCTATTCGGAACCGTTCGGCCACGGTCCGTCGGCCGGCCCGGACGACGGCCGCCACTCCCGCTTTCTTCAAAGTATAGAACTTTTCTATGGCCGCGGCCAAGAACTCCGGGCTTCCCGATTCGACAAGAAAGCCGTTCTTTCCATGTTGAATGACCTCGGGCAGCCCTCCTGTCCGCACGGCCAGAACCGGGATTCCGGCGGCCATGGCCTCGATCGCCGTCCGGCCGAAGGATTCAACCCTAGAGGCCGAGACCAGGGCGTCCATCAGGCGCAGGGCGGAAAACACATCCTCCACATAGCCGGCCAGGACGACCCGGTCCTCAAGCCCCAGGCCCTGGATTTCTCGGTGGAGAGAGGCCATGGTCCGGGGATCGGCGGCCGCGCCGACAATAAGGAGCTTCAAGCCTTTCAGCCGCCGGCCGGCCAATCCTACCGCCCGCACAAGTTCAAGCTGGCCTTTTTCCGGCGCGATCTTGCCCACCACACCGACTACCCGATCCCCTCTTTTAAGTCCGAGCCTCTGTCCCAGGCCGCTGTCGCGGCTCCGCCCCCCGGGAGGAAGGCTCACCCCGTTATAGACCACCTCGACCGAATCCACGCCTTGAAAAGCCCGAGCGCTGGCCAGGGAGTTGACCACTACGCGCCGCGACCAACGGCAAATGGTCCTTACCAGCCGCTTGTTCCCGAAGAAATAGGACAGCAGAGGCCGCTCATCCGACAAGATTTCGTGGATAACCCAGACATGCGGCCGCCGCGCCAGCCGCGCCGCCAGAGCCCCGCCCAGGGCCGCTGCCGAGTTGGAGCAGACAAGCGACACATCTTTTTCCCCGATCAGCTTTTTAAGCCTAAAAACAGCCCGCAGATTCCAGAGCCAGGCCAAGGGCTGTTTCCAGGCCCGTCTTCGGTCCGTGAGCCACCACTTCATGGGCACCACCGCGGTCGGTACGCCGGCCTCCTCCGCTTCGATCAGCAGAGGGCCGGACCTTGGAACAACGAGATAGGGGGTGAAAGTCCGGCGGTCGAGCTCCCGGAGGACGGACAGCAGCATCCGCTCGGCGCCGTTGAGCTCGGCGGTGTGGGAGACAAAAAGTATCCGGAACTTATGAGACGGTGCGTGCCTGGGCATTTATCGACTCAAGCTCCGATAAAGGTCGAGCGTACGGCGGGCGGTGGCCATCCAACTGA
>Ga0299915_10002957_pt1 | contig 12321 bp, 10 predicted proteins | sample RVTome_13_FD_200263 | JGI IMG/M metagenome (GOLD analysis project Ga0299915, IMG submission 200263) | Soil microbial communities from uranium-contaminated site in the Upper Colorado River Basin, Wyoming, United States - RVT92D227 (version 2) ...
ACGTCTTCGAACAGCCGAACTCGGTCAAAAAGGTCACCGGTTACCTGCCCGAAGTCGTCCCCCTCTACCCCGAAATGACCGTTGCCGACTATCTGAGCTTTGTCGCCGCCCTCAAGCAGGTCCCCGCCGCCAAACGCAAGCCGGCGCTGGAGCGGGCGATACAGGTCAGTGGCCTGGCCTCCGTTAAAGGAAGGCTCATCAAGAACATCTCACGGGGGTTCAAGCAGCGGGTCGGGATCGCCCAATCCCTCATCCACAACCCCGATGTCCTGATCCTGGACGAGCCGACCATCGGCCTCGACCCGGCCCAGATCATAGAGATCAGAGAGCTGATCAAAGCGCTCAAGGGCGAACACACCATCATCCTCTCGACCCATATCTTGGCCGAAGTAACCCAGACCTGCGATGGTGTGGTTATCATCAACGAAGGCCGCCTGATGGCTTCAGGGTTATTGGAGGAGCTGACCGCCTCCTTCGGGGAGAAGGATAGAATCATCCTCAGACTGCGGAGAGGACATGAGAACGCCTTGACGGCCCTCAGGGCTATCCCGGGTGTCGAGAAAGTCTCCCGTCACAACGGCGAGCTGGCCATCGAATGGAATCCGGGAAAGGACCTCCGGGAAAACGTGTCCAAGCTGGCCGTGGAAAACGGATGGGGACTTCTGGAGATGCGAACCGCGGCCATGAACATCGAGGACCTCTATCTTCGCGTCGTTTCGGGAGGAGGCGAGCCATGAGAAACATCTGGACGATTGCCAAGAAAGAAATCAAGACCTATTTCACCTCCCCCATCGCCTATGTGGTCATTGCTGTCTTCCTGGTCTTGGTGGGTTTCTTCTTCTACAGCGCTCTCTCGTGGTTCAATTCCCAGGCCATCCAGATGGCCCAGAACCCCTACTACGCCCAGCAGATGAACATCAACCAGATGGTCTACACCCCCCTCTTCCACAACATGAGCATCATCCTGCTGCTCATGCTTCCCCTGCTGACCATGAGGCTCTTCAGCGAGGAAAAGAAGACCGGGACGGACGAGCTGCTCTATACCTCCCCTATCAACGTCGGCCAGATCATCCTGGGCAAGTACCTGGCGGCGTTCGTGGTCCTGGCCGCGATGCTGGGGTTGACCGGCCTCCTCTCGGTGTTCACCTTCGCCTACGGCAATCCGGAGGTGCCCCAGATCTTGAACGGATATCTCGGGCTTTTACTCATGGGGGCGGCGTTTATCGCAGCGGGAGTGTTCTTCTCCTCGCTCACCGAGAACCAGATCGTCTCGGCCATCCTGACCTTCGGCGCCCTGCTTCTGTTCTGGATCCTGAACTGGGCAGCCTATTCGGCCTCCGGGATGTGGAAGGACGTCCTCAACTATCTCTCCGTCTTTCAGCACTTCGACGACATGACCCGGGGAATCCTGGACACCAAGGATGTCGTCTATTACGTCAGCTTCGCCTTCTTCGGACTCTTCCTGACCCATTCCGTGATCCAGTCCAGACGTTGGAGATGAGCCATGGAAACGATCAAGAAAAACCTCAACACCATCGGCCTGGCGCTCGCCGTCCTGGCCCTAATAGGCATGCAGATCTGGCCGCACCGAAAGACCATCTTCCTGGTCATGGCCCTACTCGGGGTAGCGGCCATCGCCGTCTACGTAGCGCTCAACCTGTCCTCGCTTAAAAGAAGCGTCAGCCGCAAGTCCTTCCTCTATTCGAGCAACCTTCTGCTCGTCATCGTCCTTGTCCTGGCTATCCTTGTCCTGCTGAATTTTTTTCTTTCTCGGCACAACTTCCGGCTCGATTTCACCGAGGCCAAGCTCCACAGCCTCTCCGACCAGTCCATCCAGGTCTTGAAGAACCTGAAGAAGGATGTTCAGATCAAGGGTTTTTTCCGGGAGGGCAACTACGGCCGCTCCAAGCTGGAAGACTTGCTCAAGAACTACGGTTATTACTCTAAGAAGATCAAGTCCGAGTTCATCGACCCCGATAAAAACCCCGGCCTTGTCAAGGCCTACGGCATCACCCAGGACGGAACGACCATCCTGGAGGCGGGCGGCAAGGAGAACCGGATCACGACCTCGACCGAAGAAGACCTCACCAACGCCCTGATCAAGGCGACCCGGGAGAGCAAGAAGGTCATCTATTTCCTGGAGGGCCACGGCGAGCACAGTATCGAGCAGACCGAGGACATCGGTTATTCATTCGCCAAGGACGAGCTCCAGAAACTCGGCTACGAGGCTAAAAAGCTAACCCTGGCGCTCTCCGAGACCTTCCCTCAGGACTGCGCTCTCCTCGTCATCCCCGGTCCCCAGAAGGACCTCCTGCCCAACGAGCTCGAGACCATCCAGGGCTATATCTACAAAGGCGGACGCGTTTTCTTCATGGCCGACCCTGAGGTCGCTCCCGGCCTCGTCCCCTACCTCGGCGGGCTCGGCGTAAGACTCGAGAAGGATGTCGTCGTGGACACGATCTCCCGCCTCTTTGGAGGGGACTATTTCATGCCGGTCATCACCGACTATGAAGCCCACGAGATCACCCGTAACTTCCGGTACGCGACTTTCTTCCCTTATGCCCGGTCCGTCGAACCGGTCGATCCGAAGCCGGAGGGCATCACGACGTCGCTTCTGGGCAAGACAAGCCCCAATTCCTGGTCGGAAAGACAACTCGACCAGAAGCAGGTGACTTTCGATAAGGAGAAAGACAAACAGGGACCTATCCCCCTGGCCGTTGTGGCGACCGTCCAGGCCAAGCCCGAAGAAAAGAAAGCGGAGACTCCGGTAGCGGCCGGGGAAAAGGCCGAGCCGCAGAAGCCCGCTGAGCCGCCTGTCCCAGAGCCCAAGAAGGAGGGCCGACTGGCCGTCTTCGGCGATTCCGATTTTGCCAGTAACAGGTATTATAGCCTGTCCGGCAACGGGAACCTCTTCCTCAATGCCGTCAACTGGCTGACCGAGGAATCCGACCTGATCTCCATCCAGCCGAAGACATCATCCCCCCGGACCGTACAGTTCACGCCCTCCCAAGGCCGGTTGATCTTCTTCGTCTCGGTCGTCATCCTCCCCCTCGCCATCCTCATCCTCGGGATTTCCGTCTGGCTAAAGAGAAGGTCGTTATGAAAACCAAGACAACGGTCATCCTCCTGGGCATATTCGCGGTCCTCCTGGCGGCCGTCCTCCTCTTTGAATCCAGGACCAAGGTCCGCAAGGAGACGGAAGAAAAGGCGAAAAAGCTCGTCGACCTGACTTCAGCGGACGTCGAGAAGATCACCCTAAAAAATGAGGACGGGACCATCACTTTTAAAAAGGATGACAAGGGCGAATGGCTCATCATCGAGCCGCTCGAAGCCAAGGCGGATTCCAGTGAAGTCAGCCGCCTGGCCGAGGACTTCTCCACCCTCAAATTCGAGCGCGTCATCGAAGCCGAAGGAGGCGACCCGGCCAAGTACGAGATCCCTAAGAAGGAGCTCACCCTCTGGTACAAAGGACAGGCGCAGCCGGTTAAGCTCCTTATCGGCATGGAGAATCCCCTCGACAACACGCTCTTCGCCAAGCGGGAAGACGACAAGAGAATCGTCCTCCTGGCCGGCTTCCTCAAAAGCAACCTGGAAAAGAAAATGTTCGATTTCCGGCAGAAGGACATCTTTAAGTTCGAGCCGGAAGATGTCGGGTCCATCAAGCTCAAGGCCAAAGACATCTCCTGGCAAGCCCAGAAAAAAGAGGCCGAGTGGTTTTTAGAGAGCCCGGTGAAAGCACTGGCCAAAAAGAGCCGGGTCGAGGACGTGCTCAGGGCGCTCTCCAACCTGCGGGCCAAGGAGTTCGTCGCCGAACAAAAACAGGAGGCTGAAGTTGCGAAATTCGGCCTCAAGGAGCCGGACTATTCCGTCACTCTTAGCCTCCCGGCCATGAACCAGGAGGTCATATTCTCCCTCCACAAGCAGGACGAGATCGTCTATGCGACGACTTCGATCTCTACCAAAATCGTCACCGCCGAGGGACAGGTGCTGACCGATATCGAAAAGAAGGTCGAAGATCTCCGGGAAAAGCAGGTCGTTGTCTTCAACAGCTGGGAGGCGAGCAAGGTCAGCGTCAAGAAGGGCGATCTCATGCTGACGGTCGGCAAAGACAGGGATAACAAGTGGCAATTTGAAGGAACCGCCAAAGAGGAAGCGGACGGTTCCCGGGTGGAAACCTTCCTCCGGAAGATAGAGAGCCTGGAGGCGGTGGAGTTCATCGACTCGCCGGCCGAGCTCCAAACCTATGGGCTGGCCCCGGCTCAGGCCGAGGTGACCGTCTGGACCAAGGACGGAGAAAAAGAGAAGGAATTCCGAGTCCTGGTTGGGACAGAGGATCCGGCAAATAAGCAGGTCGTCCTGAAGAATCCCAACCTTGATTACCTGTTCCGCGTCGACTCCGCCTTTTTGGCCGAATTCCCCAAAGAAGGCAAGGACTGGAAGCCGACCGCTCCTGAAAAGAAAAAAGAAATCAAACAGTAAGCCCAAACTTCATCTTGCGTTGCACCCAGCTGGGGGCTTACGCGGCCGCTGCAACTGGCTGGGAGGGGACGACGTTCGGCCCGGCCGGCTCTTGAAGGACAGCGATGAACGGAAAAAAAGCGGATGGAGCCTTGAGAAAAGCGCTCCTCCGTTGGTATAGAGTCCATCATCGAAAGCTCCCCTGGCGAAAGACCAAAGACCCCTACAAGATCTGGATTTCAGAGGTCATGCTCCAGCAGACCACGACCTCCGCCGTGCTCCCCTATTATGAAAAATGGCTCAACCTCTTTCCCAATATGCAGGCTCTGGCCCAGGCTTCGAGCCAGAAGGTCCTCAAGGCCTGGGAAGGACTCGGATACTACCAGCGCGCCAGAAACCTGCATCAGGCTGCCCGGATAATGTGCCGGGAGAACGGCTGTACGGTGCCGGATAAATACGAAGATCTTATCGCTCTTCCCGGCTTTGGTCCCTACATTACGTCGGCCGTTCTCAGCATCGCCTACGGCCGGCCCTTCCCCGTTCTGGACGCCAATGTCCGCCGGGTCGTGATGCGGCTGGCTGGAATACACAGTGAGTTCAGCCCGCGAATTGACAAAGTCATCCTCCAGCTGATCCAGGCCATTTTCCCGGTACGAAACAGCGGCGATTTCAATCAGGCCATGATGGAGCTCGGAGCGCTGGTCTGCCGGCCCAGGAACCCGAGCTGCCTTCTCTGTCCGGTCCAGCGATTCTGTCTGGCCTTTGAGCGGGGCAAACAAGAGGTCATTCCTACTCCCAAGAAGAGAGACTTTAAGAAAATCGAAACCGTCGTGGGCATCATCAGGGACGGAAGGCGCTACCTGATCCAGAAGAGACCTCCCCAAGGCCTGCTGGCCGGTCTCTGGGAATTCCCGGGCGGAAAGAAGGAAAGGGGAGAAACCCTTCGCGGCGCGCTGCACCGGGAACTCCAAGAAGAGCTCGCCGCTGAAGTGAAAATTGGGCGGCAGCTCCTCAGGGTCCGCCATTCCTACACCCGGTTCCAAGTGACCCTTTTTGCCTTCGAAGGCGAGCTCACCGCCCCACCCAAACTCAAGAGAGGGAGCCATCGCTGGGTGTCTGTCAGGGCAATGAAGAGCTATCCATTTCCTTCCGGAAGCGCCAGGATCGTCCGTTTTCTGGAGGACCACGACAGTCAAAGAGACCACAGCCGATTGATGGGTTGAAGAGAATGGACATCATCTATGAGTTCGTCCGATACGGAGAACAGTTCGAGCCGCAGCCGGCGACGATCGTCTTGGACGTGGGCATGAAAACGGTCCCCGGAGTCATCGACCACCACCATCCGGAAGCCGAACCCGAATGTACGGCTTCCCTCATTGCCAAGCATCCGGAGCTCGTCCTCGACCATCTCAACTCGTTTCGAGCGCCCAGTCCGGAGAGCTCCTTACCTCCCCTCCGCGTCATTACCCATCGGTTGCCCGATTTCGACTCTCTCGCCTCGATCTTCCTGACCCTCAAACTCCTGGAGACGGGAAGGATCAACCCCTCGCTAGAGAGGATCGCCCGATACACACGGATGGTCGATTCGGCATCCCTACCCAAAGAGATCGAACTTTCGTCAACACCCTATTCCATCCTGCGCGCCCTCTTCTCCGGGGTTAGGAAAGAGGAGGCCGAGATCAACCGAGAACGGCTGGCCGAGGGCCTGAGATTCATGCGCTTTCTTTATGCCAAATCTGAAGAAGGCTATAAGATCGAGGAGAACCGCCGCCTATTTTCGGGGATCGACCGCTACGAGCGGGCGATGCGCAAGGTCGAGAACGATTATTTTCAATACCTCGATGACCTTAGCCGGGCGGAAAAAATCGTCCTGGACCTTCCCCTCTCGGACAGAACAGGACGACGGCGGGTAGACGGTCTGATCGTCCGGAATCCCACGAGCTTCCTCCTCAAGGAATGGTCCCGGCGTGACCTGAACCAATCGGCCCAGAGGAAGGGCTTCTCTCTTCTGGTCACAAGCTTCGGCGGCCAGAGATACATCCTCGGCGTCGACCCGGAAATGGGCGTTAACCTCCGTGGTTTGGGCGGACTCCTCAATCAAAAAGAAGCCCAAGAACGAGAGGCTGAAGGCAAACCCTTAGTCCACCGCTGGTACGAAGGCAATTGCCCTTTCTTCAACTATCGGATCATCGACTCACCCCAGGACGGGACAGCTCTCAGCCATAGGAACGTCATCGATTGCCTATGGGCCTTCAGCCGAACCCTTTCCTAGAGGGATCGAGACTTTAGTTTCCTCTTAGGCCCGCGTCTCGATGGCCCTAGAAGATGGTTTCAGACCGGCCGTTCCGCGCTTTGGCCGACGGAAGAGGTCAGGACGTCGAGGCGGGGCGATGCTGAAGCACGAGGTCGGCCAGCCTGGCGGCGATGTCATGCACGGTCTCGTCGGGCACACCGTCACTTGCCGCAGAGTGGAGCCGCAGATCGATCGGGTTGTTGACGTAATCCACGACCACGAAGAGGCCGGACGCGGTCAAGGCTATCTCTGTGGAGAAAAGGTCCAGGCCGCAGATCCGGGCGATGGTCAGGGTCGTGGACGCGACCGGCTCTAGACCGAATCGCCTATCGTCTTCCTCTCTGACCGGCACATAGACATGTGTCGCCATGTCCCACCAGAAGGGATAGACCCTACCTCCACAGAAAAGCACCCGAAACCAGGCCGGCCGGCCAGCCAGTTGGACGGGCGTGATATGGGTTTGGAGCAGATAATAGTCCTGAGGATGGGCTTGCCTCGCCTCGAGGACCTGGCCGAAAGTTGAGACCTCGAGGACGACACCTTCGCCCCCTCCTCCGTGGGCCGGTTTGACGATGAATTTCTCGCCCAAAGGGCTGAGGTCCAAAGGGGAAACATCGGGCTGTCGGCTGTGGGGGGGCAGGATGATGGTGTGAGGAGTGTGAATCCCGGCGGTAATGAATTCCAGGTGCATCGAGGCCTTGTTGACGGCATGGGCAGCCTGTTTGTGGGCGTTTATCTCGAAGATCTCATGTTCGGCCGCCCATTCGACCAACGGGAGAAAATGAGGATCTGCCTCCGAGGCCCGGTCCAAGAGGGCTGAGAACGTCGAGCCGGACGCTGTAAGTGCGTCCAGCGCTGCGGAAAGGTTGGCCGTAGTGACCTGCCAGAGGTTGAGGCCCCGAGCTAGGCAGACGGCCTCCAAGATGGCCACGAAATCGGCGTCGTATTCCCAGTTCCAGGCCAGGCACAAATCGTATCGGGTCATCGTCGGCCGGTTTTCATTATCTAAAAAAGGCTCTCAGGGCTCGCAGCGCGTTCAGGGTGACCCACTTGCTGGGTTTACCCTTCTTCTCAATATTCACCTGGACCCGGCCATTAAACGTGTTTTCCAGCATCCATTGTCCCTGGTCGTTCTGCTTCGTCAGGACGAGTTCGACCGCCTCTTCCATTCGGGGATCCCTGTAGCCCAGCCGGGTCAATAACATCAGGACTTCCAAAGCGTCGCTGTCCCAAATGGTGGGAAAACCGAACTTCAGCCATTTGGGCTTGGCCGCCTTGGACAGGTCATGGCTCCTTTTGTAGAGATGGTGCCGGAGGAGATATTCTGATGCCTGTTCGATCGCTCGTATGACCTCGAATGACCGCCCCTTTTCAGGGATCTCGGCCAAAGCCTTAAGGGACTTGACAACACCCATCAAGCAGGTGTGCTTACCCCAACAAGCTTCTCTGTTATCGTAGGGCCAGCCTTTTGGAGCGCCGTCCTCTCCGTCATCAAAGCGCTGATAGGAAGTTATCCAGTCGATCCCCCGCTGAACCCGGGAATCACCAAAATAACCAAAGCGCAAGAGGCTCCAAACCATGTTACCCGTGAGACAGGACAAAACGCAGCTGTGGAAGCCACCGCTTATCTGGTTCCCGCGATAGCAGAAACCGCCACTCTGCCGGTCCTGACTGATATCGATTATAAACTCACAAGCTTTTCTGATCCGGTCATCGTTTCCATCGGCACCCAGCTCGGCCAGGATGATGACCTGCCAGACCGTCCCCTTATACTTGGCCCGGACGTAGAAATCCTCTTTCGTCCCCCAATACCCCTTTTTTCTTTGGCTCGCCAGAATCTTGGGGACTGGACCCTTTTTCATGATGTCCGCTTTCGCTTCGGCAGCCTCGGGATGGGAAGCCGGGAGAGACAGGAGCTCGGTCAGAACAACGAAGCGAACCGAAAGGTTGTCCGTTTCGAGGAGCCAGGGCAAGGGATTGGACTTGAGGATAGGGGAACCTCCTTATAACGGTCTCTTCAGCAAGCGGATGTCGTCCACCCAAACGGTGCCGCTGCCCTCGCCGACGACGTTCAGTTTCACATTATCCGGGTTTTCTCCGGCCTTCAGGAAATACGGGATCTCCATCGAAGTCCAATTATTCGTCCCGCTAAGGGGAGAATCGAGGCCACGGGAGAAGAACTCTCCCTTGCCCTCAAAATGGCACCACATCTCCAAGTAGACCCTGCCCTGTATCCCCTCTGTCCGCAGCTTGGCCTGATAGACGAGAGTGGCCTCCTCGATATCCATGTCCCCAGTTTCAAACAGGCGGATGACCGAAGGCTCGGTCAGGCTGATCTTCAAGGACCCCTTCCCCTCGCTTTTCACCCGGGCGTCGATTTCGATGCCCGAAAGCTGAATGGTGCCGTCCAGGCTATCGCCGGAATATTTCTTGATTACAACGTCTTTGGCCGACGGCCTGGAACAGAACATCATCAGTCCCGCGATCAGGACGCAGACGAGGATCACTAAGATTCTCAGTTTCATGTTCCTCCCCTCCTTCCTAGCGTACCACTCTCGCCCGAGAAACGTACTTTCGTTCGTGGGCGAGAAGCCATTGTTTCCGCCAGAGACCACCTCCATACCCGACCAGCCGGCCGTCGCCGCCGATAACTCGGTGGCAGGGGATGATGATGGAAATGGGATTCCTGTGGTTGGCCTGGCCGACGGCCCGCCCGGCCTTCGGCCTTCCCACCGCCCTCGCCACTTGCCCATAAGAAGAGGTCTCCCCATACGGGATCCGGACCAGCTCCCGCCAAGCTTTTTTCTGAAACTCTGTACCCTCAAGGAGGAGGTCCAACGAAAATTCCTTCCTCTTTCCCCGGAAGTATTCGTTGATCTGCGCGACCGCCGCCCTTAATGCATGGTGCGGCCGGGTCGCACCGCGCGGCTTGTGCCGAACAAAATTCACCGCCGTGACGCCCTCCTCGGTTCCGACTATTTCGATGACTCCGATCGGAGAACCGTAATAAGCGCGGTGTCCGTCCGTCATCGTCAATACCTCCAGCTGGTCAAGTCTGCGCCCGGGGGCGCCGATTTCTCTATCCGTGCCATAATCTTGGGGATATGCATCTGGTGGTAGCGCAGTCGCGAGATGGCGTTAGGCCGGGTGTGGTCGCCGTTCCAGCAGTGCTCGGCCCGGTCTCCATAATCGACCTCGCCGTCGTAGTAGGGATCCTTGGTGTTCTTCAGGAAATCCTCTGTGAGATAGACGGCGTTGTTGAGGTAATAATTGTCCATGTCGCCGCAATAGATATGGATCTTTCCTTTGAGTTTGGGCCCCAGCGTCTTCCAATCGCGTTCCAGGATGTAGCGGAGGTCATAGTTCTCCTGCCAATACCGGGCGACGGCCGGGTCGATCTCGCCGGTCATCTTGTCCCAGATCCGCTTCGGGTAGCCGTCCTCGCCGACCGGTGAAAAGACGGCCTCCCAGATGTCGTACTGGTCTCCGGACCGAGAATACGTTCCCATGACGAGCTCGCGATGGTTGGAGGCCTCGACCGTCGTGCTCACTTCGCCCAGGTAGTTCCGCTGCCCCGGCCGCGGAGTTTTCTTCCAACGGCTGTCAACATAATAGGCGTTCTTGTGCTCGTAGATGTTGACGATCGTATAGGCCCTGAAGTCGATCGGGTCCGGGCAGGCCGCCCAGCAGCCGTTGTATTCATCGGGATAGAAGACTTGGACTCCGAGCGCTTCCCACCCGCCCGTGGACCCGCCGTAGAGGAACCGGGCCCAGCCCTGGCCGATGCCGCGGAACTTCTTCTCGATCGCCGGGATGAGCTCGTAGGTGATGGCGTCTCCGTACGGGCCCAGGTTAGCCGAGTTTACGGCGTAGGAATCATCGTAATAGGGGTTGGCGTGCTGGATCTCGACGATCAGGAAACGAGGTGTCTCCCTGGCGATCCAGTATTTATAGAACTCGTAGGCATATTCCTGCTGGATTTTGTTGTAGCCGGTGAGCCTGAAGCGGGGGGAATAGTCCGGCTTGAGGTCGGGATCGGGCGGTGTTTCGCGGAAACCTTCGAAGGTATAGGGAAAATGACCGTGGTTGATGATCAGCGGATAGCGGGCTCCCGGATGCTGGTCGAACCCCTCGGGGACGAGGACATTGGCGCCAAGGTACACCGGCCGGCCCCAGAACTTGGTCAGACGCTCGCTCTGGATCTTGATGTGCTTGATATATTTCGTCTCCGGCGCGTCGGGGATGGGCGGGATCTCCTGGTCGATGACGACCCGGATGATCTCGTCCCTCGCCGGGTCCAGGCTCATCTTTACCGGCTGGCTGTAGAGATTTCCCGGTTTGGCGCTCCACCGCTGTCCTTCTCCCTTATCGGGAGGGAGCTTGACCGTATGCCCGTTGGCCAGATGGAATGTCTCGTACCGGTTGAACACAGCTTGAACCCAATATTCCCCGGCGGGAAGGTTGGCCAGGCTTTTCAGCGGATAACCGAATGCGGTTCGGTCAAAGACGGCCGGCTCTCCGGGCTTGAGCCCGTCCACGTCAAGACCGAAGGCCATCTGGGTGTTCGGCCCGTCGCCGATTTGGTAGCGGGGCTCGGCCGATTCATCTGAGGAAACCAGGAGTAGCATCCGGCCATCGAGCGGTGTTTTCGACCGCTCAGCGGGAAACTGAACACCGAAACGGAGGAGGCATTCAGGCTTTTCGGCCGTCGCCAAACGGCCGCCGTTTCCGAAGCTGATGATGCACAAGACACCCAGGAAAATAACGACCTTCTTTCTGTGGCTGATCATGACTTCCCCTCTCCTTCCGTCAAAGCATCCGGTCAATCTCCCAAGTCGGACTACCTCGTTCGTCGATATCGTGAGAGCGGAGGCTTGACTCCATTCCTTTATTCAATGGACGAACAGATTCTTGCTCGAGAAAGTGGGGTCGCTGGTCAGGTTGACGCCGAGCCTCCGCAGCCCCATCTCGTCCCCGGGAGTCGGGATGTGGGTCAGATGGACTTCGCAGCCCCGGATCTCGGTCAGCTTTTCCAGGGCTATCTGGACCGACGGGTTGGTGGAGGCATTGATGCTGAGGCAGATCAGCACCTCCTCGACATCCAGGCTCACTGCCTTCGCTCCCAGGATGTTCTGCTTGAGGTTCCGGATGGAATCGATGATGGCCGGCGATAGGAGATGAATCCGGTCGGGGATTTCGGCCAGTTTCTTGATGGCATTCAGGATGAGACTCGAGGCCGCATGCATGAGCGGGGAATTCTTGCCGGTGACGATATCGCCATCTGCCAGCTCAATAGCCGCGCCGCAGAAAATCCCGTTATTTCCTTTTCCGCTGTCCTTCGCCTCCTCAGCGGCCCGCCTCGACGGAGTCACCACCAGGCGATGCTCCGCCTCGACGCCGAGCTCTTTCATAAGCAGCTCGGCCCTTTGCACCGTGTCCCTATCAACAAAGCCCAGGGCGTACTCGCATCCGTAGCGGAAATACCGCCGGACGAGCTCCTGCTTGGCCGCTTCCCGGATCAGGACGTCATCTGTTATGGCAAACCCGGCGCAGTTGACTCCCATGTCCGT
>Ga0299915_10002958_pt1 | contig 12318 bp, 12 predicted proteins | sample RVTome_13_FD_200263 | JGI IMG/M metagenome (GOLD analysis project Ga0299915, IMG submission 200263) | Soil microbial communities from uranium-contaminated site in the Upper Colorado River Basin, Wyoming, United States - RVT92D227 (version 2) ...
GCTTGCCTTGTCGTTATAACCTGAGGCAAGAGCCGAGTGCGGTAATTCCGCATGCTCGGATCTGTGCGGGGGGCGCTGGGTAACCAGCGTCCCTACCGCGACTCAAATTCCGCTCGTCCCTCAAATTCCGTCCCTCAAATTCTCATCGGATGTTATTGACTAACTCCAATGGTACAAATTCCTCTTCAAACATGGAAAGTTGTGGCCCTCGTGTGCGCTGTCTGAGATAATAACCTGCAGGACGACGGCCTTCTGACAATATTGGATGCCTCTCTTTATAGTCCCAGTAGTGAGTTGGCTTTTCAAAGGGGGAATTGATAATAGGGTTCTCAATGGCGAGAGGCATAAATTAATCCTTTTCTGTCATATACTGCTTTATATGCAGGGCATTATAGATTATATCGAGTTTTTCTCTTACTTCATTTGGTATTTCTTCGGGAAGCATCTGGGCTGCAACTTGATAATACTCGTTTTTTGTTAATGAAAAACCTGCCGCACTAAAAAATCCCGGCAATAGGGTTTTACTGGCTGGTGTTACATTTAAGTACTCGTGTTCTTCCAAGGGGTCTTCGTATACAGTTGGAGGGAGTTGCCTCCTTAAGTATTCAAGTCCTCGGTTCGCATTAGCCGTTGCGAATAAATCCGGTGCCATCCCTGTTACAAATCTAGATAGGGCCACTGGATGTAATAAGTAGTTTTCAGCTTCGTAGCGCTTCCATCGCGAAATTGTTAACCCATCAGCGGATATTTCATGATCTGGCAGCTGGCGGTTATCACCATCGAGGATTAATACAGCCTTAATATCCGGTTTAACGGCCCTTAAGGCAAAAAAATGGGCTCTTGCCTCACGAGGAGCCCTTCCTTGATTATTGTGCCAAAATGGATTTTTATTAAGGAAATTCTGACTTGGATGATTGAGAATACGTGACCATTCCCGCAGTAAGTTCAAATCAGAGTCACCCTCCACATATAGTACACCAAGCGACTGTTCAGCTAAAAGAATGTCTAAAGTTGTTAGACGCTTTAATGCCTCACGGACTTGGTCACGTTCAGTATCAGCTACCAATTTATGTGGATGCTCGAAAAAAGAAACTATCCTCTCAGGCGAGGTGTTATCTATTAATACTTCTGAGTGAGTGCCGATAAGTAACTGACAGTTAGCACGGTGAGCTACCTCCCTGAGTCGATCGTACACCTGTTTCTGTAATATCACATGCAAATGAGCATCCGGTTCATCAAGTAGCAGTATAGATGCAGGTCTTGCATAAAAGAATCCAAGCAACATGAGGACTTGGAGTAAACCACTGCCTGCGCAAGAGATATCTAACTTAGGCAAACCTCTTTGTGTCCCTTTACCAGAGCTTAACTGTTGATAATCACAAACTATGAAAGGGCGACTTTCATACACAGGGGGCAGAAGGCGGTAACCAAAGATCTCCTCTATATCTTTGCACAGATTATCCCATTGATCCCGCTCTGTCTTATAGACATCGAGCAATAAATTACGCAAGATATCCCCGGGCTTGCCCTGACCAATGAGTAAGTCTTGATAAGCCCTATCATACCGAGTCTCCTCTGCACCGATACCCGAAAAGGGAGGTACATGAACCACTTGTAAATCTTTGATCGCTTGAATAATCGGTTCAATTGGAGTTTCCTCTGAAGGTTTAACATGAATTAATTCGGGATATCGGTAAGTAAAATCGAATGAAAGATCCCAATTCCTTTCTCCGCTGTTCCCTTTTATTTCTATCTTCAATATGCGTGGTGTCCCAAGTTTTTGACCCTCTTTTAAATCGTCTTTTGAAAGCGCTGTAGAACAATCAGTCCATAAAAGATCCATTTCTCGCAATGGTATTGCAGTGAAATCTTTGCGTGTAATTGCTACCCCCGTCCTCTTGCGGGCTTTGGAGCCAGATTCAGGACCCCGTTCAGCAAGCCATTTTCTCAGACCCAAATTCCAAACGGATATGGCTTGCAATAAACTCGTCTTGCCACTGTTATTTGGTCCTGCCAAAACAATATTACCTGATACGTCAAAAATCTCTTGTCTGAATCGTTTAAAATTGTTAAGAGTTACTTGTTCGATCATTTTATAGCCTCCTCCAAAAGCTGATATCCATTAGAATAGAAGCGTCTCTCTACAGAAAAAATTCCACAAAGTTTCTCACTCCCTCCTGAAATGCTGGAGAAAGTCCTTTTTAAAAGTTTTAAGAGCTGTTTCATTTTTTATCCTTCTTATACGAAACAGGTTCTAACGAATTACCCTCACCACCTCATTACACCGGAAGTCGATCACCTTCACAGCAATCCGCTTATGGCCACCAGACTTAAAGGGAAAGAAGTGAGTGCCGCGCAACTGCTCAAAAGAGTCAGAAAAATCCGAAAGACGTAATTGAATTCTGTCACTTATTTTTCCTTTCAGTGACTTCCGTTTCAGGCCTACATTATTCACTACTCCAAGTAAACCCAACGTACCGCATAGAGCATCTCACAGGAAAGAGGAAAGGGCAAAAAATGAAAAGCCCATTCTCTTTGAGGAAGTCGGTTAAAGCCCGGTTAGTTCGGCTGAATCGGTATATGGAATGATTGCTCCGTTTGGATGATTCTTCCAGATATTTTCCTTATGGGCAGCATCATATACCATCCGTTCTTCCGGGAATTTTAAAGCAATCCGTGTGATAATCCTTTTTTCTTCCGGGCTAAGGGGTTTAGCCTCTGACTCATCAGCTTTTATGATGTCCTGAATTAGGTCCTTGTAATTATTGAGCTGAGGCCCGTAGGGGAGAGCGGCATAGGTGGACCCCGTTAAGCTTTCTCCTGTTTCCCTATGTGCTACCATGTCTGCATACCACAGGTACTTTGCCGCGAAAAGCATCTTGTCATTTTTCTTAAGAATATGCTTACCAAGAACGGACTCAAATTCTTTCAGCACTAATTTTATCCTGGGGATTGAAAACTCTTGATTTCCGGTACAGCTATCTCCGGCGCTCTGACCTCCAAGAGCAATCCTGAGCGCATGGTCCATGGATTTGCTCTGCAGGGTTCCTCCCTCCCACCTCTTGATGCTGGCAATTCCTACATTCATACGCTTTGCAAGACCCTCCTGAGTTAAACCTAATCTCTTCCTCTTCTCAACGATTTCATCCCCTGTTAGCAGGTTGACTGCTTTGCGGTAAGCATCAGCGATCGTTTTCTGAATGCGTGCTGTCTGGTTGACCGTTCCTGCTTCGACCCCGCATACTGTACACCGATATTGTTCTATCGGGACGATTATTTTAACACCACGGAAAGTCATTTTTTGCTTTGTTTTCCTCAGCACCATTTTTCCATGCCCACTCGGGCAATCCATTCTTTCTTCTTTCATTCTATTCCCTCTCATCCCCCTTTTCGGTCCTCGTGAAGCGACACAAGCCACATCGTCTTCCCTTTGATTGTAAACTTGAGATAAACTCTGCAACCCAATGTTTTACTTAACCACCGAAATGCCAAAAGCTCGCAACCTTCTATGTAATGCTCATAAGATCGTTGCGGTGGATATTGCCCCGTATAATGGTTGGGGGTAATCTCCTCTAATAAATCGATCAGGATAAACGAAATATTTTGAAGATCGATACCTAATTCCAAGGCATCAGCGGTGATGACAACCGGATTCAAGATAGATAATTGATTCTCTGATACCGCTTCCTTTGCCTGTTTTATCTTACGGTTGATTTCTTTGTGAGAAGGTCGATCCATAAATATTATGGTATCAATTGATACCTTTTGTCAATAGAAAAATTGGGCACCCTAATCTATTAGAAGGACTGAAGAATTTGCCCGCCCAATGTGTTCACCCTATCCCGTTTATTGTTTTCCTACGCCAAAATAAGAAAATAGTCAACCCTTCGACTCTTGCTCAGGGTTGATACTGCACTTCGATAGACTCAGTGTCCTGAGCCCTCCTGCCTCGAACTGAGGGCTGAGAGGCCTGCCGAAGGAAGCGGCGCTTTTCGCCCTTTTCTGAAGGGTAGACTTTTAGCGCTGTCGAAGTATCAAGGTTATTTTGGGAGAGATCGAACCTTTGGTAATTTGACATAACAGCGAAGCGATAGTATAATGGTAGCAAAATGGTATCGGAGGTCGGTGATGGCTGCTTTATTGATAAAGAATATTCCCCGTGAAGTGCATGAGTGGTTAAAACGCGAAGCGGAAAGAAACCGTCGTTCCATGACTCAACAGGCGATTGTGGTTCTTGAGGAGAGGATGCGGCATTTTCATCCGGTGAAGTTTCCGCCTCCGGTGCAGACCCGGACAGTCTTGACGGCGGAATTTATCGATCGAGCTAAGCGCGAAGGTCGTTTATGATCGTTGTGGATTCGAACATCGTCGCAGCGCGAAACCTGACAAGTTCTCTGACATCCGAAGCCAAACAGGTAGAGGAAAAGGACCCCGTATGGATCGTCCCTGTCCTATGGCGATACGAATTCCAGAATATCCTGGCTACCGCGATCAAAGCGAAACAGATCAAGCCAGAACAAGCTTTGGATATTTGGGAAAAGGTTTCGAAGATCCTGATTGAGAACGAATGCGAACCTTCTCCGTCCAAAGTGATCGACCTCGTTGCACAATATGGAATCACCGCCTATGACGGGCAGTTTATCGCCGTAGCCCTGGAGATGGGAATCCCATGCTTGACCGAGGACCGAGAACTACAGGAAAAATTTCCCGGTATTGCGATTTCTATGGATGAATTCCTGAAGCCCGAATCCACCCCCGAGCCTACATATGTCGTAAGAGAAGCTGAGGCGAGGTACCGCAAAAGGAAAAGGAGATAGGGGGATAGGGAGATTGGGAGCCAGTGAGAAGATGATGGGGAGATGAGGGGATGGGGAGATAAGATAACAAAAATGGAGAAATTACGACTTTTTGCAAAATCCCCGTTATTGATAATGTCCAAAAGACATTAACTGAACAGAGTTCAAATCGGGAAGAACCTATAGGAAAAGAAAGAGGTTTATTCGGGTCTTGGGGATAAGGAGATGAGCACGCCCTCTGTGTTGAGAGGGGCCTTGACAGCACCAGTCACAACCACATACCGCACATAGAGTCCCCCTACCAAACCGCAGAGGCTGGCCAGCACCATTGCAAAGGGTTCGCCCCCCAAAATGATCTCAATTAGAAAGGGAATCACGAGGCCGATCAAAATCACTCCTACCCAGAAAGGAATTGAAAGATCTCCTTTTACCACCCTCTGGACAGAGGCCCTTGCCGCAGTGACTTCGTGCATTCCGTGAAGGTAAAAGATGATGATTAATGCCTCAAACAGCAGAAGGAAAGCGTCGAATTTGCCCAGTACGCTGATCCACTGACCGCTTGAGTTACCTGAAAGAAGAAAAGATAGAATCAGGGCAAAGATACCTGTTGAGATACCCGAGACAAGAAAGAGTAAGGGCAGGATGGGGGTCGACCAGAAAGGAATCGATCGTGTAGTATCAAAGAGGAAAGCTGTGTAGATGATGGTGAAAATGCCGAAGATGCCGTTCACGAGATTCAAAATGAGATGGAGGGAAGGATATTCTTTTAAACCCTGAAAAGGCCAGATCCACGTTCCGATTTGGATTGCTCCAAGAATAATAAAGGTAGTAAGGACAATGCTCCCCCTTGAAATCCAAGCCTTGTTCGGCCTTGAAAAGGCCCTGAAAGCTACCTGGGGACGACCCAAATCAATTAGAAGAAGAAGAGAACCTAAAAAAACGAGCGGAGCTCCGAGAATCACTCCGAACAAGATGACTTTCTCAGCCTCAGGATGGATCAAGTGAAAGGTTGCCCCAACGGATGAAGCACCCCCTCCCACACCAGCAAGAAAGAGATAAGCAATGACTTTCCAACCGAAAACAAAACCGGCTTTCGATTTCTCTTCCATTGACCCTCCCCTTGGTCCTTTAACATAGGGCATTGAGCATAGTGCAAATGATGAAAAAAACATACGCCATGCGCTTTGCGGTATTAATCAATAATCGGGCAGATAATATACGGAAGGTTCGGTCCCTAACTCAGGATTGAGCGTATAACCCCTCCTCAGGGCAATCAATCTGGACACCTCGCTTTTCGGATCATCCAGATCTCCGAAGTGCCTGGCATTGGCAATGCAGGAGGTGACGCAAGCCGGCTCCAGTCCCTTTTCAATCCGTTTGAGGCAGAAATCGCACTTCTCAACTGCACCCTTTTTGTGTTTTCTTTTCCCTTTCTTCTCGTAAGGAGTTTCGGATCCCTTGACATAATCTTTGATTTGATCAAGAAAATACCGAGTCCCATAAGGGCAGGTCACTACGCAATATTGGCAACCCATGCACTTCTCCGCATCAACGATGACGATCCCATCCTTCCGTCGAGTGGTGGCTCCTGTCGGGCACTGCTTTTCACATTCTGGTTTACCACAATGCATACAAGTCACAGGAAGGAATCCGAGTTTACTGTGAGGATATTTCCCCACCTCGAATTTAAAAACCCGGTTGAAGAGGATTCCTTTGGAAGTGGCGTGTTCTGCCCGGCAGGCAACCGTACAGGTATCACACCCGATGCACCTCTTCAGATCGATCACCATTCCATACCTTGCCATGGTTCTCCTTTTAAATTTTTCTGATCTTTACCCTTGGCCCTACATCAATGGTCCCGCTCAGGGGATCTAAGCCGATATTTTCTTTAGCGGTCATCAAAACATTAAAGGGAGGACCTTCTTTAGCAACCGGATTCATCTGTATGGTTCCTCTTCCGTAACAAGCTGGGATACCAACCACCTCAGGATGAATTAATTCGGTCAGCTTTGCCTTCCCTTTTGTTTTTCCATAACGTGATTCCACCTCGACCAAGTCTCCATCCTTAATTCCCTTTTTCTTTGCGGTCTCTGGGTTGATGTGGATGAACATTTCATAGGGATCTTTTTCACGGAGCTCTGCCAGCCATGGATTTTCTTGTGTTCCACCCGTGGCAAAGGGCATGAAAGGAGTCTTCCAGTTAGCCACCCAGAGGTCATATTCAGGAGGAGCCTCAAACTCAGCGTTGGGGATCCAGTGGGGAATGGGCTCAAAGTAGGCAAAGAAATCTTCCATCTCCTCTTCCTTCCATCCCGGAACCTTCACGTTATGTTTTTTCAGATTCTCCCGGAGGGTATCTCCGGTTTTTTTTGTATGTTCAAAGTAAATCGGATGCCGGGTCTTATTGTCGGGCCAATAGTAATAATTGTAGCCTTCCTTTCCAGTGGCAGTGTATTTATAGAGAAGACCCTTTTCCAACCCTTCCTCAAAACTATGCTCATCCCCGAAAATCTGCTTAATCCGTCGATCAATGATTTCATCAAAGGTATATCGTTGATCAAGGTCGAGCTTCCGATGTTCCGTCAAAATAAACGTCTGGTTAATCACATCATTGAGGCCTCCTTTGCCTTTGAGGAATTCTGCCCTGTCAGCTAATTCGATGATCATCTCATCGATTTGCATCGTGTTGAACGCAGGCTTCACTGGATTCCGGCAGAGGGCCATCTCCAAACCACGGACATCGTCGGCAATCGATTGATGGACAACAAGATAGAACCGGCAGAACTTTCTTTCAAGGAAGTAGGATTCAGGAAGCACAATATCGGCCATCATCGTTGTCTCATCAAATTGTGTGGAGATGGCAACAATGAACGGAATCTTCTTGAAGGCTTCGATGAAGATTTCTTCATCACAGATGGCACGAATAGGGTTGGCACCGCAGATCAGAAACGCTTCGATCGGAAAGGTAAGATAATATTCTTTAGGATCGAGGATTGCCCGAACAGCCAAATGGGGAGCGGTGTGCTTCGTAGGGTAGAATTCTGCCATATCGACATGGTCGGGTGGAAACTTCCAGGGAACACCAATAGCTTCAAGAATGGGCTTGACAATCCCATCTTCATTGGGCCTGAGGACCTCTGCACAAGGTCCGGGGTTTCGATTTCCAGTAGCACCTCCAGGAACCTCCATCGCTCCTACTAGCATATTGATGATCTTGGTACAGAGATCGAAATACATTCCCCCCTTATGGGAGACGGCGCCTCGGCCTGATCCTGCAATCTGTGCAGGTCTTAATGGAAAGCTGAAGCCATCGATGACAATGGTTGAACCGATCATGGCATGTTCGACAAATTCTCGAGTAGTCAGGCGGATGGCTTCAGCAGGGACAGAAGAGATCTTTTCAGCCCATTCCGGCGTATATTCTTTCATCCTCTCTTTGATCAACTTAAAGGCAGGTTTTGCCTTGACACCTTCCACTTCATACTCTCCCTCCAAGGCGTAGTCCTTTAAGGAGGGATCATCGAAAGTTTTTGCCTTCCCTTCAACTGGATCCCAAAGGAGGGGTTTCTTTGACTTTGAATTCCTCACGTAGTAGCCATCCTGACCGATGAGGTAAGGACCATTGGTCCGATTCTTTATGAACCAGGCATCGAATTGTTTAAGTTCCCAGAGAATCACATGAATCATTGAAAGCGCAAAGGCCAATTCTGTTCCAGGCCGAATGGGAATCCAGCGATATCCCTTTGAGGCCTCCACAGAACAACGGGGATCGAGGGTGACCAGTTTCATTCCTCTTTCAATGGCATCTAAGAATCTGCGCGTTGCTCCAGGTGTGGCCACATTGGGACCAACCGTCCTCCCTGGAGCGATGAGATAGTTACAGTGTTGAAGGTCTGAAATATATTCAGGGTGCTGACCATGAACTAAGTTGGCTGCATAATGAATGGAACAGGTTGGACCATGGGAACCAACAACATTAGGAGTCCCAAAGGCTTCTGCAAAGATCTGTCCGGGGACTTCGTAATTTTTTGCTCTCTCCACCTCCTTGGGTGTAATGAAAAGGCTTTCAGCGCATCCCCAACCTTCCCAGACCAAAAGTTTTCTTGGATCTTCTTCACGTATTTTTTTAAACCTTTCGGCAACAGTATTAAGGGCTTCTTCCCAGGTAATCTCCACCCAGCCTGGATCCACATCAGGCCCCTTCTCAGGGTTTGTTCTCTTGAGAGGACCTTTGACCCGATATGGATTATATAACCCCATGATCGATGAGATCGAGCGAATACAGATCTTTCCTTGGTTGGTTGGACAATCCGGATTCCCTACAATATTGGTCACAACCCCATCTTCAATGTGGACGAGTGTGCCGTCATCAGCCTGCATACACATCATGCAGAAACTGGGAATCCACCGATCTTCTGATTCCCTCGGACTCTCCTGGGTTAATTGGGCCAATGCTTAATCCTCCCTTTAAATATAGTCGTAAATCAATTTATGAAGAAATATACATTAAAAAGATAACGGATCATCTGATCCTTTGTCAAACCTCGGCTGTAGGGCTTTTTTGTTAAGGGCAGATTTTAAATGTCTTTTATCCTCAAAATATTTATTGACTTTTGCATTGGTGTTTATTCATAATACTGCAATCAGAGGTACCAATGGATATAGTCTTCTTCATTAAAGAAGGTTTCATAAACGAAGGTTTTTAGAAAATAGGAAAAAGGAGGTAATACGCTATGGGAAAAGGGATATTAAATTTTGTCATCGTGTTATTTGCCTGCATGATCAGTGTCACATTGGTCTTTTCTGGGTTTGTATTCGCATACAGCAAAGAAAAACCTATGATTTTAAAAGCGGCAATTGACAATCCCCCCTCAGATATTAAGGCCATCACGATAAAACGTATGGGTGACCTTATCGAGGAAAGAACCAATGGAAGAATCAAGTTCGAATATTTTTATGGCGGCTCACTCATTAAAAAGCCGGCTTTCGTCGACGGAGTCGCCAAGGGCATCGCAGATATCTCAACAGGACCTGTAGGTTTTATAACAGGGAAAATACCGGAGTTAAGCCCATTTGAGATTTTTGGGGCCTATAATCTTTCCAAGTACCCGGAGATGACGAAAGCAATCTGGCCTACCTTGATCGAGTTGTTCGCAAAGGAGAATGTCTATCCTATCATGTGTCAATATACTGGCAACAATATCTTCTGCCATAGAACGAAGTTTCTAAAGACCCCTGGGGATTGGAAGGGGCAGAAGATGAGGATGGCCGGAAGATGGCAATCAAAACTGGCCGAGATGTGGGGTGCAAGTCCATTATTCACTGTCCCTGGTGAAATCTACCTTTCAGTTCAAAAGGGGATTATCGATGGTTTCCTATTGATCTATGATATTGCTTATGGTCTGAAACTTTACGAGGTTGCTCCTTACATTACAGATACCGTCTTATCAAACACCATCGAACCTGTCACGATGAATCTGGAGAAATGGAAGGAATTAAGCGAAGAAGACCGAGAAATTTTCAAGGCGGTAGTTAAAGAAGTGGAACCTTGGAATCATAAAGAGACTTTAAGGATAGTCGAAGAGATAAAAAAGGACATCATTGTAAAGGGAGGAAAGATTTACGAGCTGAACAAGGATGAGAAAACCCTCTATATGAAAGATGTCAAAACCCTAAAGCCTGAGGTTGAGAAAGTCTCCGGAGAAATTGGTAAAAAATTCATAAAAATCTTAGAGGATTTCGATTAGGAGCAGCAAAAACCATGGGCATCCTGCCACGCATCATTTCCATTGGCAGGATGCTCATCCTTTTAACCACTCATCGGCATATTTCCGACTGTATCCCATTTTCCCATGTCCCAATAGGTGAAGAGCATAGGGAATTCTCAGCCTTATGGAGGCAGAAGTCATGGAAAAAAGTAAGATAATATCCTTTTACAAAAGGCTCAAGAAGCTAAACACTTTTTGTGCCACTCTGGCGGGTATGCTCCTTCTTTTTATGACCTTCTCTATATTCATAGACGTGATTCTCAGGTATTTCTTTTCCCGTCCCACAGTCTGGATCACCGAGGTATCAACTTATCTCTTCTTGTACATCATCTATCTTGGGACGGCTTATGCCCTCCAGCAGGGAATGCATCTCAAGGTCACGTTTCTTCTGGACCTGCTTAAGGGAAAGGGAACAAGGGTAATCAATCTTATCACTTCCATCTTCGCTACCTTTTTCACATTTGTCCTTTTGTGGCAAGGGTCTCTGATGACGTGGACAGCCTTTAAAAAGAACTGGACGTCCCCGACCATTCTAAATGCCCCTTATGCCTACATCCATGTCATCATCGTTCTGGGGTCACTTTTACTTTTTATTAGTTTCGTGTGCAGCACAATTTTAGAGTTCAAAGGTGAGGAGACCGAAAAAACCGAGTCCGCGTAGGAAGGAGTGAATTATGAATGTCGAACTGCTGACAATCATCCTGCTGGGTCTTCTAATCCTTTTGCTGGGTTTTGGACTGCGAGTAGGGTTCTGCTTGGGCTTTATCGGGGTTGCCGGTATCTTAGCCTTCTTAAAACCAAGCGTCCTTTATCAGGTCGCTGAGGTTGCAGCGGATACGGGTACCAATCTTTTCTTGATCACTGCCCCTCTTTTCATCCTTATGGCGGAGGTCGTCTCATTTTCGGGGGTAGGGGATGACATGTACACGGCTGCTCATGACTGGTTGAACTGGCTTCCTGGAGGTCTTGCCATCAGCAGCATTGCCACATGCACCGGTTTTGCAGCCATCTGCGGGTCAAGCCCGGCAACAGCAGCCACCGTGGGCTTGATATCAGTGCCGGAAATGATTAAGAGGGGCTACAATAAAAGATTGGCAGTAGGCTCGGTTTCAGTGGGAGGAACCCTTGGCATCTTGATCCCTCCAAGCATCACCATGATCATATACGGAATCCTCACTGAGACTTCAATCGGAAAACTCTTTATTGCCGGAGTGATCCCGGGCATCATCTTGTCTCTCATCCTCTGTAGTGCCGTTGCTTTGTCCGTAAAGATAAAGCCGGAGCTCGCGCCTCGGATGACGGGGGTGACCTGGAAAAAGAGGTTCGAGTCACTTAGGCCGGTCTGGGCTTTCATCGTCCTGGTTCTGAGTATTATGGGAAGCATCTACGCGGGGGTCGCTACTCCCGAAGAATCTGCTGCCGTTGGCGTAACAATAGCCATACTCATTTCCCTTCTTTACAGAAGGCTGAGTTTCAAGTTAATGCACCAAGCGCTCTTAAGGACTATTGCTACGACAGCCATGATTATGTTTATGATATTAGGAGGCAATGTTTTTGCGTTCTTACTTTCCACTTTAACCATTCCTCAATATATCACCAATTTAATGATAGGCATGGAGATATCCAAGTGGTCTGTTATGATTTTGATCAATATCGTCTTTTTGATCCTCGGATGCCTTCTTGATCCTCTCTCAATCATGATCATTTGTCTTCCGATCATGTTTCCCCTTGTGAAAAGCCTGGGGTTTGATCCG
>Ga0299915_10002959_pt1 | contig 12311 bp, 13 predicted proteins | sample RVTome_13_FD_200263 | JGI IMG/M metagenome (GOLD analysis project Ga0299915, IMG submission 200263) | Soil microbial communities from uranium-contaminated site in the Upper Colorado River Basin, Wyoming, United States - RVT92D227 (version 2) ...
TCCATAGTTCATTATCACCTCAATCAAGTGCTTATAATGGCAATAAGCACTTGAGTATTTTTTCCTGAAAAAGAGTTCTACTGCCATCAGATGAAAAGTCGCATCTTTTTTTCTACGATTAAGTTATATCTGTTTTTTGTCGCACGCGGCAGACCAAAGGTCTGCCCAATAAAACGGTTCGACAGGAGAAAATTACGTTATGAATATTGTATGTAGCGTTAGCTCTAAAAAGATTTCGAGTGACACTCGAAATAACTGGGTGACTATGATGTTTGTCACCCACAACAGATATAATTGTTTTCGAAAAAAAATCTATATCGACACTTGTATCCAAGCATTCCGTTATTTGGAACATTTTGGGTTTGAGTTCGGTGATTTCGGCTTTGCAATGAACCATGTCCACTTCTTAGTGAACATCCCAAAGCGATACTCCATCCAAACCGCGGAAATTATGCTGAAATCTTACAGTGCAAAGAAGATGTTTGAAACTTTCCCCGGCTTTCGTAAAAGATATCCACGCGGTGGTTTCTGGAGTGGATATGACCACTATGAATCAACTGGTTGGAAAAACCTAGAAGAATCTGGTGATTACATTAGAAACCAATCGAATCATCACAAGATACAGATTATCGATGATAGACAGCAAAGATTACAAACCCTTACCGCCGAGTTAGATACGGCAACGCCCGATAAGGGCTTGCCGAGGAACGAAGGCGGAACGGGATCATAAGGGCATAGCCCTTATTTCATGTTTTTTTCTAATATTGAATAATTCTAGAAATTAAGTAGATTGATACAATAGGAGTAGTGTATTAATAAAAGCCTTATAGACCATTATAAGCCGCTTTTGATGAGATAGATCAATATAATGAAAGGGTGTATATATAAAACTGTTTCAACCTTTATAACGGTTTTTCTCCATGAAACGCAGGGAGTTTAAGATAACAAACAGAGTTATAAAGCATTATTTTTTATCTTTTTTTCTTTTTCTTTGATTCTTCTTCCAAGTAAATATATCCTGTTTTAAACAACACTGCAATTATTAGTATGATGACTATGATAATCAATAAAATTAGTATATATATTAAGGGGAAACCCTTTCCTTCAGCAGGTTTGTAAACTCCTCCACCAACAGGGTCATAAATGTAATCCAGTTTACCATCTCCATTACTATCAAAAAAGTATCTCCCATCATCAAAAATTATCTGAGTGTTTATGTTATTTTTTGAGTTATAAAAAATATCCAGAATACCATCTTCATCTGTATTGATAAAGAAAAAAGTTTCATTACTAACAATTAATTTTTTTAGATTTAAAAAAATCTTTTTACTTTCACCGATTACAGTATTCCCATCTTTATTTTGAAAATAAATTGCTAATTGCATCCATTTGTCTTCTCTTGGCGTATCCTTTGGGACACCAATGATTAATTTTGGATACGCTTTCATGTTTATTTCCAAGTTATCGTTATCCTCCCGTTCATATCCATCCTTATCGAGAATGACATTAGTAATATTATCACTTTTATTATATGAAAAACCGACTTTTGACATATGTGCCTTTGCAACAATTGTAAATTTAATACTAATGTCTGATTTATATTCATCACTCGTGATGTTCATAAATTGATAACTCAGATTAAAATCTTCGAAGTCATTTGTAATCACATCTGGAAAAATAATCTTTGGTGATTGAATTGTTGGAGTAAAAAAATAAAATGAGGCAAGAATACAAGCACAAATGAATAATATTAAAGAAACTAGAAGAGCTGCAATAATTTGATTTCTAATATCTTTTTTATCAACTTTTGTGAAGTATTTTTTTATGAAATTTTTTATCTTAGATTTATTAATCACATTACTCCCCAAGTTATTAATCAAAAACAACTATTTGCTTATAAAACTCTCCTTAACAATTGATAATTAATATGCTTAGTAAGGGTGTTTTACTTCTATAACATAGGATGTGAGCTTAGCAGTAGATAAATTATCAAAGGAGCTTACTTCGTTAGGGCTTCTAAGAAAATAACTCCTCTTTTTTTGATTGCAAACGCTTATCGCTTATTTACTCTTCTTTGTTAGAGTTATTTCAATTGAAGACACATTAGAAGTTCTGCCTTCTTCCTCATTTGTGATACTTTCAGTTCCTATTTTTATGTCTTTGATTTTTGCGTCTTTGATAAACCTGTTTCTCACGATTTCTGCAGTATCAACTGCCGTGCTTATAGATCTGCCTCTAGCTTTTATGACAACCTCATCAGAACCACTACCTTGAAACTGTGTTACTACTGCAAGTACATAGCTCATCGGAGGTTTCTTACCAACATATATTACGTTTTCATCAGTTCTTTTTTCTTCAGCTTTTTCTTCGGTCATAGTTTTTTTCCTCCATCAAACACTAATTCAAAACAAATGATCCTTTATAATGGTATTTCTCCAATAAAAAGTGCTTAGGAATGGTTTTTACTCATCTTCATCAGGATCCCACGGAAAAGGAAATGGAATATCTGGTTTCGGTGGATCATTAAACATTTTTTTCCTCTCTCAAACTACAATATATAAAGTTCAAGTTGAAAACTTTGAAAAATAAATAACGAGAACGGAGAGTATAATGAATACTATTTCGACTATCGATTTAACAAAATTTGCAATACTTTCGACACCTTTAAATGATTTTTTTATCTTGCTCGCAAAAAGCTTTTTTTCTATCTTTAATTTTTTAATTTCATTAAAAGCATCTTCATTTTCGTTTAATTTTTTTGCAATTAAACGATAGTTTTCACTTTGAAGACAATCACCTATCGCCCTTAGTAGTTGTGGTTTTGTGAACTCTTCCAGGTATATCGACAAATCTTCAAGGAGTGAAATTACTCTATAATACGTATTTAACTCGAATTTTCTTTTATGAGCGAGAATATCAAAGTATATTCTCCAGTTATATGGTGTGAGTATTGGTAATGCACCTTTGCCCTCATACATGACTCTATGGAGATTATATGTCAAATGTTTTATGATTTCTTTCTTTCTCTTTGGTTCTGGGTTATTTGCCAATTCATAGAAATACAGTTTAACAATTAGCTTGATATCATATTTTTTATATCTTTTATACACTCGCCCAGAGTATTGCAGGATAACAGAGATTCCCAACAATACAAGCAGTAAAATGCTCACTACAGCTAGTAAGATTGGTAAAAAACTGGTATAAAATTCATCAGATTCAGTGGGTTTTTTTCCGTAGAAGAAGACGAAAACAGAATATAAAAATAACACAATGACAATAAAGGAGAGAGAAAATAATCTCCCACTATACATATCTAACTTATAAACTACATTACCGATTTTTTCATATTGTTCTAAGATATGACTGTCTGTTTTATTATTAGCATTTTGATTGGTTTTGTTAGAGACTGATGCTTCATTCATGGACATACATTAAAGATTTGGTTGTTAATTATTGTTTTTATGCATGGCAAATAATAACTATAACCAATAGTAAATTGCTGTAAGTTATTATCAAAGTCCTCTGTCTTTTCCTCCATAAAACTACAATTTCATTAACTTTCTATCTCTTTTTTCATTTTTTCTAATTCTTCTTTAGTGATTTCACCTTTTGCATATCTTTCATATAATAATTTTATAGCATTATTTATCGGAGCTGTCTTTTTTCTATACTTGAAATAAAAGTAAACAGCAAGTATTGTGAAAATAATTGCTGATGGTATACTAATGTAAAAAAATATCCCAAATATGTATACAAACATCATTCCGATGGTATCATCAGAACTTACGGATGTACCTTGGATTAAAAATAGAATCACTATAAGAATTAAAAATATAATGAAAAATATTGCTGCAATAACCCCAAAAATCTTTGCTTTTTTATTACCTTCCATCTCTATAATCTCCCTTAACTGCAATTTCATCTATTGGATTTCTCTTCTATGTAATGCCAATAATATATCTCTCTCTCGTTCTAAATCTTTTATTCTTTTCTTTAATTGTTTTATTTCCTCTTGCAATTCTAGATTAGATTTCTCTTCTTCTTTAGCAATTTTCATATTTTTTCTCGCTCAAACTACAAATTAATAACCTATTTTTTAGTTAAGTCATAATTTCTATTTTCTGTTGCTAGATGAAGATTTTGATTGTTATTGCTGAATTGATAAGTATATACATCTTGTAAATAATTGAGTTTACCAGCCACCTCAATAGTACCATTAATAATTAATGTATTATCCTCAACTTTCCAAGTTCCATCATACTGTAAAGCCATACCTAAATCCGTACCATTACCCTCATAAATAATTAAAACTCCACAATCCTTTGAAAACAGATTATCCTCAAAAGTAAATAATTCATCACTACCTATCCATTCTCCAATGAATTTACTTTCTTCTGGGCTAGCAGGTTTTTCTACTTTTATGCTTTCAACTATAATTTTTATATCAAAACCAACAGGTAGAGGAATTTGTTGTAAAACTCCTACAACACGGTATTTAAGATTAGAAGCAATAGTTATATTTGCTTTTTGTTTAGCCGAGTTTAATGATGTCTCATCTAATTTAATCCATGTAGTAGGATTTGGAGTTAAAACAGTAGTAGCAGGGATCAAACTGGGACCATCATTTGAAATAAAATAGAACCCATCAACAGTTATTTTTTTTCCAAAATAACTATCACTGTTTTGCACGAGTTCTTCAACTGTTAAAACCGTTTGATTATTGTTTTCTTCATTAGTATTTATAATTACCATAATTTGTGTTGTTGCATCTTTTGTTGAAGTACCATTTTTTGCTGATAATTTATAGGTTGTTGATTCAGTTGGAGATATTATTCTGTACCCTGTTAAGCTTACTTCACCAATACCATTATCAATATTAACCATTGTATCTGAACCTGTAACAACCCAACTTAAATTTGCAGTATCTCCCAATTCAATAATAGATGGAGTGACAGTAAAATTAACAATAGTCATTTTTTTTGTTAAATCATCAGATATATCTGGAATATTAACGTCTGTACAACCACTTAATATTAGACTAACCAACATCAAGATACTTAGTAATATAATCATTTTTTTCATATTTTTTCCTCCCTTAAAACTACACTTTAATTCTCCTTCGTTTCAAAAACAAAACCAATGCTATCCCGATAATAACAATTATTAATTCAAAACCAGGCGTTCCCTTATCAGTTTCAGTACCTGTTATGTCCTTATTTTGAGTTTCTTCCACCAAAATTGCCTTTGAAATCGTATCTGTAGCATTATTATTATCTTTAATTATCAGACTTACAAGGTATGTTCCACTTATGTTATATGTATGATTCGGATTTTTATCTGTGGAATTTGTTCCATCGCTAAAGTTCCAGTAATATGAAACAATAATTCCATCAGTATCTGTAGATAAATCTGTGAATTGTATTACATCGTCGGTTGTCAAGTTTAAAGGTGAATATGAGAAACTTGCAGTTGGCGGGTAATTTGGTTTTTCAGTAATAACAGCATAAGTTGTATCAGCATGGATTTTGCCACCATTATCAGTAACAGTTAGTGTTACAGTGTAATTTCCAACTTTGTAGTATGTATGTGTCGTAGTTTTTCCAGTTCCTGTAGTTCCATCTCCGAAAACCCAAGCGTAATTTGTTATGTTGCCATCTATATCTTTACTAGCTGAACCATCAAATATAACTGGGATACCTACAAATTCATAATACGGACCATTAGCATTTGCAACTGGTGGGGTATTTGCTTTTTCTTCAACAGGTGGTGTATAGCCTCCTCCTCCACCGCCACTACCGCCACTATTCTTCGTAGTAAACGTATACCATCGCTGGATATTCAAACCACTGCCATTTTGATCAGTCGCATTCACCCATACCTTATACGACTTTGAATATGCGAGGCCAGAAATAGTCAGTGATTTTGTTCCATTGGTTTCGTCCCCAGAGCTACTATTCGTTTGTCCATTGTTGCATTGGATTGTCCAGGAGAATTGATCACCTTCAGGATCATTAATTGGAATGCTCCAAGTTAAACTCAACTGGTTCCCTGTAGAACCATTACTTGGAGAAGGTGTACCTAGCACCGGTGGATCATTCACTGGATTAATTGTAATCGTCACGTTTACCACTGTAGAGTAAACGTATCCATCATAAACCTTGTATGTGAACATATCAATACCATAATAATTCGCAGTAGGAACATAACTAAAACTCCCATTACTGTTCAACGTAACCGAACCATGAATGGTATTAGACACCTTCACCGCAGTCAATATATTTGGATCATCATAGGAATCGTTATCATTTTCAAGTAAACCAGATGATGCTGTCACTGAAAGTGTGGTATCCTCATTTGTACTAAAACTATCAGGCCTCGCAGTAGGAGGATAATTTGTCCGAATGGTGAAGCGCCAGGTTGGACTCGCATTATTTGCTCCATGATTATCCCACGCAACAATCCTCCAATAATAGGTTGTTGTGAGGTTCATTATTCTTGGAGGATCGTAAATTGTATCAGACTGATTGCTCTTAACCTTGTCTGGCGAACTTGTATTTCCAAAATAAACATCATAGGTTACTATATCCCCATTAGGATCGCCACCAGTCCAACTAATGTTACTATTCTCATTTACATTAGTTGAGTCATTGCTTGGCGAAGGATCACTAATGTTTGGTGGATAATTTACTGATATGTTGATTGTTTTCTGAATCGTAGCGTTAACACCGTCACTATCTGTTACATTCAATGTGATAAGATATGCCCCATATTCTGCGTACAAGTGTATTGTTTTTTGTTGATAACTGATATTACCATCTCCGAAATCCCAGGTGTAGTTCGAGATAAATCCCTCGGAATCATAGGAGGTACTATTGAAAAAAACTGTCTCTTGTGTTGTTGGGTTTATTGGTTCAAAATTGAAACTGGCAACTGGTGGGTCATTCACTCCAATTACTGTAATATGTACAATTGCTGTGTCATTTCCACCGTTTCCATCGTTAACTGTATAAGTAAACGAATCAAGACCACTATAGTTTGTAGTTGGAGTATAATACACATAATTTCCGTTGGTAGATGAAGATCCATGGGATGGTTGAGTCACCGAAGTAATTATCAATGTATCTCCTTCAATATCAGTATCATTTGCACGGACATTGATTTGGTTATTAGAGGAATCTTCTATAACTGTTGTTGTATCATCGTTGGCTATTGGTGGATCATTTACAGGAGTAATTGTAAATATTGCAGCATCCTGATTCCACAGACTTCCAGGATCTGTTGCGTTAAATGTAATCGTCTCTACACCATACCAATCAGCATTAGGAATCGAAATCGTTGCTACACGATTTACAATGCTAACTGTGAGTTGTGAGTTTCCAGAGTATGTCCATGTCATCTGGGAATCAGTGTTATCAACATCACTAACATAGTTATCAAGACTTATCGTGGTAAATGTTGAGCCTTCAGCAATCGTCTGATTTGGTATATTACTTATAATAGGGGGATCATTTACAGAAGTAACTGTAAATATTGCAGCATCCTGACTATAATTACCACTAGGATCAGTCGCTCGAAATGTAATCGTCTCTGCACCATACCAATCAGTATTAGGAATCGAAATCGTTGCTACACGATTTACAATGCTAACTGTGAGTTGTGAGTTTCCAGAGTATGTCCACGTCATCTGAGCATCGGTGTTATCAATATCAGATACATAATTATCAAGGTTGATTGCTGAGAATGTTAACCCTTCGGCGATGGTCTGATTTGGGATGTCGCTAATTACTGGTGGATCATTTACAGCAGTGACGTTGAACATCGCAGGGTCATCATCCCATAGACTGCCTGGGTCGGTTGCCCTAAAAGTAATCGTTTCCGCACCATTCCAATCTGCATTTGGAATGCTGATAGTAGCAACACGAGCTAAAATACTGACTGTGAGACTTGAGTTACCAGAACACGTCCAGGTAATCTCCGCGTCAGTGTTATCGGCATCAGATACATAATTATCTAAATTAATCGTAGTAAATGTTTTTCCTTCCGCAATAGTTTGATTGGGGATATTGCCTGCAACTGGAGCGTCGTTCATAGAAGTTACATTAATATGGACTGTGGCAATATTAGAATATACCGTTCCATCGTACACCTTATAAGTAAAGCTATCTGTATCGAAGTAGTTAGCGGTCGGAACATAGGTAAAACTTCCATTGCTACTGAAACTTTTTAGTGTTCCATGAGATGGATTCGTTACCTTACTTGCAGTGAGCAAATCATGATCACCATCGATGTCATTCGTAAGGAGACCTGGTACAGAGACTATAAGAGTAATATCTTCAGTGGTTGTATAGTTATCATCATTTGCTACAGGTTTTTTATTTACAGTTGGTGAATTGTACGCAGCTGATGCATTTATTCTCCCAGAACCATAGGAATTATCTTTTCCCATGGTTCCTAGATCGACTGATGTTGATTCTAAAACGGTTTGTAGCTGACTTGGTGTAAGAGTAGAATCTACACTTAAGATGAGAGCAGCTACACCAGCTACATGTGGTGTAGACGCAGAAGATCCATAGAAATTCTCCACTCCGTATGTATATGTTGATACTCCAGCGGGTGCAGTAACATCTGGTTTTGTTCTCGCATCATTAGTTGGTCCCTGTGAACTGTAACTCTCTAAAGAATCATCTTGCCAGTAGGTGGCACCAATGCTTGTTGCTCCTGTCGCATCTGCTGGACAGATAAGACTGCTTTCCGGATGAACATATTCATATAGATATGTGTCACCAAGCTCATATAACTCAAAATCAACTGATTGAGTTGCGTCATATCTAAATATATCAAGATAATAATAATCACCATATGGGATAAAACCTATAATATAATCATAGGGCCGTTGAGATCCAGTCTGCCAATCCCACGAAATATCTATTGGATAAAAACTACTATCGTATAATACTAATTCATAATCTTGGTCTGAATATGGCCAATCATCCCAAGTTAACTCAAAATTGTAAAAAGTGCCGGTAGTCAAATATCCAAGATCTAACTCCTCATCAAAACCACTAAACTCATGAAAATCATTACTATTACTATCAGCCCATGTTCCTTCATAATGGTGCTCTGCATAGTTACCCATTGAAACAACGAATAAAATACCATGAGATCGTGCATGATTTACTATGCTGCATACATCACCAATACCAGAATAACCAATTCCATCAAAATTATTAATACTAGTATAACCTATTGAGAAACTTATGACATCAACACCCACAGTAATAGCACGAGATACTGCACTATTTAATTCAGAGATAGTTTCAAAATTATAAAGGTATAAATCAGCCTGAGGCGCAACGTCTAATACAATTTCAGCACAGGCAGTACCATGATCGTCATATTCAAAATCGTGATCCGCACGATAAGATGTCGCCTCTTTAATACAAGCGGAAGGCAAATCAGGATTTGTAGCGTATCCTTCAAATCCAATATCAATTATAGCTACTTTCACACCAGCACCAGTATATCCTAAAGCTTGTACTAAATCTGCCTCAATAACGGCCACACCCTCACTTGTTGTTGTAGGAATCGGTTTAATAGGACTTCTAATAAATTACACGTAATTTTCTTTAGATAAATCAATTATTTGATCAACGGGAAGTAAAATCTGGGCTAATGCATTGTAGTGATTTTCTATCTCAATAGCATCGTTAAACTCACTAAGAGACTTCAGTTGCCCTTCATTTGTTAATATTACCTCAAGTCGAACTTTATCACCAATAAAATCCAGATTTTTGTATTTTAAAACTTCAAAAGTACTCGTACTCGTTTTATCTTGTGCAAGCGATACAATATTTTTTCCCATTTTTATACATTCGGATTTTTTATCTGTCCGAATTAAAGAAGAAAGTTCTCTCTTTTTAGAAACAATGTCGTTTTCATCTGAGTAAGCAACTATCATATACGTAAAGTTTACAAAAAAAAGTGCAACGACAACAACTACTAGTAAAATATTTAAAATAGCTTTATTCTTTTTCATATTTAATTCTCTCCTATTATACTTTTAACTACCTTTTTAAAAAATTTTTCTCTTATAAATAAAAATATATTATATTAATTTAAATCTTATGAAAAATAAATGCAACAAAAAGTAAAAAAAAATAGTATAAAAACAACAAATTGTTAAATCTTCTTATTAAAAATATGGGTTGATTGATTGGTATTGGAGAGGAAGGAAGGTAATAGAATAAGATAAGAAAAGCGTACCAATCAACCCCCAATAATTAACAGATGTTAAGTTTGATTAATAAATCTTTCTCTTTTTTGTTTAATTAAAATGCAACAAAATTAAAAATAAATAGGTTAAAAACAACAAATTGTTAAACTGATTTTCATTTTAAAAAATATGAATAAATGAGTCTAGTATTAGGGAAGGAAAGGATGGGTCTAGTATTTGGGAGGTAGAAAGGATGAGAGATGGGATAGGAACTTTTAAAAATTATTTTCTTACCATACTAGACCCAATATTATATAATTATAACATTTAAAATATAAATATCTTTCTTTATTTAAATGTATAAAAATAGAAAAAAAGAGTTAGAGTTGGTTTCAGGCTGATTTTCTTGTAATATAGGTAAAGGTAGATTTGTTTGTTTAATATTTAATATCCATCTCCATCTGGATCAATTATATCAAAGGCATCTCCTAAAGTTGTTAACAAAGCCCAGGTAAATATTTCATAATCAAGAATACATGTAACGATATCATATATATCACCTGATGCAATTGCTTTCATAAGCAAATGATTTTTAAAAATTAATCCGATAAAAAATCCAGACATTATCCCACTAAATAAATCCGCCCAATCCTTAGGATCATCAAGTCCACCTTTAAAAGGACCATCAGGATCACCTTTTAAAGTCATTTTTGGATCAGGATTCTGAGCTTTTAACTGTTCAATTCTCACTTTTAATGCATCAATTAGTTCATTTTCATTATAATCAGTTGTATTCTCTTTAATGCTTCTAAATTCAATAGCTGATATATTAGGTACTAACAGCATCAAAAAACATGCAATAATGCTTCCAAATACAATTATTTTCTTCATATTATTACCTCCACCTCTCACAGATTGATATTTATATGAAGGTATATAAAAACTATGCTAATAATTGTCATATAATGACGAAAATAATATGTTTTATTTAGATTTATTAAAAATAAAATATTTTTTCTTTATTATAACATATTGAACAAATATTATTTATGGAAAAATAACAACATAGATTTAAATACTATTATCAAGAAAGTATAACTTGAGGAAAATGATGAAAATAAAGTTTAATAGAATAAAGGTTATTGATAACAGAATAAAAGCTATTGATAAAAAAATAATGCTATTAAACCAAGTGTTAAGATAAAAATATCTGAAGATTTGAGGAGAAAAATATGAGTATATTTAATTGTCTAAAATGCCATAATACTATTTTGATTGGATACTATAAAACTCCTGATGGAAAAATACTTTGTCCAGAATGTTATGAAGAAATCTATATAGTATAGAAGAAATAGATAATCTGCTGAAAAGGAAAAACTAAATTGAAAATTTATAAGATTTAGTTTTGAGATATACCATACTAAATTTTACATACTATTTTTGCCATATTTGTTTTATACAGAACCTTTACAAACTTAGAATTGATAATATTTCATTTTGATATTTTATCTCAAATATTATTTATATCAGGTTAAACAAAGTATAACATATAATATTTGGCGGGGGTGTTTGGGATTGAGAAAATTACAAATTACTAAAAAAAGTACTTATAAACGGAGAAAAGAAACTATAGGAAGTATTTTTTATATAAATTTTGAAAAGCTATCAGATAAACAGAAAAAAATGTTCCAAGATTTATATTTGGAGAATCTAAGAGAGGGATTGAAACCAAAAGAAGCTATGGATAAAGCTTTTCAAATTGTTACCTGTTTTAAAATGTGAATAACAAAATTAAAAAAACATGGTATAAAAACAACAAATTGTTAAAATCTTTTTATATCAACAGGAGAAAAAAGATAGATATTTATTTTTCTTCTTTTAAAATAACAATATCGAAATAATTGTTTTTTTAAAACCACACCTTAAAAATTGTTTAATTAACATTTTGTAAGTGAGAAATCCCCAGACTTAACAGGTTGTCCGATAATTCATCTACTTTATATGGTTTAATGCCCTTCAGGATGTTATAAGTTTTATAGAGGTGGGATAATTATGGTTTACCTTCATTCTTTTAAAAAACAATCTTGGTTATTACCTC
>Ga0299915_10002960_pt1 | contig 12311 bp, 9 predicted proteins | sample RVTome_13_FD_200263 | JGI IMG/M metagenome (GOLD analysis project Ga0299915, IMG submission 200263) | Soil microbial communities from uranium-contaminated site in the Upper Colorado River Basin, Wyoming, United States - RVT92D227 (version 2) ...
GCGCCATCGTCATCGGCCTTGTAGTCGCGCCGGGCACGTCGGTGTTCGCCGACGAATCGCCACCGGTCGTCGTCACGTCGGAGTCGGTCGCAACGACGCCACCCGCGGTCGCAGCCCCGGAGTCCACACCGATCGCGCCGGCCCCCGCGCTCGAGGTCACGGCGAAGTCACCCACCGTGGTGCCGCCGTTCCAGGTCAACCTGTTCGCCTCGTCGAGCTTCAGCTTCAACTTCAACCGGCCGAGCTCCGAGCAGAACGGGTTGCGCGTGTTCGACACCGAGGACAACACCGCGCGGATCGATGTCGTCGAGCTCGTGCTGCAGCATCTCGCGTCCGAGCCGGGGTCCGTGGGGTTTCGACTCGACGTCACCGCCGGCTCGTCGGTGCCGCACGTCGCGGCATCTGCGGGGCTGTTCCGCGACGAGCTCGGCGTCGCGCAGGACTTCGACGTCCAGCAAGCGTTCGCGTCCTACGTCGCCAAGCTCGGCAACGGCCTGCGGATCGACGCGGGCAAGTTCGTCACCCACATGGGCTACGAGGTCATCGAGGGCTACGACGGGTACAACGAGAACTTCAGCCGCTCGATCCTGTTCGGCTACGCGATCCCGTTCACGCACACCGGGATCCGCGTCACGAAGGCGTTCAACTCCAAGGTCAGCGGCACGCTGCTGCTGGTCAACGGCTGGGACAACGTGAAGGACAACAACGAGCGCCCCTCGCTCGGCCTCCAGGTTGCGCTCACGCCGTCACCGTCGCTGTCGCTGTGGCTCAACTACATCGGGGGGCCGGAGGGCGCCACCAACGACGCGCTTCGCCACGTCGGCAACGTCGTCGGTACGTGGAAGCTGGCCGACGAGCTCTCGCTGTCGCTCGATGCGGTCGCCGGTCACGAGACCGACGTGGTCGACTCCGACGGTGACATGATCGCGGACGCGTCGGCGACCTGGCTCGGTGCCGCCGCCTACGCGAAGCTGCAACCATCCGCCGCACTCTCCTTCACGCTACGCGGGGAGTACTTCGCCGATCTGGATGGCGCGCGCACCGGCGCGGATCAGAAGCTCGTCGGCGTGACGTTGACGCCGGCATGGAGGGTGGCGCCCGCGCTGGTGGTTCGCGGCGACGTTCGGCTCGACCACTCGAGCGAGCCGGTGTTCGCGACCGAGGACATGGCGGACCCCAAGCGCACGCAGGTCACCGCCGCGGTCAACCTCGTGGTCACGTACTGAGGCGACTTCGCATGTTGCACTTCGCGACATTGGAGACCGAGGAGCGCTCGACTCGGAGCTTGTCTGACCGTCGTGCGTGTTTGTTTGCGCGCGCGATACGAGCCGGAAACGTGACCTCGGTAGCGTTCGTTCGTCGCGCCCGATCGCGACAGGAGAACCATGCGAGCCACCAGAATTATCGGCGCGGGAATCGTCGGCGTGATCTTGGCCATCACGCTGGCGGCGCTACCTCGATCGGCGAGCGCCGACCCCACCGCCGTCGTAGCACCCACGGTCGAACAACGGCTGGCCAACCTCGAGGCCTACGTCACCAACAGCCTGCCCGATGCCACCGGAGGGGCGCTCTCGGCGACGTCGGGTCCCGGCCACAACGGCTGGATGATGATGTCGACGGCCCTCGTGCTGTTCATGACGCTGCCGGGCCTGGCGTTGTTCTATGGCGGGTTGGTGCGGCGCAAGAACGTGCTCTCCGTGCTCGCGCAGTGTTTCGGCTGCGCGGGGCTCGTCACGATCGTGTGGTGGGCGGTTGGCTACAGCCTGGTGTTCTCGAAGGGCAACTCGGTCTTCGGTGGCCTCGACTTCGCGATGTTCGAGGGCGTCACCGCGGCACCCAACGGCGACTACGCGGCCTGGGTGTCCCAGAACGTGTTCGCGATGTACCAGATGATGTTCGCGATCATCACGCCGGCGCTGATCGTCGGCGCGATCGCCGAGCGCATGAAGTACTCGGCGGTGATCGCGTTCATCGCGCTCTGGTTGTTCGTCGTGTACCTCCCGCTCGCCCACATGGTGTGGGGGATCGACGGCCTGATGAACGGCGTCTGGAACCCGGCCGCGTCGATCAAGGCGATCGACTTCGCCGGCGGCACCGTCGTGCACATGTCCTCGGGGTGGTCGGCGCTCGTGCTGTGCCTCATCCTCGGCAAGCGGACCGGCTTCGGCAAGCGCGCGTTCATGCCGCACAGCCTGGTGCTGACCGTCGTCGGGACCGGCATGTTGTGGGTGGGGTGGTACGGGTTCAATGCGGGCAGCGCGGTCGCCGCGGATGGGATCGCCGCCAACGCGTTCGTCTCCACCACGCTCGCCGCCGCGATCGGGGCGGCGGTCTGGCCCGCGCTCGAGTGGGTCACGCGCGGCAAGCCGACGGTGCTCGGCTTCTGCTCGGGTGCGGTCGCGGGACTCGTCGTGATCACGCCGGCGGCCGGCTTCGTGACGGCGACCAGCGCGGTCTTGATCGGCGTGCTCGCGGGCGTGGTGCCGTTCCTGGCCTGCACCAAGCTCAAGGCCATATTCAAGTACGACGACGCGCTCGACACGTTCGGCGTCCACGGGGTCGGCGGCACGCTCGGCGCGGTGCTGGCCGGCGTGTTCGCGAACCCCGACATCAACGCGAACCTCAAGACCAACCTCGGCTCGCTGGTCGGGAACGGCCTGTGGATCGAGCAACTCAAGGCGGTCGGCGTGACGATGGCGCTGGCGATCGGTGGCACCGCGGTGATCGCCTACGCGATCAAGGCGGTCCTCGGGTTGCGGCCGAGCGCCGAGGCGGAGGAGGCAGGCCTCGACGATGTGGATCACGGTGAGGCCGGATATCACGGCGACGAGGGCGGGCACGGCGGGCTCGAGGCGCTGGCGCATTCGGCCGCGCTCGAGCCGAGTGCGGTCCGCGGGCTGCCGGAACAGGTCATGACGAGAACGTGAACGATCTGCGTGGTCGGCGGCACGATCGTGCAATTGACCAAAGTCTCGCGAGGCCGTCTGGCCGAGCGAGCGAGAATCCGGACAACTGATGCGCGTTCGTGATCGCGGTGCGCGCGATCGGCGTGGTGCGGGCCTTGCTGTCGATCCAACCGTGATCTGCTCGAACCAGCGAGCCGCGTGATGGCACGTAGCCTGTGGCCTCGCGAGCACGGCGCGTACGTCCAGCTTGGAGCTCCGCTCGTCGCAGCACTTGTCACCGGCGTCACGGATGCCGCCCTGCTGCTCGCGCTTGCCGCCTGCTGCGCGTTCCTCGCGAACGAGCCGCTGCTCGTCTTGCTCGGACATCGCGGGCAGCGCGTGCAGGCGAGCCACGGATCGCGCGCACGCCGGCGGTTGATCGTCATCGTGGCGCTCGCGGTGGGTGCGGGAATCGGCGGCCTCGCGATGGCAACGCCGGCCACGCTGCGGATCGCCGCGATCGCGTGTGTGCCGGCACTCGCGCTCGTCGGCCTCGCCGTCGCGCGTGCCGAACGTACGCTTGCCGGGGAGCTGGTCGCGGCGTTCGCGCTCGCGGGTACGGCCGCCCCGGTGGCCGTCGCCGCGGGCTGGTCGATCCACGACGCCGTCGTGACCTGGCTCGCCTGGTCGATCGGCTACGCGTCGACCGTCATCGCCGTGCATCGCGTGATCGATCGACATCGGCGACCGTCATCGCCGCGCGATGTCGTCATCGTCGTCGTCCTCACCGTCGTGCTGGCCGCGAGCTTGCTCGTCGCGACGTGGCACGCGTCGGCGCTCGTCGCCGGACCGCTCGTGCTCGCCGCCACGGTGCTCGTCCTCCATCCGCCCTCGGCCGGCAGGCTTCGCGCGGTCGGCGTCGGCCTGCTCGTGACGTCGCTCGGTTCGGCCGCGCTGGCATCCGTGACGCATGTGTTCGAGCTCACCGTGTAGGGCGACCGGACCGCCCCGATACGCGGGTTCTGCGACCGCCGAACGCACCCTGGTCGCGCGAATGACCAGCGAGCCGGATCCTGGTCGCAACACGCGTGTAGCTCCGCTGGGGGGGGGGTGATCGCCCCGGCGGCCGGGAAGTTTCCGCTGCCGCCGGACCGCGCTACCGTTGGCCGGATGACCGTCGATGGGGAGCCGCACGATCTTGCGGTGTGGGCGAAGACGCCGCTGATCGCGCCGCCGGAGCCGGGCGACTTCATGTCCGAGTGGAACGTCGGCGAGATCCACGTCGTGCGGTTCGCGCGCCGACGGTTTCCGATTCGACTCTCGGCGTTCGCGCTGATCCTGCCTGCCACGTTGCTCCCGTTCGGGCTCGGGCTGGCGGGGGGGATCGCGACGATCGTGGTGACATCGATCGTGGTCGGAGCTGCCGCGGCCTGGATCCTGGTCTTCCGGGCGGTGAACGCGCCGCTCGTCCTCGTCCTCGGCAAGGACGAGATCACCCTGCGCGGCCGAGGCCACAACCACACCGGACCGCGCACTCGACTGAAGATGTCGCTCGGCGCGAACCTCGCGGTGATCGAGACCCTCGGGGGCACCATCACCGTCGATCACCTGAGCCAGGACGATGTCCGGCGACTCGACAAGCTGACGAAGCGCGAGCACATCCCGGCGCGAATCGCTCCGATCAAGCGGTCGAGGTAGGGAGCCGGCCGGTCGGACGCGGAATCTGCGCGATCCGGGCCCGGTGTCGCAACGCTTTCGCGATCTCGTGGCAGACCGTGACGCTGCAACGTGGCCCGGCGGTTGCTCACGATCAAGCGAGGAGGTCCCGACCATGCTCCCGGTATTCGATCGGCCGCTGAGCGACTACATGACCCGTACGGTCGAGACGGCGCACCTGTCGACCGAGCTCGCGACCATCACGACCACGCTGCAAGATCGGCGGATCTCCTCGATCCCGATCGTCGACAACTCCGGATCGTTGGTAGGGCTGGTCTCCCGGACCGATCTGATCCGCTTCGGGTTGTTCTACGTCGGGCTGCGTGGCGTGAGCCCGACGCTGCCGATCCCCAATCGCACCGCAGCCGACCTCATGACCACGTTGTCGCGGACCATCGCGCCCACCGGATCGCTGCGCGACGCTGCACGCGAGATGGTGCAGCACTCGATCCACCGCCTGTTCGTCACCGAGGGTCTGAAGCTGGTGGGCGTGATCAGCACGCTCGATCTCACGCGTGCGGTGGCAGACGCGCGGATCGAGGTGCCGCTGTCGGAGTGGATGACCTCGCCGGTCATCACCGTCAACACGAGCGACCACGTCTCGGCGGCCATCGACCTGCTCAACCAGCATCATCTGACCGCGGTCGTCGTGGTCGAGGGTGAATGGCCGGTGGGTATCTTCAGTCAGGTCGAGGCGCTCGCGGCGCGCTCGCTCCCGCGCGAGACGCTGGTCGAGGAGGTCGCGGACACCGCGATGATCTGCCTGCCCTCGAGCCTTCGCATGTTCCGCGCGGCGGCGCAGGCGGCGCAGCTCAATTCCCGCCGCGTGATCGTGATCGAGGCCACCCGCATGGTGGGAATCCTCGGCGGCCTCGACTTCGCGCGGGTCGTCGCGCGGCAATAGCGCCGGCCCGTCAGTCGACGACGAGGAGCACGTCGTCGACCTCGCGACGGGGTGCCGGGTGATGGATCGGCTCCTCGGGATAGCCCAGGCGCAGCACCATCTGCGGATATCCGGGCCGGTCGAGCAGCGTCGCCACGCGGCCGCGCAGCTCGGGGAGCTCGAGCACCTGGTTGAGGAAGGCCGCCGAGAGCCCGAGGTGCGTGGCGTGCAGGAGCACCGCCTCGAGCGCCTGTCCGCACGCGAGCCAGTCGACCGGATCGTCGCTGTCGGTTCCGAGCACGACCAACACCGGTGCGCCGATGACCAGCTCCTCCTCGAGCTTTCCGAACTCGTCACCCAGCCCGGGCGATCGAAGCGCGCGCATGATCGTGAACGGGATCGCCGAGCCGTACTCCTTCTCGACGAACGGGATGCCATCGCGCCGGCGACTCGCAAAGGGAGTGAGCCAGTTCGCGATCTCGTGGCGAAACGCGGGGTCGCCGTACTGCAGCTGGTCCGCCTGGTCGATGAGCTGTGCGATCTCGGTCTTCTGTGCGGGGAGCAGTCGCACCATCCACGCGCCCTGGAACGCCGCGGTCTCGACGAGGGTGGCCGTGTCGGTGGCCGAAACCGGTCGCGGCAGGAACCGTCGGCGATTGGTCCGGCGAAGCGGGAGCGCGCGCATCAGCGCGAGCTCGGATTCGGACGAGATGACGTGTGGCCCGAGGTGGAGCGTGGCGAGCAGATCGGGCTGCGTGCCATCGGTCAACATCACGCTCACCTCGTCGGCGTAGCCCATCGCGCGAACCGCCACGCGGGCGTTGAACAGCGCGCACCCGCAGCTCTGCACGAGCTGCCGTCGCTCGCGGTCGATCACCGGGAGATGACGCCTGGAATCGGCGAGGATCTCCAGGGTCGAGCCGACGATCCGGAAGCGCCACGGCTGCGTGTTGTGCGAGCTCGGCGCCATGACAGCGGCGGCGACCGCGTTGCGCAGGACGCGGCGGGCCTCGTCGACCGGGATCTGGGATGGCATCCGATGCACAGGGTGCAAGCCGCGGACCCGTCCCCAGGCGGCGGGTCAGTCGGCCCAGCCGGTCGCGCAGCTCGTGAGGATGTCGTCGTCGATGCTCCACTGCTTGTCCTCGAAGCAGAGATCGATGTCGTGGAGCACGCACTCGACCCTCTCGTCGTCGACCATGCGCAGGTCGTACTTCTTGCAGTCGAAGACGGCGAGCTGGGCTGACTCGCCATGCATGAGCACGTCGTCGCCGATGAGGTTCGCTCCCCAGTTGAGCTCGTCGTGCGGCGAGAGCTGGATCGAGTAGATGTCGAAGCGCGAGGTGTTCTTGAGCGAGATCGTTCCGACGTTCGCGGTGCCGGCGCCGGTCGTGCCGCCGCCGGGCGTTTGCGTCGCCACCGGCATGCCGCCGCACGCCGCGAATCCGAGACCAAGACAAGTCACACCAACAAGACCGAGAAGTGTCCGCATCAGCAATCTCCTGTGAAAAGGGCACCCCAGAGACGACCGTGGTCGTCGCCGGTCGCATCAATTCGGCAGATCGCGCACGGGTTTTCGCAGAACCACCTTCACGCGAAGCCGCTCACCGGTTCGCCGACCACACGGCCGCGGTTCGATCACGCCGGCGGGCGCTGGATCACGCGGGCTTCAGGGAGCGAGGCGCCCGCGATCCATGCGAACGCGCCGACGACGTTCCGGCGCATCATGAAGATGAGCAGGATGATCGGATACGCGCAGCCCAGGATGCCGCCCCACATCCCACCGAACATGCCGGCGCCCGCGCCCGGTTGTCCGGACATCGGAGCGAGCACGTAGACATAGGTGACGACCAGCCCGGTGAGGGCGCCCACGATCGCGTAGATCGCATAGCCGATCGCCAGCTTGCGCCCCCACGGCTTCATGCCGATCAACCCGATCCCGCTCGTCGCGAAGACGATCAGCGCCGGCACTCCGAGTCCGAGCGTGACCTTGAGGAACGTCATGTACGTGGCGCTCGAGTGCGCGATCTCGACGACCGGGTTGCGACCTCCGAGCCGGAGGCCCCCGAAGTACATCGCATAGGTGAACAGCAGGCCGATCACTCCGAGCCCGGCGAACACCAGGTTCAGGATCCCGAGCACCTTGATCGACCCCGGCGGACGCGGCTGCTGCTGCTGGTACATGGGTCGTGAATGTATCAGGGACGAGCTCACAGCTTCGCGGGAATCCAGAAGTCGCGCGGGTAGAGCCGGTGCAGCCTGGTGTCCTTGCCGAGGGTCGCGCGCAGGTAGTCCTCGTACGCGGCGAATTGCTTCTCGGGGCCGATCACGAAGTAGGTGCCGCCGGGATCGAGCTTGCCGTAGCCGGGCAGGACCTGGCCGTAGACCGATTCCATCCGCCCGAACAGCACGCTCGCCAGGTCGGGGCGCTTCGCGAGCTCGAGCACGCGCGCGCGGAACGCCTTGACGATGTCGGGCGTGAGCCCGTCGACGAGGTCGGCCGCCATCGCGCTCGCGCGGACCTCGTAGCCGTTCGCGACCCGCGAGTCGAACGAGCTGGCGATCGCGTAGCGCGCGATGCTCGCATCGGGCTTCGCGCGTTTGAGCTGATCGATCACGAAGCGCAGCGTGGTCGGCAACAGCGGCGTGCGCTCCGCGTAGTAGAGGAGGACGCCCTTGCTGATGACGATCCGCAGCCCGTTGGAGTACGCGAGCCCCGCGGCCCACGTCTTCATGAACATGCTGTGGCCACCGTGACCGGTGTAGAGGTTCGAGGCGAGGTAGTCGAGGACGGCGTCGTCCTTGGTGTCGCCGTACCAGGTGGCCGGCGCGAGGTTGAGGAACACCCCACTCGACGTCCCCGGCGCGACGAGCCCGACGAACAACGGCTTGGTCGCGCTCGGATCGCGCTCGCGGAGCCGATCGCGGAACGGCTGCTCGAGCGTGGCACCGTAGGCGTTGCCGCGCTGTGGGGTCGGGATGTCCCGCGCGAGCTGGTCGAGCTCGGCGGCGATCGCGGCCTGGGTAGCGGACGAGCCAACCTCGACGAGCCGCGTCCTCGGCGCCTGGATGATCTGCGCGCGCAGCCCTTCGAGCCTCGCGAGCGCGGCGGGAGCGCCGGACTTCAGATCGTGCGCCATCTGGCGACACAGATACTTCCAGTCGGCTGCGAGCGAGCCATCGGGCAGATCGGTGACGAGCGCGGCGAGGTCCTTGCCGGCGGCGATCGCGAGCGGCCTGGCGGCGGCCGAGAGCTTGCCGGCGCTGTCATACCAGCGGCCGAGCGCGGCGGTCTTCGGACGGATCGCCTTCGCATCACCGAGCTTCGCGAGCGCCTGCGAGAGCTCGAGTAGCTGAGCGCGCGGCAGCTGCTGCGCGTCGACGAGGGCGGTCAGGTACTTGATCGCCTCGCCGGTGACCTTCGCGTCGCGCGGATCGAGGAGCATCCAGCGCAGGCGGTGGAGGTCGTGCATCTGCGTCAGGAACGAGCCCGTGTGCGCCTGCAGGCTCGATTGGTGGCGCCACGCGTCGCGGGGATCGTCGACCCAGCCTTCCTCGGCGCCGAGCATCCGCGCGCGAAGCCCGGTGAGGTGTTGATCGATCAGGTCGCGAAGTCGCGGCAGGTTCTCGATCCGCCAGTCGGGCGCGAACATCACGCGGCGCATCCAGCCGAGCGCGGTGCGCGTCTCGCCGGCGCCGTTGCCCGCCCCGGCGACGACGAGCTCGACGCGCCCGGTGCGATCGTTCCTGGTGTAGTAGACCGACAGCTCGAGGATCTCCTTGCGCATCCGCTCGCGCATCTCGTCCGCGGCCACCGGCTTGCCATCGATCACGACGCCCGCATCGCTGAGCAGCGACGGCAGCGCGGCGAGATACATCCGATCGTCGGGCGCGACGGCGCCGTCGAGCCGGAACGCGAGCTGGACGCGCGCGCTCGCCATCGAGTCGAAGGTCGCGACGAACGTCTTGACGCTGCCGATCTCCCCGAGCTTGTACTGGAGCCCGTCGTCGAGCGTCATCGGCAGGCTGTCGACGAGCGACGGCAGCTCCGCGGCCTTCGCGGAGTCCTCGAGCTTCTTGGTCTCGGCGTCGTAGTCCTGCTCGTAGCGGGCGAGGGTGGCTGCGGCATCCTTGGTCGCATACGTCTTCTGGAGCCGCGCGAGCTCGTCGTCGATTCGCTGCTTGCGCTCGGCGTCGAGCTGCTTGCGCCGCGCGGGGCTCGGCTTCGCGGCGATGCCATACGGCGTGTCGAGCAGGCCCCACGCGCGGAGCCGATCGCGCCACGGGTTGGCCTTGCCGGCGAGGATCTTCTGGACCTCGGTCAGCGCCGGCCGCATCGTCAGCGACTTCTTGAAGCCGCCGGACCTCGAGAGCGAGTGGAGGTGATCCATCCAGCCCGCGCCGGTGCCGCGAAAGCCGAAGCCGGGCGGCGAGTCGAGGAACTTGTTGAACCGGCGCTGCAGATCGATCACGCGGCTCTGCACCCGCTGGTCGAAGGCCACGAGCTGCGGATCGCCGTCGGGGAGCTTCGCGATCCGCTCGAGCTCGCCGAGCACGAGCGTGCGGACCTCGGCGATGGTCTTGTCGTCGAGCTTGTCGGGCTTGACCCCGGACACGCCGAGGTAGATCGGCTGGCCCTGGTCGTTGGTCGTGTAGGACCACACGCCGTTCGCCCCGAGATCCATGACGCGGGACTTGCTGTCGATCAGCTGCTTGTAGAGCGTGGTGCTCTCGTCGCCGGCGAACGCGTCGAGGAACAGCCCGAGCAAGGTGCGCTCGGTGTCGTCGAGGCTCCGGGTCACGGGCCAGGCGAGCATCATCGGCCCGGGGTTCGTCGCGTCGCTGTACGGATACTCGACGACCTTGATCGTGCCGCTCGCCGCGCCGGATGGCTTCGGCAGGTCCGCCTCGCTCGAGATCTTGCCCGCGCGCGTGCCCGACTTCTCGAGGATCGCGCTCGTGTGGTCGAGCACGCTCGCGAGCGTCATCGAGCTCGGGAACGCCGCGATCATGCCCATGTTCGCGAGGTGGTACGCGTCGCGATGAAACGTGCGGATGTCCTCGGTCGTCATCGTGCGGATCGCATCGGGATGGCCGCCCGAATCGAGCGCCAGCGGATGCGTCGCGCCGTAGACGAGCTGGCCCGCCGAGCGCCACAGCCCGACCTCCGGGTTCTCGTAGGTGCGGACCATCTCGTTGTAGACGGTGCCCTTCTCCTCGAGCCGCAACTTGCCGTCGTCGCCCTTGTCCACGCCGAAGTTGCGCACCTCGCGGCGGATCTCCTCGTCGGTGTAGTCGGGGTTCACCATCGCGTCGAGGTGGTTCTCGAACACGGGCCAGAACACGTCCTGCCCGGCGACGGTATGAAAGTGATACGCGGTCCGCCACTGCGCGGTGAACGCCGACGACTCGGCGAGGGCCATCGCCTCGCTCGAGCCGAGCTTGCGTCCGCGGTCACCCTTGCCGAGCAGCAGGTGCTCCTGCGTGTGCGGCTCGCCCTTGTCGGACGTCGGGAACGAGTTGACCCAGATGAAGCCCTGCGGCGCGGTCTCGACGCGGAGGTAGTCGAGCGTGAACTTCGTCCTCGCGTGCACGAAGCGGCCGCCGATCGGCTTGTCGGCATCGTCGAGGTAGACCGCGGCGGCGGTGAAGCCGTTGACCCGCGCGCCCTCGGTGAGCGTCTCGAGGCTGGGGCCGGTGATCGGTGGGGTCACGCTGGCGCTCCCAGATCCACCGCCGCCGGCGGTCGGCGTGGTGGTCTTCGTCGCCTCGGGTGGGCAACAGGTGGTGAGAGTGAACGGGATCATGAGGAGAAGGTGACGCGCATGCATCGGCCGGCACTCTAGCCCGATCGCGTCGCCCGAGAGCTGCGAAAGTCCTGGAACGAGAAGATCGCGCGTTCCCACGAGCGCGCGCGCCCGTGCACGGGCGCGCTGAACTGTCGCGACGGATCGGCGGAGGCAACGGATCGCGGTTTGTCGTCGGTGGCACGCACGCTGCACCGCTGAAGACTATGCGTACGACACTGATGATCGTGCTGACGGGATCCATCGCATTGACCGGCGGCTGCGCGACGAAGTCGGGCACGGGGGCCGCGACCGGCGCGGTCGCCGGCGGGCTCGTCGGGGTCGCGGTCGGCGACACGACCGGCCTCCTGATCGGCGCGGCGCTCGGTGGCTTGCTCGGGCACGAGATCGGTCGTGCGATGGAGCGCGAGGACCAGCGGCGGATCGCCTACGCCCTCGAGCGGAACGAGGCGATGCGGTGGCGCAACGCGCAGACCGGCAACGTGTACGAGGTCCAGCCGACCCGGACGCGCGTGCAGGAAGGACGTCAGTGTCGCGAGTTCCGGCTCGTCGCCGAGGTCGGCTCCAGAGAGGAAGAGGTCTACGGCACGGCCTGCCGGCAGCCCGACGGCAGCTGGGAGCTGGCAGGCTGAGCGGCGACGAGCTCGTCCTTCAGCTTTTCGCACGTTGCCGATGGTAGAGGCTTGGGACTCGCCACGACGATCACCGGCCTCGCCGCTTCGGTCGTAGTTCATCTCGATTGTCACGCATCAGAACGAACGCCAGGCTCGCCACGAGACGCCATCAAGAACGCCAGCAGAGATCATCTTGTTTGAACGATCGCGAGCTGCTCGAGATCACCGTCGAAGGGAACGGCTCGAGGTGGGCGCATGCAGTCGGCTTCGTCCCGCGTGCGGTTTGCGCCTCCCCGAAACACTCTGCTGGCGTTCCTGCCGGCGGTGCGTCAGGCAAAGCCTGGTTGAAGGGAAGGAGGTAACACCAAAACTTCAAATTGCGACCCCCGGGTGAAAATCCCGACGG
>Ga0299915_10002961_pt1 | contig 12309 bp, 10 predicted proteins | sample RVTome_13_FD_200263 | JGI IMG/M metagenome (GOLD analysis project Ga0299915, IMG submission 200263) | Soil microbial communities from uranium-contaminated site in the Upper Colorado River Basin, Wyoming, United States - RVT92D227 (version 2) ...
AAAGCGAGGTGTTAGGATGGACCGGGAATCGAAACCAAGATACGTAATTAGCGTAGCCGCCAAAATGATAGGCATAGAAGCTCACACATTACGTTATTACGAAAGGCTGGGGCTGGTACAGCCGGAGCGCTCAGGTGGCAATATCCGTCTCTATTCGGAGGAAGACGTTGAGCGGTTGCGCTATATTAAGGCTCTGATGAGCGACTGTGGCGTTAATCTAGCTGGAGTGGAGGTGGCGTTGAGGTTGATGCAGAGAATGAAAGACATGCAAGAGGAACTTGAGGAAATGGAGAGGAAAGTCAGGATGATTGCCGAAGCTGAGATGGAAGACATAATAGAGGACATAATAGAAGACGCAGAATGGAAGGAGGTATAGAAAGTTGAGACCGGAAAAATTTACTGAACAGGCACAAGAGATTTTGGCTGCCTCACAGGAGTTAGTTCGTCGCTATCATCATAACCAGTGGGATGTGGAGCACGTCTTGTTGGCTTTGCTGGAGCAGGAAAAGGGGATAACCCGAGACATATTCCAGACGCTAGGTGTGGGTGTTGATGTGGTAAGAAAACGGGTCGGAGCAACGCTTGAAGGTTTTCCCAAGGTAACTTACGAAGCGGGACAAATTTATGCTACTCCGCGGATTTCCGCTCTTCTCGAAAATGCCAATAGGGAGGCGGACAGGCTCAAGGACGAGTTTGTCAGCACCGAGCATTTGCTCATTGCTATTGCCGGGGAAACGAGAGGTGAGGCAGCGACAATTCTAGCCGAGTCGGGCATTAACCAGGAAAAGATTTATCAGGCCCTGCAAAAGATCCGTGGCGGTCATCGGGTTACCGATCGTCAAGCGGAAAGTAAGTACCGCTCGCTGGAGAAATACGGGCATGACCTCACGGAGTTAGCCCGTCAGGGCAAACTCGACCCTGTAATCGGACGGGAAAATGAAATCAAACGTGTGATACAAATACTATCCCGGCGCACCAAGAACAATCCCGTGATTATCGGCGACGCTGGCGTGGGCAAGACAGCGATCGCGGAAGGATTAGCTCAGAAAATTGCCGCTGAAGATGTTCCCGATTCCCTGAAAGGGAAAAAGGTGGTGGCTTTAGACATGGGAGCGCTGGTGGCGGGAAGCAAATTCCGTGGGGAATTTGAGGAGAGGTTGAAGGCAGTTTTAGATGAAGTCAAGCAGGCGGCTGGCGAAGTTATCATGTTCATTGACGAGCTTCACACTGTGGTGGGAGCCGGGGCTGCTGAAGGAGCAATCGACGCCAGTAATATGCTGAAGCCGGCACTATCTCGTGGTGAAATCCAATGCATTGGAGCCACTACCCTGGATGAGTACCGCAAACATGTGGAGAAAGACAAAGCTCTGGAGAGGCGTTTCAGCCCTGTTTATCTTGACGAACCCAGTGTGGAAGCCACCATAGAGATGCTCAGAGGGCTTCGCCCCCGGTATGAAGCGCATCACAAGATAAAGATCGAGGATTCCGCCCTGGTGGCTGCTGCCAAGCTGAGCCAGAGGTATATATCCGATAGGTTTCTGCCTGATAAGGCGATTGACCTGATTGACGAAGCAGCCAGCAAGCTACGCCTCGATATGGAAAGCGCTCCCGAGGAAGTCAAAGTTTTAGACCAAAAACTGAAACATTTGCGTGACGAAGAAGAGGCGGCTTCGCAACGGGGAGATTATCAAAAAGCTGCTGAATTGAAGGCAGAGAAAATACGCTTGGAGCAAGAGTACAGCGAGGCCAAACTGAAGTGGCAGAAGGAAAAGAAAATTGACAGTGTGGTAGATGAAGAAGATATCGCCGGATTGGTTGCCCAGTGGACGGGTATACCCGTTTCCCGGATGATGGAGACGGAAACTGATAAATTGGTCCACATGGAGGAAAGGATTCACCAGAGGATAGTGAACCAGGAAGAGGCAGTGGCTGCCGTTTCTGAGGCTATTAAGCGAGGCAGAGCCGGGCTCAAGGACCCCAAACGTCCTATTGGCAGTTTCATCTTCCTTGGCCCTACTGGCGTAGGTAAGACCGAATTGGCTCGTGCTTTAGCTGAGTTTCTCTTCGACGACGAAGACACTATGGTAAGACTGGACATGTCGGAGTATATGGAAAAGCACACCGTATCCCGTCTCATCGGGTCGCCGCCCGGGTATGTGGGCTATGAGGAAGGAGGGCAATTGACCGAGGCCGTGCGCCGTCGCCCTTATCGAGTTATCCTGTTCGACGAGGTAGAGAAAGCGCATCCTGACGTCTTCAACATATTGTTGCAGATGCTGGAGGACGGCAGGCTTACCGATGGACATGGCCGGACTGTGGACTTCAAAAACACAGTGGTAATCATGACCAGTAACTTAGGCACTGAAGAATATCAGCGTGGCGGTATAGGTTTTCCCCTTAAGGAGAAGGAGAGAGGCGACGAACAAAGACTGAAGACGGCTATAGAAAGCGCGCTGAAGCGGACCTTCCGCCCGGAACTGCTCAACAGGATAGACGATGTCATTATATTCCATCCTTTGACCGAGGAGCATCTGAAGAGCATCGTTGACTTGCTTATCCGAGAGGTAGAGAAGAGGCTTGCCGAGCGTAAGATTAAGCTTGAAGTGAATGAAGAGGCCAAAAACTGGTTAGTCCAGAAAGGCTACGACCCTGTATATGGAGCTCGTCCCTTACGTCGGGCTATTCAGAGGTATGTGGAAAATCCAATATCGACCAGGATATTGCAGGGTGAGTTTAAAGAAGGAGATACTATAACTATTAGCTTGGAGGAAGATAACCTGAGCTTCGTGGCTCGAAAAACAGCCAGAGCAAAAGCTAAATAGAAGGTTGTTCAGCAACTCGCTCTCCTCCAGAACCCTTTTACTTGGCGGCGCTGAGGTCTCAGCTTCCTGTCACCCTTTGACGCCTGTGAACAAAGCTGGTAAGCTAACAAACTTAAAGGAGACCTGAAAATGCCTGCTAAAGTGGATATGGATAAAATCGTTTCGCTGTGTAAGCGGAGGGGCTTTGTTTTCCCCAGTAGCGAAATATATGGCGGTTTAGCTAGCTGCTGGGATTATGGCCCTGTGGGAGTGGAGCTTAAGCGCAACGTCAAAGAGGCGTGGTGGAAGGTTATGGTCCATGAGCGGGATGATGTAGTGGGTCTGGACACGTCAATCATGATGCACCCGGGGGTCTGGGCCGCTAGCGGTCACATTGACAGTTTCACAGACCCTCTCGTGGAGTGCAAGTCCTGCCACTTGAGGTGGCGTGCTGATGCTATAGAAGGCGAGAAATGTCCTAAATGTGGTGGTGAGTTGACCGAGCCTCGCATGTTCAACCTGATGTTCAAGACTTCTATGGGTCCTGTGGAGGAGGAAGCAAGCACTGTCTACCTCCGCCCTGAAACTGCCCAGGGCATATTTGTTAACTTTGAGAATGTGGTTACCACTTCGCGGAAAAAGCTACCCTTGGGCATTGGCCAGATAGGCAAGTCCTTCCGCAACGAAATCACTCCCGGCAACTTTATATTCAGGACCAGGGAGTTTGAGCACATGGAGCTGGAGTATTTCGTTAAGCCCGGGACTGATGAAAAGTGGCTTGATTACTGGGTCAAAGAGAGATTTGACTGGTATGTCAGGTTGGGTGTCAAAAAGGAGAACCTTCGACTGCGCCAGCACGGCAAAGATGAACTAGCTCACTATGCCAAGGACTGTTATGACGTCGAGTATCTCTTTCCCATGGGCTGGTCGGAGTTGGAGGGTATCGCCAACAGGGGCGATTTCGACCTTACCCAGCATGCCAAGTGTAGCGGCAAAGAGCTCAGTTACCGTGATGCTGAAGCTGGCGAAAAGTATGTTCCCTATGTTATCGAGCCGTCAGCGGGTGTTGACCGCTCTGTCCTGGCCTTTCTCGTTGACGCCTATGAGGAAGAAGAGGTCGAAGGAGAAAAGAGGACAGTTCTGCATCTGCACCATTCTCTGGCTCCTATAAAAGTAGCTGTTTTGCCCTTAAGCAGGAATGAGAAGTTAACCCCTCTGGCTAAAGAAGTTTTCAAGCGACTGTGCCCGAGTTTCGTGACCGACTACGATGATTCTCAAAGCATAGGGCGGAGGTACAGGCGCCAGGACGAAATCGGTACCCCATTCTGCGTTACTATAGATTTTGAGTCTCTAGAAGATAAGCAGGTTACCATCCGGGAAAGGGACAGCCTGGCGCAAATTCGAGTGCCCATAGAAGGATTGGAGAAGGTCATAGAAGCCAAATTCAAAGGAGAGGCTTTCGATGCTTCAACACTCTGGGCCACCAGACAGAAGTGAGGATTCTGCACTTTGCTGTGCCTCGTCATACAGTACATGCCTATAGAATAAGTATAGAGATAGGTATAAAAATAGACGTTATGTGTGTGTAAGATGGAGCAATGGATGAGATATGAGAAATAAACGCAATTGTTTTTATAAACTCGTTGGTATTAATTAAAAAATGACGAAGAAGAGCACAAAGTTAATTAGTAAGGATTTGGAGCAAAGTCCTTTATATCAGTTACATGTTAATTTAAGAACTGCCGAAGAGGTTTATAAAGCTGCATTATATGGTGCACTTCATAATGAAACTCAACTTATCCAAATCCTCGGTAAAACCGGACTAAAAAGCACCGACCAAATTCTTAAGGGTGAAAAATATAAAAAGGCAGTTGTAGCCTTGAACGCATTAGCAGAAGATGACAAAAAATTAGAGATTGAATTTTCTCAACGGGACATTAAAGTGCTTAGATCCGCTATAAAAATGCACTTGAAAGTGGTTAAGAATATCCCTCAATTAGCAAGAGAACAACTCCTTATTACCTATTCAACATTAGTAGAGGGATATGTACACGACACAATACGAAATTTTTTCAAAGCATTCCCACGGAGTTTAAAATCAAATAAAACTACTCTTAAGGATAGTCAATTAGTTGATGCTATTTTAGAAGGCAATACTTTGGAAAAATTAATTGATAATCGAATTCGGGAGATTATGTACGATTCTATTTCTGGGTGGATAAACTATTTGGGTGAAATAGGTTTTAGAATCAAAGAAGAAAAAGACCTTAAAGAAATGTTTCTTGTACGCAATGTGCCTATACATAATAATAAAGAATCAGGAATAGAATTATCAAAAGAAATTGGAGGAAAGAGATATCAGTTTGGAAAAAAAGTCAACGTCACTGAAAATGATATTAGACGATTTAAAACTGCAATAGACAAAACAGTTCAAACAATCAACACCGAATACCAGAAGAAGGTAAATAAGAATAAGACTAACACCAATAAAAAACAAACTGCATTAAAAACGCAGTTTATTCAAAACATTTAGAGTAAAAAATGAAAGAAACACATAACAAATCGTTTCACCTGACATTTCTTCGCTACGCTCCAGAATGCGGGTGAACTCAGTCGTTGAGAACTGCGAAGATATAATAGGGCGCAATTAAGGGGACACTGTACATATCTCTTGATGTAAATGAGGAGGCGACATAATCTTTGGAATTAAGCATAGTGTCCCCCGAAATCAAGAGCATCTTTCTTTCGCTCGTCACAGGGTCGTTATGCCCGCTGTTATGGGTAGAGAAAGAGAGAGGAAGAAATGAATCAGATTAACATTCAACATCACAAAACTGAGATTGGGGAAGTCATACTGGGTTCTTTTCGTGGCAAACTGTGTTTGCTTGGTTTCAGAAGCAGAGAGATGACAAGAACCGTTGATGATAGGATCAAAAAGGGACTGAATGCCGAGTTTGTCGAGCAAGATGATGAGATTCTGGAGAAAACGAGAACGCAACTTGATGAGTATCTTAAGGGATGTAGGACAAAGTTTGACATTCCTCTGTTAATGGTGGGAACTGATTTTCAAAAAAGCGTTTGGAATGCACTGTTGAAAGTGCCATATGGAGCTACATCAACATATTTGCGGCTGGCGAAGCGCATAAAGAATGAAAAAGCGGTTCGAGCTGTGGGCAACGCTAATGCTGCAAACCCTATCAGCATCATCATCCCATGCCATCGCATAATCGGAAGCGATGGAGAGCTTGCTGGATATGGTGGTGGATTGTCGGCTAAGAGACGATTGCTAGAGCTGGAGCGTAGCAATACTCGTACATGTGACCGCCAGATGGAGATTTCGAAGCAGACCACGCCTTGATGTCTGGGAGCGGAGAGTATCGAGACGTAGGCAGAATCCCCGGACTATGCCAGGTGGAAAACGCTGCCCAGCATCGGCTCTATGTGACCACGGGCAACGTAGGGATGCCGCGGCTCCGTGGCAAGTTCTGTGCTATGATGCCGTTTGGCGGGTCGAAACATGCAGCCAGCGCGATTGAAAGGAGGTTCCTCATGCCATACAAAGCAACGTTAGTGGATCTACCCGACTTCCGTCTGGTCGTCAGCCGCGCCGATGAATTTCCGAGCGGAATCAAAGCCTGTTGGGACAAACTTGAATCCAAGCTATCCTCGCTCAAAGGCCGCAAATTCTATGGTGTAGCGTTACGTGAAGGGTCCGAATTGATTTACTATGCCGGCCTAGAGCCCGTGAGCGATGCGGAAGTCGCTTCGCTGGGTTTCCCGACTATGATGATAAAGGGTGGTAAGTACGCTAGAGCCAAGTTGTTTGATTACTCGAATCATACGGACAGGATTGGGGAGATATTCGGTGAACTCATACGAGACTTGGGAATGGACCCGCATAAGCCGATGATTGAATACTATCGCAGTCAATCAGAGTTGCATCTGCTTGTTCCATTGGCGGAGCCCAAGGCTTGAAGGCAAGAGGCGTTGGCCCTTCTACTGGCTAAGATGACAGGATCTGCTGAGTCAACCCAATTTAAGTTGGGAGATCTTTGACATCTCACACTCCAACGTAGCCGGAGTTGATTCTAGTCGATCAACTTAAACTGCACCACATCCACAAGACCGAGGTCGGTCAGTCGGAGTTCGGGAATTACAGGCAGGGCGAGGAAGGAGAGGACGGCAAATGGAGATGGGGGCAAGTTGCCGAGGCTGGCGGCAACTCTCTCCACCCTTTCATACTGAGATACGACTATGTCCAGCGGCTCAGGGGAAAGCAGGCCAGCGATAGGCAAGGGTAAAGAGGCGAGGATTTCCAGGCCCGCGCAAACAACCAGCCCACCCTGCAGTCTTCTGATTTCCTCAATTGCCTTCAGAATGTCGAGGTCGTCGGCGCCCACCGCTATTATGTTGTGAGAGTCGTGAGCCACTGATGAGGCCAATGCTCCTTTCTTCAAACCAAATCCCTTCACCAAGCCTACTCCAATATTGCCACTGGCCTTGTGTCTTTCCACCACGACCAGCTTCAGGATATCTCTCTCCAGATCGCATACCACTGCGCCATCCACAACCTGTATTTTTCCCACGGCCTTCTTGGTAACTATCTGTCCGGGGACGATTTCGATAACCGAGTAGGTCTCACCGGCAGCGGCTATCTTCAGTGATTGTGCTGTAGGAGACTTGATGCGTACCGTGTCTTTTAGCTCTACGGTAACAGGAGGGAAGGGGAAGAAGGGCTTACCTTGCCTCGCCACCAGCTTCCCTTTGTAGAACACCATGTCTATGTCTAATTTGGTCAGGTCAATGATGGTTATGAGGTTGGCCATGTAACCCGGGCCAATACCTCCTCTATCATGAAGTCTGAAATACTCAGCAGCGTTGATCGTCGCCATCTGAATTGCCCGGACTGGCTCCAAGCCTCTGCTAATAGCCTTTCGGACCACTGCGTCAATATCGCCTTCCCGAAGTAAATCAGAGCAACTACGGTCGTCCACCACGAAGAAGCATCTTTTGTAAGTGTTGTCGGTGACCAGAGGCAGAAGAGCGTCCAGGTTCTTCTCTGAAGAGCCTTCTCGAATCATGAGGTACATGCCCCGGCGTAACTTCTCTCTTCCCTCTTCCAGAGTAGTAGATTCGTGGTCGGAAAGAATACCAGCGGACAAATAGGAGTTTAGTTCTTTGCCAGCGAGTCCCGGAGCGTGCCCATCAATGACCATCCCTTTCGCAGCGCTGATTTTTTTCAGAACCTCTTCATCCCCGCCGATCACACCGGGGAAGTTCATCATCTCTCCTAAGCCGATTATCTTGGGGTGAGCTAGAATTTTCTTTACTTCCTTAGAGCTGATTCTGGCGCCGGATGTCTCCAGATTGGTTGCTGGCACGCATGACGGAGCCATGAATAGCATGTCCAGTGGGAGCTTTCGCGCCAGATCCGTGACGAACTTTATTCCTCTAGATCCACAAACGTTGGCGATTTCATGCAGGTCGGTGACCACGGCCAAAGTGCCTCTGGGCACCACAGCTTGAGCATACCTTGCCGGATGAAGCATAGAGCTCTCTATATGCGTATGCCCGTTAATCAGCCCGGGCGCTAGAAACTGCCCCTGTAAATCGATAATTTCCTTTGCCTTATCATAATTGTCTACTCCGGCAATTCTATCGCCGTAGATAGCTACATCGGCTTGCTCTATTTCTCCGACAAAAGTATTTACTATCAGGGCATTTTTCAGGACCAAGTCAGCCGGTATTTCCCCTCTAGCGACGGAAATAAGCTCTTTTAGACTCATCTCCTAGACCTCTATGACATAAATTTCGGGCAAATTGCGGGACTTCTCATCACAGTCCAGTCCATATCCCACGATAAATTTATTGGGCACGGTGAAGCCACGATAATCAATGGGTACCGGAATCCTACGCCGAGACGGCTTGTCTGTTAGAGCACAGAGCTTCAGCGAAGCAGGCCTCTTCTTCTTCAAGTAATCGAGTAAAAAAGAGGTGGTGATTCCGGTGTCCACGATATCCTCAACCACCAGGATATCTCTGCCTTCTATGGGTGTCTGGAGTGCTTGAACTACTCTTACTTTGCCTGAGCTCTCCCTGGCAGCGCCGTAGCTGGAGAGTCTGATGAATTCGACCTCCAGTGGCAAATCAAGCTGGCGAATGAGGTCGGCCATAAACACGAAGGACCCTTTCAGTACACCGATGAGCAAAGGCTGCTTACCTTGATAGTCTCTCTTGATTTCACAGGCCAGCCTCGCCACAGCTTTGGCTATGTCGTCACGGCTGATAAGAATCTTTAGTTGCACTTGAAGGGCCATTACATCGTTTCCAAACCGACTATAATGATAGCATAATCGCTTTCAGTTGCGGGACTGGATTTTTCCTGTGGCCTGTTGTATACTTAACGATAGTAAGATGCGATCCAGCCTTATCGGGAAGATCGAAAAAGCCAAAAGGTATGCTCAAGAACCGGGTCGTGTAACTTTCTCAGGTTTAACCGCCGTTTTCCGTGGCGAGAATGATGACCACAAGCTAAGCTACTCCAATGGAAAATGGCATTGCACCTGCCGTTTCTTTTCCCAATGGGAGACATGTAGCCATGTCATGGCACTCCAGCAAATCCTGGGCAAGATGCTGCCCAAGGAAGCCCTTGTCTCTCCTGTGGAAACTCAGGCAGCTGAGAAATAGTCTAGCGCCTCCGCAACGATAAACAGAGACCCGGTAATGCAGATAATATCTGTCTTGTCCGCCAGGGACAATGCTCGCGATATGGCCTCGGTCACAGTTTCTCTGATTTCTGGCTCGATGCTTCGCTTGGCAAACTCGGCAACCAGTGTTGAGGGAGGGGCGGCACGGGAGTGGGATGACTGTGTGACTATGACTTGAGGAGAGAGGGAAACCAGCTCACTGATTATCCCGGGTATGTCTTTGTCACAGGATGTCCCAAAAACAAGAGAAATTCGTTTGTCAGGGAAGTAGGCTTTGATATTACTCACCAATCTTCTCATTGACGCCACATTATGAGCACCGTCAATCAGCACCGTCGGCTGTTGTTGCAAAATCTGGAATCGCCCGGGCCACTTGACCTGGGCCAGCCCTTGGGCAATATTGTCGGCTGAGATGGCAAAGCCCTCCGAAGACAGGATTTCTAAAGCAGCTACAGCCGTAGCAGCATTCTCAAGCTGGAAGTCGCCTAAGAGAGGGATGCTGACCTGATATCTGCTCTTCGTGCCCATAATCAGTAGCGATTGGTGACTAAGGTCGCCGCCTGTCTTGTGCCAGTGGACGTCCTTACTTACCTGAACTACCTTCGCTTTTTTCTGCCGACAAATGCCGGTGATTACGGAGGCTGCCTCTTTTGGCTGGGGGGAAATCACCGCCCAGCAGCCGTGCTTGATAATGCCTGCCTTTTCCCGGGCTATTTCCTCCAGGCTATCACCCAGAATCTGAGTATGGTCCAGGCTGATAGAAGTGATAACACAAACTGCGGGATTAGCCACAACATTGGTGGCATCGAGCCTGCCCCCTAGACCGACCTCCAGTACTTGAAAGTCCACATGCTTTTTCTGGAAATAAGCAAATGCCAGCGCAGTCAATGCCTCGAAATAAGTCAGTTGCCTGAATGTAGTGTCTTTCTTCATTGACTCGATAAAAGGCTTGACTTCTGCCATGGTCGCAGCAAACTCAGCTTCAGAAATCAAATTGCCGTCTATGGTAATACGCTCCCTCAGGGTATGAAAGTGAGGGGAGGTATATAGTCCTGTTTTATATCCTGAACTACTCAAGACCTGGGCAATCATAGCCGCCACACTCCCTTTTCCCTTAGTGCCTGCGATATGAATCGTCCTGGCTGCCAACTGAGGATTGCCCATACGGTTTAATAACTCTTCTACGTGCCTTAGGCTGTACCCAGGCTGGGCATAAGATATGCCCGGAAGCTGCTCATAATTAGTAAAACTATTGAGATACTCTTCTGCTTGGTGGTAATTCAATTTCTTGCCTCGGTATCCGACAATTATACTACTTAGGCGTCAGGCGCTGTTCAGTCTATGGTAAAATCACAAAGAAAGTCATTTGGCAGAAGAATACAAAGATAAAGTTAAGTGAAGATCACGCTTAAACCGTCAGGCGATATCGCTGACGAGATAATGGAGAAGCTTAAGGACAGGGTTGGCGGTATTTTCCATTGTCCAGTAGAAACTAAAGCCGGTTCTGGCGATTTAGCCCAGGCCTATAATCCGGAGAGAAAGCAATACCTTTCGTCAGAATTGCTGTCTTCTCTTGGAAAGGCAGAAAGGGAAGAGAGAGTTGTAGGCGTAGCAGATGTTGATCTTTATGTTCCCAGGCTCAACTTCGTATTTGGCGAAGCCGATGTAGTCTCGGGAACAGCAATTGTATCCTTGTGTCGACTAAGGCCAGAGTATTATGGCCTGGCTCCAGACAAAGCTTTATTTCTGGAAAGAGCCACCAAGGAGATAGTTCATGAAGTGGGGCATACCTTCGGCCTGGGACATTGCACCAACAACAAATGTGTCATGCACTTTTCCAACAGCCTGGCTGATACCGACTTGAAGGAGGCGTATTTCTGCAGTCTGTGCCGCCCCAAGATAATCCTTTGATGTGACCCACGGATTTGATATAGTAGGGAAATTGTAAACAACATCCTGAGGCTGTTTAGAAATGTAGTTGACCCATTTATCGGGCTTGTTAGCAATAACAAATGACAAAGCTCAAATGTCAAATCAAGTTCAAAGCCCAAAGGACAAAAAAGTGTGTCTCGATGACAAGTGGAGTAGTTTTTCATTTTGAAATTTGGATTTTGTTTGTTATTTGGACTTTGACATTTGGGTTTTTGTAAACAGGTTTTGGTGTTTGGAAGTTGTCCATGCCTAGTCTGAATCTGTCGAATAGCAGTCACAATAACTGGAGGTGATATGCGAGGGCAAAGAAAGTTGGGAAGAGGAGTGGCCGTGGTGGGCGCAGGGATGTCGAAATTCGGCATGTTCAGCGACAAAGACTCCAAATATTTGTTTGCCGAAGCTTTCCATGAAATGCTCTCTACGGTGGATAAAGGGATAGACTCCAAAGATATTGATGCCCTCTATTTGGGGAACTTCACCAACGATTTCTTTGTACGTCAAGGGCACTGGGGTCCCCTAATCTCGGATTTGCTCGGGCTTACGCCGAAGCCGGCAACGCGGACGGAGGGTGCCTGTGCTTCAAGTGCACTTGCCTTCAGAGAGGGGGTTTTTGCTATAGCCTCGGGATTTTATGATGTGGTCCTGGTCGGTGGGGTTGAGGAGATGTCGAAACGTAGCACGGAGGAAGTCACGCAAGGCCTGGCAATGGCCGCCAGCCCTTATGAAGTGAAAGCGGGATTCACCTTCCCGGGTGTTTTTGGCGCCATAGCCACTGCTTATTTTGCCAAATACGGAGCTAGTCGAGAGCATTTAATGAATGTCACCATAAAAAGCCATAACAATGCTCGTCTCAATCCCAAGGCGCAGTT
>Ga0299915_10002964_pt1 | contig 12305 bp, 12 predicted proteins | sample RVTome_13_FD_200263 | JGI IMG/M metagenome (GOLD analysis project Ga0299915, IMG submission 200263) | Soil microbial communities from uranium-contaminated site in the Upper Colorado River Basin, Wyoming, United States - RVT92D227 (version 2) ...
CAGAGATAAAGGTATAAATATATATACTAAAACAGCTACAATAACTGCATACTCGCGTTCTCCGCCAAAGATCGATGTTGAAACACCGAGCATGAGAAAAAGAGCAATACCTGTGATAATTAATAATAGCATCGATGTTTTTTTAGAACCTTTTTTAAAAAAATACAGAGATAAAATTATAGTGCTTATTACTAAGAAATCTCCTATTATCATAATAGGCGTAAAAGTGTGATAAGCGTAGCCGCTCCATGCGAGCATTTCGTCCTGCGTGAAAGTTATACCAGGCCATAAATTCATTTCCTTTTCCCAGTGAAAAAACTGATCAATAAAAAAATGAGAAAAACCTCCCGCAGCGGTTATGCAATAAGAGTTCTTCCAATTTACTTCTCTAATCCCGTCGTCAACGAATTTTAAAGGAAACATTTTATCAGATTTTATTAGCGAAAACCTTGAACAATACGAATAAAACAAAGCTAAGGGAATGGCAATAATAAGAAATCCAAGAATACTATGAAATGGCGTTCCAGGAAAAAGATATACAATATCTGGTCCGTATATATTATTTGCTAAGAAAATAAACGCAACTTTGTAGTTGAATTTGTCTCTCGTGTAGTATAAAATCGGTATAAGAAGGCATAAACCAAAAAATATGTGTCCAAATGTTGGCATAATTTCAATTAAAGCTTTTTATTAATTTAATTTAATTAATATTAGATTATCGAACATATATAAAAATTTTTGAAATGTGGAATTTATGAAATAACAACTTTCTTTATAATTTATATCAAATTTTATTATAAAGCGAAAAAATAAGTATTAATTTATTATTTTAAAAATTTAGTGAATACCTTTAAATTAAATTAAATCAAATTAAAATAAGTTAAATTAACTAAAAAAAAATTAATTAGTGATAAAATGGAATCAAAAGAACAATCTACAAAATTATTAATTTTTGTCGCTGCGTGCATTGGCTGGATACACGACGCTTTCAATTTAACAATTATTACGCTCTTAGCTCCAGCTATAATGAAAGACTTCGGAGTAGGAAATCTCGAAATGGGACTATTATTTTCTGCGCAATTTGTAGCAACCTTTGTAGGAGCGCTATTTTTTGGTTCTATAGCAGACAGATTAGGAAGAAAACCGGCCTTAATATTTTCAATTCTCTGGGATTCTATTATTACAACAATGTCGGCGTTTGCGCCAAACTTCTGGTTTCTCTTTGCTACAAGAATTTTTTCGGGGATGGGTGTGAGTTGGGGCGTTGGATACACGTTAGTTGCCGAAGTTTGGGGAAAAAAGCCAAAAAGGAGAGGATTAGCCGGAGGATTACTACACAGTACGTTTATAATAGGCTTTATTTTATCAACAATTGTCGCCACAATTATATTACCCCTGAGTTTACCGTATAGTTCTTGGAGATATTGCTTCTTATTTTCGTTGTTTCCTATACCTTTATTAGTAATTTTTCAAATAAAAATGAAAGAATCAAAAATAATGACGGACTACAAAGATATAGTCAAAGAGAAAGGTATGGAAATTAGAAAAGTTCCAATATTGAATGTGTTTAAGAAAAAGGAACAAAGATACTTCCTTATAATATCAGCCATTATGCTCTGGATGAGTCAAGTCGTCTATCATCATTTAATTGATTTTGGTCCCACCTATTTTTACTTATGGGGCGACGAATCTTTAGGAAGATTAATGGTTATTATTGTAGGTTTATGTGCGACATTTTCTATAATATCCTTTGGAGCGTTAAGCGATATAATCGGCCGAAAATTAGCGTTTTTCATTTCTTCAGCGATTCAAGCATTATCTGTGATTATATTTGTGATATCTGTGTACTCTAAATCGTTAAATGGGATTATTATTGCATATATAATCTTTGGATTTGGGCAGGGTAACGCGGGCGTTCAAGGAGTCTGGCTTACTGAATTGTTTTCGACGAGCGAGCGCGCTTCTACATCTTCTACGATCTATAGTTTTGCGAGAGGTTTTGCTTTAAGTGGCGTTTTCATTGGATTTTATTCGAATTATTTAATGATGACCTCTGGTATGAGTCCCGTATCTGCGCTTGGTTTTGCTATGAGTACTGCCATCTTCGTGGCAATACCGTTGCTTATATTTCCGTTTTTGCTGCCTGAAACGAAAGGAAAAGAACTGAAGTCAACCGATTGAAGTAAACTAAAAATATAAAAAAAAAAGAATTAAAAAAAAGAGAATTAAATCATTTTTTTATTTTAATTCTGGATGTTTTGCTAATTCTTCTCTCATTTTTTTTAAATTTTCGCCGTGTAATTCGAAAGATAAAAAGAACAAAATTGCGATAATAAGGGCTAATGCGGGGAATACAAACATCAACAGCTTTAATCCTAATACAATCAGTTCCGGATTATCTGTTACAGGTGTATACGAAGACCATCCGGTGCCAGAAAATACGAGTGCAATGGTAACAATCGATAGAATGGAAGATACTCGATGAATAAATGCGTTTATTCCGTAATAGCTGGCAGATCTTTTAACTCCAAATTTCAGAGCGTCTTGATCGATAACATCGGCGTGTATAATGTCTATGTAGTATATAGCAGATGCTAAACCGTAACCTATACATCCGAAAACGATTATTGCTATTAAAGCATCACCTTTTGATAATAACACTAAAGGAAAAAGCGCGATTATCCAAATAATAAGACCTAATATCAATCCATTTCGCATTCCAAATTTAGTTCCAATCTTTTTTAGTAATGGAATAAATAATGCAGCCGCAAGCAAAGCAACCATCAAGATTATTCCAATTAAAAAAGATTCCTCTTCGATTCCAAGGACAAATACGGCATATAATGGAAAAACGGTTAGCAATATAGTGAAACAATACCAAATCATAGTATTAGCAATAACAAATTTCACGAATGTTTTATTCTTTAAAGTAAATTTAAGAGAGTTGATAAATCCCGGTCTTTTTTCAAATTGAGCAGCGATTTCTTCCTTTTCGTCGATTGCAAATAGCATAAAAGGTATCGATAAAGCACCAGTAATTACGGCTAAAACAATTCCGGCAGTTATATACATTGACTTTATTCGAGCAACTTCGGAAGGAGATTTAGTTAAAGGAACCAAAGGGTGTATAATAAGGGTTGGTACTACAGATGCTACAATTACAGCTATGAGCGTTAATCCTTTAAGAAACATGTTAGTGGAAGCTCTTTCTTTTTCGGTTGGAAACATTTCCGGGAAAATAGCGTTTACATTTACATCAAACATCGTATAAAAGAGTTCGAATACAAGAATTATAACGAGAAAGTAAAAGAAATTTATCATTAAATCTTGCCCTGGAGCCGTAAATAAGAATATCATCATTAAGCTTAAAGGAACAATTGAAATAATAAGATAAAATTTGCGTTTGCCTAATTTCCCTTTTTGCTTAGTCCTTTCGCTTAACGCGCCCAGCAACGGGTCATTTATAGCGTTCCAGATACCCCAGATTATGAATGCGAACATCATCAACATAATATCAATTCCAACAACTGCAAAATAGAAGGTAAAAACAAGGATAGTAAATGCTTGATATGTAAGCTGGTCAGGAAAAGCGCTTAAGCCAAAAAGAAATCTTTTTTTTAAGCTTGTTGAACTTCTAGATTCATTCATTTTTATAAATATCTCAAAATTTTATATTTAAATTATATAAAAATCAACCTATTAGATATTTAAAACTATTCTTTACAAAGACTAAACAAAAGGAAGAAATCAAAATAATTAATGAAAAATGTTTATTTATCATTTTACCACTATCTAGCTTAATGTTAAAATAAGAAATAATGAGTTGATGGAGTTATTAAAGCGGCAGTTTTCGAAGATATTAAAAAAATAGTGTATCGCGAGGATTATCCTAAGCCTCAGATAGGTACGGACGATGCGTTGGTAAAAGTTCATTATTGCGGTATTTGCGGAAGCGATATAACTAACTTTAAATACAAAATGTATCAAGTTCCTTTAATTATGGGACACGAAATTTCTGGAGAAGTTGTAGAAATCGGCAAGAATGTTACGGAAGCGAAAGTTAAGGATAGAGTTTTATGTTTCAATGTTCTACTGGATGTAAGCGAAGGGGAATTAGGAGCAATGGGATTGTTTCAAAACGGAGGATTCTCTGAATTCGTAAAGGTTCCTAAAAAATCGCTATTTCAGATCCCTAAGAATATCTCAAATAAAGATGCTGTAATGATAGAAACATTCGCTCTTGCTATGAGAGCTTTTAAAATGTCAAAAATAGGAAAAAAAGAGAACATTCTTATTATTGGTGGAGGGAGCGTTGGTCTAACTACTTTAAAGGCTTTATTAATTGAAAAAGAACCGAATTACGTTATTGTCGTTGAACCATACGAATTTTTAAGAAATAAAGCAATAGAATTAGGTGCGACTGATGCTGTACCTCCAAATCGAGTGAAAATTAAAAAGGCGCTAAAGAATTTAGAAGATCCCACATTTGTTTTCGATTGCGTTGGAAACGAAGAAACTTTAATGAATTCGATTATTCTAATAAAAAGGGGTGGTACAATTCTATTAGAGGGAATTCAGAAAGGTAACATTTCTTTTCCTATGTTTATGTTAAATTCAAAAGAAGTTGCTTTAAAGGGCTGTTTAGGCCACGATAGAAACGACATTTTAGAATCTATAAACTTGTTTGCCCAAGGAAAAGTTAACGCCAACGATTTTATTTCAGAAGTTGTTGATTTAAAGGATGTTCAAAAAACTTTTGAAAAATTTCTTGACGAAGAAGGAAGAAAATTCGTTAAAATTCTCGTTAAACCGTAATAGAACGAAAAATTAAATTTGAAGCAATTTAATTTCTAAATACCCATTATAATAAACATTATCAAATCATATATACCGGCCCCAAAACCTCTTTTCTTAAAATACTAGCATACATCCGTCATTAATTTTACTTCGTTATGTTTTTTACAATATAATTGTTCTGATTTCGCTAATTTACGCTTAAATCTTGAATGTTTGCATTTCTGACACTGAGGCGTTGACATAAATCATCCTCATAAAAACTTTAAATTAAAAAATTCCATTAATATAAATTTTAAAATCTCGTCTAAAATATAAAATTTAATTATTTAGCAAAAAATTTACTTTTTATAGAATGACAAAAAAGATTAGTATTAGCGAAGCTGTCTATCAAGAATTGTTAAAAGTTAAAAATGAAAACGAAAATTTTTCGGAATTGTTTTTGCGTCTTATTCTTTCTCAAAAGCAAAGAGTTGAGAAATTGTTCGGATCTTGGAATCTTACAAAAGAAGAAAAAGCAGATATTTGGGATAAAGTTTGCAATAGAGAAGGAAGAATTTGGAAAAAATCCGAATAAAGTTAATTAATTTAATAGCATTCCATCTTCCATGTGTATAATCCTGTCGGCGCAAAATTCTAATCGATTGTCGTGCGTCGCTATTAAAACCGTTGTTCCTCTTTCTTTTGCAATTTTCTGAAAATATTCGCCTATGTTTTTCCCGTTTTCTGAATCTAAATTACCCGTTGGTTCGTCAGCAAATATTAGTTTTGGATTGTTTATTAAAGAGCGAGCAATAGCTACTCTCTGTCGCTCTCCACCGCTTAAATTTTTAGGAATTTGATTTAAACGATGATCCATTTTCAACATCTCTAATATCTCTACGCATCGTTTTTTATATCCATTTTTATTTATTTTTCCAATTTTACACATTAGCTCGACATTTTGTAACACAGTTAATGATTTGATTAAATTAAACGATTGAAATATAAATCCTATAGAATTTCTACGGATTTCTGTTAATGTCTTCTGTTTTGTTTTATTATCAAAAATTTTATCTTCAAAAACGATTTTTCCTTCAGTAGGATGTAAAAGTAAACCCATGATAGATAATAAAGTAGTCTTTCCCGAGCCGCTCGGACCCATTACCAAAACAACTTCACCATTTTTTAATTCAAAATTTACGTTCTTTAAAGCATTAATTATGGTACCGTTTAGACCGTATTTTTTAGTAATATTTTCCAAAGACATTATAGTGTTTTCTTTCATTTTTTAAATCACAATTATATTATTTTCTTAAATAAAAATCACGAAGGATAATATTAAACACTTAAAGAGACCAATTTTTGATCTAAATGGGAAATGGGCTATAGATTTTTTATTAAATATTAAAATAAGGTGTCTTATTATTTTATTATTCTCTTAAAATTAAAATAAAAAATAAAAAATTTAGATTTGAGATAGTTATACTCTGAATACTATAGCAGGATCTATTTTATGAACTTTTCTTATCGTAAAATAAGAACAAATTAAACCAGTACTTAAAAATACTCCGTATAAAGCAAGTGATGTTGGAATAAAAAATGAAACGGGCATAATTCCGGTTAAACCTGTAACGTAAAATAATATTGCAAATAATGTACCTAACAAAAAACTCAAAGTAAGATATACAAAAACTTGACCGAATAACATATTATATATGAATCTTTTACTAGCTCCAATCGCTTTGATTGTACCGAATTCTGGGATCTTTTCCTGGATTGATTGATACATTGATACAGATATAATGATTAAACCAACAAATAAACCCATACCAACTAAAATATATATAGCTCCACCCAATCCTCCTTCGTTGATGATCATTGAATGCGTATTTTCTTTAAGTTCTTCGTTAGAAAAAACCGCTAAATCCTCAGTTACAAAATCTTTCACATCGTCTCTAAAATCGTCAATCTCGTAACCTTTGTCAAGATTAACTCCAATTGCTGTACTCCAATTATATACCCAAGGATACGCGTTTTTTGCGGAATCAATTGAAGTCCAAATGTACGAATTTCCCATAAATCGTGCGTTCTCGCAAAATCCTACAATTCTCATCTTTGTATTTCCTATAAGTAATGTATCGTCAACATCTAAATTTGGAAAGGAATTTTCTAAACTTTTATCAACTATTATTGTGTTGAGTTCTCGTAAATCTTCGACATCTCCTTTAATCACGTTCCAAGGCTCGATTTTTCTAGTGCTTTTCCAAATATCGAACCCGATCATTATACCGTAAGTCTCGTGTTTCTCAGTTTGAATATCTACTCCCGTATAAATCAATCTTTCAATTTCTTTAATCTTTTCCGTATTTTCCATATTTAAGAGCTGATAATAACTAGTATCGTTTATAAAATCATTTTCAAAGAAATTTTTATCATCTTCTGCTTTTAACCACACATCGTAATCTGCTTCGTCCATTAGTCTTGTTGACTGTTCCAATACACCGTTGTACATACCAGCGCTATATTGAACGAGAAAAATACTAAACGAAAGACCTAGAATTATTAAAATAAATTTTCCCTTTTTGTGAAATAAATCCTTAAGCGTTAGATTTACCATTAATAATCACCCTCTAAAAATTATTGCAGGATCTGTTTTATGAACCTTTCTAATCGAAAATAGAGCACACAATATTCCTAAAATTAAAGAAACTATATAAGTGAAAGCAGCCCAATACGGATTAACATTAACTGGTAAAGCGGAAAACATTGATAAAAAAGGTGCTATGAATAAGGCTAAGATTAAACTAACGAAAAAACTGATTGATATTACTAAAAATGTCTGGTTTATTAGAATTTTATTTATATAGCTTTTTTTTGCTCCTAAAGCTTTTAACGATACAAGTTCGGGAAGTTTTTCAACAACAGATTGATATAATGTCGTAGAAATAACTATCATTGAGACTAAGAAACCAAGAACTGCTAAGATTCCTATGCTGGACGCTAAACCAAAGTCGTTAAGTAAATAATCGTCTATTCTCGCCTCCATTTCACTTGAAGATACTATAGAGATTTCTTCTTCATAGGCGCTTAAATCGTGTTTTAAATCGCGAATTGAATATCCACCTTTCAGTTTAACAGCTAAATATGTGCTTTCGTTATCATAATGAAGAAGTGCTTTTGCGGTTTCAAAATTGCACCACATAGTAGGATTTCCTGTTCTTTGATTGTTTTGACAGAATCCAACTACCTTTAGGGTAGTATCAAGGTCTCCCCCTTTTAATTTGTCTCCTGTTTCAATATTGGGAACTTCCTTAGTTACAAGCTTGTCAATTATGATTTTATTATCGCTTTTAATATCTTTTTCGCTGCAATCTATGCAATCCCATGGTTTTAAATAATCGCTCTTTACATTGTAACCAATTACTCCCATATCGATTTTTTCTTTTCCAAATTTTAACTCGATCCAATCGTTTATTATTTTATCAATCCATTCAACGCCATTAAGCTGAGAAGTCTTGTTAAATATATCGTCTGACACATAACCTCCATCCATTATGGTATATCTATTTTTTTGAATCACATAAACATCGTAGTTCCCTTCTTCAATAATTCTTTTAGATTCGTCTAACGTTCCCGTAATCATACCTATCCCGATATGAACCATTAACAAACTAACCGTAAGTCCAATTATTATTAACGCAAGTCTAATTTTTTCATCAAACAAATCTTTTAAAGTTAAATTTACCATATTTTTTCATATTTTAATTTATAAATTATTAAAATTATATAATTTAAAACCAGATTCGATTGAATAAATTGTTTTTATAGTCCAATTTTTACGAAAAAATCAATTTAAAACCAGTCTAGTCCAATTTTTGAACAAAAAAATAAAAAAGAGAATAAGAAAAAAAAAATTACAATCTTTTCTTTTTAAATTTAGCTAGATTTATAGTGATAATTGTAACAGCGATAATAATACCAATCGTTAAAAATATAATATTATAACTTAAAATAGCTAATTTAGATTCTCCATCATCGTCGTCGTCATCCTCTTCGTCTGTGGGAATTTCAATACATTTACCAGCACTTATCCAAGCTATCCACGCTGGCGAAGTTTCTTCGTATATACTAAGAAGGGCCATTTTATTAAATGGAGGTGGAATTAATGAACTATTATATAAAAACGCCCAAATATTAAAAATGGGATTTAAACCTTTTGTAATATTAAAATACCTAATTACAAAATCAGCTTCTTCGGTTTTATTACTTTCCCATCCCGGATACCCCTCCCAAAACCATCCAATCTCAGTAAATGCAATTGGTTTAGTAGTATGGTCTTTTATCTCGCAGTAATAGTTTAATGGCATATCATTTGGATTTTTGAATATTAAACAAGGATATGTTGTAAATGCGAAAAAATCAGCTTTAGAGATATTATTCAATAAAGACCAATCGTTTAAATTTATAGTATCATTTCCTCCGTCATTAAATATTCCACCTTGTAAACCCTTCATGTACTCTAGTTGAAAAATCGTAAAGACTTTAGTTTCTGGAGACCAAAATTTAATAATTTCGTAAGTTTCGTTGAATAATTTAGTGAAATTGTAAAAAATCTGAGGTCCATTAGTCCTATTATAGATATCCCTAGCATTAATTTCGTTTCCAATACCGAAGTATTTGGGTTTATATGTTTTAGTATAATTTATTACCCAACCCATGTGAGTGCTATTTATTTTATCTGGTGTCTTTGTATGAATTGAAATAATAGGTGTAAATCCCTTCGATAAAAAAAGATCTGTTATATTATGTACAGTTCCTGTACCGTTTCTAAGGTCGACCGGATTTGACCAATTACCTATCCATGTAAGACATGTGCCTGCATCTTTAGCTTTGATAAAAAAATTTGTGATATTCTCAGGGGAAAAATCTTTCGGCGATATCGAAACCCCTTTTACTTGACATTCTGAAGAACTCTCAATCCTAATGTTAGATTCGTTATTTTTTTTGTTTAAGTTTGATAATAGTAGAATTTGCGAACTTGAACAAGAATATCCCGAACTAAAGCAAGAAACAAATATGGTTAATAAAATTACGCATAAAAACAAGTTTCTTTTATTCATTTCTAAAATCAAATCGATTTAATAATTTATTATTGAAATTAGTACTATTTATTTTATTTAAATTTATTTTTTAAATGTAATAATTCGTTTTATAATTATAACAAATTCACTTTTATAAATCAAAAAAAATTAATAGCTTTATTAAATCAAGAGTATTCAATATTTCATAGCAGATTTAAATTTGGAAGTCACTTATTTTGAAAAAGATGGTCCACAGAATACGGAAAAAAAATTTAGAGTTTGGAAAAAGAAAGCAGATACTTTAATTTGTTAGATTAATTAAAAATATCAAAAAGTATAAATTCTATAAAACTATTTTGAATATAGACTTATAGGTAAAATCAAAAATGACTACTACAATTCAAATTGATGATAAGACAAAAAATAAACTATTTAAAATAAAATTAAAATTGGAAGAAGAAAAAGGCAGTTCTATTTCATATAATGAAATTATTGAATTTTTACTAGATCATCAATCTACAAATGTCATAAGAAAAAAAGATTTACAAGAATTTCGGAAATTAAAAGGAATTCTTCCCAAATCCGCTATGAGCTTATATTTAGAAGAAAAGCAAAAAGAATTAATCCTCGAAGAGAAAAAAAGCCCTATTCATAATAGAAATGATGAGGAGTAATGACGATTGAAACAGTTTTAAAAGAAACGACCAACTTAATTTTAGATACAAGCGTCTTAATTGGATATTTTTCGGAAGAAAATTTATCAATTACACCTCTTTTGGATACATATGTGTTTAGTGAAGCTTCAAATATAACGCTCTATGGACATAATTTACTAAAAACTGAAATTTATTACATAACATGCAGAAAAAAAGGTATAACTGAAGCTAAAAACATTTTAAATAAAGTTGAGAGCATTATAAATATAATAGGTGAATCTTGGTTATTTGAAAAAGCAGGGCAAATTAAATGTAAATATTCTATTGCATTTTCTGATTGTTTCTCTCTTTCTTTAGCATATTTTCAAGATTGTCCGGTCTTCTTTTTAAATGAAAGAGAATTATCTGAAGAGATGATTAAAAAAATAAATAAAGATTTTAATATAAAAATACATATCGTTTATTGATTGGTCTTAGTTTATTCCTTTTATCTATTATTGATATATTTTAATCAATTAAAATTTTTTATTTTTAAATTAAAGAAATTAAAAGTTTTATTAAAACAAAAGTCATTCAATAAATTATGGCAGATTTAAATTTGGAAGTCACTTATTTTGAAAAAGCTGGTCCACAGAATACGGACAAAGCGTTAGAGATTGCTAAAAAATTCGCGGATAAATTAAGCATTAAAGATATTGTTGTTGCAAGTACGACAGGATTTGTTGCAGAAAAAGCAGCGCAAGTATTTAATCCCAAAAATTACAATTTAATGATCATTATACACGCTTATTATTTCGCTAATAGTAAAACAAGACAAGAAATTACCGAAGACAAAATAGAAGATTTAAAGCGAAAAGGAGTAAAATTTCATGTTGGAACTCATGCAATGAGCGGTATCGAGCGTGGTTTACGCTTAAATAGAGAGGCTTGGATATTCGTAGATTTACTAGCAAAAATGTTGGGATTTCATTTTAGTCAAGGCGTTAAAGTCTGTATAGAAATTTCAAGCACGGTGTGCGATGCAGGCATGATACCTGATCTTAATAGAGATATTATAGCCGTTGGAGGCACTGGCAAAGGAGCAGATACGGTATGCTTGATTAAACCGGCTCCCACAAGCGAATTTAAAGAGTTAAGAGTTAAAGCTATTTTGGCAAAACCATTTAATTTCTAACCTAATTTTTTTTAGGAATTTTTTTAAATAAGTTATAATAGTGAATTATTTAATTTTCACTATAAATTAATAAATGAGGTTATGACAATGGCGAATTTAAATTATATTGAAGAAATAAAACAAATCAGAGATTCGTTTAAAGATTTCGTACATTATACGCCTTTAGAATTAAATCACACGTTTTCCGCACTGACAAAAAATAACGTGTACTTAAAATTAGAAAACTTTCAAAGAACGGGCTCTTTCAAAATTAGAGGCGCTTACAATAAAATACTGAGATTATCGGAAACTGAAAAAAAAGCAGGAGTTATTACGGCTTCAGCGGGTAACCATGGTCAAGCAGTAGCTCTTGCAGCAAAATCGTTTAATATAAAAGCTACAATAGTAGTTCCTGAAGGATCCCCTATCGTTAAGATAGAAGCAATTAAAAATTATTCTGGAGAAGTAATAGAATCTGGTAAAAATTACGACGAAGCTTATCAAAAAGCGTTAGAGATTAGAGAAAAAAATAACCTTACCTTCGTTCATGCTTTTAACGATCTTGATGTTATAAAAGGTCAAGCTACAATTGGCTGCGAGATTATAGAGAAATTACCTGATGTAGATTTTATATTTTGT
>Ga0299915_10002966_pt1 | contig 12304 bp, 8 predicted proteins | sample RVTome_13_FD_200263 | JGI IMG/M metagenome (GOLD analysis project Ga0299915, IMG submission 200263) | Soil microbial communities from uranium-contaminated site in the Upper Colorado River Basin, Wyoming, United States - RVT92D227 (version 2) ...
TCCCCGCTTCGGGGCTCGCCGCCTGGATCCGACGAGACCGGGGACCTGGACGACCTCCCCTTCTGACCCCACCCGAACCAGCCGTCCCGGCCGGGTGCCGGGCGACCCGAACAGGAGTCCGACGCCGCCATGCCTCCCTCCCGCTCGAAGAAGCGCGACGACTACTACCGCGACCGCCGCCGCCGCAAGGTCTGCTCGTTCTGCAGCGACAAGACGGTCCAGATCGACTACAAGGAGGTCAGCCGCCTCCGCCGCTACCTGTCGGAGCGGGCGAAGATCGAGCCGCGCCGCAAGACCGGCACCGGTGGCGCTCAAGCGCGCCCGTCACGTGGCTCTCCTGCCGTACGCTCCCCAGCACCTGCGTCCCTGACGGGGCGCGGCTGTCGGGCACCGGCCGGTGGCGGTCGGGCTGCTCCTCGCCGCCGGCGGGGTCGCCGCCGGCGTGTTCGGGGCCCTGCTCGGCCTGGGCGGGGGGATCCTCATCGTCCCGCTCCTGACCGTGGGCTTCGAGGTGCCCTTCCGGGCCGCGGTCGGGATCAGCCTCGTGTGTGTCATCGTCACCAGCAGCGCGGCCGCCGGCGTGTACCTGGAGCGCCGGGTGGCGAACATGCGGCTGGGGATGTTCCTCGAGCTGTTCACCGCGATGGGCGCCCTCGTCGGCGGGCTCATCGCGTTCGCCCTGCCGGCGCGCCTCCTCGAGGGTCTGTTCGCCGCCCTCCTCGTCTACACCGCCTGGTCGATGATCCGGCGGGAGCACCAGCCTGACCGGGCCGCCGGCCCTTCGCCCGCGACGGGCGATTGCTCTGCCGACCCGGCCGACCTGCGCGATCCAGCCGACCCGGCCGAAGCTGCCGGCCGGCCCGTCCCGGCAGCTTCGTTCGCGGCAACGCTGGCAGGACCGGGCTACCGCGTCGGCCGGCTGCCGATCGGGGTCGCCGGGAGCCTCGGCGCCGGCGTGGTCTCGGCCCTGCTGGGGGTTGGCGGAGGGATCGTGAAGGTCCCGCTGATGCACCTCGTCATGGGGCTGCCGCTCCGGACGGCCACCGCCACGAGCAACATGATGATCGGCATCACGGCGGCGGCGAGCGCCACCGTCTACCTGCTGGCAGGGGCGATCGACCCGTACGTGGCCGGTCCCACCGCCGCGGGCGTGTTCGTCGGGGCGCTCGCCGGGGCGCGGATCGCGCCCCGGATCGACGTCCGCGTGCTCCGGCTCGCGTTCGTCGCGATCCTCCTCCTGACCGCGATCCAGATGATCGCGCGGGCCGTGGGATGATCGTGTCCGGGGCGGGCGGCGGCCGGCTGGAGCACCGGATCGCCCGCATCCTCTCGATCGGGAGCGTGACGAGCATCGCCCTGCTGGCGGCCGGCACCGGCCTGCACCTCGCCTCGGGTCGGTCACCCCTGGCCCAGGCCTGGCCCACGTTCGACCCGGGCTCGCTGCTGGCCGACCTGCTCGCGCTGCGGCCGGCCGGTCTCCTCTACGCCGGGCTGATCGTCGCCATCGCCACGCCGCTGCTCCGGGTCGGCGTCGCCTTCATCGCCTTCGCCCGGGCGCGGGACGTCCGCATGGCCGCCGTCAGCGTCTCCGTGCTCGCGGTGATCGCCCTGGCGATCGTGGTCGCCGGGCCGCTGGGAGACTGAATGGACCTGCTGGTTCTGCACGGGCGCCGCCTCGTCTGCGGCGCTGGCGGCCGGCTCGGTCGCCCTCCTCGGCTTCGGCGTCGACAGCTTCGTCGAGTCGGCGTCGGGATCCTTCCTCATCTGGCGGCTCGTGGCCGAGCGCCGGGCGACCCACGGGGCGCGGATCGAGCAGGTCGAGCGTCGAGCACGGTGCCTCGTCGCCGCCTCGCTGGCCGGGCTCGCCGCCTACGTCGCCGGCGACAGCCTCATCTCCCTGGCGGCCGGGGAGCGGCCCGAGGCGTCGCCGGTCGGGATCGCCCTCGCTGTCGCGTCGCTCGCCGTCATGTGGTGGCTCGCCCGAGCCAAGCGGCGCATTGGCGCTGCCCTCGGCAGCAGGGCGATGAACGCCGACGCTTTCCAGACCGAGGCCTGCTTCTGGCTGTCGCTCTTCGTGCTGATCGGCGTCGGCGCCACCGTCGCCTTGGGTTCTGGTGGGCGGATCCAGCCGCCACGCTGGGCTTCGCGGTCGTGGTCGGCAACGAAGCCCTCGAAGCATGGCGTCATCGAGACGACCCGGGGGGGCCGCTGGCCGGGACGTTCGGTCCTGGCCGTTCGGGACTCCGCATCCTGACGCCGGAATCGCCCGTGTGCAATCCTGTTGCGGCATGAGTCCTGCCCCTGACGCCGCCGCCCGGCCTTGGGCGCGCGAGATCGCCGATGTCGCCGCCGCGCTCGGCACCGACCCTGCCCGTGGCCTCACCGCGGACGAGGCCGCTGCCCGCCTGGCGCGCTTCGGCCGTAACGAGCTGCTCGAGCGAGGCAAGAGACCGCTCTGGCGGCTCGTGCTCGAGCAGTTCACGAACGCGATGATCGTCGTACTGATCGTCGCCGCGATCATCACTGCGCTCCTCGACGACCTCAAGGACACGCTCGTGATCCTCGCGATCGTGGTCCTCAACGGGATTGTCGGCTTCGTGCAGGAGTACCGGGCCGAGCAGGCGCTCGCCGCCTTGAAGCGGATGGCGAGCCCGACCGCACGGGTCGTTCGCGAGGGCGAGACGGTGCTCGTGCCGGCGCCGGAAGTCGTGCCCGGCGATCTGGTGCGGCTCGATGCCGGTGATGTCGTCACCGCCGACCTGCGGCTCCTCGAGGCCCGGGCGCTCCGCATCAACGAGGCTGCCCTCACCGGCGAATCGGAGCCGGCCGAGAAGACGACCGAGCCGCTGCCCGACGTGCCCGAGGGCGTCCTCGCCGACCGGCGCAACGTCGCCTTCAGCGGGACGGCGGTGGTCTACGGGCGTGGCCTCGGCATCGTCGTCACGACCGGGATGGCGACCGCCCTCGGCCGCGTCGCCGAGCTAATCCAGGAGCATGTCGCCGGCCAGACGCCGCTCCAGCGCCGGCTCTCCACGCTCGGCAAGGCGCTCGCGGTCCTCGCCTTCATCGTGTGCGGCATCGTCTTCGCCACGGGCATCGCCCGGGGCGAGTCGCCGGAGACGATGTTCCTCGTCGCGGTCAGCCTCGCCGTGGCGGCGATCCCCGAGGGGCTCCCGGCGGTGGTGACCGTGGCCCTCGCCCTCGGGGCCCGGCGGATGGCCCGGCGCAACGCGCTGGTGCGGAAGCTCCCCGCGGTCGAGACGCTCGGCTCGGTGACCGTGGTCTGCTCCGACAAGACCGGGACGCTCACCGAGAATCGGATGCTCGTCGAGCGAGCCTGGGTGAACGGCGTCTCGTACGCGGTGGAGGGCGACGGCTACGCGCCCGACGGGCGGATCGTGGCCGACGGGTCGATCGCTCCCGATCCGGCGGCGAACGCCGCCCTCGACCGCCTGGCCCGGATCGCGGCCGCCTGCAACGACGCAACCCTGCGCGCGCCCGAGCGGGCCGGCGGCGACTGGTCGATCACCGGCGACCCCACCGAGGGCGCACTCCTCGCTTTCGCCGGCAAGCGCGGCGTCTTCGTCACCGAACTGCTCGCCCGGCACCCTCGGGTCGAGGAGATCACGTTCGACGCCGCGCGCCGCCGCATGACGACCCTCCATTCCGCCGGCGATCGCGTCTGGGTCGCCTGCAAGGGTGCGCTCGAGGCGATCGCCCCCCTCCTCGACCCCGACGACGGGCCGCTCCTCACGGCCGCCGAGGTCGCCGCTGCCCGGTACGCCGCCGACGGGTACCGCGTCCTGGCCCTCGCCGAGCGAGAGATCGCCGCCGTGCCCGTCGAGCCGGAGCACGCCGAGGCGAAGCTGCGCCTCGCCGGCCTCGTCGCGATGGCCGACCCGCCCCGGGCGGCCTCGGCGGCCGCCATCGCCTCCTGCCGCGAGGCCGGCGTGACCCCGATCATGATCACCGGCGACCACCCCCTCACGGCTACGGCGATCGCCCGCCGCCTGGGGATCCTGCGGGAGGCCGGCGAGACGCTCACGGGCGTCGAGCTCGACGCCCTCGACGAGGCGGCCTTCGCGTCGCGCGTCGAGCGGGTGGCCGTGTACGCGCGGATGAACCCCGAGCAGAAGTTGCGGATCGTGGAGGCGTGGCGGGGCCGCGGGGCCGTCGTGGCGATGACCGGCGACGGCGTGAACGACGCGCCGGCGCTTCGCCTCGCCGATATCGGTGTGGCGATGGGGATCACCGGGACCGAGGTGAGCAAGGAAGCCGCCGACATGGTCCTCGCCGACGACGACTTCGCGACGATCGTCCACGCGGTGGAGGAGGGGCGCCGGATCTACGACAACATCCGGCGCTTCGTGCGCTACCTCCTCACGACGAACTCGGCCGAGATCTGGGTGATGTTCCTCGCCCCGTTCCTTGGCCTCCCGGTGCCGCTCCTCGCCGTCCAGATCCTGTGGATCAACCTGGTCACCGACGGCCTGCCGGCGCTGGCGCTCGGCATCGAGCCGGTGGAGCGCGACGCGATGCGCCGGCCGCCCCGCTCACCGCGGGAGTCGATCCTGGGCCGCGGGCTGTGGCAGCACGCAGTCTGGGTCGGCGTCCTCATGGGCGCGGTCGTCCTCTGCGTCCAGGCTGTGGCGATCGACGCCGGCTGGCACTGGCAGACGATGGTCTTCTCGACGCTCTCGCTCCTGCAGCTCGGCCACGCGCTCGCGGTGCGATCGGAGCGCACGAGCTTGCTGGCTCTCGGGCTGCGTTCGAACCTCCCCCTCGCTCTCGCTGTCGGCGGGACGCTCCTCGTCCAGCTTGCTCTCGTCTACGTGCCGGCACTCCAGCCGGTCTTCGTGACCGAGGCGCTCGGCGTCCAGGAGCTGGCCATCGTCCTCGTGGCCTCGACCGCCGCGTTCTTCGCCGTGGAGGTCGAGAAGGCCGTCGTGCGGCGGCGGGCGTCGCGGGCGAGCTGACGGCACAACCCGGAAGGTCGGCCGACGAGGCCGCTCCATGTCGCCGGGGGGTCGCGCCAGTCAAGCGGGCCCGACTACCGCGCCAGACGCTCCCGGACGGTCATCTCGCCGATCGGCCCCTCGAGCGACGCGCCAGGACGGATCATGTCCGGATCGACGGCGGCCCGAAGCTCGCGCTGCGGTCGCCCTGGCCGGTCTGGTCTGCCCCGGAGCGTATACTCGGACCCCGGCGGGTCCGCCACCCTCACGCCCCGACTCGTGCAGGAGACAGAGCCCAATGCTCATCCAGAAGCCGGCCGCGGCCGCCCCGGCCGCCGCGGCCGCGGGCGCGGCGCTCGACCTCGATCGCCTGGTCTGCCTGTTCGAGGGCGAGTACGTCCCGCTATCCGAGGCGAAGGTCAGCATCATGACCCACGCCTTCCTCTACGGGACGGCCGTCTTCGAGGGCATCCGGGCGTACTGGAACGAGGAGCACGGGCAGCTCTACGCGCTCAGGGTCCGGGAGCACATCGAGCGGATCCGCGACAGCTCCCGGATCATGCTCATGGCCGACCTGCCCCCGGTCGACGAGCTCTGCGGCCAGGTGGTCGAGGTGCTTCGCCGGAACGGCTTCCGCCAGGACGCCTACGTCCGGCCGTCGGTCTACAAGAGCACCCGGGCCATCGGGGTGAAGCTCCACGGGCTGGAACACGCCTACTACATGGTCTCGATCCCGTTCGGTGACTACGTCGACACGACGGTCGGGGTGAGGGTCGGGACCGTCTCGTGGCGCCGGACAGGCGACCCCGCGATCCCGTCCCGGGCGAAGATCGTCGGCTCGTACGTGAACCCGGCCTTCTCCAAGACCGAGGCGATGCTCAACGGCTTCGACGAGGCGCTCGTGCTGACCCACGACGGGCACGTCTCGGAGGGCTCGGCCGAGAACATCTTCCTCGTCCGCGGGGGCCGGCTGGTGACGCCGGCGGTGACCGACGACATCCTCGAGGGGATCACCCGGGCCGGGATCATCGAGATCGCCGCCGAGCTCGGCATCCCGGTCGTGGAGCGGTCGATCGACCGGAGCGAGGTCTACGTTGCCGATGAGGCCTTCTTCTGCGGCACCGGCGCCCAGGTCTCGCCCATCGTCGAGGTCGATCGCCGGCCGCTCGGCTCGGGGGCGGTGGGGCCGATCACCCGGCGGATCAGGGACCGCTACTTCGAGATCGTCCGCGGCAACGTCCCGGCCTACGCGCACTGGCTGACGCCGGTCTACCGGCGCTGACGGCCGCTCCCGGCCGACCGACCGCGCCCCGCCAACCGGCCGGGCCCGGTCAGGGCGCCCGGGGTGGCGTGAACCGCGGGCTGCCCGTGCCGATGATCACCACGACGTCGGCCCGCATGGCCGGGTCGCTGACCAGCACGGGCTTGACCTTGAACAGCTGCTCCAGCAGCGCGAGCGTCTCCGGCAGTCGGTCCTGGGCCCCGTTGTAGACGCGGATCACGGTCGTGACCGGGGAGACGCCGGGACGCTGGTTCGGCGCGGAGGCGGCAAGCCCGCGATAGTCGAGGAAGCCGGCCACGTCGCCCGCCCGCCCGGCCTCGCCGGTCCCGTTGAGGACCCAGATCGCGCCGCCTTCCCTGGCGACGGCCTGGCGCTCGGCCTCCTCGCGGGGGCTGAAGTCGAAGGCATTGGCGACCGCCTTCCGGATCCTGGCCACCTTGGGGACAAGGACGTAGCCGCGGCCGGACTCCACCCGCTCGGTCTGGTAGTAGGACGGGGTGAACACGAAGGAGCGGACGTTGGCGATGTCGATCCGGCTGGCCAGCTCGAGGAGCTGGGGAAGCTTGTCGATGGGCACGTCCGTCTTGATCGCCTTGCGGGTGCTCTTCACCAGCTCCGGCAGGCGCTTGAGCAGGGTCGCGAAGTCGGCCTGGGCACGGAGCGAGAGGATCACCCGCTGCTGGCGGGCGGCCCGGTCGAAGTCGTTGGAGCCGTGGCGCGAGCGGGCGTAGATGAGCGCCTCGTCCCCGTTCATGTGGCGCACGCCGGTCGGGATGTAGATCCGGAGCGTCCCCTTGGCGCCGGGGTAGTAGTCGTCCACCACCGGCATCTGGACGTTGATCGTCACCCCGCCGAGCGCGTCGACCACCTGCCGGAACCCCCTGAAGTCGACCTCGACGAAGTAGTGGATCGGGATCTTGTACAGGTAGCCCAGCGTCTGCTTGAGGGCCGCGTAGCCGCCGCCCGGGAAGAGGTCCGGCCGTGCCTTCGCCTGCTGGTAGAGCGAGTTGATCTTGCCCCGGTAGGTTGAGCCGAACACCGAGCGCGCCGGGATCTGCGGCAGAGGAACGTCCACCGTGTCGCGCGGCAGGCTGAACATCGCCACCTGGCGGGTCTGCGGATCGATGCTGGCGACGATCAGCGTGTCGGTGTTCGAGTAGTTGTCCTTCGGCCGCCGGTCCGAGCCGATGAGCAGGATGTTCAGGCGGCTCGTGCCGTTCCAGGCCGGCAGGCTGGGAGCCTCGGCGGTGGGCAGGCTCGCGTTCGGGTTGAGGGTCGGCAGCGGCGGCAGCGTCTCGGGTGGCAGCGTCCCTTCCGGGCTGTCGGTCGGGCCGGCCGCGTCGGTGGGCTCGGGCTCGTCGCGGTCACAGGCGATGCCGGAGCAGGAGACACCCGCGAGATCGAGCGCGAGGAGGTTGTAGTTGGCCAGCGCGACATGGGACCCGGCCATGACGAGGACGACAGCCAGCAGGCCGGCGATGGACAGCGGCGCCAGCCTGCCGCGCGCGGGCCCGAGCCCGCCCCGGCCGCCCTCTGTTACCCGGTTCGTGTAGGCCACCACCCGGTACGCGTCCACCGCGGCCACGACCCGGTACAGGAATGCGACGAGGTTCGCCCCGAGCAGGGCGACGAGCATCTCCGGGGTGGCCAGGCCGATGAGACCGATCCCGAAGTTGAGGACGATGCTCAGGAGCAGGGCGAGGACCAGGAGCGGCGGGGCCGCGAACGCCAGGGCCCGCGCGAAGGCGCCGACGTAGACGTGGCCGAGCCCGGGGAAGAGAAGCGAGAGGAAGGCGGCCGCGAAGGCCGAGCGGGCGCGCGGATGCGCTTCGGTGGCCGTGGTCATCGCACGCTAGGATACGCCGGACACGCTCGGGGGTTCCCGACGCGCCCCGACACGGCCCCGCGGCGCTGCGCCGCCGCCCCCGCCGGGCGCTTCCACCGACCGGCCGATGATCGCGAGGAGCATGTTCGCACCCGTCAGCAGCAAGCCCGATCTGGTCGCCCAGGAGCACGAGATGCTCGCCCTGTGGCGCGATCGCCGGACCTTCGCCCGGCTGCGGGCCCGGAATGCCGGCGGCCCCCGCTGGAGCTTCCTCGACGGGCCGATCACGGCCAACAACCCGATGGGCGTCCACCACGCCTGGGGCCGGACATACAAGGACCTCTACTGCCGCTTCCACGCCATGCTCGGCTACGACCAGCGCTGGCAGAACGGCTTCGACTGCCAGGGCCTGTGGGTCGAGGTGAACGTCGAGCGGGATCTCGGCTTCACCAGCAAGCGCGACATCGAGGAGCACGGCATCGCCGAGTTCGTCAGCCTGTGCAAGCAGCGGGTGCTCACCTTCGCCGCCCGCCAGACGGAGCAGTCGATCCGGCTCGGCTCCTGGATGGACTGGAACGATCCCGACGAGCTGCGCCGGCTGCGGGACCTGCTGGCGCTGGAGCCGGCCCGGATCATCACCGTCGACGGGCCGAAGGGACCGGTGACCGATACCGTCGAGATGATCGTCGGCCGGCTGGGGATGCCCGAGCTGGGTGGCTCCTACTTCACCTTCAGCAACGAGAACAACGACCTGATCTGGGGGTTCCTCGCCGAGTGCCACCGGCGTGGCTGGTTGTACAAGGGCCACGACACGATGCCCTGGTGCGCCCGCTGCGGCACGGGCATCAGCCAGCACGAGATGACCGAGGGCTACCAGGAGCGAGAGGACCAGGGACTGACGATCCGCCTCCCGCTGGTGGACCGGCCGGGCGAGGCGCTCCTGGTCTGGACGACGACGCCGTGGACGCTCACCTCGAACGTGGCCGCCGCCGTCGGGTCGGACCTGCGTTACGTGAAGGTGCGCCAGGGCGAGCACGTCTACTGGCTCGGCAGGGGCACCCTGCGGACCGCCCTGGCCGGGCCGTTCGAGGTGCTGGAGGAGCGATCCGGGCGCGAGCTCGACGGCTGGCGCTACCTCGGGCCGTTCGATGAGAAGCCGGCGGTCCGGGCTGCCCTGGCCGCGGCCGGCGCCGACGGACGGCCGTACGAGCACCGGGTGGTCACCTGGGGCGAGGTCGGCGAGGAGGAGGGCACCGGGATCGTCCACGTCGCCCCGGGCTGCGGCGCGGAGGACTTCGCCCTGGGCAAGGCGCTCGGCCTGCCGATGATCGCCCCGCTCGACGAGAACGGAGTCTTCGTCGACGGCTTCGGCTTTCTGTCCGGTCGGGACGTGCGCGACGTGGCCGAGCCGATCGTGGAGCGGCTCCGCCACACCGGCTTCTTCTACCGGCTGGAGCCCTACATCCACCGCTACCCGCACTGCTGGCGGTGCAACACCCCCCTCATCTTCAGGCTTGTCGACGAGTGGTACATCAGCATGGGCCCGGTCTACGACCGGCCGCGCGAGCAGCTGACTCCCGCCGAGGTGGAGGCGAGCCTCCGCTACCAGATCATGGAAGTCGTGGACCGGATCCGCTGGATCCCGTCGTTCGGCTGCGAGCGGGAGCTCGACTGGCTCCTCAACATGCACGACTGGATGATCAGCAAGAAGCGCTACTGGGGGCTGGCGCTGCCGATCTGGGACTGCACCGCCTGCGGGACCTTCGAGGTCATCGGCAGTCGCGAGGAGCTCGTGGCCCGGGCGGTCTCGGGGGCGGACGCCTTCGCCGGGCATACGCCGCACCGGCCCTTCGTCGACCAGGTTGAGATCGCCTGCCCCGGCTGCGGTGCCCCCGTCCGCCGGGTGCCGGACGTGGGCAACCCGTGGCTCGACGCCGGGATCGTGCCGTTCTCGACGCTGCACTACCGCGAAGACCCGGCCTACTGGCGCGACTGGTTCCCGGCCGACTTCATCACCGAGAGCTTCCCCGGCCAGTTCCGCAACTGGTTCTACTCGATGCTGGCGATGAGCACTGTCCTCCGCCGCGAGCCGCCCTTCCGGACGATCTTCGGCTACGCCACCCTGTTCGGCGAGGACGGCCGGCCGATGCACAAGAGCTGGGGCAACGCGATCGAGTTCGACGAGGCTGCCGAGCGGATGGGCGTGGACGTGATGCGTTGGATGTACGTCAGCGCCCGACCGGAGGACAACATCCTGTTCGGCTGGCACGCGGCCGATGCCGCCCGGCGGGAGCTGCTCGTCCTCTGGAACGTCTACACGTTCTTCGTCACCTACGCCCGCCTTGCCCGCTGGACGCCGGCCCGGACTGCGCGCCCCATCGTCGGGCGGGCCGTGCTCGACCGCTGGATCACCTCGCGCCTGGCCGGGCTGGCCGGGCGAGTGGACGAGCGCCTCCGCGACGTGGACGGCGACGCGGCCGCGCGGGCCATCTCCGGGTTCATCGACGAGCTGTCCACCTGGTACCTGCGCCGGAGTCGGCGGCGCTTCTCGCGATCCGACGACGCCGTCGATCGCGACGACGCCTTCGCCACCCTGCACGCCGTTCTGGTCGGGCTGGCCCGGGTCCTCGCCCCGATGCTCCCGTTCCTGGCCGAGGCGATATGGCAGAACCTCGTGGTAGCGGTCGCGAACGACGCCCCCGGTCTGGCCGACGCCCCCGACAGCGTGCACCTGGCCCGGTGGCCGGCGGAGGAGCTCGCCCCGGCCCGGGACGAGACGCTGGAAGCGGCGATGTCCACCGCCCTCCGGGCTGTGGAGCTGGCCCGCATGCTCCGGGGCCAGGCCGGGCTGCGCGTGCGCCAGCCCCTCAGCCACGCCTGGATCGCGCTGCCCGGTGGCGAGCTGCCCGAGCGGGAGGCCCTGCTCGAGCTCATCGCCGGGGAGCTGAACGTCCGGGAGGTCCGCCTCATCGGCGACGAGTCGGAGCTCGTCGAGCGGCGGCTGAAGCCGCTCCTGCCCCGGATCGGGAAACGGCTCGGGCCGGCCATCCCCGCCGTGATGGCAGCCGCCCGCGAGGGCCGGTTCGAGGTCCGGCCGGACGGCTCGGTCGAGCTGGCGGGCGTGGTCCTCGCTCCCGACGAGGTGGAGATCCTGGCCGCCCCCCGGCCCGGCACCGCCGTCGCCCACGACGAGGGCCTGGTCGTGGTGCTCGAGACGGCCCTCGACGACGGGCTCCGGGCCGAGGGCGATGCGCGCGAGCTGCAGCGGGCGATCCAGGACCTGCGGCGGGAGGCCGGCCTGGAGCTGGACGACCGGATCGCGGTCACCGTCGCCTTCGACGCTGACGGCGCGACCCGGCTGGCACCGTATCTTCCTCGTGTCGCAGCCGATGTCCTGGCCGTGCGCATCGACCCGGCCGCTGCACCGCCCGGCTGGGCCCGGGCCGAGGTCGAGCTGGCCGGTGGGCGGGCCACGATCGCCATCCGGGCAGTGGAGGTCGTCTGACCGATGTCCGGGTCGGGACGTCCGCCGCGCGCTGCCTGGCTGGCCTTCTTCGGGCTGGCGGCGGCCGTCGTCGTCGCCGACCAGCTGGTGAAGGCCTGGATCGTGCCCCGGTTTCCGCTCGGCGAGCCGGTGCCCGTGTTTGGCGACCTGCTGCGGATCTGGCTGATCCACAACAACGGGGCGCTGTTCGGGCTGTTCCGCGACCAGGCGATCCTGTTCGCCGCGGGGAGCATCGCTGTCATCGGCCTGATCGTCTGGTTCCATCCACGGGCGGTGGTCAGCCATGGCGCGTTGGCCACCCTCGCGCTCGGGCTGCTCCTCGGCGGGGCGATCGGCAACCTCATCGACCGGGTCCGGCTCGGCTACGTCATCGACTTCGTCGACATCGGCATCGGCGGCTGGCGCTTCTACACCTTCAACGTGGCCGACGCGGCCATCAGCACCTCGCTCCTGCTCATGGTCCTGATGGCCTTCCTGCCCGGCCGCCGGCCGGCCGGCGCGGTGGCGTGACCGAGCTCCGGCTGGTGGTCCCGGAGGGGAGCGGCGGGCGGGCCGACCGGTTCGCCGCCGATCTGTCCGGGCTCTCCCGGAGCCGGGTGCAGCGGCTGATCGGGGAGGGGTTCCTGACGGTGGCGGGGGAGCCCGTCCGTGCCCGGACGCTGGTCGGTCCGGGCACCGTCCTCGTCCTGCGGGTGCCCGAGCCGGCGCCTGCCGGGATCGTGGCCGAGGACATTCCG
>Ga0299915_10002968_pt1 | contig 12297 bp, 10 predicted proteins | sample RVTome_13_FD_200263 | JGI IMG/M metagenome (GOLD analysis project Ga0299915, IMG submission 200263) | Soil microbial communities from uranium-contaminated site in the Upper Colorado River Basin, Wyoming, United States - RVT92D227 (version 2) ...
CGTTTTGTCGACGCGCTGGAAGTCGATGTGCAGCACCTGCTGCTTGTAGGGGTGCCATTGGGTGTCGCGCAGCAGCACGGATTCCTTGGCGCCATCGACATTCAGCGTCAGCACGGAGGCGTGGAAGGACTCCTTGCGCAGCGCGTGGTACAGCGCGTTGTGATCCAGTTCGATCTGCACCGGGGCGGCAGTGCCACCATAGACGATGCCGGGGACCTTGCCTGCGTGACGCAGACGGCGGCTCGCACCCGTACCTTGCAATTCACGCTTGGCAGCAATAACTTCGATTTCCATAGTATTTCTCCAAAATGGCTGCTTAATGATGCATTGCCGAAAATGGTCAACGCATCCTAAAAGCCCCCGCGACCAGGGGCATTCCCAGCCCGCTATTCGATGAACAGCGAGCTGACGGAATCTTCATTGCTGATGCGGCGGATGGTTTCCGCCAGCAGTTCAGCCACCGACAATTGCCGGATTTTTGCACAGCCGCGCGCGTCGTCGCGCAGCGGGATGGTGTCGGTCACCACCAGTTCGTCGAGCGCGGAATTCGTCACGCGTTCGACCGCGCTGCCGGACAGCACGGCGTGGGTGCAGTAGGCCATGACCTTTTTCGCGCCATGCTCCTTCAGTGCGTTGGCCGCCTCGCACAGCGTGTTGGCCGTGTCGACCATGTCGTCCATGATGATGCAGGTGCGATCCTTGACGTCGCCGATGATGTGCATCACCTTCGCCACGTTCGGCTTGGGACGGCGCTTGTCGATGATCGCCAGGTCGCATTCCAGCCGCTTGGCAATCGCCCGCGCCCGCACCACGCCGCCCACATCGGGCGACACCACCACCAGGTTCGGGTGGTTGCGCTTCCAGATGTCGCCCAGCAGGATCGGGCTGGAATAGATGTTGTCGACCGGGATGTCGAAAAAACCCTGGATCTGGTCGGAGTGCAGGTCCATCGTCAGCACCCGGTCGACCCCCGCGCCTTGCAGCATGTTGGCCACCACCTTGGCGGTGATCGCCACCCGCGCCGAACGGGTGCGCCGGTCCTGGCGCGCGTAGCCGTAGTACGGGATGGCCGCGGTAATGCGGCCGGCCGAGGCGCGCTTCAGCGCATCCACCATCACCATCACTTCCATCAGGGTGTCGTTGGTCGGCTGGCAGGTCGACTGCAGCACGAACACGTCCTTGCCACGCACGTTCTCGAGGATCTCGACCATCACCTCGCCGTCGGAAAAGCGCGACACCGTGGCGCGGCCAAGATGGATATTGAGATGGCGCACCACATCGCTGGCCAGGCGCGGGTTGGCATTCCCGCTGAACACCATCAAGTTGTCTATGGACACACGCGTCTCCGGCGATTGGGCTCAGACACCACAACAAAAACAGCCGCCACCGGCGGCTGCTCGCTTATCTGGCTGGGGAGGTAGGGATCGAACCTACGAATGTCGGAATCAAAATCCGATGCCTTACCACTTGGCGACTCCCCAATGGGCACTACTCAGGCGCAAAAGTCATACAAGGGATGCCTGTCGAGACCCTGCGCCACAAAACCCTGCATCGTTTCGGGCAACTGGCGCAGCACGTTTCGCGCCGCGTCTTCCGTTCCAAAGGATGCAAACACGCAGGCGCCCGAACCGGTCATTTGCGCCTCGCCGAATTGCGCCAGCCATTCGAGATGACGGGCGACTTCAGGATAGCGGTGGATGACCACGGGCTGCAGGTCGTTACGACCCATGCCTGCGGAAAAGGGCGCTATTTTGAGGGGTGGCGTGTTGCGTGTCAATTCCGGCGCAGCAAAAATTGCGGCGGTCGGCACCTGCACCGGCGGCATCAGCACCACATACCAGGCCGGCGGCGCGTCCACCGGGTGCAGGATTTCGCCTACGCCCTCGGCAAACGCGGTCTGGCCGAACACGAACACCGGCACGTCGGCGCCCAGCTGCAGGGCCAGCTGTTGCAGGGTTTCGCGCGGCAGATCGAGCTGCCACAGGCGGTTCAAGGCCAGCAGCACGGTGGCGGCGTCGGAGCTGCCGCCGCCGAGGCCGCCGCCCATCGGCAGCACCTTGTCGAGCCGGATGCTCACGCCGGCGCCGGCCGGCGCATGCGCCTGCAGCAGGCGCGCCGCGCGCACGGTCAGGTCATGGTCTTCCGGCACCCCGGGGAGGTCGCCTTCGCGCACCACCCGGCCGTCATCGCGCAAGGTCAGGTGCACGGTATCGGCCCGGTCGATCAGCCGGAACACGCTTTGCAGCAGGTGATAGCCGTCGGCACGCCGGCCGACGACGTGCAGGAACAGGTTGAGCTTGGCGGGGGCGGGATAGGCGTGGCTCATTCAAGTATCCAGCTGTCCGCCACCAGGCGGATTTGCAGCCCCTCGCGGGTCACCACCATCCGGCGCGGCCGCGCATCGGCGGCGTATTGCAGGTAATCGATCACCCAGCCATTCTGCCTGAGCTGCGCGAAGCGCCCGCCCGCATCCTGCGTCGACTCGAAGGCGCTGCCGGGATCGGGGTGCCCCTGCACCCACCACGTCAGGCCCGCCACCGGCAGCGCGTAGCCGAGCGCCTCGCGCGTCAGGGATTCGGCGTCGGGCGCGCGGCGCGTGGGCTGGTTCGGCATCTCCAGCGCGACGCCTTCGGCATCGCGCACGATGCGCGCCACGCCCTGCCCCAGCGGCGAGGTCATCAACACCTCGTCGCTTTCCACGCGATGCTGCCAGTGGATCTGGCCGGACAGGCTCTGCTCGCCGCTCTGCACGCCGATGCGTCCCTGCAGGGTCCAGTTGGCCCGGAGGGGCGATTCAAGCGCAGCGGGGGGCGCGGGCGGAATCGCGGCGCAGCCTCCCAGAACCAGCGCCAGCAGCGCTGCCACGGTGGGGCGATGCATCAGGGTTTGAACCGGTGCAGGGTTTCCAGCAGCACTTCGTTCTGCGGATGGGCCTGCAGACTGGTCTGCCATAGCTTGCCGGCCTCGTCGCGCTGGCCGCGCGCCCACAGGACCTCGCCCAGATGGGCGGCGATTTCAGGATCGGGGCGCACCTTGTAGGCCCGTTCCAGATACTCCTGCGCACGCGCCAGGTTGCCCGAACGGTATTGCGCCCAGCCCACGCTGTCGAGGATGAAGGGGTCTTCCGGCGCCAGCGACAAGGCCTTGTCGAGCAGGGTGATGGCCTCGACCAGGCGGTCCGTGCGATCGGCGAGCGTATAGCCGAGCGCGTTGTAAGCCTGGGCATCGTCGGGCCGCAGCACGATCACGCGGCGCAGGTCGGCTTCCACCGCATCGAGCCGGGCGAGTTTTTCCGCCACCATGGCGCGGTCGTACAGCAGATCCGCCGAATCGGGAAAGCGCTTGAGGCCTTCCGACAGGATATCGAAAGCCGCCGTCTGTTCCCTGCTGTCGCGCAGCAGTTCGGCCTGCGCCTGGATCAGCCGCACATTTTGCGCATCGTTTTCGCCCTGCGTGGCGGCCAGCAGCGCCCGCGCCTCGCCCAGCTTGCCGGCGCGGGCCAGCATGGCCGCCTGGCGGGCACGCGCCGACACCAGGTAATTGCCCGAGCGGACTTCAAGGTAATGGGCGGCGGCGGCGTCGGGTTGCTTCATCTGCTCGGCCGCCTGGCCCAGGTAGTAATGCACCGTATCGGGGTCGCGCGGGCTGTATTCCAGGGTTTTGGTCAGCAAATCGTGCGCCAGGTCCGCATCGCCCATCTGCAGGGACAGCAGGCCGGCGGAAAAACTGACTTCGGCATTGCGCGGAAAATCGGTGGTCAGACGGGTGAACTCATTGCGCGCCTCGGTGAACTGATTGGCGTTGACCAGGGTGCGCGCATAGGCCAGGCGCACCTCGCGTGCATCGGGATACGTCGCCAGAAAGTCGCGCATGAAGCGCATCGCATCGGCGCGCGAGCTTTTGCCGAGAATTTGCACGCTCAACAGCGCGGCGGGCTCCCAGCCCGGCCGCAGCCTGTCTGCCTGTTGCAAGGCCTCGATCGCCATCTCGAAATGTCCGGCACCGGACGCGGCCTGGGCGACCGCAAAGCGCGCTTCCGGCAAGGCCGGATGGTCCGCCGCCAGGCGCTCGACCAGTTCCAGCGCGGCCCGGGTGTCGCGCAGCTTGCCCATCAGCGCCGACAGATGCAGAAAGCCGTTGGCGCTATCCTGCTTCAGCAGGGTGCGCAGGATCGGCTCCGCCTCGGCGAGGTTGCCCGCGTTCAGCAACAGCGCTGCCAGCGTTTGCTGCGCACGCTCGACATCCGGTTCGCCTGCCGCCCACAGACGGGCAGCCTCCAGCGCGCCGGCCTGGTCGCGCGCAAACATCGCCACTTCGGTCGCCCGGCGCGCGATGCGCGGGTCCTGTGTCTGCCGCGCCAGATCGAGATAGGTCGACTGCGCGATATCGATGGCCCCGCGCTGACCGGCCACCTCGGCCACCAGAAACTTGAACAGGATGTCCGGCGTGAGCGGCTGCTTGGGCAGGGCAGCCTGCGCCCTGGCCAGGGCCTCTTCGGCAGGGTCAGCAGCAGGTTCGGCCACCACCTCGGCGGGCGGCTGCGTTTGCACCGGCGCAGGCTGCGACGCCTTGACGACGGGCTGGCTGCACGCGGCCGCGAGTACCAGCGCTGCGTAGAGGGGAAGGATTTTGAGGTGTGCCATGTAGAGTGCCTTGGAGGTGCCTGCCACGATTCTAAGCTTTCGAGGCCTGCCTGCAAGTAAGGTTCATTCGTGCTTCGCTATTGCGAACGCAGCGCCTCGATCGGATCGAGCCCGGCCGCGCGCCGCGCCGGATAAAACCCGAAAAACACGCCGATCAGGAAGGACACGCCCACCGCCATCAGCAGCGAGGCCGGCGTCACCGCAATCGGCAGGCCGGCAAAGGACTCGACCAGCGTGGCGCCGCCGATGCCGAGCACGACGCCCATGCCGCAGCCGATCAGCGACAGCGTCAGCGCCTCGATCAGGAACTGCCACAGCACGTCGCGGCGGCGCGCGCCGATCACCATGCGGATGCCGATTTCGCGGGTGCGCTCGGTCACCGACACCAGCATGATGTTCATGATGCCGATGCCGCCCACCACCAGCGAGATGGCGGCGATGGCGCCGAGCAGCAGGCTCATGATGCGGGTGGTCGACGCCGCCGCCTCGGCAATCGCCGTCAGATTGCGCACGGTGAAGTCGTCCTCCTGCCCCACGCCGATGCGATGGCGGTTGCGCAGCAGTTCGTTGATGGCCGACTCCGCCGCATCCATGCTTTTTTCCGACACCGCCTGCGCCATGATGAAACGGGCACGGTTGCGCAGGCTGCCGCTGAAGATCTTCTGCTGTGCGCTGGAAATCGGCACGATCACCAGGTCGTCCTGGTCGCGCCCGTCCAGGCTCTGGCCCTTGGCCGCCAGCACGCCGATCACCTCGAACGGCGCCTGACGGATGCGGATGACCTTGCCGATGGGGTCTTCGTCGCCGAACAGCTCGCGCGCCACCACCTGGCCGATCACCGCCACCCGCGCGCCGCTGCGAACGTCGGCCTCGCTGAAGAAGCCGCCTGATTCCATGGGCCAGTCGCGCACGATGGCGTAGTCCGGCGTCGTACCGAACACCGAGGTGCTCCAGTTGACCCCGCCGTAGATCAGCTGGGCGCTGCCGGGCGACACCGGGGAGGCCGCCACGATGTCCTGCAGGTCGCGGATGGCGTCGGCGTCGTCGAAGGTGAGCGTGGGCGCGCTGCCGATGGCCACCCGCGCGCCGCCGGTGGTGGTGGCGCCCGACATGATGATGAAGAGGTTGCTGCCCATCGACTCGATCGCGCTGCGCACCATGGCCTGCGCGCCCTGGCCGATCGCCAGCATGAGGATCACCGCCGCCACCCCGATCACCATGCCGAGCATGGTGAGGAAACTGCGCAGGCGATGGGTGGCGAGCGCGTGCCAGGCGGTCTCGAACAGGCTGGTGAAAATCACGTTGCCCCCTCCGACTGCGCCACGTCCTCGACCACCCTGCCGTCCTGGAAGCAGATGCGGCGGCGCGCATAGGCGGCGATGTCGGCTTCGTGGGTGACCAGCACCAGCGTGATGCCTTCCTCGCGGTTGAGCTGGCTGAAGAGTCCCATCACCTGGCGGCTGGTTTCGCTGTCGAGGTTGCCGGTCGGCTCGTCGGCAAAAATGAGGCGCGGACGGCTGGCCAGCGCGCGCGCAATCGCCACCCGCTGCTGCTGGCCGCCCGACAGCTGCAGCGGCGTGTGGTGCGAGCGATCGCCCAGTCCCACGCGGTCGAGCATGGCCTGCGCCTGTTGCCGCCGCGCCTGGCGCCCCACGCCGGCGTACACCAGCGGCAGCGCGACATTGTCGAGCGCAGTCAGCTTGGGCAGCAGGTTGAAGCCCTGAAACACGAAGCCGATTTCGCGGTTGCGGAGCGCGGCCAGCTGGTCCGACGACAGGCGGCTGACATCCTGCCCGTCGAGGCGATAGCTGCCGCGGGTGGGGCGGTCGAGGCAGCCGAGCAGGTTCATGAAGGTGCTCTTGCCCGAGCCCGACGCGCCCATGATGGCGACGAACTCGCCCGCGGCAATGCTGAGGCTCACCCCGCGCAGCGCCTGGAGCACGCCGGCGCCGGTGGGGTAGTCCTTTTCGAGATCCACCACCTCGATCAGCGGCTTGCCCGGTTGCGCCATCAGAACAGGCGTCCGCGCGGCATGCTGCCGTTGTCTTTTTTCGCTGCCAGGTCGGCCACGATCACGCTGTCGCCCGGCTTCAGCTCGCCGGAGACGATCTCGGTGTAGGCCTTATCGCTGATGCCGGTCCTGACCGCCACCCGCACCGGCTTGCCGTCGGCACCCAGCACGTGCACCGCCGCGCCGCGCGGCGTGCTGCCTCGCTCGGCGGCCGGATCGGCCTGCGGGCGGAAGCGCAGCGCTGCCGTCGGCACCCGCAGCACGTCGGGGCGGGTTTCGATTTCCACGCGCAGATTGGCGGTCATGCCCGGCATCAGCGCGAGGTCGGGATTGGCGACGTCGACCACCACGTTGTAGGTGACGACGTTCTGCTCGGTCTTGGCGTTCAGCCGCACCTGCCGCACCGCACCGCTGTATTCGAGGTCCGGAAACGCATCGACCCGGAACCTGACCGGCTGGCCCACCCTGATCTGCCCGATGTCGGCTTCCGACACGGTGGAATCGATCTGCATCTGCGTCAGATCCTTGCCGATCTGGAACAGGGTCGGCGTCTGGAAGCTCGCCGCCACGGTCTGGCCGACGTCGACCTGGCGGTTGATCACGGTGCCATCGACCGGCGAGCGGATCACCGTGAAGCCGAGATTGGTCCGGTCGCGCGTCACCTGCGCGCGCGCCAGCCGCACCTGCGCCGCGGCCTGGGCACGCGCCGCCAGCGCCTGATCCAGTTCCTGGCGCGACACGTATTCCTGCGCGAACAGCGTCTGCATGCGCGCCGCATTGGCCTCGGCCAACTCCAGCTGCGCCTGCGCGTTGGCGAGATTGGCCCTGCTTTGCGCCAGGGCCGCCTGGAACAGCGCCGGATCGAGTTCGGCCAGCACCTGCCCGGCCTTCACCTGCTGGTTGAAGTCGGCCTCGATGCGGCGCACCGTGCCCGACACCTGGGTGCCGACGTTGACTAGGACGACCGGGTTGAGGGTGCCGTTGGCCGACACCTGGGCGCTGATGTCGCCGCGGTCCACCGCCTCGGTGCGGTATTGCGGCTCGGCCGCCTTGTCCCGGCTGTTCCACCACCAGCCGCCTGCAGCGACCGCGATGAACAGCACGGCAACCATCCCTGTTTTTTTCATTGCATCCCTTCCGGTTCCATCCAGTCCCAGCTCAGTTCGCCCATGGCCTGCGCCAGTTCGGCACGCGCCACCCGCAAGCCCAACCGTGTCTGCAGCTGGGACTGGCGCGCCTGCGCCAGATTCGCCTGCGCCGTCAGCACGTCGAGCAGGATGCCGAGCCCCGCCCGATAGCGCCCGAGCGCCAGTCTTTCTGCCGCTGCCGCGCTTTCCACCAGATCGGCGCTGCGGCTGTCCGCCTCGGTTTCGCTCTGCAGGCGGTAATACGCACGCCACACCTCGAGCGCCACCTGGTTGGCCACGCGATCGCGCTCGACCCGCGCCAGCTCGGCCTGGGTTTGCGCCGCGGCAATCTCGTAGGTGCTGCGATAGCCGGTGAACAGCGGAATCGACAGATTGACGCCCACGCCGGAACTGTTGGCGACCAGGCTGCCGCTGTCCAGCCGACCGCTTTCGAAAAAGGCCGACAACCTTGGCTTGCCCGCCGCCTCGGCGCTGCGCACGCCCGCTTCGCGTGCCAGCAGCGTGGCTTCGGCCTCGCGAAATTCCGGCCGGCGGTTGCGCGCCGCGTCGATCAGCGCGTCGACCGCGCGGCCCAGATCGAGCGCCTGGCTGAACGCGGCCTCGTCTTTCGCCAGCGACCACGCCGTCTGGCCGACGTCGCCCATCAAGGCCGCCAACTCGCCACGCAACCGCGCAGCCTCGCCCTCGGCGCGAATGCGCTCGATCTGGCGCTGGGTATGGACCGTTTTCGCCTGCAGCCGGTCGACCGGAATCCCCGTTCCCGCCGCCACCCGCGCCGAAGCGGCCTTCAAAGCCTCCAGCGCCGACGCTTCCGCCTCGCGCGCAGCCTCCACTGCGCCCTGTGCGGTGGCGAGGCTGAAATAGGCGGTGACGGTTTGCAGGTACAGCACGCGCACGCTGGCGTCGTGGCTGGCGCGCGCGGCGGCCAGCAAGGCTTCGGCAGCGTCGCGGCGGGCCGTGCGCCCGCCAAAGTCATACAACAGGTATTGCGCGTCCAGCCCGAGTTGCCAGGCGGTGCGCTCGGTCGTCAGCAGCCCGTCGCCGTTGCGCGCCAGGCGGGCGCTGAGGGATATGTCGGGCAGATAGGCGCTTTGCGCCTGTCCCAGTTCGGCGGCACGCAGCCGCGCCGTGAGCCAGGCGCTGCGGGTGGCGGGATTGGCGCACAGCGCCCGCTCGACCGCGCGCGCCAGCGTGAGCGTGCCGGCAACCGCCGTCGCATCGCATACCGATGCGGGGCGCAGCTCGGCCGCCGGCGACGGCAGTGTGCGCGCCATCACCATGAACGGATCCGCAGCCGAAGCCACGCTGCTGAGCAGCATCACCAGCAGCAGAGAAAGTCGCATAGTCGAGACCAGGGGAAAGCTTCGGGGAATCAAATACTTTGAATATAGAATCGCAGTGTATCGGTTCGGTTCCTGCTTGCGGGAGCGAAACCTTGCAGGCGCCGCGCATACTGCCGCCCCCACTCTCCAACGCAGCCTTACCCCATGCCCGAATTGCCCGAAGTCGAAACCACCCGCCAAGGCCTGCTGCCGCGCCTGCGGGGCCGCACCCTCAGGCGCATCGTGGTGCGCAACCCGCAGCTGCGCTGGCCGGTGCCGGACGACCTCGAAGCCCGGCTGGCGGGCTTGCCGCTCATGGCGCTCGAGCGGCGCGGCAAATACCTGCTGTTCGACTTCGGCGCCGCCACGCAGATCGTGCACCTGGGCATGTCGGGCAGCCTGCGCTTTGCCGGGCCCGGCGAGCCCGCCGCGCTGCACGACCATGTCGACTGGCTGTTCGACGACGGCACCACGCTGAGGCTGCGCGATCCGCGCCGCTTCGGCGCCGTGCTGTGGACCGACGACGTGTCGCGGCATCCGCTGCTGGCGCACCTGGGGCCGGAGCCCTTGACCCCGGCATTCGACGCCGTCTACCTGCACGCGCAATGCCAGCGCCGCAGCGCCGCCATCAAGCAGGTCATCATGGATGCGCAGGTGGTAGTCGGCGTCGGCAACATCTACGCGTCGGAATCGCTGTTCCATGCCGGCATCCGCCCCGCCACCGCCGCCCGCCGCCTCAGCCGTCCGGCCTGCGCACGGCTGGTGGAGGCGATCAAGCGGGTGCTGGCAGCGGCGATTGCCGCAGGCGGCAGCTCGCTGCGCGATTACGTCGCGAGCGACGGCGAACTGGGCTATTTCCAGCTGCAGACGCGCGTCTACGATCGCGCGGGGCTGCCGTGCAAAGTTTGCGCAACGCCGGTCCGCCGTATCGTGCAGGGACAGCGCGCGAGCTTTTACTGTCCTGTCTGCCAGCGCTGAGCCCGGTGTGCAGGAATCAAGTTTGTCACGCACCTGTCGTTAAACTAGGGTCCCTTAGCCGGCGAATCGCCCCATGAAATCCTCTACCCTGGTCGACGAGTTCGAACACTACAGCGCCTGGCGCGACGCCGTTTATGTGCGCGTCGAGGCGCTGCGCGACTGGCTGTCCACCCAGGAACTGGGCGATGCCGACTCGGAGATGCGGCTGAACCAGCTGCTGGGCCGCCTGCAGGAAGACACCCTGAACGTGGCGTTTGTCGCCGAGTTTTCGCGCGGCAAATCCGAACTGATCAACGCGATTTTCTTTTCCGACTACCGGCAGCGCGTGCTGCCGTCCTCTGCCGGGCGCACCACCATGTGCCCCACCGAGCTGTATTACACCCCGCTCCTGCGTCCCTCGCTGCGCCTGCTGCCGATCGACACCAAGACCCGGGACGGCAGCATTTCCGACTTCAAGCGCGATCCGGGCGCCTGGACCGAATTTCCGCTCGACCTCGATTCCGCCGAGGAAATGAGCGCGACCCTGATGCGGCTGGCCGACACCCTCGACGTCGACGCCGCCACCGCCGAAGCATTCGGCCTGGTCAACCCGGACGACGCGGAAACCGCACATAGCCTGGCGCGCGACGGCAGCATTGCCATCCCGCGCTGGCGCCACGCGCTGATCAATTTTCCGCACCCGCTGCTGAAGCAGGGTCTGGTCATTCTCGACACGCCGGGACTCAACGCCATCGGCACCGAGCCCGAGCTGACGCTCAACATGTTGCCCAGCGCCCATGCGGTGCTGTTCCTGCTGTCCGCCGACACCGGTGTCACCAAGTCCGACATCGAAATCTGGCGTCATTACATCGCCCCGGTGCAGGGTGCCAGCCGGGCCCGGCTGGTGGTGCTGAACAAGATCGACGGCCTGTGGGACGACCTCAAATCGCCAGCCGAAGTCGACGCCGTCATCGCCCGGCAAGTGGTCAGCAGCGCGGCATTGCTCGACCTGCCAGCCAGCCAGGTCTATCCGGTCTCGGCCCAGAAGGCGCTGGTTGCCAAGGTGAAGAACGATCCTGCCCTGCTGGCGAAAAGCCGCCTGCCCGAACTGGAAGCGGCGCTGACCCAGGAACTGATCCCCTACAAGCAGGTTTTGGTGAGCGAATCCACCCAGGCCGGTGTGGAAGACGTCGTGGTCGGGATCACCGAGTTGCTGGAAACCCGGCTCGCCACCCTGCAGGATCAGGTCGACGAACTGGAAGGCTTGCGCGGCAAGAACCGCGACGTCATCCAGCACATGATGGTCAAGACCAACGACGACCAGCAGCAGTTCGAACGCGGCCTGCAGCAGTTCAATGCGCTGCGCAACGTTTTCGCCTCACAGGTCGAGACGCTGCGCCAGCGGCTCGGCATGGAGGCGTTGCGGAAAGAGGTGCGCAGAACCCGGAAGGCGATGGAAAGAAGCCACTTCAGCACCGGCCTGCGCGAGGCCATGGGGCACTTCTTCCGCAAGCTGGATGACAACCTGAACGCCTCGGCGTCGAGCATGCAGGAAATCCGCGCCATGATGACGGCGATGTACCAGAAGTTCAGCGACGAGCACGGGCTGGCGGCGGTCAATCCGCCGGATCACAGCCTGAACAAATACCGCAAGGAAATGGCGCGGCTGGAGCGCATTTTCGATGAACGCTTCAACACGATTTTCAAGATGCTGACCCTGGGCCAGCAGCAGCTGACGTCACGCTTTTTCGAAACCCTAGCCAGCAAGGTGGTGCAGGTGTTCGAGCTTGCCAACAGCGAGACCGAATCCTGGCTGAAGGCGCTGATCGCGCCGATGGAAACCCAGGTGCGCGAACACAAGACCCAACTCAAGCGCCGCCTGGAAAGCGTGAGCCGCATTCATGCCGCGACCGAAACACTGGATGAACGGATCGCCGAACTTGAAGCGGCCATGGGAACGGTGAGCGATCAACTGGACAATCTGGCGCGTATCAACACGCGCATCGTCGACACCCTGTCCGACGAGACAGCCGGGGCACGGCTGGCCCAAACGGCCTGAATTACTTGGCGGCGGTCAGGCGCAGAAACTTCTCCTGCAGTTGCTCTTTGGTTTCCGGGTAGTCCGGATTCAAGGGAATGCAGTCGACCGGGCACACTTCCACGCACTGCGGCGTATCAAAGTGGCCGACGCATTCGGTGCACTTGTTGGGATCGAT
>Ga0299915_10002969_pt1 | contig 12289 bp, 14 predicted proteins | sample RVTome_13_FD_200263 | JGI IMG/M metagenome (GOLD analysis project Ga0299915, IMG submission 200263) | Soil microbial communities from uranium-contaminated site in the Upper Colorado River Basin, Wyoming, United States - RVT92D227 (version 2) ...
GGCCAGAACGTACAGAAGAACGCCACCGCCATCCGTATCACGCACCTCCCCACTGGTTTAGTTGTCACCTGCCAGAATGAGCGCTCCCAGACGCAGAACCGCGAGAACGCCATGCGCGTCTTACGCGCCCGCCTGTTAGAATTAAAACAACGAGAACAGGTCGAGAGACTTGCTGAACTGCGCGGCGAATACCAGAAGGCCGAGTGGGGTAGCCAGATTCGTTCCTATGTCCTGCACCCATACCAGATGGTGAAAGATCATCGCACCGATTACGAGGTTGGAAATACCCAGGGGGTACTTAATGGAGATATCGACGGCTTCATCGAGGCTTACTTACGCGCTAAAGTCGGGGAAACCCAACCTTGACATCCACCCGGCACAAACGTATAATCCACGCTACCTGCCCTTAGGGCAGGCCTTATTTTGAAGAGCAGGAGAGAGACCATGGCTCCCCAACCGAAAAGGAAACATTCCCAAGGCCGCCGAGACCGCCGCCGGGCGCACGATGCGCTCAGCGCAAAGAACCTGGTTCAGTGTCCCAATTGTGGAGAGAGGCGCCTTCCCCATCGCATCTGCCCCAATTGCGGCCATTACCAGGGTCGTGAGGTGATCGAAGTTAAAGAAGAAAAGAAGAAATAACCGCTCGGGCCGTAAACCACACGGCCCGTTGCGACTCTGAGCCAAGTGCAGCATGGCACATGATCCCAACCGCACGGCTTTTCTTTTTCCAGGGCAGGGTTCTCAGGCTGTTGGCATGGGTAAAGAGCTAACATCAGCCTTTGCGATCGCCCGCCAAATTTTCGACGAGGCCGATGAAATTCTCGGGTTCCAACTCAGCGACCTGGCCTGGAATGGCCCGGAAGAGGATCTGAACGACACTGTCAACACCCAACCGGCTCTTTTCGTCCACTCCATCGCTGCTTTGCGGGTTTTGCAGCAATTCTATCCCGATCTCCAATTCGCATTCGTAGCCGGGCACTCCATGGGCGAACTCAGCGCCCTGGTCGCTGCTTCTGCCTTAGATTTCCCGCACGCCCTGCAGCTGGTGCGAACCCGCGGGCAACTTATGAAACAGGCCGGAGAAATATCACCAGGGGGCATGGCTGCCATCTTAGGCTTGGATATCCCTGTTTTAGAAAACATTTGCCTGGCTGCAAGCTCTTCATCCGAACCTGTCCAGGTTGCTAATGATAACTGCCCCGGACAGGTGGTGATCTCTGGGGCTGCCCCTGCGCTGGAACGCGCTTTAGCCCTGGCCGAGCAAGCCGGCGCGCGGCGCGCGGTACGGCTGACGGTCAGTATCGCCGCACATTCACCCCTGATGGCGCACGCCCAGACCGCATTTAATCAAGCGGTCAGCGCAGCTCGGATCGTCGATCCTGAAATCCCCATTATTGGAAATGTGACCGCCACCCCTCTTTATAAAGCATCCCAGGTTCGCTCGGATTTGCAAGCCCAGCTCAATTCCCGCGTTCGCTGGACTGAATCGATCCAATTCATGCTCGCTCAAGGCGTAACCACCTTCCTGGAGATCGGCAACAACTCGGTCTTGACTGGCTTACTCAAACGCATCGACCGCCAGGCGCAAGGCGCTCCCCTCGGCACTCCCGAAGACTTCGATAAGCTCTCGCAAATCCTCTGAGCCAAACTTCCTTACAACCATTACGGATTACTGTTCACTGATCACCGAGAAAGGTATAATTGCTTTACCTTCAACCAAGGAGTCCATCATGTCCCCTCTTTCCGGCCTTTCCCTGGAAGGTCGAGTCGCCCTGGTCACCGGCGCCTCTCGCGGCATAGGCCGGGCGATCGCCGTTGAGTTAGCCCAGCGCGGGGCAGCTGTTGTTGTGAATTACCAACGCTCAGCTCAGGCGGCAGAGGAAGTTGTTGATTACATTCAGGCAAGCGGCGGTCGCGCCCACGCCCTCCAGGCGGATGTCTCCGATTACAATCAAGCCCAGGCCTTGGTTAAATCGACTCTCGACATCTTCGCCGGGTTGGATATTTTGGTCAACAACGCTGGTATCACCCGCGATAACCTGATCATGATGATGAGCGAACAGGATTGGGATACCGTGTTGTCCACTAACCTCAAGAGCGCCTTCAGTTGCTCAAAAGCGGCCGTCCGCCACATGATGCGTAAACGGTATGGACGGATAATTAACATCACTTCTGTGGCAGGCCAGATGGGTAATGCTGGTCAGACAAACTATTCCGCCTCGAAAGCCGGGCAGATCGGCTTTACTAAAGCTTTGGCACGCGAAGTCGCCTCCCGTAATATCACCGTCAACGCCGTTGCTGCCGGGTACATCGAGACTGACATCTGGGCTGGTGTGCCCGAAGAAGCCCGCCAGCTTGCTCTTTCCATAATTCCGTTAGGTCGTAAAGGAGAGCCCCAGGAAATCGCTGATGCCGTGGCCTTCCTCGCCTCAGACCAGGCCGCTTACATCACGGGACAGATCCTTGGTGTTGATGGTGGGATGACAATGATGTAAAGTACTATCGCCGAAGGAGGATTATGCCAGATTATCCTGCAACACCTGGAAAAACTACCGTTGCTATCGATGTTTTGTTGACTATCGCCCGGCTGACAACCCTCAGTGTGCCTGGGGTTAGCCGGATGAGCCGGATTCCCACCAGTGGAGTCAGAGGCATCCTAAAGCGCCGCCAGATTGAAGATGGTGTCAGCATTGATATCAAGGACGACTCGGTGTACGTCGATATCTATATTACCTTACAAAACGACGTTAACATCCGTGATATTTGTCGCAATATCCAAATTGAAGTTGCACGTGCAATCTCAGATATGATCGGTATGCAGGTCGGTCATGTCAACATCCATGTCGAAGATATCGATTATCCAATGGAAACCGGACCAGATCCTGTATGAAAGCCCGCACAAGGGCGCGCGGTGTTGCCCTGCAAGCACTTTTTGAAATTGATATCACGGGTCATGCCCCAGCCAGGGTGATCGAAGATCGGTTCAACGATGAGGCGCTGGATGAAAAAATGGCCGATTTTGCCCGCGAAATCGTCACTGGCGTCTGGCCCATCGTCGCTGAATTAGATCAATTTATCGCCGCACACGCTCCAGAATGGCCGCTAGATCAGGTGGCCGTGATTGACCGTAATATCCTGCGCATCGCCTTGTGGGAATTCGCAGTTAGTGAGAAGATTCCGATAAAAGTGGCGATCAATGAAGCGGTGGAACTTGCTAAAGTTTATGGTTCAGACAGCACACCTCGCTTTGTAAATGGAGTCTTGGGTAGCCTGGCTGCCCGCCAAAATGAAATTCGCCAGTCTTTAAAACATCCTTCCAATTCATAAACACCCAAAATGGAAATTTTCGGCATCGGTCCACTGGAATTAATTTTCATCTTCTTGATTGCCCTGATTGTTCTCGGCCCATCCGATATGGTCAAGGCTGGTCGAACCATCGGGAAATTTCTTCGCCAACTCGTCACCTCTCCCACCTGGCGGACTTTCACCCGTGCTTCCAGAGATTTACGCCACCTGCCCACTAAACTGATCCGCGACGCTGGATTGGAAGAGGATATCAAGGAAATAAACCAGGCGGTTAAGCAGGCTACACCCTCAGGTTTGGGATCTGACATCAATCAATGGCAAAAAGACCTCTCACCTTGGACCACACCACCCCAGACGATCGGTACACCCCCCACTCCACCGGCTTCCTCTGACCCGGCTGACGCTTCCCCTGAACCATCTGTAGAAGAAGGCTGATCCATGCGCCAATTGTTGCGCGCCATATGGCGCCTGATAACCATCCCATTCCGCTGGATCAGGACAGTTTTTCGCGAGTTCCGCCAGTTCTTCACCGAAGAGCCTGAGGATGCCCCCCTCCTAGATTCGATCCAAAAAGCTGTTGACAATCCCCAGAGCATCCTGATTCACATCGATGCCCTCCGCAAACACATCCTGCGGGCTGTCGCGGCCCTCGCTTTAACGACCATCTTTTCTTTCGCCTTCGCCTCTCGCATCATCGATATCCTTGCCCAGCCTGTCGGTGGGATTAAAGGTTTGGTAGCCATCGATCCCACCGAGCCGATCGGTGTTTTTATGCGCGTGTCCCTCCTTTCGGGTTTTGCCCTGGCACTGCCATACATTGCCCTCGAATTGTGGTTGTTCGCTGCCCCCGGTCTGGGGCGCGACTCGCGTATCTTCGGCCTGACAGCCATCCCCATCGCCACTCTCTTCTTCCTGGTGGGCATAGCATTTGCATATTTTGTCATGCTGCCTACCGCTATCCCCTTTCTAGTTAATTTTATGGGCATGACCAGTGAGCTTCGCCCCGCCTCGTATATTCGCTTCGTTACCGGGATCATGTTTTGGATCGGCATCGCCTTTCAGTTTCCACTGGTGATCTATGTCTTAGCCCGCATTGGTTTAATCCGTGCCCGGGTTTTAGCCAGTCAATGGCGACTGGCAATCGTGTTGATGGCCGTAATATCAGCCGCGATCACACCAACCGTAGATCCGGTCAATATGGCTCTGGTGATGGGGCCGATGATCGGCTTATACTTTATCAGTATCGGTTTAGCATTTCTCGCCCAACGCGGTCGCGAAGTCAGAACAACCAATAAACCTGTGTGAGGTGCTATGCGTGCCCGCCGCGCCCTGCTCTACATGCCCGGTGATGATCTCCACAAAATTCGCAAGGCGACTACTCTCGGAGTAGACTGCATCTGTATGGACATGGAAGATGGCGTTGCAGTCAATCGCAAAGCCGTGGCGCGCGAGACGATCGTCTCCGCTCTACATACCCTTGATTTCGGCCGGTCAGAGCGCTTAACCCGCATCAACGCCATTGGGTCAGGACTGGAAAGCGACGATCTACACAGTGTATTGCCGCACCAGCCGGATGGCATCGTCATTCCTAAAGTAAACACAGCCGATCAAATCTTGTGGGTTAACGAGCAGATCGCTACCACTGAGATTGATCACGGTTGGCCAGAAGGATCGATAATCCTGATCGCCCTCATCGAGACGGCGCGTGGCATTATCAATCTACCGCACATTGCTCATGCTATCCCCCGGTTAAAGGCCTTGATTTTCGGAGCTGAAGATCTGGCAGGCGATATCGGCGCGCTGCGGACTGGCGAAGGTTGGGAGGTATTCTATGCTCGCAGCGCGGTCGTCACCCACGCCGCGGCCTTCGATCTGCAAGCCATAGACATGGTTTATATCGATTTCCACGACCTCGAAGGACTGCGCCGGGAGGCACAGCAAGGAGCTCAGATGGGCTTTGCTGGCAAGCAGATCATCCACCCAAACCAGGTAGCACCAGTCCAACTGGCGTTTACCCCCGATGACGAATCCATCGCCAGGGCGTTGCACATCCTGGAAGCTTACGCCAGCCATCAAGAGGCCGGTCTGGGCGCCTTTGCCCTGGATGGAAAGATGATCGATGCGCCTATCGTCAAAGCCGCCGAACGCGTCATCGCCCGCGCCCGGGCAGCCGGCAAGATCAAGGGCAACGGTCATCCGTAATTATTTACCAAGACAAGTAGGAGTTCATATGAATGAACGCGTCGCCATCGTCGGTGTAGGATGGGCCGGTTTCCGGTCTGTCACTCCGGAGGTTTCTTACAAAGAACTTATGTACGCCGCGGCTGTGCGGGCTTACGCCGATGCTGGCGTTGATCCGCTCCGTGACATTGACAGCTTTGTAACCGTCGCAGAAGATTTCCACGAAGGCACCAGCATCTTCGACGAATACACTCCCGATCAGCTCGGCGCGGTACTCAAACCGATGCACACCATCGCCGGCGACGGTCTACACGGCCTGGCAGCCGCATATATGTTGGTTCGCACTGGACAATTTTCGATAGTCGCCGTGGAAGGACATAGCAAAGCCTCAAACATCCTGACTTTACCTGAAATTACTGCCTATGCGCAAGACCCGGTGCTCAACCGCCCGCTCCGCCTGAACACCCATTTCATCGCCGGGCTGGAAATGAACCGTTACCTTTACGAAACAGGTACCTCCCTAGAACAATGCGCCGCAGTCACTGTTAAAAACCGGCGCAACGCCCTGGATAACCCCTCGGCTGCCTATGGCGCTGACTTGACCCTCGCAGAAGTCCTGGATAGCCAGTTTCTTGCCTGGCCGTTAAGCCGCCATCAGGTTTCTGAACACGCTGACGGAGCTATCGTCATGGTGTTAGCAACGGAGGAGACTGCCCGCCGGTTGACTGACTATCCAGTCTGGATCCTTGGTGTCGGTTGGTGCAGTGACTCTCCCTCCCTGGAAAACAGAGACTGGGGGCAGGCAGTGTACGCCCGCCAGGCGGCTGGCATGGCATATCGCCAGGCTGGCATTCGCAGCCCGCAATCTGCAATAGACTTCGCTGAAGTAGATGATACCTACGCTTATAAAGAGCTGCAATCCCTGGAAGCCTTGGGATTAGTTCCTGCTGGCTCGGCTGGCCTGCTCACCGAAGAGGGCGCCACGCAGCCAGATGGTGAACTACCTGTGAACGTTTCCGGGGGCAGCCAGGGCATGGGGAACTTGTTGGATGCTACCGGTCTGGCGCGTGCCCTGGAGGTGGTAGTGCAATTGCGCGGGGAAGCCGGGCCTCGCCAATTGAAAGAAATCCAAATCGGATTAGCCCAATCCTGGCGCGGCGTGCCGACCGCTAGTGGGGCGGTTGTCATTTTGAGCAACTGAACAGGAGAGCGTGATTATGTCAAAGCGAAAAGTCGCCGTTGTCGGCGCCGGGATGACAAGGTTTGTCCGCCGTGCCCAGGAAACCGGAAAAGAACTCTCCTGGCAGGCGGTTCGCATGGCCCTTGAATCCTGCGAAATGACGATGGATGATATCGAAGCGGTCTGCTTGGGAACCGCTCCAGACGCTTTCGACGGCGTCCATATGAAAGGAGAGTACCTGAGTGATGGCGCTGGCGCCTGGCGTAAGCCTTACATGCGCTCGTATGTTGGCGGTGGTACCGGCGTCTTTGTCCCCATCCAGGCCTGGTATCATATTGCTTCTGGGCTGTTCGATGTCTGTCTGGTTGTCGCTGAAGAGAAAATGTCGAGTTATTATCCCCATGCTCAGGCAGCCTTCCTGACGATCTTCGACCATACCACCGAACGACCGCTTAAGCCCAACCTGTTGTGGATCTTCGCCCTGGAGATGAACCGTTATATGCATACCTACGGCATTTCTAAGGCCGACATCGCCCAAGTAGCTGTAAAAAATAAGCGCAATGCCGCTGACCATCCATGCGCTCTTCTCGGCGATAAAAACATCACTGTCGAAGACGTGCTAAATTCCGAAGTGCTCGCCTGGCCGGTCAACCGGCTGGATGTCAGCCCAGTCACCGATGGAGCCGTCGCCCTGGTCCTGGCTGCGGAACACGTTGCCAAGCGCATCACAGACAAACCCGTCTGGATCGAAGGCGTCGGCTGGAGTCTTGACACTGCCCACTGGACCAATCGTGATCTGGCTTATCCTCGCTACGTGGAGTACGCCGCCCGCATGGCATACGAGATGGCCGGCATCAAAGAACCCCGCAAAGAGATTCACATCGTCGAACCATACGATCCCTTCGACTACAAAGAGCTTCACCACCTGGAAGGATTGCTGCTGGCCGACCGCGGCCAGGCTCCTCAGCTGGTTGCCGATGGGGTTACATCACGGAATGGGGATATGCCGGTGTGCCCCTCGGGCGGCCTGTTGGGAGTCGGCAACCCAATCGCGGCTGCTGGTTTAATGAAAATCGCCGAGCTTTTCTGGCAATTACGTGGCGAAGCTGGCGCCCGTCAGGTCCCAGGCCACCCCAAGCGCGGTCTGGCCCAGGCCTGGGGCGATTTGATGCAGGTCGGTACTGTAGTGATCATGGGTCGCTGAGGAGGTTTATTATGACTGTAAAGATCAAGAACTTTCCCGGCACATCCTTGAGTGAGCAGGATATTGCCGATGGGAAGGTCTTTTCCCTGCATGACACTATGCGCGCTGACTTCGGTTGGGATACTGGCGTCGCAGTCGGTCGCTATCTAGCTGCCCTCAAGGAGGGCATGATCCTCGGAGCGCGCTGCCGTCACTGTCGTAAAACAGTCGTCCCACCCCGCCAAGTCTGCGAATGGTGCTATCGCCCAATGAGCGATTACGTTCCTCTCCAGGATACAGGCATAGTGAACACCTTCTCTTTATGCTACGTGACCTGGGATGTGCAACGCATTAAGGAGCCCGAAATCCCAGCCGTCATTGAAATCGATGGCGCCTCTCCCCTGCACGGTATCCTCCACAAGTTGGGTGAGATCGATCCCAAAGAGGTACGGATTGGGATGCGCGTTAAAGCCGTCTGGAAACCCACCGCAGAACGCCTGGGAGCTATCACGGATATCTTGTATTTTAGGCCTATCCTGGAGGGGCAGCCATGACCCTTCTTGAACGAGATCCACACGCCCCACCCACCTGGCAAGGTTCGGTCCCAGTCACCAACCGCTACACATTCGGTCTTGCCGGGGATCGCTTCTTCCGGGCGATCAAGGAGCAGGGGCGCATCCTGGGCACCCATTGCAACAATTGCATGCATACGTATGTGCCAGCGGCAACCTTCTGTGAACGCTGCCTTAACCAGCTAGACGATTGGATCGATGTTGGCACAGTGGGCGAGATCGTCACCTATACACTTTTATCCGTGAACTATGACGGTTCTTCCCGGACATCGCCCGAATTGGTGGCTTTCATCCGGCTGGGCGATGGTGGGTTGATCCATCGGATCGAAGAGGTCAATTCGGAGCATGTCTTCATTGGGATGCAGGTCGAGGCAGTCTTCAGGCCACCTGCTGAGCGCCAGGGTTCTATTCTAGACATTGCTTATTTCAAACCATACCCATAGATATGCGCCGAACCTACTCTGTCCTCTTCCCCCCTTCGCGTAGCTGGAAAAGTATTCCTTTTCGCCGACGCTTTTTAGCCTTTCTGATACTCATCGGGTTTCTGGCAGGAACTATTCTGGGCTGTAATTTCACTCGCCTATTTTCGACTCTCCCCACTTCTTCTGCCTCACAGCCAACTCCTACTCCATCCACACCACTCCTGGAGGCCATGCTAACCTTCCGGATTCAGATTCCCCCCAATTCCCCGCGCCAGCAACCTGTCAGCCTGGACGTGCTCGACGAAGTCACTGGCCTGGCTCTCAACATCGAGCAGCACGAAATGCAGGTGATCGATGACCTGGTTTATGAAATAAGCTTGCCTTTACCAATCGGTGCAACGATTAAATATCGTTATTCCCGCCAGGGGCCTTACCGGGCTGGCGAACACACGTCTAATGGGTACCCAGTGCGTTACCGCATGGTTTACGTTGATGGACCCGGCGTTGTCCAGGATCTGGTCAGCGCCTGGAGCGACACGCCCTATCAAGGGCTTACTGGGCGCATTATCGGGCAGGTGACCGATGCGCAGAATGGTTCTCCACTCGCGAACCTGCTAGTTACCGCCGGGGGCTACCAAACCCTGACTGCTTCCAACGGATCGTTTTTATTAGAGGGGCTGCCTCCCGGAACGCACAACCTGGTCGTTTATGCTTTGGATGGCTCCTACCAGACTTTTCAGCAGGGCGCACGCGTGGCTCCTGAATCTGGTACCCCAGCCAAAATCCAGTTAATCGCAGCCCCGTTGGTAAATGTTGTCTTCACCGTCAACGTTCCTCCAGATACATTGTCCGCCATACCGATTCGACTGGCTGGAAACCTCTACCAGCTCGGTAATACTTTCGCCGATCTGTCTGGTGGCATCAATACATTAGCTTCCCGAATGCCAGTATTAACCCCATTGCCCGACGGACGCTACAGCCTGGCCCTGAATCTACCTGCTGGCGCGGATGTTCAGTATAAATACACTCTTGGGGATGGGTTCTGGAACGCGGAACATACCCTTAGTGGTGATTTTCGCCTGCGTCGGTTAATTGTCCCCGAGTCGACCACCATCGTTCAGGACACAATTGACACCTGGAAGACAGAACCAGGCGGGGGTTCAGTTTTTTTTGATCTCGCCACGCCAGCCAATACCCCGGACATCGATTTCGTCTCTATTCAGTTTAATCCATACGGCTGGACCGAACCGATCCCCATGTGGCGCCTGGGTCAGGACCATTGGGCTTATGTGCTTTACAGCCCACTGGATATGCTTGAGACGCTTGGCTATCGTTACTGCCGCAACGACCAATGCTCTAGCGCAGACGACATAACCACAGCTGGGAAAGACAGTACCGGGCGTACGCTTAAAGTTGAAGGGGGTGACCAGTCGGTTAATGACACAGTTGATTCCTGGATCTGGTGGGGAGCAGAAAGTCTCCCAGCGTCAATAGATACGCCAGACGTCATCTCACACGGGCCAGATTTCACCGCCGGCATAGAGTTTCAACCCGGCTACCACCCTACCTGGACCCCCCGCATGCCAGTCTCCCTTAAGGAGCTGCAATGGTTGGGCGCAAATTGGGTAGTGATATCCCCAACCTGGACTTATTCTCGCCAGACACCCCCGGTCCTCGAACCGATCACCGGCCGCGATCCGCTTTGGCCAGATTCTGCTGCTGCGTTGGATCAGGCACGTGCTTTCGGCTTGAATGTAGCCATAAACCCGGCACCGAATTTCTCCGCCCCCGTGGAAGAATGGTGGAGCAGCGCGCCCCGTGACTTCGCTTGGTGGATTGCCTGGTTTAGCAGTTATCGTTCTTTTGTCCTACACCACGCAGATCTGGCAAGCCGAAATGGCGCTCGAGCACTCATCCTGGGAGGCGACTGGGTTGCACCCGCATTGCCGAACGGGGTCTTGCCGAATGGTTCCCCATCCGGCGTCCCCCTCGACGCCGAAACCCGTTGGCGGGATTTATTAAACGAAGTCAGGGGACACTATACTGGCTCCCTAGTATGGGCTTTACCCGCTTCACCGGAAGGAATAAAAGCGCCGCCCTTCCTGGATACAGTTGACCAATTCTACTTGCTCTGGTCTATCCCCCCGGGGCAGGCAGCCGATAGCTCCCAGGAGGGTATGCAAGCTGCTGCATCGAGACTGCTCGATAATGTGGTTAAACCTCTCAAACAACAATTCGACAAGCCGGTTGTTATCGGAGTGGCTTACCCTTCGGCCGGCAACCTTCAAGAACAAGCCCAAGCTTATCAGTCTATCCTGCTCGCCCTAAACGAGAGTGAATGGATCGCTGGCTTCATCTCGCGCGGTTACTTCCCACCTGCGGCGCTCCAGGATGAGTCCAGCTCTGTGCACGGCAAACCAGCAAGTGATGTGCTAAAATACTGGTTTCCACGCTTATTAGGTGTCCCTCCCCCATAGGAGTTCTGGACTGAGAGATGAAACCTTTTACCCTCCCCCCTTTAACACATATCGCCAACATTCATTTGCAGGTACCCAATCTCGAACGCTCCTTGATGTTCTACGCCGGGATGATGGGGTTCAAGGAAATTCAACGGGGTAAAGCTATGGCCGACCTATCCGCCAGTGGAACAGACCCTGTGTTAATCCGCTTAAGTGAAAAGCCTGGGGCCCACCCTAAACCACCTCGCACCACTGGCCTTTACCACGTTGCCATTCGCTTGCCTGATCGCCCATCGCTGGCGCGCCTCTTTCAGCGTCTGATCGATTATCAAGTCCGCTTTCAGGGTTTTTCAGATCATAAGGTCAGTGAGGCACTTTACCTGGCAGATCCAGATGGTAATGGCTTGGAACTTTATATCGATCGGCCGCGCAGCCAATGGCCTCGTATGGATGATATGATCGCCATGACCACGGACCCCTTGGATGTGGAAGACCTACTCCGCCAAACAGAAGGCAATACCTCCCCCTGGCTTGGCATCCACCCGGCAACTGATATTGGCCATATCCACTTGCAGGTTTCTGACCTGGCCCAAACTGAAGATTTTTATCACACCCTGCTGGGCTTTGATGTCACCCAAAGGTTATACCCGGGAGCATTGTTTCTCTCCGCTGGTGGATATCATCACCATTTAGGCACAAATATCTGGGGAAGTCGCGCTGCGCCCCCGCCGCCAGCGGATGCCGTCGGGCTTTTGTCTTTCGCCATCAAGATTCCGGATTGGACTGCCTGGGAGTCGCTGTCAATCCGCTTGCAGGAATCGAAGGTTCCTATCGAGCATCTGGAATCAGATAAAACGATCAGCCTGTTCATGCACGATCCATCGCAGAACGGCGTTGAACTCATCGTGGATCGATCCAGTGTGCCCTCAAAGGTTGTTAGATAGCCAAGGGAAGTTGCCCTCTGCGGGTTGATAGATGTTGCCAAT
>Ga0299915_10002970_pt1 | contig 12288 bp, 8 predicted proteins | sample RVTome_13_FD_200263 | JGI IMG/M metagenome (GOLD analysis project Ga0299915, IMG submission 200263) | Soil microbial communities from uranium-contaminated site in the Upper Colorado River Basin, Wyoming, United States - RVT92D227 (version 2) ...
TGGCACTTACTTCAGAAGAGGGTTTCAAAATAAAGGATTTGCTTTCTAAAACTCAAATTAAGGCAGTTATCAGCCATCAGCACCGCTATGGGAAACATTATCAGGCAGTTAAAGATGTAATTGCCAGCGGTAAAATTGGTAAAGTTAACACAGTTTATGGTACTGCGCATGGCTGGGCAGCTCATATGCTTTCACATCTTATAGATTATACTATGTGGTACAACAATTATGCAAAACCCAAATGGGTAATGGCCCAGGCAGCAGGAAAACATAAATTTACCGATCTTCATGCCTCTCCGGATTACATCGGGGGTTTTGTACAATTTGACAATGGGGTTCGTGGTATTTATGAATGCGGGGGAGGTGCACCCGATGTCCCGGAAGTCGAACGCTGGTGGGGCAAGAACCGGATAGGCGCTACTGGTACAGAAGGATATGCAGAGGTATATACCGGAAACGGCTGGAAAGCAGTAACAAAGAATGGAATTTTAAAAGGCGAAGGTGTAATGAATTATGATCTTGATATGCCTGGTTACATTCAGGACATAGCGGATTGGTTAAATAAGGGTAAGGTCCACCCCTGCAGATTCGAGAACGCATATACAGGTTTCGAAATCATGATGGCTATGTACCGCAGTGCATCAAAGGGCGGTCAGATCACACTGCCTTTAACCAGTCCTGAAAATGAACTGGAAGAATTAAAGAAAGCAATTCCGGATAATAAATTACAGGTAACTTTGGAAGAAAGCAAAAAAGAATATAACTGATTTCATCTTTTATTTCTATATTTAAATAAAAAAATAAAATATTTGGTTTATGATATATTTTCCGTTTAATAGGAATTTGTTGAAGAAATTAAGCATATTAGATAACTGGTTTAAATTGTTATTGGGCAGATGCTAAGCTTTCACAAAGATTTCTATGGATTATGGAACAAAAAAATGATTTATTTTTAGTGTTATTTAGATAATCAGATAAAAAAACGGTGGCGACCTACTCTCCCACACCGTTTCCAGTATAGTACCATCGGCGCTGAAGGGCTTAACTTTTGTGTTCGGGATGGGAACAAGTGTTCCCCTGCCCATAATAAGCATCCCTTCCATGTTTTCTTAAATAATGCTTATCAAGCAGGCTCTTTTTTATATTTTTAAGAGATGGGTTGATCATAATTGAATAAAGTGCTGTCTTTGCAATCTCTTCCAATGCAACACTAATTTTTACAGCCTCTTCAGTATTTTCTCCCCAGCTAAAAGGACCATGACATGCAACCAGTACTGCTTTAATACGATGATAATCTATAGATTTAAAGGTGTCCACAATTAACTTTCCGATTTCTAATTCATAATTTTTTAATATACTTCTGTCATTTATAACCCTGGTACAGGGTATCTCTCCATAGAAGAAATCGGCATGAGTGGTACCAAAACATGGTATGGCTTTTACAGCCTGTGCCCAGGCAGTAGCATAGTTTGAATGTGTGTGAACCACTCCTCCAATATCAGGAAAGGCTTTATAAAGCTCCAGATGGGTTCTGGTATCCGAGGAAGGATTTAGCTTTCCTTCTATTTTATTTCCCTCAATATCTACCAGTACAATATCTCCGGGAGTCAATTTTTTATAAGATACACCGCTGGGTTTAATAGCAACTATGGATCTTCCCCTATCAATTCCAGATGCATTCCCAAATGTAGATGTAACCAGGCCGCTATGGTAAAGTCTTATATTGGCCTTATACACTTCTTTTTTTAGTTTCAAAAGGCTCATTTTCTTAATTCATCCTCTAGTATATTACCTAACTTTTTATATCTGGCATATATATTATTATAAATAGAAATATTTTTCTTATCCGGATAATACACAGTCTCGAATCCTGATGCCATATGTTTCTGGGCTTCTTCTGCCGATCTATATGTTCCGGCTACTGCTGCTCCGAAAATAGCAGCTCCTAAGGCTACAGCCTGTTCTGATTTCGTTACTTTTACCGGCATATTCAGCACATCGGATAGTATCTGCATGGCCAATGGAGATTTTTTAGGTACCCCTCCTATTGCTACCACCTGATTTATAGCAATATTTTCCTCGTCAAATCTTTCTATAATGGCTTTTGCCCCAAAAGCAGTTGCCTCAATCAATGCTCTGAATAGCTTGGGCGCATCCGTCCCCAGAGTCAGACCTAAAATTGCTCCTTTTAGCTTCTGGTCCGCATATGGGGTTCTCCTCCCGTTTAACCAATCAATAGCAACTAAACTACTTATCCCTGGGTTTATTCTACTGGCTGCTTCGGTTAGCTCTGGAATAATTGAATCAACTATTCTTTTTGTTTCGTTTTTACCCAGAGTATTTGATAGAAAATTTTCAATAGGCCAGGAAAGCGTGTCCCGAAACCAGGCGTAAACATCTCCATAAGCAGATTGTCCTGCTTCCAGCCCTATCATACCCGGTATTACAGAACCATCAACCTGTCCGCATATACCGGCTACCAGCTTTTCTCCGATTTCATTTTTTGGGCTTACTGTTATGTCGCAGCATGAAGTGCCAATTATTTTTACGAAAACACCCGGACCAACTCCTGCCCCCACTGCTCCCATATGAGAATCGTAAGCTCCTACTGATACAGGAATATCTTTCTTTAAACCGAGTCTTGCTGCCCACCCGGCAGATAATCCTCCTGCAGAAATATCCGAGGTGTAAGTTTCAGTATATAGTCTATCCCTTAAGCCTAATAGTAAAGGTGATATCCTTTCAAGAAAATCTTCCGGAGGTAGTCCTCCCCAGGAAGCATGCCACATTGCTTTATGTCCCGCTGCACATCTGCTGCGCTTTATCTTAAGCGGATCTATATTATCGGTTAATATGGCAGGTATCCAGTCGGCATGTTCTACCCATGAGAAAGCAGCTTTTCTTACCCTGTCATCCTTTTTTAATATATGGAGTATCTTTGACCAGAACCATTCGGAAGAATATACTCCACCCTCATATTTGGTATAATCTTCTCCTCCCCAGGATCTGGCAACCTTATTTATTAATTCTGCTTCTTCCACGGTACTGTGATCCTTCCACATCACGAACATAGCATCAGGGTTGTTGGAAAACTCCTCTTTTAAAGCCAGCACCGTACCGTTTTTATCTACCGGTCCGGCGGTAGAACCAGTTGTGTCTATCCCTATTCCTATTATATTATCTCTGGTATCCGGGTCAATCTTTTTCAGCGCTCCGACTATCGAGTCCTCAAGGGATTCGATATGATCCAGAGGATGCTGCCGGAACTCGTTTTTATCAGGGCTGCAATACAGCCCTTCTGCCCATCTTTTAAAATATGATACATGAGAAGATATCTCCTCACCATTTGAGATATCGACGATGACCGACCGTACAGAATCAGTACCGAAATCTATACCTATTGCATATCTGGATTTACTCATATTGTATTTTTCTTAAGACATTTATTATCAAACAGATCTAATTTTAGGTTATTATCTTTTTTATAATATAATGACCGGCGACACTTGAACTATCAAGATCGAAAATATTATTAAAAACAATAGATGCAGCTCCAATAACTCCGACATTATCTCCCATTTCCGAAAATTGAATATTATAATCATCCTTGACCTTGGGAAATGTATTTTTAGAAACTGATTCCTTTACTTTTCTTAAATATTTCTCACCAAACTTGATAACTTCTCCATGAATTATAATAAGCTCCGGATTAAACATTTTAATTGTATTAGAAATTCCGATACCCAGATATTCGGCGTTCTTCTCTACATTTATAGTAGCTACCTCATCACCTTGATTATAAAGATCATATAGATCTTCCAGCTTTAAACTGCTTTTGCTATTCCTCGAAGATGTGCCACTTTTTTTTATATCATCTACAATATCTTCTAAAAGATAGCTCGTTGAACACAGAGTTTCAAGACATCCTGTATTCCCGCAATGACATACCCTGTTTCCCGCCAGATTAGTTATTATATGACCGACTTCTCCCGCCATTCCTTTATCCCCACTCACAAGCCTGTTATCTATAAACACACCGGTACCTATACCGGTTCCTGTTTCGACACAGACAAAATTCTTAATATTTTTAGCAAGACCATATTTTTTCTCTGCAATTGCCTGAACCCTGCATTCATTTTCGATAAAAGCAGGAAGACCGATCTTTTGTTCTATGATCTCTTTCAGTTTTATATTGTTCCAACCATTCAGGTTAGGTGAAAAAATAACCAGACCTTTCTTGCTGTCAACCAGGCCTGTTGCTCCAATCCCAATACCTATTATTTCTTCTTTATTAATCTTGAATTTTTTTATGATTTCCTTAATATTCTTCACCAGTTTATCTATAACTGCATCCGGCCCGAGCCATTCTTCAGTTGGAATCTTTATTATTTCGATTATATTTGATCCTAAATCAGTGAGAGCAATTCTGATATTTTTTACTCCTATCATTACTCCTAATATGTAACCGGCCCTGACTCTAAATTGAAGAAGCATTGCTTTTTTACCGCCAGAGGAAGTGGAGTCACTTTTACCAATCTCTTCTATAAGACCTTCCTCAATAAGTTCCCCAATATAGGCAGAGGTGGTAGGACGACTTATTTTAAGCTGCCTTGATATGTCGATCCGGGAGATTTGTCCTACATCTATTACTATTTTAAGTATGTTTTTTTTATTTATTTCTTTCAGCGAAATATTATTTTTTTCTTTCTGGTAAATCATAATAAAAAAAATTATAGCACTTAATTACAATTTATCATTTATATTCTTTGGTATTTATAATAATAAAAAACTCAGACTTCTATAATATCTATTCCCGCAAATTTACAGAAAGTATTCATTTCTTTTCTTAGGTCTCCGTAAATCATACTGGCATGATGTACAAAGCCTTCCTCTATTATGGTTCTATAAAGCTTTTTTAAATCTTTTACTTTAACCCATTTCCAGGAACCTCTTAGTGTTCTATTATCATGTACCGCTTCACCAATTGTAGAAAGCATCTTAAACCTTCCGCCTATTTCCACCAGTCTGTTTATGGTCAATAGTCCTTCTTTCAATTGAAACTCTGCTGTTCCGTAGCTCTTATCATAGCCAATCTGCCAGCCCAGTACCGAATGGGTATTGATCTGAGGTTTGCATGATTCACATTTCAAACTTATAGGAGCATTCCCACAGTGCCATGCCAGAAACATATTTTCATTCTCCTGGTTTTGTATGGTCCAATCAATAAAATGGGGTACACTCTGCGCAAAAGTTAAAAGATGCTGTATTACCATAGTAATTGCACCATGAATATCAACCTCACATGCACTCATTACCCCGCTGTCAGTAAGTCTTCCCATGCTAAGACAGGGAGATAATCCTATTTCTTCCTGCATCGCTGTCCAGCACTGTATTGCAAAACCTGAAAGATTTTCTTCTGCCGCATATTTTTTTAGAACATATTCAAGCCTTGCAATTTTAGAGGTTATTTTGTTATTTGCTAGCTTGCAGTCATAATATTTGTTTATCTCATTTTCTATTTCTTTTATTTCTCCCTCTTTTGTATTCTCCATATCTGCTTTTAACTTAAGCAATGTAAATGGTACAACCTTGATTCTAAACTTTTCTATCAGATCCAGCTCATTTATTGCACAAGTCTCAAAGGGAGCTGGTCTTGGACCAAGTGCTCCTATTTTCATTCCTGTAAAACCGGCGCCAGCAGCCACTGCTCTGGCAAACTTTCTTACGCCGGATATAAATTCCTCTTCTTCGGGAAAATAAATCCCGGAAAAATCAAATTTTATATTCCTTCTTACAAGTCCCGATGCAGTAGAGATAGTACCGCAAAATGAGTCTGACTTTCTGTTTCCATCATCAGTGAATGGTCCTTCCTTTGTACCAAAAACCTGAATTGGGATGTTGCTGAAAGCTTCCGCAATTAAGAGATTCGGGATCTCTTCCCCAAAAGTCATCATACCAATAAGCAGGCCCTGAATATCTTTATCTTTAAAAAGTTTTATGACTTTTTTCGTATCATCCATGAAAGTAACCAGCCCGCCGTCTGTTAATTCTTTATCAGGGTATATTAATTCAACTTCTTCTATATTTTTTTCAATAGATTTGATTATCTTACCTCTCATATTAATTGCCCATTCTTTATTAAACGGTGATCTGTGAGATGGAACAAAACCTATTTTTACCATTTCATACCTTTCCTACATAATCTTAATTTTTTATAATTACTATATACTTTATAAATGAAAGTATATGTACAAGTATATTAACGCAAATTTTTATTTAATTATCTATTTAACTAATGTAAAGTTTTTCTTTTTAAATAAAAAGATATATGTTAGTCAGTTTAACTAACTAAACATATATTGTCAATAATCGGCCGGTAAGACATCCTCGGCCGTGATTATCCGCACTCCAAGGCCCTTTCAGCTACCCTTGTTTCTCGGCCTTTTTCTTGCCCTTCAGCCAGGGCAGCCGCAGCCAGGGCGGTAGAGCAATTCTGAATTTCCTCCCGCCACGCAACGACATAACAATGCTTTGCAGCACAATGAAGAGATACAGCAAGAGCCCGCTTACTATCGCTTGAAAGTTTGATTGGACACCCGCCGCACGGATCAGTTCGTTGATTACCAGAAGGGTCAGTGTGCCTATTGGCGCGCCAAGCAGGTTCCCCACGCCGCCGTTGAGCAGAATTCCGCCTATTACATTCGAGGCTATTGCTTTTATTTCGAACAACGCCCCGTTTCCGATATTACCTGCTCCTGTTGTCATGATGAACACAAAGCCTGCGATGCCGGCCGTCAATCCGCATATCACGTATGAGAAGAATATCGTTCTCTTTACGTTGATACCGAGCATCCGAGCGCTCTGAATATTGCCGCCAACAGCGTAGACATTGCGCCCGAAACGCGACCACTTCATAAGGGCGGCGAAGAGGACAACAAGGACCACCACAACTATGACGCCTGGTTTGATTTGACACGGGATGAAAACGCCTAGTCTGTTTTGCGTGCCAAGCCAAGGAATCATTATTTTAAAATCCCGCAAGGCAACAAAAGCAGGCATAGTCACGTTGATCGGATCTTTGTGGAGTGTCGTCAGCAGTCCTTGCGCTAAGAATAACCCTGCCAGCGTTATGATAAATGGCTGTATTTCAAGATAGGCAATAAGATATCCATGCAAAAGACCAAACGCGATACCTATACCCAGCGCGAGAAGTAAGGCGCCCCAAATGCTCCCCATTTTCGATTCCAGCAACATGGCACAGGCCATGGTTACCAGGCCACACAGCGCGCCGATGGAAATGTCGATGCCGCCTACGATCATAACTACGCACAGACCAAGTGTCATGATGATGAGCGGAGCGTTCAGGTTGAACAGGTCAAAGAAGGTCTGAAACTGCATGAAACTGCCCGGAAAACTTATAATGGCAAGCAAGTACATCAGTACAAATATGACCGCGGCGATGAGAAACAGAAGATTCGAATTCGATAGTCTTGTTTTTGGTTTGGTTGCATTCAGAGATTCCATCCTACTCCTCCTTCACAGATTTTGGTGCACTTCTCTTTAGTACGCTTCTAAATCGCCCGGTTCGAACCCTGTTTATGACTTTCCCGGCAAAAACCCTAACCACAGGCGATCCAACTACCATGAGAATGATAATGAATACTGCCTTGAAGGCCTTAATCGTCTCGGTTTCTATCTCCAGCCTGAGCAGGGTCCTATTCAGCATCTCTATAGTGTACGCGCCGATAATAGAACCGGTGATGCTGAACTTTCCGCCGTGGAGCGAGTTTCCGCCTATTGCTACGGCGAGAATCGCGTCCATCATGATAAACTTGAGCAGATTGACACTGTCATGGCGCCCCGCCTTGTTAACTGCGATGAAACCTGCGACCGCGGTACAGATTCCCATAATCAAAAAGGTCAGGAATATAATCTTTTTCGGGTTGATACCCATCAGACGCGCAGCATTTGGGTTGATTCCCACAGACTCAACATAGAGCCTGAGATTCGTGGTCTTGAGTACCACTGCAACGATCGCAATGAAGACGACGGTCAGGATTATTGGAGTCTGTATTGGCACTCCCGGTATTACGGTGCCGATTTGATTCGATATATCGTTCGCCAGTATGGGAGACAATTTGCCGTCAATCATAAAGGCGATGGACCTGCCCCCCATAAACAGTATAAGGGTCGCAACCATCGGCTGAACCCTGAATATGGAGACCAGGGTGCCGTTGAATACGCCGATGACTAACCCGACCACGCAGCTTAAGAGGAAAGCCGCTACTATGGTCAACAAGGTGACCTCACCAGCATTTAAGACGAACCAGACAAATACTGCGGAAGTAATGGTGGCGGCCTCACCTATGCCTATGTCCTGCCCCTGTGAGGCCGCAGTAACCAGGGTCATACCTATTGACAGAATAACCAACTCCGAGGCGCCGAACAGGATATTCGGTATGTTCCCGTAAAATGCTCCATTTACCATGGTAAAGCTGAAGTAATCGGCTCCCTTTATCAGATTAATCACAATGAGGAGCACCAGAACAGAGAGGGGAAGGAATAGATTAGATAAGTGATATAAGTGTGCTTTTAATCCTAAGTGTATTTCTGACCTTTGCATATTTATTCACCTCCCCGGGCTATCATGTGCATAACATCGTGTTCCGTCACATCCATTCCACTGAGTTCTCCGACAATTTCACGGTCCTTCATAACGATCATTCGAGAGCAGGTTCGAAGCATTTCGTCAATTTCTGAAGATATGAATGTCAGGCTCATTCCCTCTTCAGCGAGCTCGAGCACAAGTTTTTGAATCTCCACCTTGGTTCCGACATCGATTCCCCGTGTGGGTTCATCGAGGATCAGGTACATGGGGTGCGTAAGTAGCCAGCGCGCTAGAATGACCTTCTGCTGATTGCCGCCAGAAAGAGATGCGATTGGCGTGTTGATGGACGGTGTTTTAATGCTCAGTTTCTGTATATACTGGTTAGAAAATTCCTCAGCCTGTTTCCTCGAAAGAGGCCTAAAAAAGCCTTTCATGACCTGCAAGGCTAGAATAATGTTGTCGCGAACCGAAAGCTCGGCAATGATTCCGTCGCCTTTGCGGTCCTCTGGTAGATAGCCGATTCCCTGTTTCATGGCGTTTAGGGGCGATTTGATCTTCACTTTCTTACCTTTCATTTTGACTTCACCGCCCGTCACCTTGTCGGCGGCGAAGATTGCGCGAGCACTTTCGCTGCGCCCGGAGCCGATCAGCCCGACAAACCCATTTACCTCGCCTTTTTGTATAATGAAATCGAATGGCCTTACCCCGGCGGCACTCGAAAGTGCCGTAGCCTCGTATACCGGCACACTGCTGTCAGATTTAAGCGGCTCATGTTTTTTTATCTTAGAGACATCACTCAGTGCCTTCCCCATCATCTTCGAGATAAGCTCGATTTGGGGAAGCGCAGATGCTTGGTATTCGCCGATCAACGCTCCATTGCGAAGCACCGTAATCTTGTCGCTGATCTCGTATACCTGATCGATAAAGTGGGTAATGAAGATGATCCCCACACCCCTGGACTTAAGTTCGCGCATGAGGTCGAAGATTTTTTTCACCTCATCTTCGTCAAGTGAAGACGTCGGTTCATCAAGAATGAGAATCTTGCAGTCCATATCGACCGCGCGGGCAATCGCAATCATCTGCTGGACCGCCAGCGAACAGCTTGAAAGTTCCTGGGTCGGGCTCGCTGGAATACCGAGGGAGTCGAGCATTTGTGCCGCCTTTTCGTTCATCTGCTTCCATTGAACGAAAGTGTATTGGCCGCGACCTATAAACATATTCTCCGCCACGGTCAGATTGTGGCAAAGCGCCATTTCCTGATAGACCGTACTGATTCCCATGTCTTGCGCTTCCTTCGGCGACTTGAAGTGGATCGGCCTTCCATTTAAAGCAATCCGACCGGTGTCCTCTTCGTAAACCCCGGTTATGACCTTTATCAGTGTGGACTTGCCCGCTCCGTTTTCACCCACAAGGGCATGGATATCACCTTTTCGGAGCGCGAAGTCTACGTTATCCAGAGCTTTAACACCTGGAAAGGATTTGCTGATACCCTCCATTTTGAGTATATTTTCTGACACCAACTAAAGACCTCCTTACTGGTACTATAAAAATTAACTGCAGTGCGGTGTGCGGATCTAGTCCGGCACACCGCACTGCGGTTGTGAAATCTTACCAAAAAATCTTACCAAAAAAACAACTACCTTGTTATCACACCCTTGCCAGGATCGGCATTGATACCCCATTTTTCGATGTCTTCGTCGGTTATCGTGGCAGTATCAAGGAGCAATTCTTCCTGATAGACGATTCCGCTGGGGAGATTACTTTTGATCCACTTAGAAATCTCGGCTGCCTGACGTGGATTGCACTGCATGTCGGCGTCCCAGTAACCTTCCTGTACGTTCCTAAGTGCAAAACGGTTAAAGTCAAAACCAATTATCTTGACCTCGCCGTCCTTGCCATGGCTGATACCAGCCGCCTCGAGCGCCTGAACAGCGCCTTGCGCCATACCGTCGTTCTCCGCGTAAATGACGTTGAAATCCTTGTTTGCAGCAATTGCGGCTTCAACCACTTTGCGGGCTTCCTCAAGACTCCAAGTGTCTCCACCTGTTCCATCGGCCACTATATTGAGTTTACCAGCTTCTTCGGCTTCGAGCACTGCGGCGCTGCGACCTATTTCAGCCGCGCAACCCAACTGACCACGAATAAGGACTAGATTGATCGGATCCAGACCCTGTTTCAACACCCATTCTACTGCCGTGTTACCCTCATAAGCCATATCCGAGAGAAGTGCTGATTGATAGTTCGAGGGATCCGTCTCAATCGCACGGTCAAAGAGAATAACCGTAACGCCTGCGTCTATTGCAGACTTTAAGGTGTCGTCCCATCCAGACGCGTTTGCGGCAGAGATCAGGAGATAGTCCACTCCATCTCGAATGTACCCTTTGGCCGCAGCGATCTGCTCGCTGTTTTCCGCGGTGTTGGTCTGTTTTGCGTCATAGCCGTTCGCCTGTGAGAAGACATTATTCATGTCTTCAACATTGGCCTGCCGGTAGCCTGATTCTTCCGGCGGTAGATTTACGATGCCGACCTTGATCAGCCCCGTTTCTGCTGCCTCTTCTTCTGCAACTTCTTCTTCCTCTTCTGCTGCTTCTTCCTTACATCCGGATAATGAAAAAGCTGCCATCATTGATATACTCAGCACAAGTATCATTATCCATAATAATGATTTTTTCATTTTCAAATCCTTTCCTTGTAAAAACTATTAATTATAAAAAATACATATATTTTTCCCTATAGATCACCTCCTCTAATGGCTTGTTCCTGACAATACCACTTATGAATTTTTCTTGAGATTTGTTTGGAATATATTTTTAATTTATATTATATTAATCGGCCTGAACAAATCTCTTTCTGTTTTAGACCTGTCACCTCCCCTTATTTTTTCAATATTCTTATATATTATTACTTTAATAGAGTGCTTGTTTTCTAAATATAATATAATGTTTTTCGTTTAGACCTTTGTTGGATAACTTTAAAAAGTTTTAATTATTTGATAGTTAGTAATTTTACATAACAATTATTCGTATGTCAACTATTTTTTCTTTTCTGTTTTCTTTTTTTATTTTAATTGTTATTTAAGAATTAAAAGTAGGCCGATTTTCTATTGCAGAAAAAAGTACATATTCACAATGTCATTAATTAATACCTGGGAAAATGAGTTGATGTTTGTTTGTAGTACAAATATACTATTCAATAAGATTGTTTTTTAGATCATATATAATAAAAAAACGGTGGCGACCTACTCTCCCACACCGTTTCCAGTATAGTACCATCGGCGCTGAAGGGCTTAACTTTTGTGTTCGGGATGGGAACAAGTGTTGCCCCTTCGCTATAACCACCGTAAGATTTAAAACTTACTTAAAAGATATTTAGTTTTCAAAGTGTTGTTCTCTCAAAGCTTCATAGCGGTCTCATAGTTTTAAGTCCTCGACCAATTAGTATTAGTCAGCTAAACACATTGCTGTGCTTACACATCTAACCTATCAACCATGTAATCTACATGGGGTCTTAATCCACGAGGGATGGGAGAACTATTCTTGGGATGGGTTTCGTGCTTATATGCTTTCAGCACTTATCCCTTATAAACTTGGCTAATCAGCCATGCCCTTGGCAGGACAACTGACACACCAGAGGTTTACTCATCCCGGTCCTCTCGTACTAGGGACGAATTCCCTCAATTC
>Ga0299915_10002971_pt1 | contig 12287 bp, 9 predicted proteins | sample RVTome_13_FD_200263 | JGI IMG/M metagenome (GOLD analysis project Ga0299915, IMG submission 200263) | Soil microbial communities from uranium-contaminated site in the Upper Colorado River Basin, Wyoming, United States - RVT92D227 (version 2) ...
GGCGTGCTTCGCGGTCGCTGAGGATGCCTTTAGGCGTCGTCAGGATAGCGATGCCGAGCCCGCCAAGGACTTTTGGAACTTCATTCTTTGGCACGTAGACTCGCCGGGAACACTTAGATATCCTGGTCAAGTTCCGGATGACCGACTCGCCGTCTTTTGAATACTTGAGCATGATCGATATTTTTTTCGGCTTCTTCTCGGAATCCAGGCTGAAATTATTAATAAAACCCTCTTCCAGCAAGATCCTCAAGATCTCGGCCTTTATCCGCGAGTAGGGGACAGTCACTTCCATCTTGCTCGTGCGGCAGCCATTTCTTATTATGGTCAGCATATTAGCTATTGGATCCATTTATCTCCTGTTTAATATATAAAATATTTTAACCGTTTAACCAGTTGCCATTTAACCAATTTGTAGCCTTTTTTTTGTCAACATAGACGTTAATTATATATAAAATAATACAGAAGTCAACAAGTATATTAATGTATGCAAAGTCTGTAGTTGTACGGATATTTGTTAAAAAGACGACATACGAGCACAGCCTCCATCGTAATTATTATGATTAAACAGGGCGAAATAGTTCATTCACACCGACTCTTGACAAACAACGACAAAATATTATAATAAAACTATGTATATAAATCATTATATGCTTAAAATAATTTCAGACAATTACAAGACAAGATCTTTTTTAATAATCAGCATTTCCCGATTATTCATCAATGCGAATTTCGCGTATTCCGCAGCAGTTAGTCGGTCTAGTGGTAAACAGGTTAATCAAGTATCGATGATATCATTTAGGTTATTATCTAAGCAAGAAATGTCCGGTTATTTATGGGTTAAGTACAATTATGAATATAAGGAGCCTATAAGTGCTTTATAGACATAGAAAAAAAGGAGTTGCTTTCATGCGACATGCTATGATTTCTTGTTTGTTAGCGGTATTTTGCAGTATTATGCTATTGACAGCTTATCCTGCCGGGTGGTCCGATGATATATTGTTGACACCAGAGGACGTAAAGAATCGAGGAGACCCGGATATTACGGTGGATGGTCATCATTATGTCTGGGCGGTTTGGGACAGCGCCACCTGGGTAAATGGTACCGGTGAGGCATTGTTTTCAAAGCGTGACAGCCTGGGTGCATGCCTGTTCGCGGAAACTTCAGTATCCAACAATGCTTCGTATTCGCTTGGCCCACGCGTCGCCGTAGATGCATCCAATAATCTGCAGATTGTCTGGCTTAATGATACGCCACTAGGCTGGGGTCTATGGCACGCAAGGCTGGCCCATGACGGTTCGGTGATCGTTCCTTCGCATCTGGCTGTGAGCGGCAATAACGGCGGTTATCCCATTGAAATCGTCTTGAACCGTTACAACGAGATCAATGTGGCGTGGAACGATAATGTGGCTGGTTACGACCAAATAAGCTACACAAAGCTGGATTCAATGGGTAATCCGATCATTGCCAGGATGCGGGTGTCGCCGGCGAACGTTTTTTCTTACTGGCCTGGTATCGGGGTGGACAGTTTTGCCAATGTTCATCTGGCTTATCGTGCGGACAGCGGTCCGGCAGACCGGTTGGCCTATACAAAGCTAGATTGGTTTGGTAACGTGTTGATCGACAATAAATTTTTTGGTTACGGGGGTCGCCCTACGATGATTGCGGATCACAGCCAGAATATCCATATGGTTTACCGTAATCCGACCGAGCCGGGGATCACGATCGAGTATTTAAAACTTGACCAATATGGGAATATCTTAGTGGGACCGCTGACCCTCAATCCTTTTCAGGGGAATATCGGCGTCCGGATGGCAATGGATTCATTACAATATTTGCATGTGGTTTGGACTCGGCAAATGGATCCTTGGGGTATTGTGTATACTAAGCTTGATACCAATGGTAATTATGTGATACCGCCTATGCCCATTGTATACCAACCTCCTGCGCTGTATCCCGCTGAGCCGCGGATTGCGGCTGACATGAGCAACCGCCTGCATTTGGACTGGATGGACCAGCGGGTTGGAGCTGAAGATATCTTTTACAAACGCGGCGAGAATGAGACTAAGATTGAGGAACAAATTATTCCGGGCGCAATAAAAAGGTTTTGGATCTCTGCTATTCCTAACCCATTTACGCGGCAATTGAAGATTGACTGGCATTCCTTACCTGGTGGTGAAATCATCAAAATCGCAATTTTTGATATTACGGGAAAAGAAGTGAAGAATTTCAGAATTGAGCCAAGTAATAAAAGCATTGTTTGGCTCGGAGATGATGGTACTGGCAAACAGTTGCCAGGCGGAGTCTATTTTATTACAATATTCAGCAATGGTAAAAGAAGTATTGCAAAGGTCATTAAATTAGAATAAGAAAAATTTATAATGACATCCAAAATTATGTAAATACCCTAACAATAGAAAAGTAACACTGAAATTAAATCAAAATTTGTTATTAACAAAGAGCATATGTTATACTTTTGTACAATACGATTAAATAAAGCGGTCAGATTATCCATGTTATTACGAGACTTAAGTGTGCAGATATAGGCATAGAAATTGCATATTATTAGGACAGGAGATCATCATGAGACAAATAATAATAGTAGTCGGTGTCATCGCCTCCGTTGCTTTTGCCGGAAGACTAGGCATCGGGGCTAGTGTTTCGGGACAGCAGTCCTGCGATTACCAGACATTGACCATAGCGCAGCTGCCCGGTATTTATTATGGTGGCGAATTTCACATTCAGGCCGAGGCACTGCCGCATTGCTATATTGAGCCCGCTGTGGTTTGTCTGAATAATCCGCAGTATGCTGGTCCGGGAATTGGCATGGGACTGAGATTGAACATCCAGCCGCGCATTGGACGATTCTTTCTGGCGCCCTTTTTTGGCGTGGAAGGCATGCTCGTTCTATATAACGACGACCTGGATGTCAATACTGCGCTGCAATCAAACCGGATGATCGAATACATTGAAACGGCAACCGCCCGCACTTTCGGATCGGGTTTCGCCGGCGTCTCTTTATACCTCGGAAAGGCGATCTCGATCGACTGCAATTACCGTTATCTAAGCTCAAACCAGGGCATCGGCGTGGAAATGACGACGGTCGGTCTTAACTGGTATATCAACTGGTAAGTAAAACCGGCTGATCTAGACGGTTTCCAGGTTGCGGTATTGCTGCAGAGCGTTATAGAACGCGCTCCAGAACGGATCGACGATCGGATGCACCAATTTTTTCTCGCGTCCGTTCTCAGCCAGGATCAGGCCTGACTTTTTGGGTGTGAGTTCACCGACGATCGAGGATTTGATCTTCCTGGCCGCCAACTTGGCGACGACCGCAGCCGCATATCGTTCGCGGCAGGTTATGATCAGCGTACCCTCACTGATCGACGAGAAAGGATCGATGTTGAAAAGTTCGCAGATGCGTTCCACGCCTGCTTCCATGACGATCTTTTCCTTTTCAACTCTTGCACCGACACCGGCGGCCTGAGCGACTTCGTATATTCCGCCCCAGATTCCGCATTCGGTGGCATCGTGCATTGACGTGACGCCTCGGTCGCGTACCCCGACCTTGACCGCGGTCATGGCGTCGTCAACCACTGACATTTTGTAAAATATCTTTTGAGCCGCCCGGCTAAACGCATTGCCGAATTTCCGCGCCAGGAAGCGGGGGAACATGGTGGCGAATATCCCGCTTGCTTCGATCGCCGGTCCTTTGGTGATGATGATGACGTCACCGGGCCGGGCAAAGCGGGGAGATACGTACTGATCAAGGTCGCCGACCGCGATGACCGTGGCTCCACCGACCATTGGATAGTTGCAGTTGTCATAACGCGCCGTATGCCCGCCGATTATCGCCATCCCCATCTTCGTGGATTCTTCATGGATCGTCTGCCAGACTTCGGTCAACTGGGCTTCGGTCATGCTCAGCGGCAGGTTCAGGTCAATGGTCAGATACATCGGCGGCAAACCCGAGGTTACAATATCGGACGCCAGGATATGCGTGGCGAACCAGGCAGCGCGCTTGAATCCGTATTCGGGAACGATGAAGACCGGATCGCTTGTCATGGCGACCGCCTTGCCGTTAATATTCACGATGCCAACGTCCACGCCATGCTGCGGTCCCACCAGAATGCTTTTGGACTTAGCGCCCAGCCGGGGAAAGATCAGTTCATTGAAGACCTCGGGTGAGATCTTCCCGATATCAGGCAATTTGATCATGGTTATTCTTGTCCTTCCAGACCCTGACACCCGCAAAGGTCCCGGATCGAATGTGACGAAAGGAATTTGTCGATCATTATCTTCATCCGGCGCCAAAATGGCCGGGCCGAGCAGGTGTTCATCCTGGGGCAGAACTTGCGCGTATTTTCGTCGGCGCAGAAGACCGGATCGGTCGTCTCGCCCACCGCCTGCATGATCTCGAGCAGCTTGATCTTCGCCGGTTTCTTCCCCAGCACGTATCCGCCATGGGGTCCCTTACGGCTCTTGACCAGTCCGGCTTTGTGCAGATTTATGAAGATCTGTTCCAGATATTTTAGTTTTATGCCCTGCTTATTAGCGATCTTTTTCAGCGAAATTGGAGTATCTGCCGACTGTTCAGCCAACTCGCAGATAGCACGCACCGCGTACCGTGTTTTGGTAGTTAGTCGCATGTGTTTATTATATCAAAAAAGTAGCCTATGTCAACCCCGCGCTATTATCGGTCGAAAGCTTACGATCATGCGAAAATGCGATTTTACTACTGAAAAAACGCCGCGCTTGACCCTCGTGTCATAGAAAATAGTGCGGGGTTGACCCCGTGATTGACAGTCCTCGATAATTTGCTACAATGTGGTCTGAGATGTCCAAGCAAATTCCCCGGAACTTAGTATTGACGATAACGACTATCGCGTCTTTTCTGACGCCTTTCATGGGGTCGGCCGTTAATATCGCGCTGCCCACGATCGGCAAAGAATTCGGGATGAACGCGGTCCTTCTGGGCTGGGTGCCCGCTGCGTACATGCTGGCAGCAGCGATATTTTTGGTGCCGATCGGCCGCATCGCTGATATCTGGGGCAGAAAAAGGATTTTCCTTGCTGGTATCGCGGTCTACCTGGCGGCGTCGGTATTGTGCGCCCTGTCGGTTTCAGGCGCAATGCTTATCGGGTTTCGGATCATCGAAGGGATCGGTGGCGCCATGATCTTTGGTACGGGCGTAGCGATCCTGACAACAGTATTTCCTCCGGCTGAGCGGGGGAAGGCGCTGGGGATCAATGTCTCTGGAGTTTACCTTGGTCTTTCAATGGGGCCGGTACTAGGCGGCTTTTTGACGCAGTACCTGGGATGGCGCAGCGTCTATTGGTTCAATGTCCCGTTGTGCCTTTTCATCATTGCAGGCATTGTCTGGAAGATGAAAGGCGAATGGACAGGAGCCGGTGGTGAAAAAATGGATATCGCCGGCGCCATGATCTACGGCGCGGCGCTGTTCGCGACCATGTTCGGCCTTTCAAAATTGCCCGGGGCAGGGGGGATTGTTCTGATCATAGCGGGAATTGCCGCCATCGTTCTATTTGCGTTCTGGGAGACTCGCGCGGATTTTCCACTGATCGATATAAACTTGTTCAAGAATAACCGGGTCTATGCTTTTTCCAACATCGCGGCGCTGATAAATTACAGCGCCACGTCCGCGGTGAGTTTTCTCTTAAGCCTTTACCTGCAATTCATCAAGAACCTTAGCCCGCAGAACGCCGGGCTGATACTTATTGCCCAGCCCCTGGTCATGACGGCATTTTCTCCGTTGGCCGGCCGGTTGTCTGACCGGATCGAGCCTCGCATCGTATCGTCGCTGGGCATGGCGATATGCACTTTGGGCTTGGCTGCCCTGGCTATGCTAAGGACCGGTACGCCTTTTGGTTTTGTGCTCGCCTGCTTGCTGTTCATGGGATTGGGGTTCGCGTGCTTTTCATCACCTAACACGAACGCCGTAATGAGCTCGGTGGATAAAAGGTTTTACGGCGTTGCATCGGGAACGCTCGGTACGATGCGGCTCGTCGGGCAGATGATGAGCATGGGATTCGCCATGCTCGTATTTTCCCTGGTCATCGGACGCGTCGAGATCACGCCACCATATTACCAGCAGTTCATGAGCAGTTTCAGGATTCTGTTCGGCATTTTTGCCGCGCTATGCTTTGCCGGCATCTTTGCGTCCTTGTCGCGCGGCACCGTGCACCAGAATGCACCTGAAAACGACACAGAAAAGACCAGGGTGCAATAATGGCCTTGTCCACCGAGCAGCGTCCATGGCGCCTGATGTTCCGGGCTTTCCGCTACCGTAATTACCGGCTTTTCTTCGGCGGCCAGGGCATATCGCTGATCGGGACGTGGATGCAGAGGATCGCGATCGGCTGGCTCGTGTACCGGTTGACGCAATCGCCGGCCATGCTCGGGCTAGCCGGTTTCTTCAGCCAGTTCCCGACATTCGTGCTGGCGCCGTTCGCCGGCGTCATGGCGGATAAATTCGATCGCCATAAGATCATGGTTATCGCCCAGGTTTTGGCGATGCTTCAGGCAGTGGTGCTCGCGGCTCTGATCTTCACGAACACGATCACGGTTTGGTGGGTCGTGGCCCTGACGGCCGTGCTCGCGCTGGTGAACGCCTTCGATATTCCGGCGCGGCAGTCGTTCATCGTGGAAATGGTCGAAGATAAAAAGGATCTGGGCAACGCTATCGCGCTTAATTCCGCGATGTTCAATAGCGCGCGCCTGATCGGCCCTTCTATCGCGGGTGTGATCATCGCGGCGGTGGGCGAGGGTCTTTGCTTTACTCTGAACGCGGTCAGTTCCTTGGCGGTGATCGCGGCGCTTTTAGCCATGAAGTTAGCACCCCGCTCGGCGGCAAGATCGCAGCAAAATGTTTTTCAGGAACTGAAAATGGGATTCAACTATGCCTTTGGTTCAGTGCCTATCCGCTCGACGCTTATTCTTCTTGCGATCGTGAGTTTGGTCGGAATGCCCTACACGATCCTGATGCCGGTCATGGCCCAGGATATCCTGCACGGCGGAGCGAAGACGCTTGGTCTGCTGATGGCGGCCGTTGGCGTCGGCGCCCTTGCCGGCGCTGGGTTTCTGGCATCGCGCAAAGACGCAAGGGGGCTGGAAAAAATGATCCCGATGTCAGCGGCTGTCTTCGGTGCCGGAGTGATCGTCTTTTCGTTATCCACGTCTATTTTTCTGTCCATGGCAATGCTTGCGATCACCGGCTTTGGCATGATGGCATCAATGGCGACCAGCAATACGGTGCTGCAGACGGTAGTGGATGACGACAAGCGCGGGAGGGTAATGAGCTTTTTCGCGATGGCGTTCATGGGCATGGCGCCGCTCGGAAGTCTGCTGGGCGGTTGGTCAGCCGATATGATCGGGGCGCCCAAGACCCTGCTGGTCAGCGGCGTCATCTGCATTGCCGCGTCGTTTCTTTTCGCTCGCGAGTTGATGTTGATCGGGCCCATCTTGGCTTCGATCAAAAGGCGCCTGGGGATCCCGCCCATGGTGCCCAGGTACCCGACCCCGCCGGAATAAAATTCCACAAAACCACAAAACCGCCCTGTCCCGCAAACACCTGCGGGATTACAGGAAAACCATACTTTGTGGAATTTTGTCGATTCCACCAAGGCAATCCCTGAATTTGCTGGTAGGTAGTAACGCCCTCTCGACCTTCGGTATGTGAGACCGACGCTCTTTTTCGGACACTGCAAAAGCGCATGAAATATCGTGAGTTATTGAAGCGCCGCAAGTGCCATGTCAAATATGTGCCACAATTGTGCCATGTGTAAGTTGCTTGCATTAGGACCTTGACATATTGCCAATATTTGTTATAATACTTAAGTATAAGAGAGCGTGAAAGATATGACTAAAGATATAACTTATAAATATTTGATCCATCCAAATCGTTCTGCAATAATCCACGAACAAAAATATTTACCTCAAGTAAAAATCGCCAGCTGCGTAAATTCAATTAATACCAGTAATTTGCTTTTTCAACGCTCTATACAGAAACGCAAGAGGAGATACGGGATGGAACGTAAATCAACACGAAATTCGGTTGTGAATCATGGATGAATCGATGTATCATTTTCCGAAAATTTCTTTAAAAAGGAGGATGCCATTTGTAAATATATTTTGTTAGTGTCAATCGCACTTCTGAGCTTTGTTTCTGCTCAAGGACCGTACACTTTATCGTTTAACCTTTCGCAATTTGAATTCAGTGTCGAGAATGGCTACGATAGGGTGAAAGGAATGGAAATGGTCAGAATAACGGATACTGGTGCGCCGGAACTGCCCTGTAAGTCTTTGAATTTCATTCTCCCTAATGGGATCGGAATTCAAGATATCGTGATCCTTTCGCTTACGCTAGTGCCCCTTGAAGGCACTTATAATATTTATCCTTCCCAACCACCACACCCAATCACACTGGATCCAACTGAGCCCCCTCCATTTGTACCTCCTGATTCTGAAATCTATTCTGTAAATGCACTCTATCCAGATTCAGTGCCAATTGAGATAATACATAAAGGGAGCATTGATGGGATACCATTTGTAACCATAGCTATGTATCCTCTTCTCTACAACCCTGTAAAAGAAAGTATTTATGTCATCCAATCTGTGACATTTAGATTTGTCCTTGAAACAGTTCCTTATTCACAGCGCCCCCAAATTATGGGTGAACGAGTCTTCAAGATGAAATTAAATAGTTTACAAGACTGTGTCTACAACCACTGGGAAGTTGTTGCCTACTATACGGCACCACCTCTTATTCCTGATGAAGAGTTATTGTCAAGACAGGGTTGTGAAGTTGTTATAGTAACGGCGCCGACAATGACCGCAGCTTATCAGCCATTGGCTAAGTGGCTTGTAGAAAAAGGCATGCCATGTATGATAGTATCTACTGATTGGATCTATGCTATGTATGATGGCCAATGGACAACGGCAGATTATGCTGGATGGTCCGAGGAACATATCGGGGATGATGCTGCAAAAATAAAGGAATTCCTCTATGATATGCATTGGAGTTCTGGTCTTGCATTTGCTATACTCGGTGGAATAAGTAGTTCCTATCTACCAATGACAAATTGGGTTCCTTTTAGATATTGTGATGGCATGCCTAGTGACCTCTATTTCCAGGATTTCACTGGTAATTGGATGAACAATCCCGACTATCAAGAGGAAATTTGGATTGGAAGAATCCCTGCTTGGAATTATGATCAAACTTTATCATGGGTAGAGAAAAGATTGAATTATGAAAAATCACCCGAAAATAAAGAATTAATGAACCATTCGCTGTGGATAACTCAGGGCCATCAACCAGACTGCATTGAATTTCCATCGTTAATGAATCAAACAATACCATATTTTCCGTCTCATATCGTGCAACACCTCATTGTCAACCACCCAAGTAATGCAAATGACCATGAAATAATAGATTTTCTCAGTACTGGTTATGGCTTTGTTTCTACATGTGGTCATGGTGGTACTGATGGACAGAGAACGGCATATCCAGATTATCGACAATTACTTATGAGTTGGCCATGGAATTACAATAACATGGGCATAATGCCAAATCTTTCTGAACTCCACAATGCCAACAAATACTTTATTGTTTATGCAATTAATTGTGATAATGCATGGTATGATGATATGGATGCAACAGGCCATTATTGGAGTGAACAGTGGTCAGCTTCTGGACCCCTTCCGTGTATGGCAGAAGCTTATTCTTCATTCTATCGGCTTGATGTACCTCCTGATCAGCGTCCACCAATTGGCGCAGTTGCATTCTTGGGCAATACGCGATCAGGTCAAGCCTGGGGTTCTCCAGAATTACAAAGAAATTTCATAAATCGTCTTTTCTACTTCGATACATTAATAGGAGTTGCTGAAGCAAAAGCACGATATGCAGGACCTTATGGCTGGCTTGGATGGTATTTTGCTTATGTTCACAATCTCTTTGGCTCACCCGAAATGCCGGTCTGGACCGATAATCCAAAAACCATCATTGCATACCATCCTCATTCGATTCCTGTAAATACACCAGTTGATTTCGAAGTTGCGGTTTATGAAGATCCTGTTGGACCTCAACAAATCTCATTGCAGGATGCCCTGGTTACACTCTATAAGGCAGGACCTGAAATCTATCAATCGCAGAAGACTAATGCAGAAGGGCGAGTGTATTTTAGTGGCATAACCGTGGCAACCACCGGCGTCATGAAAGTGACGATCACTAAGAAAAACTACATCCCCTATCAAGCCGATGTCCAGGTGTTCGAATTCGCAGTAACCTTGCCTACAACACATACGGAATTTACCGAAGGCAGAAAGCTTATTCGGCAGCCCAACAGCACGATTCTTAATCTCGCTTATACCTATGGCATTGGCGGCGCAGATATACCGCAGGAATGGACAACCTTTTCCACATCGACCGATGGCGGTACCATATGGTTAGAAGGTCAAAATGTCCTGCCCATAGCGCCCAATCACAATCCCAGTATCGGGTTGATGAGTGACAACCGTCCCTGTCTGGCATTTCGTAAATCCATTGGCTGGCTGGTTAATCAATCGGCAGTAATATATTTCGCCCGTTATGATGCGCCCAACTGGACCGTCTACACTGTTGATTCCTATCCGGCGATACCTACATCATTTTATCCGAGTGTCTCACCGCCGGCCATCCGCATCGATGCTAATGATATCTGCCATATGGTTTACAGCGGCGTGTTATTTGCGCCAGGCAAAGCCTATGTAGTCTACAAAAGATTCGACTGCAATAATCCAGGAACCGAGACCGTAATCATCGATTCAGCAAACGTGCCTGTAGATTGGCAACCATCTTCGCCCAGCATCGACATCCAATATGGCTACCCCCATATTGTCTATGATTTTCCGCCCCAGGCAGGCGAACCTTACCCGGATATCTGGTACAAATGCCTGACCACAAGCGGCTGGTCTGATCCGGTAAACATATCAAATTCATACAGTCAACCTTCCGAGCATCCATATCTTCTTATCACCAACGAGAAAGCACTTGTTGTCTGGAGTGAAGAAGAATCCGAAGGCAATGAAGAAAGCAGAGAGATCTGGAAAGGCGAACGGTTCTTGAACCAGCCACCAAGCAATTGGACAACTTGGCGGGAAGTAGAGACGCCAAATCAGGCTTCGGATTGGCCCATACTCACGGTCAATGATCGCTTACTGGTTTGGAGTGAGCATTTACTCACTGAGGGAAACAAGAACTGGGAAATAATGTACCAGTCGCCGTATTATGGATCAGGCAATATCAGTAATTCGTCCTGTACTCAATCGCGCTACGCTTCTTGTGACTGGCGTCAGACTCTGACCAGCATCGATCTCTATTCGGCATATACCGAGCGTTATGAAGAGGACGCTGAGACTAATGTCTTTGGCATCCAGACTAAACGAAACCGACTACAGTACATTCCAGTGCCCAAATACACAATCTATGCGGGTAGTGAATATACATCTGCTTACCTGATTCAACGCGACGGTTATATTGCTTACGAAAACTATCCGGTTGATTATGATACGACCGAAATAATCTACAAATTTTCTGGCTTGAAACCGGAATTAAAATACAAACTTGACATTACTGCATATCATGAATCACAAGGCGAATGGCGGGAATGGGTAAAAATCGATAACACAGCGCAGCATATGGTAAAATATCAGGCCGAGATACCGACGAATATTGAATTACCCGTACCTTCTGCCTCTTACAAAGATGATGGGGAGATCACCGTTCGCATCTCAAAAATCTATGGCGATTTTGCCGCATGTCACATGGGCCATCTTTATGAATTTGAAAAAGAATCCGAAGGTGGCGGACCGCAGTCTGTTGATGCCGAGCCGATGAACCTGGAGTTCGGCATAGTGGTGCTACCCAGCATATTGATCCATACCGCGCTGATTCGTTATGTCATACCCACGAGACAGCAGGTTAAATTAACGCTCTATGATATTACAGGACGAAAGGCTATCGTTGTTGCTGATGGAATAATGGAAGCTGGCGTACACACATTCAACTTCGATTCATCCAATCTCAGTGCTGGTATCTACTTCTTGATACTGGAAGGCGAAAAAGAAACAACAACAAAGAAGGTGCTTGTTGTGAGGTAAAAGAATAAAACAGGGGTGCAGATGTCCTGCTTCAGATGGAACTTGACAATCGGGCCTAGCTGAATAAGGTGGTTAGGAAGGAGCGAAATGGAAGGCAAACGGCAGCGAATCAGTCCCGAGAAAAAGGTTGAGA
>Ga0299915_10002974_pt1 | contig 12283 bp, 10 predicted proteins | sample RVTome_13_FD_200263 | JGI IMG/M metagenome (GOLD analysis project Ga0299915, IMG submission 200263) | Soil microbial communities from uranium-contaminated site in the Upper Colorado River Basin, Wyoming, United States - RVT92D227 (version 2) ...
GACGCCAAGGAGAGCTTGGCAAGCCCGGATGCGTATATGCTGCCGGCGGAGATACGCCAGAACAAGGTTGTTATCTATCCCGTGCAAACAAACTAATTTACGGGAATCTGGAGACTGTAGTAGCTTTACAGAGCAAATAGCACTTAACGGCTTTGATTGTAATGACTTATACAAGGTCCCAGTCAGCCAATCGGAGCTTTTGGTCTACTGTTCCGGCAGATTCAAACGTAAACCTTGGTTTTTCTATGACTCCGCGACAAATGACGATTGGCCGCCGAGCAATGCACTCTGTAACCTTGCTACAGTCTCGGAATCTGAGGCATTTTGGGCATTGGAGCAGTTCTCTGGGTTTGCATTCTTGCGCAGACGTCATAATTTTCGTGATTTTTGCTTGACAAATGGCCGAAGATTTGGTCTAATACTGACGTTATGAGGCAGATTGACCGTAAAACCACTGGTAGCTGGTGGCGGCCTGTGGGATAAAACCCGGCAGGCAAGCGGTCATTCGCTATAGACAATTTGTTGGATTATAAGGAAAGGCAGCCTGTCGGAGAAGCAGGCTGCTTTTTTTATTTGTATTTTGGCTCGTTTGCGACTAAGAATTTACGGACAGGTTCGGAATATGGAAGACTACAAGCAGATAATACGCAGCGCCCGGCCGGGCAAAATCGTGCCTATCGTCAAGCAGATTGATATGGACGACCCGATGGACTTCTTTGCCAAGCTCAGCGACTACGGCCGGGCCAAAAACTGCTGCCTGTTTGAATCCCGCGAGTACCTCACGGGCAGCGGCGCACTGAGTTTCGGCACGGCGAGGCCCGCGCTCTATCTGACGGGCAGCGGCCCTGATTTCACTATAAAGGCTTTGAGCAGCACCGGCCGCCGCATGCTGAGATATCTCGCCGCCGACCCGCAGCGATTTGCCTTCTGCGAATCGGTGGAGTTTTCGGAGGAGAGCATCACGGGCCGAATCAGGCAGATTGACCGCCTCGTTGATGAGCAGACCCGGCTCAAGAGCACCAATCAGATGGACGTCCTGCGGGCCGTCGCATTTGCCTTCAGTCTCGCCAGCAAGCCCTTCCGCATAACCTGCGGGCTGTTTGGGGCGCTTAGCTACGATTTCATTGACCAATTTGAGAAGCTCCCGCAGAACACCGCCGATCTGCTCGGCAACCCCGATTACGAGCTTTATTTTGCCGACAATATCTTCCTGATGGACCATGAGCACTCCCAGGGCTACATAATCGTCAACTGCGTCATAACGGACGATGACCGCGATGCCGTAATCGCTCAGGCCCGCGACTGCTTTGACTTCTACGCGAATATCGCAAGGTTCGATGCCCCAAAAGCACACACATACGACGGCGATATTCCCCCGGCCTCGACCGATACGGGCCAGGAAGAATACGAAAGAATGGTCCGCACCGCAAAGCAGCATATCATCGACGGCGATGTATTCCAGGTTGTGCTAAGCAGGACAATAACCGAGCCTTGCCCGGATGAGCCGCTCGATGTCTATAAGCGCCTGCGCGTGCTTAATCCGTCGCCGTATATGTTCTATCTGAATACGCCCAGCACCGTGCTTATGGGATCGAGCCCTGAGCTGAACCTCCGGGTAAGCGGCGCCGGGCCTCGCAGCGTCGAGATAAGACCTATAGCCGGAACAAAGCCGCGGGGCCGAATCGCAGACCAAATCGACGCCGACACCGATTTTCGATATGAGGCGGAATTGAAGCTCGACCGCAAGGAATTGGCCGAGCACATAATGTTGGTTGACCTGGCCCGCAACGACATCGCGCGTGTGGCCCGGCCCGGCAGCAGGGTCGTCACGGAGCTGCTGATTGCCGAGAAATACGAGTCCGTCCAGCACCTCGTAAGCAACGTCAAGGGCACGCTCGCGGACGGGCTTGATGCGCTGAGCGCTTACCTGGCGACGATGAATATGGGGACGCTCACGGGCGCGCCGAAGATTGAGGCAATGAAGCTCATTCGGCTGCTCGAAAAGACCAAGCGCGGCTACTACGGCGGCGCCGTGATGTATCTGACCGTCGATGGCCAGTTCGACAGTTGCATCACTATAAGAAGCCTCCAGGCCAAGGACCATACCGCCTATATCCGCGTAGGGGCAGGCATCGTGCACGACAGCATCCCGAAAACCGAATTCGAGGAGACCCAGCACAAGGCAGGTTCCTGCCTGCGTGCGATCCGGGGCAGCAGGGCCGCGAACGTCGGTGAGCGGCTGTGACAGTTGGCTACAGCCGGGAAAGACAATATGGAATCCGCGAATAGAAAAGTCCTGTTCATAGATAACTTCGATTCATTCACGTACAATCTCGTCGATGATTTCTGCAAGCGCGATTGCCGGGCGAAGGTCTATCGTGCCGACACCGCCCTCGAAGAGCTAAAGGCCGTCGCCGCCGAATTTGATCCTGATTTGCTGGTGATCTCGCCCGGCCCCGGCACCCCGGACACGGCCGGCGTCTCACTCGCAGCCACAGATTACTTCAAAGACAAGCTCCCGATATTCGGCGTATGCCTTGGCCACCAGGTTATCGTCCAGCACTTCGGCGGTAAAATCGGACACGCGCCGGAGCCGATGCACGGAAAGCCGTCGAGAGTTACCCACAACGAGAAGGACATTTTTGCCGGCGTTGAAAACCCGCTGCAGGCGGGGCGCTACCACAGCCTGTGTGCCCTCGAGGTCCCGGATTGTCTGGAAGAAACCGCCCGCTTCGAGAACGTTGTTATGGGAGTCCGGCACAAAGAGCTGCCGATATTCGGCGTGCAGTTTCACCCGGAGAGCATCCTGACGCCCGCAGGCGGAAAAATAATTGAAAACGTTCTGTCGATAGCAGTATCCAAGAGGAAACAGCAGGCGGGGCAATTATGACCAAAATAACCAAGTACCTTGAGATTATTCTGGATGGCGGCGACCTGACATTCGAGCAGGCCAGGGAGCTTCAGGACATCATTTTTGAGGGCGAGGTCTCAGAAGTGCAGATTGCCGCGTTTCTGGCGGCGATGCGAATGAAGCGTGCGACGTCCGCCGAGATTGCCGGGCTGGCGCGGTCGCTTCGGGACCACGCCGTGCCCGTCAGGCCCGGGGTTGATAACCTGATTGACACCTGCGGCACCGGCGGGGCGACCGTAAAGACGTTCAATATCTCCACCGCTGCGGCTATTGTCGCCGCCGGCGCCGGCGCGTACGTGGCCAAGCACGGGAATCGCGGCATCACCAGCAGGTGCGGCTCCGCGGACGTGCTCGAAGAGCTCGGAGTCAATATCGACCCCGGCCCCGATGTTGTCGCCGAGTGCATCAGGCAGGCGCACATCGGGTTTATGTTTGCGCCCAAGTTCCATCCGGCTATGAGGTTCGTCCAGCCCATTCGCAAGAGTCTCGATTTCAGAACGGCCTTTAACATCCTCGGGCCGCTGGCCAATCCCGCCGGCGTCAGTGCACAGGTGATGGGCGTCGCAGACGTCGCTCTGCTGGATCGAATATGCGAAACGCTCAAAATGCTCGGCGCGAAAGAGGCGATGGTTGTTCACGGCCAGGGTATGGACGAGATAAGCACTCTCGGCGTTACCGAGGTTCGCAGGCTCAAGGACGGCGAGATTACCCGGATGGAGATTGACGCGGCGGAGTTGGGCTTCCCGGCCCCGTCTCTCGATGAGCTTGGGAGCGGCGACGCAATAGAAAACGCCGCCATTATTCGCGGCATCTTCTGCGGCAAAGACAAAGGGCCTCGCAGGGATATTGTCATACTGAACGCGGCTGCGGCGATAATTGTCGCCGGCCTGGCCGAGGATTTTAACTCAGCAATAGAACTGGCCCAGAACGCTGTGAACAATGGCGCCGCATCCGGTTGCCTGGACAAACTAATCGAAGTCTCAAACGCATGACATAAGATATGAATATCCTGTCATTCTGATATGCTCATAGTAAAAGTCAAAATCTGCGGCCTTACCAATTACGACGACACCGCCGCGGCCCTCGATATGGGCGCGGACCTGCTCGGCTTCAACTTCTATCCGGGCAGCCCCAGGCACCTGACCCCCGAAAAGGCGGCCGCGATAATAAAAAAGCTGCCCGCCTTCGCCGACACCGCCGGCGTATTTGTCAACGCCTCCTTTGAGCAAATCAAGCAGACCATTAACGAATGCCAGTTGAACTGGATTCAGCTCCACGGAGATGAGGACCCGGAGTTCTGCGGGTCGTTTCGCTCAATCAATGTAAAGACAATGAAGGCCCTGCGAGTAAAGAATAAGAGCGATATCGACAGGGCCGAGGACTACTTCACCGATGCCGTCCTGCTTGATGCCTTCGACCCCGGGAGATACGGCGGAACGGGCCTTACCTTCGATTGGAACATAGTAGGCCATATAACCAAGCGCGTCTTTCTCGCCGGCGGCATACACCCCGGCAACGCCGCCGATGCGGTTAAGCTCGGAGTCTATGGCATCGACGTATGCAGCGGCGTTGAGGCCGAGCCGGGGAAAAAAGACCATAAGAAAATGAAGGCACTGTTTGACAACATAAGACATTTAAGAGGATAAGAGGCTGTAACAAAACCTGACTTCAAAATGAGACGCCGCTTCGCTGGGCTATTTGAATAGATTCCTCGGCTGCGCTCGGAATGACAAAGGCTGCGCTCGGAATGACGAATTGGGTTTTGTTAGAGTGCCTAATACTACAACGCTACTTGGATTTTGGCGGCAAGCATAATCTCTTGTTGCATAAGCAGTTACGATAGCACTGTCGAATATAAACGATCAAATCGGCTTTAAGGGCACCTTGGCGAATCCGAATTTGCGTTTTGCGCTTTACCGGCTACCAGCAGAACAAGCCTGCGGGGGCCGGGGCTGGCCTTCTGCCTGCTGGCAGCCTAAAGGCGATAAACGCGATTCTTGGGCACATAGACCCGATATTTGCAGCGCAAGTAGCGTTGTAGTACTAAACCTCGCGATCGGAACATGAAGACGAGTATTGAGCATCGAAAATCAAGCATCGAGGAATGATTTATGAAGTATAAAGGCAGATTCGGGGACTACGGCGGCTTTTATGTGCCGGAGGTTTTGATTCCGGTCCTCGAAGAATTGGAGGGCGCGTTTTATCGCTTCGGCCAGGATGAGCGATTCGTCGCTGAGCTGTCGCAGCTTAACAAGGACTACGCCGGCAGGCCCAGCCCGCTCTATCACGCCAAAAGGTTCAGCGAGCACGTCGGATGCAAGGTCTATCTCAAGCGCGAAGACCTGCTCCACGGCGGGGCGCACAAGGTCAACAACACGCTCGGCCAGGGCCTTCTCGCAAAGTATATGGGCAAGACAAAGCTCATCGCCGAGACCGGCGCAGGCCAGCACGGCCTGGCCACCGCGATGATCGGCGCACTTTTCGGAATGGAAACAAAAATCTTTATGGGCGTCACCGACGTTGAGCGCCAGAGCGTCAACGTCCATAAGATGAAGCTCTGCGGCGCAGAGGTAATAGGGGTCGAGGGCGGCACCGGGACATTGAAGGACGCCATCAACGACGCCCTTCGCTACTGGACCGCCCACGTCACCGACACGTTCTATCTTTTTGGCTCGGCCTGCGGGCCGCATCCGTATCCGACAATAGTGAAGCACTTTCAGACCCCCATCGGCAAAGAGGCCCGCCGGCAGTGCATCGACGCAATCGGCAGGCTCCCCGATATGGTCGTCGCCTGTGTCGGCGGCGGAAGCAATGCAATAGGGATATTTTCCGGCTTCGTTGATGACAAGGACGTGCGGCTCATCGGTGTCGAAGCCGGCGGCAGGGGCATAAGCAGCGGGCAGCACGCAGCGACGTTGGTGGCCGGGCGCGTCGGAATCCTGCACGGCGCCAAGGCCTACCTGCTCCAGGATGAAGAGGGCCAGGTCCGCGATACCGAATCGGTAAGCGCAGGTCTGGACTATCCCGCCGTCGGCCCGGAGCACTGCTTCCTGAAAGATACCGGCCGGGCCGAGTACGTCGCCGCTGAGGACGAGGCTGTGCTTGATGCCTTCTCCGTGCTGTGCAGGTGTGAGGGGATATTGCCCGCCCTCGAAAGCGCGCACGCCCTGGCGTACCTTATGAGCCAAAAAGGCAAGCTTGACCCGCAGACCGTAGCCGTTGTAAATCTCTCCGGCAGGGGCGACAAGGACGTCGGAATCGTCGAAAAATACCGGCCGTTGTAGCGGACCGGCGGGCCGTGAAGACATCCGCTGCGTGCACCATCTATGAAGCATGGATTGGGAATGTCGGATCGGGTATGTCGGATATGAAAGCCAAAGAACTATACGAGAAACTGGGCAAAGATTTTGAGGTCGATAAATGCAACGACGACTGGAGTTTTGTAGAGTCCAGCGAATTCATCAGCCCCGCTTTTAGGGAAAGGTACATTGGAGTCATGCTTGATAACGCCGATGAAATTGAAAGGGTCTATACTTCCACCTTTCCGGATACAGCCATTCTCGACAAAATCTTTGCGCGAGGCGAGACGGACGGCTTATTGTTCTCACACCACGCAATGGGTTATGATCCGAGTCTGGAGGGCTTCCCCTTTTACAGCATTCCGGTCAACTACCTGCGGAAGTTGAAAGAAAGACGCATATCTTTTTACGTTCTGCATATTCCGCTTGACAAGAACGGGCCTTACTCAACGTCGGTAAGTCTGGCAAGAGCACTGCAACTGACTGTCGCAGGCGGGTTCTGCGAATATCTGGGCTGTAAAGTCGGTGTGATTTGCGAAACGAGGTTCACAAAGGTGACGGATTTCGCGTCACACGTCAAGAAAGTAGTTGGGCACGAGGTAAATGTGAGGCAATATGGCGATAAGACTATTAAAGGAAGAAGAGTTGCCGTTGCTGCCGGCGGAGGATGCGTCGATTTCGTGGCGCGTGAGCTGTCCGCATTGGGCGTGAACACGTTTTTGACCGGGTGCACCAGGCCGATACCATCCCTTGAGCCGAACATGGAGTTTCACCGAATCGCGAAGGAAAGCAGGATTAATGTGGTAGGAGCCACGCATTACTCAACTGAGAAGTTCGGCTGCATGGCAATGGCAGACTACTTCGCAGGGCTTGGTATTGAAGCTGAGTTTGTCGAAGGCACACCTTGTATGGAGGATTTGTGAGCAGCGATATCGAGCGTCACGGAGCAGGTTTTATGAAGACATATAAGCAAGTTTTTGCGGAACTCAAACGGGCGGGCAGGGCCGCGCTGATACCCTTTTTTGTGGTCGGCGATCCGGATTTCGATACGAGTCTTGCGGTCGTTAAGACGGCCATCGACGCCGGGGCGGATATTCTCGAATTGGGCATACCCTTTTCCGACCCGATAGCGGACGGCCCGACCATACAGAAGGCCGACATCCGCGCCGCCAAAAGCGGAATGAATATGGCTAAGGCCCGCCGGTTCATCGAGCAGGCCAAGGAATACAGGGATATTCCCATCGGCCTTCTGATGTACTACAACCTGATTTACCAGTACGGCGCCGAGAAATTCTTCGCCGATTTCCACAAGGCCGGCGTCAACAGCGTTCTTGTCGCCGATTTGAGCATTGACGACGCAGGCGAAATTGAAGGCCCCGCGAAAGCCGCCGGCCTCGATACCGTCTTTATGGTCACACCAGTCACCGCCCCCGAGCGGATGAAGCTCATCGCCTCCAAGACCACAGGCTTTATTTATACCGTCTCGCTGCTCGGCGTTACGGGCAGCAGAAATGAGCTTTCCGATACGGTTGAAGGACTCGTTGCCAGGCTAAAGGAGCTCACCGACGTGCCCGTATGCGTCGGCTTCGGAATCAGCAAGCCCGAACACGCCGCGGCGGTCGCCTCCGCCGGCGCCGACGGCGTAATAATAGGTTCAAAACTCGTCGGCCTGATCGAGGCCAACCTCGACAATACTGAAAAAATGCTCGCCGATATCACCGTATTCCTGACCGACGTCAAGGCCGCGATTTCGCCTGCCTAACCGGCATTTCTCACCGCCGAGGTCGCCGAGTTCGCAGAGTCACAATGATTTCCGTTTTCTCTGCGTTCTGCGCGTGCTCGGCGGTGAGAAATCTGTTCGTCGATCTGTGCGCAAGTCTTTGTCTCGCCTGTGGTTATGGAACAATCAAAAAAGTCCCATAATTTCTCATTTCGTTCTTGACTTTTACCCCTCCTCTGTTAAAATGGGTAAAGTTATATGCCGACAGCACGGAGGCAAAACCTTCGAGGCATAATGTGTGATGTGTTGCAACATAGGATGATTTACCCAGAGCAGTAGGTCTGCGCTGTCGTGGTTTCTTTAACTGGAAGTCAAGGTTTTTAGGAGAAGCAAAGATGGAGTAAGGAGTAAAAGGATGTAGGATGAATTTAACAACCACCGGAATCAAACAACACAAAGGCTTCTGCAAAATTGCAGGTTAGGCCTACTTAGAAAAGAAAAAATCGTTTCTTGATTTTTTCTTTTCAACGGTAATGTATTGTCTCGTAATCGCTTAGGTAATTATTGAAGAAAATCATGAAAGAGATTTTCTTCAACAATATAGGCCTAACCTGCAATTTTGCAGAACTCATAAACAACACAAATAAAGGAGAAGGTTTATGAAAAGCAAAGATAGTCTCAAAAAGACTTCAATAGCGCTATTGCTTCTGGCAATGGTAGCAACTCTGGCGGGCTCCGCTTCAGCCGATCAGGTCATCCTGAACCCCGATGGTGTCGGGGACACAACTGCCTTGGCCCTCGTGCATGGCGGGATATTGCCTGTTGAGCTTCGAACAAACTGGGGAGTTAACACAACAGATGATGGCGATACTTCCTACGTTTGGAACAAAGGGGCCGCCTATAATACCGACCTCTACGCTCTTGAAGATGTCAGCCTTGCGGGCACCATCACCTCTGTAACCGTCTATATAAAGGCTCGCGCCGAGGGAACCGCAACGCAAGAGAGCGCCAGCACGGCCATTAAAATAGGGGATACCGTGGCGCTCTGCGTCCCCGTAACCCTGGGGACAACCTACACCACGTATGCCACAACGTATTACACAAAGCCCGGAACAGCAGATGCCTGGACCTGGTCGGACATAAATGCCCTGCAAGCAGGAGTATCGTTACGACGGGCCAAAGGAGCACCTGGTGCATTAGACTCAAGATGCACAAAAGTCTGGGTTGTGGTGGATTATACGGAATGTGAATGGATAGGAGAAACCGCCTGGGCCGCCGGCGACCGCTATAATGAGGAGCAGGGCAACTGGGCTACCTACACCCCCTACGACGCCGACAGCACGGTTATTCTGTATGCCGGCCAGACTATGGAGGCTGGGACGGTTCAATTCTCCGAGCCGGATGGCGACGGCGATGTGACGATTACCATCACACTCAACAGCGGCTGGCGATTCGAAGATGTTGCCGAGAACGTGAAGATCCAGGACTACGACGTCGCGCCATCCAGCCATCCGAGTCCCGGTCTGTTCGACCACAAGGGCGATGCAAGCGGGTCGCCCTTCAGTATTGTGGTGCCGGGCAACTACTTTTACGGTGTCCACGTGGATGTCGAGTGGGAAGACTGCGGATAGCGACAGTATAACGCGGATAAATTAGGAACGGACTTTCCGAATTGAATGCACGAGGGGTGCTGGCGTAGGCCGCACCCCTCTTTTTTATTTTTCGGGGGGTGTTTGACCAACTGGTCGATTCCTATTGGCCCCGCGTTCTCAGCCATGTGGGGTGCGATTTTTCGCACCACTAATCTGCGAAACGCATGAAACATGCGGGATAGCGGGCGCTTCTTGTAAATGGTCCTGGGGAGTTTACAGTCTTTCCACTTGTGCGCAAGTCGTTGCGGCGCCTGTGATTATGGGAATAATCGAAACAAGTCCTATAATTTACCATTTTTTTCTTGACTTTTACCCCCCCCTGTTAAACTGGGTAACATTGGGTGATATTAGCACGGACGCTGGGTGAGGAAGCGATTTTTTTAATCAAGCTTTTCCCCACAAGTAGCCAACCATTTCGGAGGGCAGCAGTGAAATAAAATATCAATGGCGGCATAGTTTGCCTTATTGCCGGAGGAGGTGTCTTATGGACTGAGATGCTTGTCTTATCAATGTTGATAATTTTGGTTTGAGAAAAGAACGATTTAATTTTAGGAGGAGAACAAAATGAGAACTAAATCAATTGTTATGTTGGCACTTGTTGTGTGTATGATGGCAGTAGTGAATGTCGCCTCGGCTGACATGGAATGGGTCTATATCAACGATCCTGGAGTTGCTGGTCATGAGGGCTTTACCGGCTACATGAGTAAATACGAGACGACCAATACCCAGTATTGTGAGTTTCTCAACGATGCACTTGCTTCCGGCGATATAACCGTCGCTGCTACTGATGTCATCGGTGCAAACGGCTCTAATAGCGGAGACGATTTTGTTGGACAGGTGTATTATAGCCTCGTGGGTCCGGGTAATACTTACGATGGAGCCACCAATGGCGGAGCTGCAAGGATCAATTACACCGCCAGTACATTTACCGTTGACAGCGGTTTTGAAAATCACCCCGTTACTTATGTCAGTTGGTATGGGGCAACTGCTTTCTGCAACTATTACGGCTATAGACTACCAACGGAATGGGAATGGCAGGCCGTAGCTGACTATGATGGCAGTTATGCCTATGGTTGCGGGACGAGCATAAATAATAGTATTGCAAACTATATCGGTTCAACTCATCCAGATGGTACAATCGTTGTGGGTGCTTTCGAGACTTATGGCTATGGGATGTGCGATATGGCAGGCAATGCCTATGAGTGGACAAGTAGTGTGTTTGATCCACAAATAAATGACTTTCGCGTTCCCCGCGGCGGCAGCTGGTACAACGACGTCACCCACTGTGCTGTCTCGTTCAGGCACGGGTTCAGTCTGGGCCTCCCGTACCTCGCCATAGGGTTTCGTGTTGTTGCCTCCGTCCTCGAACCAACTGTTATTGAAGGTACTGTTGATATAGACCCCGATACGCTGAATCTCAAGAGTAAGGGCAAATGGATTACCTGCTATATCGAGCTGCCGGAGGGGTATGATGTGGCTGAGATAGACGTAAGCACGATAATGCTCAACGACCTTGTGCCGGCAGAGTCACGCCCCACGGGGATTCTTGACCACGATGGGGATGGCGTCGCTGAGCTAATGGTCAAGTTCAGCAGGGCCGCCGTCCAGGGGCTACTTGGACCGGCAGACCAGGCGGAGCTAACCGTCACCGGCGAACTGGCCGACGGGACACTGTTTGAAGGCACTGACACCATCAGAGTCGTCCAGTAAAATTAGTAGCCACTCACCAGTTGAATTTGTGGGTGCTGCTCGCTCAGCAGGCGGCTAAGGGTTGTGGATTCCTGCCTTCGCAGGAATGACAACGGGCGGCGTTCGCAGGAATGACAACTAACAAGATCAACGTTGACGGGCTAATAGAGCCCAAAGGAAACCCGAAACACCAAAGAACTGTTTTCGGGCCTTTGAGGAAACGTACTGACCGAATTCAATTCGAGGGCTGTAAGCTTCGTACTTACGGCCCTTTTTATTTGTGTGTGGGATAAATCGCAGAGTGCGTCTGAATGAAGGGCAGGTTAAGTTTTTGGGCGAGTTCTTTGTCCTCTTCTGTTCGTTTGGACGAAGGTTTCGCTCTGTCTGCCTCGTAGGATTTTTTCCGCCAGCGGCGGACGTAGCCGAGCATTTTGCTTTCACGAGATTTCATCATAATATGTGGTATTATAATGGAAAGCGGCAGGATTGTGAAGCCCTTTTTCATTTCTGCTGTTCACTCTGCGAACAACCAATTGCGTTTATCGCTTTGTGAGCTACCAGCAGAATCGCAAACCTACAGGCTCTGCTGTGCTGGACAAGAACTTACTATTGCTTTTGCCCGACAATAATCTTACTATTCTCCTTGCCAGCACGGAGGATAGGGCCACGCAGGCGTGCGACCCGAGCGCCGTGTTGGTGCTATACAGCAGAACGGCTCTGGGAGACTCTCAGAGCCGTTCTCTTGCCTGCTGTTAGCCCTAATGCGATAAACGCTCTTTTACCCGATGGTGTTTTCCCCAGAACTCTTGGGACGTTAATAGTAGATTTGGCGGGTCGAAGCAGTCTTGGGGCGGGCGATGGGTTTTCTGGAGATTGCCGCAATAAAAGGCTGTTCGTCAGCGTCTTTAACTGTTAGATTAGGCAATTGCCCGACCTGCGCCCGCAGTGGGCGCGGGGCGAATTGTATTACTCAAAGTATTATGGAGGATATTGCAATGAAGAAAGGTCTGAT
>Ga0299915_10002975_pt1 | contig 12282 bp, 8 predicted proteins | sample RVTome_13_FD_200263 | JGI IMG/M metagenome (GOLD analysis project Ga0299915, IMG submission 200263) | Soil microbial communities from uranium-contaminated site in the Upper Colorado River Basin, Wyoming, United States - RVT92D227 (version 2) ...
TATTGCTTGCTTGGTGGAGTCAACGATAGAATCGCAGAAGCGCGTCAATTGACGAGTTTGCTACACGGGCTGAACTGCCATGTGAACTTGATTCCGTACAACTCCATCCATGGACTCGGCTTCCACGACCCGTCGCCGAAAGGCATCCGCGCTTTCCGCGAAGTCCTGAGCAGTGCAGGCATCCAGGTTACGCAGCGAGTTCAACGGGGTCCAGATATTGATGCCGCCTGCAGGCAGTTGCGGCAGCGGATAACGGGAGCAGTATTTAACGAGTTATCTCTCTAAAGCATCACTCACCAGTGAATCTAGGCTAGGCCACGCTTTAGAGGACAGGAACACAGGCTTAATATCGGGCGTTCTCCGGTCTGTGTCTACATGTATCGCTACACATTCTGACGGTTTGTTACCCCTCTGCCATGGTTGACGGGCAGTAGGCGATGAGATAGGCTTAGCTCGGGTGACTCGGAAAGGCGAAATCCACCATCTACCCGCCACACAAGCAAAAAAGAGAGGCCGTGACAATCTCCCCCTTAACCCCTTGTTCGATGAATACCGGAAAAGCCAAAATCGCTTCATTGATGAAAGAAGTTCACGTATACTAGCAGCACGGTAAGACAAACAAGCGCGATTGTCAGCCCCCTTATCCAACTCGTCAGTGTAACCAGTCGCTTCTGAAGTCTGTAACTCTCCCTATCTTGTGAATATCCAGCGAATAACGTCTCGAACCGGATTGGCTGGCTGGTTTTCCCCTGAGAAACCAATTCTCTCTCCGCATCGCCAACCACTAGCACCAGCTGAAATATCCCTAAGAAGGCGCAAAATACCGGGTCTCCCAACGCAACAATCTTTGTTTCTCTCGGAGCGAAGTCAAGTGGTGGGTCCGTCCCGATGTGTACCGGTCTTTCCAGACGTGTGCCCTCTGGCATCTGTATGAAATACACAAACCTCCCATCTTTGCGCTGGTCGCTCAGATTCGTTATCTCCACCTTGAATCCGACATTGTCTCCCAAGAAGTACGGCGGCTCTCTCTCTGGCAACGCTTGATGCCGAAAGCCGTTGTACTCCACCTGGTGTTTTCCACACCCAGGGCCATTGTCTCTTAAAACTTCACTAGTACCCTCACTCTCACCGCGGTCTCCTCCTGCATCGGAAATCACTTCTTTCCTCCCATCCCAGCGAACCAACGCTGGTATCGACCAAATCGTCCAGAACAGTGCCACGCTCAACGCGATAGCACCTAGATAGAAGGTTGTCATGTATACTCCCACAAACCATCCATGACTAGCCCCAGTTAACTTATCTCCCAGCCCTGCCTGGTCTGCAGCCTGGTACAGTCCAAATATCACGAACGCCATTGTCGAGACCAGATATGAGACGCCAGTCTTCCGTAAGCCCAGTTTCAATCTCTCGGGACAACTATTGGCGTACGCGCAAACTAACATTAAACCCCCAAGCAACCCTGCTACGGTTGCCAGGTCGAACGGCCTGAATCCCTGCGGCGTCTGATAGATAGCTACCAGGTATAGGACCAAGCCTATAAGAATGACAGTGAAAATCAACATGAATACCACATTTCCAGCCAATCCCCCCATTTGTGACCGATTCGAACCACGTGCTCTAGTTTCCTTACTCATGTCTCTAATCTCCACCAAGATTATTGTCTCAGACTTAGGAATTGTCAATCTTGGCCGATGCAGTGACTTGATTAGGTCCGTGGGATTGCACATTTCTGACTATTGTTCAATCACCGACACTCGTATGACGAGTATTGACTGCCCCCGTTACTTGGCTTACAATCTAGGCTTCTCTGCTTGGATGGAGGCATTAGATGTATCGTATCAAGCTTAGTGGTACCTATTACCAAATGGGGCTTCAACATGGGCGTTTGCTCAGAGAGGTGGGTTTTGGCTTGCCACCACCAGAGAAGAGGGTGCTGCATTTCGCCAGGCGCTGCGAACAGATAATAGGTCAGTATATGCCGGAGTTATTGGACGAGATGCGTGGTGTGGCAGATGGGGCTGAAATAGACTATGACACTATCATGACTCTTACTACAACCGCTCCGTTTGCCCTTGATGAAATCCCCGGTTGCAGCATAGTCGTTGTAATGCCAGAGCGGACTGCCGATGGGCGTATGATTATTGGCCGGAACTTCGATATGTTTGAGGACGTATCGAAGGAGGGTGCTACGACTTATCTCACTTATCCTGAGGGATATTATGCCAGCGTGGGCAATTGCGACATCTGGGTGGGACGTTGGGATGGACTGAACGAAGCCGGACTCTTTACGGCCACCACTGCTCTCTTCTTGCCGAATCCCAGACCATCTCTGCCGGGCCTCGTTGGTTGGTTCACCGGGCGGTACATACTTGATCACTTTGCCACAATCGACGAAGCAGTTGAGTTTGTTCAAAGCCTCCCTGGCACTGCAAGTGGTGGTCGGGTTATAGCGGACAGATCTGGCAAAGCTGTGGTGATAGAATCGAGTGCAGAAGGACGACAAATTCGTTATCCAGAAGATGGGCTTCTTATCCTAACCAACCACGCAGTCTGTCCGATGTTTGCAGGAAAGGACTGCGACAACGAGGGCTATGCGGATTCCCGAGCCCGGTACCACCAGCTCTACGAGTTGCTCCATGTAGAAAGTGTGATAGGCGTCGAAAACGTGAACAAAGCGATGTCCGATCACGAAGCTGGAATCTGTAGCCACAAGGTGGATTCTTCTGGGCGCAAGGACAGCACCATTTGGTCCATGGTTGCCCAACCAGGCGCACGGTGCATGGATATTGCGGAAGGTCATCCCTGTCTGGTCAAGTATCAGGCAGTGCATTTCTGACAGAGGTATGCAACCATAAAAATTGCGGCTGATGTAGAAGGCTATTGCGTGACCGAGTCAAGAAGCGAAGAAGAGACAATTCATGGCTTAACTGGACGAAGATTTAATCTTTTGCCTAGATGAATTATTAAATACCCACCATCCAACTCAGGCTCGGAATTCTAGGGACACCATGCCAATTAGACGTACTACAAATTAGGTATTATGCCCCCGGGATACAGGTAACAAAGTAGCGTTTTGTGACTCCTTAACTCTACAACATGTCTTGAACACTGCACAAAAGAGTGTTGACAATTCCTGTGACAATGGTGCTATAGTACTGCAAAACTAATATAAAGTTGGTGGTCAAGTGTGCGTCAGGGAGTTGCGGTAGTTCCAGTTTGTGCCCAGCTTGTCTCACAGGTTATCCACCGCTTCCTGACTCCAACCAGGATTGATTCCTTCAAAATACGCTAACCTAGCAAATGCAGTTAAGTTGGAATACGGAGACCACTTCTGTCAAGGAGATAATATGGAACTTTCGAATAGAACCGTTCTCGTAACTGGAGGTACCAGTGGCATCGGGCTTGGCATCGCTGAACTTTTTCAACGATCTAAAAGCAAGGTCATTGTATGCGGACGCAACACAAAGAAGCTATCAAGGGTGGAGGAACGATTCCCCGATATCACAGCCATATCTTGCGATCTTAGATATGCCGGGCAGAGAAAAGCTCTGGCTATGGATGTACTCCATCGCTTTCCCAACCTCGACATCCTAGTAAATAATGCCGGCATACAGAGGTATATCGATCTGAAGAAAGGGTTTGACGAACTCAGATCCGGTGAAGATGAAATTACAATTAATTTTGTTGCTCCCGTAGAATTGACCTCATTGTTCATCGGCCATCTAATGACAAGACCGTCGGCGGCCATTATCAACGTAAGCTCAGGGCTCGGGTTCATGCCGATGCTCGATACGCCCATCTACAACGCGACAAAAGCCGCCATCCATACTTACTCCCTAGTACTGCGACAGCAACTTAGGGACACGTCAGTCAAGGTAACTGAGATTGTCCCACCAATGGTCGACACTGACTTGAACAAAGAAGGGCGTAATGCCGCCCACGTAAAATTTAGAGGGATTAGCGTATCAGAATATATGCCAGCTATCATCAACGGGCTTAAAAACGATGCGGAAATAATATTCTATGGTGACGGAGAGAAAATCATAAATGAACCTCGCGGCGAATCGGAAATGCGCCTGCTCACACCACGTTGGTGAGCCGACCCTGATCCAAACCGGTATTCCTTAATTGGAGAAGTTCAACTAATCAAGTAGAGCAATAATAAAGGTGCGAAGAAATATGAAAAACAGCACGACTGCAGATTTGAGGTCCATCAAACTTCCGAAACCGCTTTTTGCTCATTGCAGTACAGTCTTCGAAGCTCTGAAAATGAGAGGAACTTCTCGATCGATCAGTGATAAAAAGATCCCGTTGCAGATTTTGTCTGATATACTCTGGGCTGCACAGGGAATCAATCGTGTCCACGGCCCTTTTGGAGGCCCCGGCCGGACTGCTGGTTCAGCGAGCAATTCACAGGAGGTCTGTGTCTATGTTGCCAAAGAGGAGGGGACGTATTTGTATGAACCTGATTCTCACACGATGACTCTGGTTGCAGCCGGTGACAGTCGCTCTCTGGCAATCGGCCCGGGACAGAGAACGTCTGGGGTAAACGCTCCTGTCCGCTTCATCTACGTCGTGGATGTCGATAAGTTCAAGACAGCAGGATATCAGGAACCGGGACTCTACGATCCGGAGATCCAGAAATCATATTACTTTGTTGACACTGGCCTGATTGCACAAAACGTTTATCTGGCAGCATCTGCGTTGGGACTGGTTTCGTGGTTTCACAACTGCAATAAGACTAGACTCGCGAAAATACTTGGGTTAAAGCCACATCAGCGGGCACTTTTCGGACAGACAATCGGTTATGGTGACGATTGAACCAGCTCTGCTTATTTTCTTGTGATTAGTTCTGGATCATCTCGCTCATCAAACTAACTCGTAGCATAGTCGAATTTTTACAGTCCCACGAACGGGGAGCTTGTCCGAGTCCACACTATCCAACATAGTATTTGTTCCATTGATTATCCGGCCAACCAGAAGGCAAGTACTGTTGCTATTGTAGGCGATTTGGTGGTTATGTGGTGAAATTGCACATTAGCCTGTTTTGTTACCCAACTGCACAGGCCGTCGGAAAGTGCAGCGCCAAGGTAGGAGCAGGGAAATGACTCGGACCATACGCTGAATCGGTCTAGTCGTTTCTGTGACGCCTGGCGGGGTACTGTGATTACCACCATGATTTTCTACTATGATTTACTATGATTAGCACTATGATTGGCTGCTATGATTAGCTAGGACTTATACTATGACTTTCCGCTATGATTACTGCTATGATTTATTACCAAAACCGCACTAAGATTGGCTGTGACTGCAAGCTTTCTTCCACTCCTGATAGTAGCGGTACGCTGTGTTAGGCTTGATGCCTAAAGCCTTCACCTCGGGGTTGGCGGGTCTTTTACCTCCGTCAAACAACCGAAAAGCCCTTTCCTTTATGCTGTGTCCTCTTCTGGCCTTCTCTGTAGCTGGTGGAATCTTACGTTTTACCTGCAGCTCACCAACTGCAGCCTTGACGACATTGGCCACCTTCTCAGTCATGACACCCATGTCAATCATCTTGTCCATGCTACCGATACTCTTTAGATACTTGGCGAACTCATCCGGCACTTCAACTTCCTCCTCAAGACCTTGCACTCTATATGTGATGACACTGTCCGTGGCTGCCAAAATTGTGCTTCCGTCAGGCCTCGCCTCACCATTGAGTAACCCCTTCAGAACAACCAGTGGAATACTCTCCCAAAATACATAGCCACCGAGATCCTCAGGTCTAAGAATTAAGTAATAATAGCCAAGGAACTTTGGCTTCTCTAGGAGTGGCAAGCCATTCTTGTCTTTCATCCATGGTAGAAGAAATTCGTATCCGTCGAAGCTTATGTTCCCTGGTCTCAACCAGACCTCCGCATAAGCAACTGCAAAAATATCAAAGCTGAAATCAAGAGACGGCACTTCTTCAGAACTGTAGCTTGTTAACGGCAATGGGTAATAGCGCCTGTAGTATTGAGATGGAAAAACGATGAACTGACGCAAGCCCTCCGGGCAAAGTTGCTCTAATCTCTTGTTCGCCATGCTGACCAGAGTATCATCAAAATTTATTTCATCCTTTTTGGAGAGGACATAATCAAAGTCGTGATGGGTATACCGCTTATCCTGAATTTTTGACCGGAAATAACTTCCTAGACCTCTCTGCTTATGGTCAAGTCGAGCGGTCAGTTTCGCCATTTCTTGATTAAGGTGATGATTGTATTCAACGGCTGTGTTCATAGCCTGCAGTTCTTGTGCCTCTTTCTTTTTGCGCTCTTGAATTTTTCTTAACCACCCGCCATAGTCGAGAGCCCTCGCGTCAGCTAAGTATGCTGCACCCTTTTCTAGGTATGCGTCTGTAGCTTTCCCGATGGCCAGTTTGAATTCATCGTGTTCTTTATCATTGAGATATTTCTTGGCATCATCAACAGGCGGTTTTATAGATACGAATGCAGCAAATCGTCTATCTTCGTATTCCTTCTTCCGTCGTTCCGCGTCAGCTCTTTGATACACTTCTATTATCAACGATTCAACTCGGGACATCGGGGCGATAACTTGTGTGTCATAGGCATATGCGAAATAGCTGTCTCCGGTATCCACACACCCGGACAGCCACCTTATTATATCGTCTAGGCAATTGTCCAATGTATCCCTCTCGTTGTCATGTAGATAGGTATTTAGATCTGCGCCAAGTTGCTCTATGTTGAGTTGGCGTAGCTGCGGTGCTTCCCTCATAATGCGATCCCTCCAATCATTGAGGCGCTTTAGTGCGTAGGAATGAAGCCTTTGCTCATCTTCAGGTTTTAAGCTAAGTATTTCAACCATTTTGACCTCCATTTAGTATCTGGCTATAATTGCTAAAAGGTCAAGGCAAAGGCAAGTGTGAAAGTTCTTGCTATTGTACGCTGTGGCCCACCACCTCGTTAATTTTATTCACCTCACTTCGGTCGGCAGCCAGGGCTTATCACAGAGGGCTGGGAAAAGGCCAAGTTGCGATTTTCCTATTATAGCTGTAATATGTCCAGGGCATAAGATTCAAGGTATTACCAATCGGAGGATACCATGGCAGAAGATTATGGAATCATTGACGTCTGGATGCAGCACCCGACACCTAAACATATAAACCAGCCTATTTTTGATTCTCTTCGCAGATGGACGGGCCAGGAGAAATTAACTGGCGATGTTCCAATAGAGTTCACCATTGGTGCCATGGATGAAGCGGGTGTTAGGTTGGGTCTGATATGTGCCTGGTGGGGTCCTCAGGGGCCGACCATTTCAAACGACGAAGTGGCGGCTATCGTAAAAAGGTATCCTGACCGCTTCGTGGGTATCGCGTCGGTTGATTTGTACCGACCTATGGACGGGGTTCGAGAGCTGAGGCGCTGTGTGCGTCAGCTTGGCTTCAAGGGCTTGAGAATTGTCCAGTGGTACTGGAACCTACCCCCGACTGACAGGCGCTATTATCCACTTTACGCCGAGTGTATCGAGCTTGGGATTCCATTCTGTTGCCAGGTCGGCCATACCGGTCCTCTCTGTCCTTCCGAGCCGGGACGGCCAATCCCTTATATTGACGAGGTAGCCCTTGAATTTCCTGAACTCAGAATCGTGGGGGGGCACATCGGGTATCCCTGGACGGTGGAAATGATAGCGGTGGCAACGAAACACGAAAATGTCTACATAGATACCTCCGCCTATATCGCTAAAAGATATCCGGTGGAGTTAGTGAATTACATGAAGAAGAACGGCAAAAAGAAGGTTATGTTCGGAACTAATTACCCGATGGTTACAGCAGCGATGTGCCTAAAAGACCTTGATACCCTTGAACTCAGCGACGACGTGAAGAGACTGTTCCTCTGTGACAATGCAAAACGAGTATTTGGGCTTCAATGAGGGACCAGTTTCCTCTATTGCCAGATTCCCCAGCCAGCCTCTTAATTCTTCATGAACTGCCAACGTTGTAGTATTAACAGGCTCTTCTCGGTCCTGATAAGACCGGGGCCTGTGGTTCGAATCCACAATGGCCCACCATAGGTAATATTATTCCCCGAATCTAGATACGGATACTTGTTCCTTCGACACTCTTCAACTGTCTCTCAGCCTCAGACTTTGGTATTTGAATACCTATCGAGCGGTTCAGCATGTCGCGCAAGTGTTTCTTGAAGTGGGCCAATGAATAAAGTCATAGCGCAAACTTTCGGAAAGCAAGGTATTTGGGGTAATCAATAGCAAATGTAAATATAACAGAGAGCCCAAGTACAAATAACATCTGAAACGGAGTCACTGGAGGTACAATCAAGCCGTACACCCCTAACAGGGCAAATACGACTATGGCAGCCACTGTAGCTATAAGTAGCCCTCTTCCTGGTCTAGATGACCAGAAATATCGCCTTTCTCTCACGACATATATTCTAAACTGGCTGGTAAAAATGAGAGCAAGCATAATGAACGTGCGTAGCTGGTCAAATGCTAGATTAAAATAGTGGCTTCCAACGAAGAGTGAAATTGCTCCCTCTCCAACCAGCAAGACGCCGATAATAAGTGAGGCGAAGGTGATATTCCGTACATTCCACTTATTGGGGTTCGCCGTGTATTCTACATTATCAGTTGCTAGGGACATGGTGACAAAATCATTGGCAAAGATGAGCAGGGTCATGCCCAGCAGTGAAATGACCATGTCGTGAAACCAGAAAAAGCCGACCGTAAGCAGACCGATGACCTGAATGACTTTGGTGACCTTGTTGATGACCCATGTCAGCATCCTCTGGTAGATATGCCGGCTCGTCTTGATAGCGTCGATTATTACTCCCATGCCGGGCTCGGTTAAGACCATACTTGCTGATGCCTTAGCCACGTCCGTCGAACTGCTTACCGCTATTCCCATCTCTGCTTGCTTCAGCGCCGGAGCATCGTTGATGCCATCGCCGGTCATGCCTACCATGTGCCCCCTCGACTGGAACAGCTTCACTATCCGGTACTTATCTTCAGGATATATCTCGGCAAAGCCGTCTGTCTCTTCAATCATCTTCGCCTGCTGGGCTTCGTCCATCCTCCTGAATTCTTCCATCCGGATAATGTTGTCTCCGATGGACACCTGGCGGGCTATTTCCCTTGCGATGGCGATATTATCTCCGGTGAGCATTACTGGCTTAACTCCCAGAGCCCTCATGTCCTCTATCATGGTTTTTGAATCTGCCCTGGGCGGGTCTGCCAGCGATACCAGCCCTACAAATTGCAGGTCATCTGTATCACCTGTTGACTTCGCCACGCCAAGGGTGCGGTACCCCTTGAGCGATAGGTCTTCCACCGTTTGATTGGCTTTTGCTATGGTTGCTTCATCAAGCCCATCGCAGAGTGACACCACTGTTTGCGGTGCGCCCTTAATCACCTTAAAGCGCTTGCCCTTGATTGAAACCATAGCCTCTGACCTCTTGGTTGAGGGTTCAAAGGGTGTGAATGAAATCTGCTCATAAGAGTTCAGATTGATGTTAGACGCCTTTGCATAATCCAGAACCGCTGCGTCTATGGCATCCTTTCCCTGCCCCTGGGACGCCAGACTGGCCATCACTATCACGTCTTCTTTAGTGTGTGCGGCAAAGGGTACCACCTCACCAATAGAGAGCTTGTTCTGAGTTATGGTTCCCGTTTTGTCCAGGCAGAGTACGTCTATTGAAGCCGCATCTTCGATAGAATCAAGCCTGGTGACCAGCACACCTTTTCTCGCTAGTTCCGTAGCGCCTACTGACTGGACTATAGTCATCACTGCAGGCAGAGCGACAGGTACCGCCCCCATGAGGAAAATGACGGCGAAGGTCAATATTGACAGGAGGTCTATTCCGATTACCGCCGCGTAGGTAGCCACCAAGGCCAGTGCCCCAATACCCAGGAACATCATGTATCTGACTATGGCCAGCATTATCTGTTCTTGGTGGGACTTCGGTTTGGCAATCTTAACGAGCTCCGCCGTCTTACCAAAGTAGGTATTTGCGCCCGTGTTAACCACAACGCACTTTGCTTCGCCACGATTCACGATGGAGCCAGAATATATAATGGCTGATTGCTGAACATCTACCGGCAGAGATTCCCCGGTCAGAATTGATTGGTCAATAGAAAGGTCTCCGGTTAGCAGCTTGGCATCAGCCGGCACAATATCTCCCAGCCCGATAGAGATGATGTCGCCCGGGACAATCTCTCTGGCCTCTATAGTCACCCACTTACCATCCCGCAACACTCGGGCTTCAACGGCCAACCGCTTCTTTAAAGCTTCTAGGGCTCTTTGCGAGCCACGTGATTGTATCTGACCAATGACGGTATTTATCGTGAGGAGGGCAAATATTATTCCGGCTTCTAAATAGTGCTTCAGGACAATCGAAAGCACAATCGCCAGTTCCAGAAGCCACGGCATCAGACCCCAGTACCGCAACAAGAATTCAACTGCCGAGTTTTTCTTTTTCTCAGTGACCTCGTTGAAACCAGATATCTGAAGCCGCCGCTCTACCTCAGAGTTCATCAGGCCATCTTTAGAAGTCTGTAGTAACCTGCAAGTCTCTCCGATAGAAATAACTTTATATTCGGATGTGTTTTTGACCGCTAAATTAGCCTTCATTGGATCCTCTAATTTAATCACAATATACTAATAACGCAACTCCAGCGAGGACGCATCAGGAGTCATATACTGATGAGGCTCGGTATCTGGTTAAAGTCCATGGCGAATTATGGAGTGCCAACTCTCGTGGCGATTTGAAGCCTGGCGAGCTGTCAAAAATCTTTCTGTGGACCGACTTACTTACTGGTCGGGAAGATTGGCGTTGAGCAGCCTTCATTGCAAGTAAAGAAGCATTGAACAAGAGAGGCTCAAACTATAAGGTATGGTTAGTTTGAATAAGCAACTGCTGTAACGCCGGAATTAGTTGTTTCTTCTCAAACAGAAGTTCGGGAACTGTCCCCTAAGGCCCACTTTTTACTTGCAGAATTTGGCAAATTAGGCCCTACTTAAATCACGTTATTGACAAACTACAGGACAAGGTTTATATTTTAAATAATTAAATATGGGCAAAGGCTGAGAACAGGACTAGTACAGCTTAAGGCGGAGTTCAGAGAGTCGGGGAAGGTGTGAGCCGATACTTGCGCGAGGCTGGAATGGACCTGGGAGCCGCAAACCGAAAGGTTAACGTCGAGTAGGCTTTGCCGCAGGGACAGCGTTATCAAAGTCCAGGGTATCGCCAAGTTGGCCTGTACCTGAAAAGAGATGGCCGAAAAGGCCGAAAAAGGGTGGCACCGCGAAGGTTAAGCCTCTCGCCCCTTGGCGAGAGGCTTTTTTATTGTGATTGTTGCGAGGTGATATGTATTACCCAACACTGGAAGAGGTTCGCCGACTGAAAAACCACGGCAATCTGGTACCGGTCTGCCGTGACATTCAGGCTGACCTGGAGACGCCAGTGTCCGCTTACCTCAAGATAGCCCGCGGCAATTACTCCTTCCTGTTGGAAAGTGTCGAAGGCGGTGAGCGACTAGCTCGCTATAGCTTCATCGGCACCGAGCCTCTTCTTGTCTTGAGGACAGGAGATGAGAAAACAGTTGACCCACTGATTTTAGTGGAAAAGGAGTTGGCGCAATTCCGCCCCGTATCCATTGCCGGACTTCCCAGATTTCACGGCGGCATGGTTGGCTATTTAAGCTACGAGGTTGCCCGCCACTTTGAGAGACTGCCCTGTCCTGTCCAGGACCCTCAAGGGCTCCCCGAGTCTGTGTTTATGCTGGCAGGTACCTTGCTTGTTTTCGACCATGTTACGCACAAGATCAAGGTTGTCTCTCACGCCCACCTGGGGGATGGCGATGTGGACACAGCATATCGAGAGGCAACCTGCAAAATTGACGACCTGGTAAACAGACTAGAACAGCCGATGCGTTCCAAGGCTCCTAAGAATGTACCAGCAGATAAATCCGAAGTATCATCAAATTTCGCTCCGGCGGAGTTCGAGGCTATAGTATCTCAAGCCAAGGAGTATATCTACGCCGGCGACATAATTCAGGCTGTCTTATCGCAGCGCTTGGCAAGGCGCACTAGTGCTAGTCCCTTCGCTATATACCGGGCGTTGCGTTCTATCAACCCTTCTCCCTACATGTACTACCTCCATTTAGGTGATTTCTATATCGCCGGAGCCTCCCCCGAGCTCCTGGTGCGAGTTGAAGATGGCACAGTATCCACCCATCCTATTGCCGGCACTCGCCGTCGCGGTAAGGATGCTGCTGAAGACCTGGCTCTGG
>Ga0299915_10002976_pt1 | contig 12280 bp, 13 predicted proteins | sample RVTome_13_FD_200263 | JGI IMG/M metagenome (GOLD analysis project Ga0299915, IMG submission 200263) | Soil microbial communities from uranium-contaminated site in the Upper Colorado River Basin, Wyoming, United States - RVT92D227 (version 2) ...
CCAATAAACCAAATATAATGATAAGGGATAAATAAGAGATCCTTTTTAAATCAATACAATTCATTTATTCCCTCCCAAAAGATACTGAATGAGGTTCCTCATACTCTCGGATGTCCAATCCTTTCCCCCGAATGTCTTTCCTACGATCTTGCCTTCCCGATTAATGAAGAATGTTTCGGGATGCGCCCATACCCCATAGGCATTGGCTACATGGGCTCTGTCGTCTAATAGAAGGGGCGAGGAAATATTGAACTTATCCTTGTATTTTTTCATCTCTTTTTCCTTATCTTTAATGGCAACTTTGAGAAGGACTAAGTCTCTGTCTTTAAACTCTTTGTAAAGTTTAACAAAAGAAGGAGACTCCTTCAGGCAATCTGGTCAGGAATATGTAAAAAAGTTTACTATGATGATCTTTCCTCTCAATTCTTTTAGCGAGATCATCCCCCCATTCACCTCCCTCAATGTGAAATCAGGGGCGTCCACTGGAGTCTCGAATTTTTGTATCCCTGCCTCTTTAAATTGAGCCATGGCTGTAGGCATATTCCACAAAAAGAAGACGGCGCTAAAACAGATAACCATTGTCAGGCGCTTCATCTTACGCCTCCTTTTCCTTTTCGAATTAGAGTCTGTGTATAAACTAACGGTTTTCCCGAAGGTCGTCATTCCGGCGAAAGCCGGAATCCAGTTCTTTCAAGACCTTCTGGATGCCGGATCACGTCCGGCATGACGGAAAAAGTGCATTTATGGACAGACTCGAATTAGATCAGGAGATCATAATTTTTCAATCTTTATTTTTGTCACTCCTTCTGCAAAGGAAAGAATCCATACCTTTAAGGCTAAGAATCTTTAAGAACCTATTTTTTAGGCAAATCCCCTTCAAATCCTTTCATGATCAGAAAAGCCCATTCAGTCTTTACATTTATCAGGGATCGAGAAAGGTAATTTTCCCCATACCCCTTCATTTGCATTGCTTTATCATCCCGTTCCAGCTTCTTGTAGATCAAAATTAATTTCAGGTAATTGTCTGCTGACAAGAGATTGGGCAAAAAAATCACCACATGATCACCATAGATGTTTCGGTAAGCCTCATCTTTTGGAAGATACCAAAGAACAACCCGCAAGAACCAATTTGATTTTTCGAGATGGATTCGCGCCCCCTCCCATTTCCCTTCCCCCAGAAGCCTTTCACCTTCTGCCTTCTCCTGAACACTCCCCCGGTAGTAATCCTGGACGGTCTTGGCATTTTCTTCGAGAACTTTCAAACCTCGATTCTCATCAATCACCTTCTCGAGATTGATCTCTGTCAGTGGGTGAATATAATCTTTGGGATAGGTCTTAACGGGAGCTGTATCTCCATCGGCGTGAAGTTCTTCTTTTGTGCCTGCACATTGAATTCCACTAAAAGCGATAATGAGAATAAAGAAGAGATAGGAAACTCTTTTAAGCCCCCTCACCTTTATCCTCTCCCGCCAGGGGAGAGGAAGGTTCTGTGTGTTCTTTAGATTCATCTTTTTTCTCCTAATAAATGCCGGATGAGATTTCTCATGCTTTTCGAGGTCCAATCCATCCCCTTCAGGGCCCTTCCGACAACTTTCCCCTCACGATTAATGAAAAAGGTCTGGGGATGGCTTTGAATGCCATAAGCATTGGCCACTTCTGCCTTTTCATCAAGAAGGATAGGTGAGGAGACTTTGAATTCGTTCACATATTTCCTCAAATCTTCCTCTCTCTCTTTGATAGCCACCTTGAGCATGACCAAGCCTGTGCCTTTGAACTCTTCTTGAAGTTTTACAAAGGAAGGAGACTCCTTCCGGCAATCGGGTCAATAGGGTGCGAAGAAGTTTAGAAGGACGGCCTTTCCTTTCAACTCTTTAAGAGAGACTTTCCCTCCGCCCAACTCCTTTAATGTGAAGTCAGGGGCTTCCACTTCAACCCGGAATTTTTCCACTCCTGCCTCGGAGAATTGAGCGGAGACCGTTGGGATTTTCCATAGCAAGGAAATAGCTATAAAAAATATAACTACAATAAGTCGCCTCATATTAATTCCTCCTTTATTTTGGAAACAACTCTTTCATAATCCCCCTTTATTAAAGTCTGTCGGCAGGCAGGCAGTGGGGACATGGGTGGATTATCAATTTTTCGTTAATAAACGATCCCTTTTCTCGCCCCCAGTCAATGAGGGCGCGACATTTAGTTGAATATTCAATTTAGTCTGAGCGACCTTCATCGCAATGGGTGTGAGCATCGTTAACATAATCACCACAATGATGGAGACATTAAAGGATAAGGGACCTAACAATCCGCGTGAAAATAGGTAGGCGGCAATCAGGATTCCCATTTCGCCTTGAGGTAAACCTCCAAATATGATCAAGATCCGTTCACGGGATGACTCCATACCCTTCCTTGTGGCGATCCAAGATCCCATTAACTTCATTACGACAGCCGTGCTGAGTAGAACAACGGGAAAAATTACAGAGGTTTCCACCCCCTTTAAGATCACCTCCATTCCGATCACAACAAACAAGACGCTGATCGGAATCGAAGCCAATACAGATTGGAATCCCTCTGTAATTTTATTTTTCACCTCCATATTTGATATTCCAAGCAGCGCGCCTCCCAGAGATGCAACCCCCGCCGCAGCAAAGCTGCCGAAGTGCATAGCCGCCAACGCATACAACGAAGCGACCAAAATGAGATAGCCGATGAGCATTTGACGGGGCCTTTTTTCAAAACCGGTTTTTGCAACGAGTTTCAGAAATCGGGAAGTCAAAAAGTAGGTGACAGCAAGAAACATCACGAGTTTCGCTAAGAACCATGAAACGGCGACTGTCATCTTAAATGCTCCATAGGTCGCCGCATAATTCGTGGCCTGGCTAGCGATCATCAACAGAATCGCCAACAGGCCACTCAAGAGGGTTGTTCCCAATACCATGAGCGCCATCCGCGAACCGAGAACCTTTGTTTCGCTGAAGTAATAAACTGAAATTCCAAAGCCCGAGGCCGACAAAACCGCGCTCATCGCCAGAGCCTCTGACCAGCGATCTACAAACACCCGCGTGATGATCGCAACGCTCACTGCAGTCAAAACAAATCCCCAGGCACCCACAGAAGAAGAAAGTTTGAGTATTTTTTTTAGCTCCCGCCAATCTACCCCCAAACCAGCGAGGAACATGAGTTGAATCAGCCCAATCTCGGCAAGGATTTTCAAAACGCCATGGAGTGGACCAGAAGAGGGACTTCCCCAGGTCCCCAGAACCATAGGAACTCCCAATAGATTCAGTAAGGAAGGGCCGAGAAGAATCCCAATCAGCAGTTGAATTGTCATGGCGGATATGTCAATTCGCCTTGCTAAGAGGGATGCTACCCTTGCCAGCACGATGACGACAATTAAAATGATAATCCACTGGGGAAATGCTTCCATATCTTCAGATTTCTTCCCCCTCACCCCTACCCTCTCCCGCCAAGGGAAAGGGGAATAATGGGAGGCGTGCGAGGGAGAATGATATTTCCTTTACGGGAGACTGCCACCGGTTTGACGTAATTGTTTCTTCAACCCAAAATTCCATTTCCAAATAGCATAGATTGCAGGATAGACACCCAGCTCCATGATAAAGGAGGTGAAGATGCCACCGATCATCGGCGCAGCGATGCGCTTCATCACATCGGCGCCAGCGCCTGTTGACCACATAATCGGTATCAAAGCCATGAACATCACGCCGACCGTCATCACTTTGGGCCGAAGCCGCTTCACGGCGCCTTCAACGATGGCCTCTCGCAGGTCATCCCAGTTCCTCATCTTCCCTTTGGCCTCCGCCTCCTTATGCGCCAGATCAAGATAGAGGAGCATGAACATGCCTGTTTCTGCATCCACTCCCATTAAAGCGATCAAACCCACCCAGACCGCAATACTTGTGTTATAGCCGAGAATATAAAGGAACCAGATGGCCCCTACGGCTGAAAACGGAACAGCCAGAAAAATGATCATTGTCTTCGTGATCGATAAGGTGTTGAAGTAAAGGAGCAGGAAGACAAGGAAGATGGTGATGGGCACAACGGTAAAGAGGCGTTCCTTGACCCGTTCCATGTACTCAAATTGTCCGCTCCAGATTAACTGATAGCCCACAGGGAGTTTCACATTTTCTCGGATGGCCTTCTTCGCATCGGCGACATAACCTCCAATGTCTCGTTTTGAGGTATCAAAATCCACATAAACATAGCCGGAGAGCCTCCCGTTTTCATCACGAATCATAGCTGGTCCTGTCTTCAGAGATATCTCTGCCAGTTGCCCTAAAGGAATGCGCCCGACCCCTGAGCCTCCTGCTGGGCTAACTGTTCCTCCCATCCCACCCATTCCGGTGGCCGCACCTGTGCCACCTGCCTGGATTGGCACGAGAACCCTTCTAAGCTTTTCCACATCATCCCGGAGCTCTCTAAAATAACGAACATTGACCGGATATCTTTCCCGTCCTTCGATCGTGGTCGTAACGTTCTCCCCCCCAATTGCTGACATCACGATGTTATTCACCTGATCAATGGATAATCCGTAGCGGGCAAGTTCCTCGCGCTTGAGGGTGAAGTCAAGGAAATAACCACCTGCCGTACGCTCAGCGAAGACGCTTTTTGTCCCTGGCACATTTTTCAGAACCATTTCGATATGCTCACCGAGCTGTTGAACTATTTCCAAATCCGCACCCATGATCTTGATCCCGATGGGTGTTCTCACGCCTGTGGAAAGCATATCAACCCTGGCCTTGATGGGCATGGTCCAAGCGTTGGAGACACCCGGAAACCGCATCTTTTCATCAAGGCCCCCCGGGCCGTAAATCAGTTCATCCGGACTCTTATGATCAGGCCAGACTCTCCGAAGTATTTTCTGCAGCCAGTCTGGCGCCCACGAAGAGTACCATTTCGAAACTTTAGGCCACTCTGATTCAGGCTTGAGAAGAACGACTGTTTCCATCATAGAGAATGGAGCCGGATCGGTTGCCGTTTCTGCTCGGCCAGCTTTGCCAAAGACGTGATGGACTTCAGGAAAGGTCTTCAATACTTTGTCCTGAACCTGGAGTAATTTTTGTGCCTCTGTTACCGAAATGCCGGGTAATGTCGTTGGCATGTAAAGGAGATTTCCTTCAAAGAGGGGCGGCATGAATTCCGAACCAAGTTTCTTGAAGATTGGAACGGTTGCGATCACAATGAGAACCGCTACAATGACAGTTGCCCACTTATGTCTCAGCGTAAACTCACAGACTGGATGATAAATCTTCATCAGTGGCCGGCTGATCGGATGAGTCTCTTCACTGTGGATCTTGCCGACCATAAGGGCATTGACGATGCGGTTCAAAAACCTTGGTTTGAACTTATAGGGATCCATATGGGTGAAAAGCAATCGTATGGCTGGGTCAAGGGTGATGGCCAGAACTGCTGCAATGGCCATGGAGAAGTTTTTCGTGAAAGCCAATGGCTTGAAGAGACGACCCTCCACCCCCTCGAGTGTAAAAACAGGCATAAACGAGACGGCGATGACCAGAAGTGCAAAAAAGCTCGGTCCACCCACTTCCTTGACAGCACTGATCACCACATCTTTGTAATTGCCCGGCCTGCCGGCAGCGTCCCAGTGTTCAAGCTTTTTATGTGTCTGCTCGACGACCACAATGGCTGCATCCACCATAGCGCCGATGGCAATGGCAATCCCGCCGAGGCTCATGATGTTCGCTGTCAATCCCATCAAATACATGGGAATAAAAGAGAGGATGATGGTGATCGGTATGGTGATAATAGGAACGAGGGCAGATGGGATGTGCCAGAGAAAAATCATGATCACAATGCTTACGATGATCAATTCCTCAATCAACGTACCCTTGAGTGTCTCGATGGCATGCTCGATCAACTCGGCACGGTCATAAGTCGTCACAATCTCGACGCCGGGCGGAAGAGCGGGCTTCATCTCCTCGAGTTTTACGCGAACGCGCTCGATCACCTTCAGGGCATTCTCACCGTAGCGCATAATGACAATGCCTCCGACAACCTCCCCTTCGCCGTTAAGTTCAGCGATGCCCCGCCGGATGTCAGGGCCCAGTGCAACCATACCAAGATCCTTAACCAGAATCGGAGTGCCGCCACTTCTACTGGTCCCCACCACGATGTTTTCGACATCAGAGACCTTCTTAATGTAACCACGGCCACGAACCATGTATTCGAGACCTGAAAACTCGACCAATCTTCCACCTACATCATTATTGCCTGCTCTTATTGCAGCGATAACACGATCGATGGGGATGTTATAGGCCGAGAGCTTATTTGGATCCACATTCACCTGATACTGCTTTACAAAACCACCGATCGGAGCAACCTCAGCAACACCAGGCACCGCCTGCAATGCGTATCGCAGATACCAGTCCTGGAAAGAACGCAGTTGCGCCAGATCATTTTTCCCAGTTTTATCAACAAGGGCATACTGGAAAACCCATCCAATAGCCGTCTCATCACGAGCTAATTCAACTTGTACTCCTTGAGGGAGCCGAGGTAGGATGTTGCTTAAATATTCAAGCGTCCGCGAACGTGCCCAGTATATGTCTGTTCCGTCCTCAAAGATGATATAGACATAGGAAAAGCCAAAATCGGAGAAACCACGGATGTCTTTCACTTTGGGCACGCCCAGAAGGGCTGAAACGATCGGGTAAGTGACCTGATCTTCCATGATGTCAGGGCTTCGATCCCATCGTGAGAAGATGATGACCTGAGTGTCTGAAAGATCAGGAATCGCATCGAGCGTAATGTTCTTAATGGAATACAATCCCCATAAGGTTGCCATTCCGATTAAAAGGAAAACCATAAATTTATTATGGGCACATAACTCAATTAATTTATTTATCATCGCATTGCTCCCCGTAATATGAGATATTCAAATCATGGGTTATCATATCCAAATCCGAAATTCGAATATCGAAATCCGAAACAAATCTAAAATTCAAATGATCAAATTTTCTAAAGAGTTTAGAGCTTTGTATTTTGATCATTCGAAAATTGTTTCGGAATTCGGATTTCGTGCTTCGAATTTACTTATTATTTGCCGTGGCCTGCATGGGCTGAACCAACGCCTCCAATAGCCTCTTTCAGTTTCGACTCGGAGTCGATGAGGAAATTGGCGCTCGTGACCACTTTTTCTCCGGCTTTGAGACCTTTGATCACCTCATAATAGTTGTCCATCTTTGTTCCGACCTTCACTTCTCTCGGCTCAAAATAACCGGAGCCTTTATCGATAATAGCTATCTGCCGAAGGCCAGTATCAATAATCGCCCCCTCAGGTACGGTCAACTTGTGACCTAAATGAACCTTGATCTCAACATTGGCATACATCTCCGGCTTAAGCTTTCCATGAGGATTTGGAAATTCATATCTCACCTTTGCGGTTCGAGTCTCGGGATTCAGAGAAGGATAGATATAGATCGCTTTCCCTGTGAAGGTCTCCCCTGGAATATAGGAGAGCTGGACGGATGCCTGTTGTCCCAATCGAATGAAAGGAAGTTCAAATTCATAGATATCGGCGATAAGCCAGACGACAGAGAGATCGGCTAATTTAAACAGTGCCATTCCGGGCATCAGACTCATCCCTTTGTAGGCCGTTTTTTCCAGGACAAATCCACTGAAAGGAGAGTGGAGGGTAAGTGTCTTCTTAATCTGTCCACTCTCCTCCAGGGCTTTGATCTGGTCGTCGCTGATATCCCAGAGTTTGAGGCGGCGCCTGGCAGATTCTGCGAGGGAGTTCCCGCTTGCCGCCACCTCTGCAAATGGACTCTTCACCAGATCTTTTTTTGCCCGCAGTGCGATGAGATACTCTTCCTGCGTGGAGACTAACTCAGGGCTATAGATGGTGAGAAGGGGTTCTCCCTGCCTCACGAACCGCCCTGTGAAATCGACATAGAGGTCTTCGATCCAGCCTCCGATTTTGGGTGAGACTGTGACAACCCTCCTCTCATCATAATCGACCCTTCCAACGGTCCGAATCACCTTTTCAAGGGGCTTCATCTCCACCGTTCCGATCTTCACTCCGATCAGTTGCTGGCGTTCGGCTGTAATCTGAACGGTGCCCGGAGTCACCTCCTGCATCTTTCCTTCTTTCTCAATCGATTCCATGGTGAGTCCCTTGATATCGAAGTCATCCGTTTTCTTCGCTTCCTGCTTCACCTCAGGTTTATGTTCGGTATGGGTGGTCGTCTCTTTTCCACAGCCGATGACCAACCAGGGCGTCAATAATATAAGGATCATCCAGATCGATCTTTTCATCTTTGTTCCCCCTTTTCAAAGAGTTGCCTTCCAACAATCGCTTCTAAACTCGCCACATTCTTTTCATACTCGGTGAGAGCCTGATGATACTCTAACTCATACCGGTAAAGCGTCATCCTGCTATCGAGCAGGGTCATAAAATCGGCCTTGCCCACACGATAACCGCTCACCGCTGAATTGATCTGAAGGCTTGCCTGCGGGATAATTCCTGATTTATAAAGTTCCAGCTGCCTCTCCACCCTTTGAATCATCGATCCCATGTCTGTGATCATGAAGTGAATCTCATTCTTCATCGCCCGGTACTGGGCTTCGATGACTTGAATGTCAGCTATCGTCTCTGCAACCTTCCGGTCCTGTTTCGATTTAAAAAAGATGGGGATATTGATTTCCATCATTCCTGTAAGCATATCTCTTCGTTTCATCACCTCCGGGCCACGGCTATTATCCCTCTGACCATAAGCGAATTTTACATTAAGGTCAGGATAATATTCTCTTTTGGCCAGTTCATTGGCTTTTTCTTTTGCTTCGACCATCTTCTTCATCCCCTGCAGGGTGGGGTTGATCTCGATAGCCATTTTCTGAAGTTCATCGATGGCGTACGGAAGTTTTTTGAAAATTATTTCTGTGGGCTCTCCCACAGGAGCTTCCGGAGACCGATTGAGGAGGGCATTTAGCTTTGCTTCCAAGGCTCTCTTCTTCTGGCCCAGCATAATCAGTTCATCGACCATCTTGGAAACCTCGACATGGGCTTTCAGTACATCTTGTTGTAACCCCATCCCAAGGGAGTATTGGGTTTCAGCAATCTTTACAAAACTCTCCAGAATCTCCTTGTTCCTCTGAGTGATTTCCGTAGACCGATAGTTGTAAGAAAGTTCAAAATAAGTTGATTTCACCTCTTTAATAATCTTATTCGTCCTTTCCTGAATCTCTTTAAAAACTACTTCCGCTTCTTTTTCTGCCATTTCCCCCATGAGTCTTCTCTTTCCGTAAAAAGGAAACATCTGGGAGATGGAGACCTCCTTCATCGTCATGTCCTCGTCCTTGAAGCTGAAATTGGTGGGCAGGCTTATGATCCCAAATCCAAACATTGGGTCTGGAAGAGCACGGGCTTGGGGGATCTTTTCCTTAAAGACTTCCCATCTCTTCTTCGAGGCTAAGATCTCGGGATTATTCTGAAGAGCCTCTTCAATCAACAGGTCCAATTTCAGTTGAATATTCTCCGCCTGACCCGAGGAAGAGAAGAAAACGAGAATGAGGGAGAAAAAAACTGTTAATCTAATAAGTACGATTGATTTTCTCACTTTCTCTTCACCTTCTTTCTGTTTGCAATAAAAGATTTGACAATTTTACACCAAATCAAATGATATGTATAAAAATATTTTTTAATTCTAATCAGTTAGGATTGTGTATTTTATTCAACCCTCTCTGTTCGATTTACAAACAAAAAGCTCTTGGCATATAGCTAAAACTTTCGGGGGGTGAAGGCTTTAGCAAATCGACCCAATTTTCATCGGATCTTCGGCCAAGAGCTTTTCTTTAATTATTATAATTAATTATTGTAACTTAAGCTGAATAGGGCCAGTTACCTCTTACCAACCCCTTGGAATAAGAATACCAATTATTTCCCAAGAAATAAATAAGGTAACTTATGTATTTTATAAAGAAAAATAATGTATTTTAACCTCAAACCAAAAGAAAGCCCTATTCAATAACACCTTATATGAAAAGCAATGATTATGCCAAGTCCATGCCTCCCATTAGATCATATATTGAATAATCTTCGGGAGGACGAAAGATGGACTTCGGTAATTCCTCCATCTTCCCTATGTTACGCTTCCATCTCAGCCAGCCATAGATGGAAAGAGCCGATAAATGCGGCAGGGCTGAGTGATCAATGACTGGACAGTGGAAAGTATATCCACAATCCATTCTCATATCCCCCCCATGGTCTTCCTCCGAACAGCCATCCATTGTCAGCATGGGGAAATATGAAAATAGGATGACAATAATAAGAAAGATCCCAATGGTTCTCAAAACAATTCTCCTTTTTATTAAAAAAGTTGGCTCTCAGCCAAACTGCTAAACCTTTAGGGGGGTGAAGGTCTTAGCGTTAGATGTTCAACCGAGAGCCGTTTCTTTTGTCTTTCGCAATCAATACAGTATTCAGGATAGCGAGCCCCTCCGTCCGGAAAAATAGTTACAATCACACCCCGGTCCATCGACTCTGCCAACTTTAATGATGCCCAGAAAGCAGCGCCCGAAGAAGGACCTACCCATAGACCTTCTTCCCTGGTAAGACGGTTCGCCGTTTCAAAGGCATTTTCCGTCTTCACAAAGAATGTCGCATCCAAGATCGTCTCATCATAAATCCCTGGCCTGATGGCGGTTTCGATATGTTTCAACCCCTCTATCCCATGAAAGCCACTGTCCGGCTGAACGCCAAAGAGTTTAATGTGAGGATTATACTCTTTTAATCTTTTTCCCGTTCCGATCAGTGTCCCTCCTGTTCCTACGCCTGCAACAAAGTGGGTCACCTTCCCGTTGGTCTGGTGAAGGACCTCGAGTCCTGTGGTCTCGTAGTGGGCCTTCCAGTTTGAGGGATTATTATATTGATCCGCCTTAAAATAGAGATACGGATTGGCTTCATAAATCCTCTTTGCTTCGAGAAGCGCGCCATCTGACCCCAGTATGGGGTCCGTGAAGATCAGCTTCACACCATAGGCTTCCAGAGCTTTCTTTCTCTCTTCGCTGATATTCGCCGGCACGACCAGTTCGATCCTGTACCCCTTGATGGCGCCGATCATTGCGTAAGCGATTCCTGTGTTGCCCGATGTGGAATCGAGAATGATTTTATCCCTTGTGAGCTGACCCGATCTTTCCCCGTCTTCAATGATTTTTTGACCTGCACGGTCCTTTACGGAGCCTCCGGGATTGAGCCACTCCGCCTTGGCAAAGATCTGAACTCCTCTGAGGTGCTGGGTCAACTGTTGAATCTGAATCAGGGGTGTATTTCCGATCAAGGTGAGTAAAGAGAAGGGTTTCTCCTTTTTCAACTCTCTGTGAAATTCCAGTTCATCTCTTATTTGCAGGGCTTCCATAGACGCTTCCAATTTTAATACGGAAAAAGTCATGCTGAACTTGGTTCAGCATCTCATTCATTTCAAAACGAGACCCTGAAACAAGTTCAGGATGACAAATCAAGGGATCACTTCAATCTCCTCAGGATAGATCGCATCCTCCCTGATCCGAAAGGCCTTCACAACCGGTGTCACTTCTTTCAACGAGATGATAATGGAGAAGACCTCGGGATAGAAAGCCAGCTTCACATCGGTCTCCGATGGAAAAGGAAGGGTATGAGTATGGGAGTGGTAGATGGCTAACATCTCCAGTGCCTCCCTGTCCATTTCCTCAAAGATCTTCAATTGTTCCTGGGGAGCCATCGAATATCGAATCGGGCTCTGTTCTGCATTCCTCAAGGTATAGGCCTTCTTGACCCTTCCATCCTTTCCGCCAAGAATACCACAACATTCCAGAGGCGACTCCTTTTGAGCATGGTCAATCAAGGCGATGTAGACAGGTTTGGGAATTTGTATCATCTTCGCCCCTACTTCTTCGGAGGCCCTATTTCAATAGGCTCCTCACTCCGGCTCCATTCGATCCAAGAGCCATCATAATTTCTTAACTTCTCGAGGGGATAACCAATCAGATAGAGACTCACCAAACTGTGAGTCGAGCGCACCCCGGACTGTCAGTAGATATATATTTCTTTGTCGGGTGTTACGCCGATGTTAGAAAAGAGTTTTTTCATTTCTTCGCTCGATCTCCAGTATCCTTTATTCGATCCATCCTTAACCAAAACGTCTCGCCATTCAATCCAGACCACTCCCGGGATACGGCCGGGTTTGACCGCATCCTTCAACATCTCTTCCCCCAGGTATTCTTTGGGAGCGCGAACATCGAGAACGACCTTCTTCGGGTTTTTAAGCGCCTCTTTAAC
>Ga0299915_10002977_pt1 | contig 12277 bp, 11 predicted proteins | sample RVTome_13_FD_200263 | JGI IMG/M metagenome (GOLD analysis project Ga0299915, IMG submission 200263) | Soil microbial communities from uranium-contaminated site in the Upper Colorado River Basin, Wyoming, United States - RVT92D227 (version 2) ...
TCGCCGTGGGACTGACCAAAGCGGGCGTTTCGGATGTCGCGACGGACAAGCCGATAGAGATCGTCTTTCTCATCCTCTCGCCCGCCCATGATCCGGACACCCAAGTGAGACTCCTCGCCTTGGCCAGCCGGGCGGCGCAACATCGGATGCTGCTCCAGGAACTAAGGGCCGCCCGGACGCCGGCGGAGGCCATGGACGCGATTTTGAACTGGGAGTTCCTCGAGGCGGCCGGCCCGGCCGAACAAGCTACTAAGCCGGGCGAAATATAGTTGACTCCATATTTCCTTATGGCCCGGCTAGTACTCGGGGAGCAGCAAGCATTATGCAAAGTACATTCTGCTCCCCGTAGTAAATAAAAGGAATGCCCGCTGGAACAGGGGGGGCGCCTCCCCGTCCCGTCAAATGAGCGCCCTACCAGCGGTCAGTCCGGAATGGCGAAGCGGGCAGGCCTTCCTTATTCGCCAGGTTGGGCACCGCCAACTGATGCCAGCCGAAGCGTACGGCCCGCGGCGAAGGGATCCGGAGGCTCCAGACGACAACCGTGGCCCCCTCGATGGTTGCGTCAGCCTTATAGAAAACCCGGTCCTCGCCGCCGACCTCAAACCACTTCAGCGGCTGTCCGTCGTTCGCGATGAGCCCGCCGCCGACGTGGTCGAAGCTGATCCTGGCCCGGCCGCCCTCGATGGACATGGACTTGAACAGCGGCCCCGAGTACACGAGCCCGCTTTCGCCGTAGGTCCTGGCCCGCGCCCAAAGCGCCAGACGCGCGCCGACGTCTTTTTTGTTCCGCGGGTGGATGTCGTTGAGGTCGGCGATGTCGGTCACGACGGCCATCCCCGTATTCGGGAGCCGGAGGGTGTTGGACTGGGCTTCCCAGATGAGGGGCAGTCGGAGGAAGTCGGGGATGTCTACTGTCGGCGTCTCCCGGCCGTAAGCATAATTGTAGGGCGCCAGCTGGATGTAATAAAAGGGAAGATCGCCGAGCTTCCAGACGTCGCGCCAGCCGCGGATGAGCGCCTCCATCTTTTTCTCATAGAGCAGGCCGTCGTTCCTGTTGCTCTCGCCTTGGTACCAGATGGCGCCGCGGATAGCCAATCCGATGAGCGGGTGGATCATGCCGTTGTACAGGGTGGTCGGCGCTTGGGGGTTGTCAAGAGGATGAGCGGGGAGCGTCGGTCGGCGCGGTAGCTCGGCGTTCGCCGCGACGGCTTTCCGGCTCTCCCGGACCCAGGCCTCCCACGATGGAAGGGCCTTGGCGAGTTCGCGGCGATAGTCGGTGACCCGGCGCTCGGTCTCGGCGAGGATCGGCTGGACTTCCGGAACGGCGGCGAATCCGGCCGGCGGCGTCCAGGGCTCGATGGCTGTCCCGCCCCAAGCCGACATGATGAGCCCGACCGGAACGCGGAGCGCGCGGCGCAGCTCGAGACCGAAATAATAGGCCACGGCGGAGAACGGCCGGACTGTCTCGGGAGTCGTCAGCGTCCATTTCGCCTCGACGTCGTCTTCAGGCCGGTCGGATGTCCTCTTCGGTACCTGGAAAAGGCGCAGCCCGGGGTCGTCGGCCCGCAGGATCTCGGGCGTGGGACTGGCGATGGCAGACATCGACCACTCCATATTGGATTGGCCCGAGCAGAGCCAGACTTCGCCGACGAGGATGTCGCGCACGACGACCTCCGGCCCTTTCTCGCCGCGGACGGTCATCTCCAGAGAGCCGCCCCCGGCTTGAAGGGAATCGAAAGCGACCCGCCATTTTCCGTCTTCACCCGCCCGCCCCTTTTGCTCCCGGCCCGCCAGACTGACCCTGACTTCCTCGCCGCGGCCGGCCCAGCCCCAAATCGAGACCGGTTTATCCCGCTGAATGACCATGTGATCGCTGAACACGGCGGGCAGCCGGACTTCGGCGGCGAGCGTCGCCGGGTATCCGGCGACGAGGATGACGAGAAGCATTACGCCAGCGGCACGACTCCTCACGGCAATCATCGTCATGACCTCCTTGAAACGCGCGGTGTCTCGGGATTCGCGTCCTGGCTCGAACCGGCGTTCATCATCCCGACTCTTCGCCCGCGAATGCCTATAACATATTTTCGTCCCTGGGAATAGTCAACGGGCAGACCGGGGCGAGATTCGTCGTGAAAGGGATGATGTCGTTACATCCTGAACCGCAGGGTGAACACGCTCTCCACACCCGGCCGGGACGAGACGCTGATCGTGCCGTTGTGAAGCTGCATGACCTGCCGGGACAGGCTGAGGCCGATCCCCGACCCTCCTTCTTTGGTCGAGAAGAAGGGGACGAAGACCTTGTCGAGGTTTTCCGCGGGAATCCCGACCCCGTTGTCCCGCACCTGGATGACCGGCCGTCCGCGCTCGTCGAGATAGGCGGCGAGCTCGACGAGGGCGTTCTCGCGGCCCCGGACGGCGTCGGCGGCGTTGAGGAGAAGGTTGATGAGGACCTGCTCCAGGAGGTCGGGGTCGGCCAGGAGCTCGAGGTTCTCCGGCCGGAGCGAGGACTCGAACCGCGCCCCGCTCTCGGCGAGCGGCGACTGGAGGAGCTGGCTGACCCGCGAAAAAAGGTCCCGCGCCGGGAAGAACTTGAGGTTCGGCTTGGGGATGCGCGTCAGGTTCCGGTAGCCGTCGACGAAATGGAGGAGACCCTGGCTCCGTTTGGCGATCGTCCGGAGGGCCAGCTCGATGTCGTTCCAGGATTCCGGGTCGCCGCGCTCGCCGCTCCTCGTGATGAGGTCCTGGGCCGTCGCGGCCAGGGAGGAGATGGGCGTCATGGAGTTCATGATCTCGTGGGTCAGGACGCGGATGAGCTTCTGCCAGGCGTCGACCTCCTTCTCCTCGAGTTCGCTCCGGATGTCCTGGATGGAGACGAGGATGAACGTCCTGGCGCGGAGCTTGAATTCGGACGCCTGCAGGGCCAGCTGGAGCTGTTCGTCCGGCCGTTCGATCCGGACGAGGGCCCGCTCCCGGGGCTTCAGGCCGAGGAGGGTGCGGACGAGGCCGGGACTCACGGCCTCCAGGGATCGCACATTCTTCAGCTGAATCACGCCCAGGAGCCGCTTGGCGGCGTTGTTCATGAGGTCGACCTCGCCGTCCGGCTGGAACACGAGGAGGCCGATCGCGACGTGCTGGACGATCGTCCGGAGGTAGAGCGCCTGTTCCTCTTTTTCCGCGCGCGCTTTCTGGAAGGCGCCCATGACCTCGGCCAGGGCCGCCCGGAGCTGGCGGAACGAGCGGCCCGGGCTCCGTCGCGCGAAGGCCTGGGTGAAGTCGCCGAACTTGACGGCTTCGAAGAACCGGGTGAGGTCGCGGTTGGCCCGGTCGACCGTCCGGAAGAGGGCCGCCACCTCGGAAACGATGAGCAGGCCGACGGCGGCCTGGGCGGCATAGAGGCGGGTCCGGAACATCAGATAAAAAAAGAGGCCGCTGAGCAGAATGATGAGGCCGATATGGACGGAGGCGAGGAAGCGGAGCCTCCTAAAGACCATGTTTCGCCATCCTGCGGTAGAGGGCCGCGCGGGAGAGGCCGAGTTCGTGGGCGGCCCGGCTGATGTTCCCGTCGTGCTTCTTGACCACGCGCTCGATGAGGAGCTTCTCCATGCTCTCGAGATTGTAGTCCGCGGCGGCGCCCGGTCCCGCGGACTCCGGCGTGCGGAAGAAGAAATCCCCGGGCTGCAGGACGTCCGCCTCGCTCATGATGACGGCCCGCTCGACGGCGTGCTGGAGCTCCCGGACGTTCCCCGGCCAGGGATAGCCCTGGAGTTTATGGTAGGCGGCGGCGCCGACCGTGAGCTGGGGTTTGTGGTATTTCCGCCCGAACAGGCCGAGGTAAAATTCGACGAGCAGACGGATATCCTCCGTCCTTTGGCGCAACGGGGGGAGTTGGATCTCGACGGTGTTGACCCGATAGAGGAGGTCCTGGCGGAACTTGCTCTGGGTGACCATGGCGTGGACGGGGAGATTGGTCGCGCAGATGAGCCGGACGTCGATGGGGACGGGCTTGTTCGAACCGACCCGGATGACCTGCCGGCTGTCGAGCACAGTCAGGATCTTGGCCTGGAGAGGAATGGAGAGATTCCCGATCTCGTCCAGGAAGAGGGTCCCGCCCGAGGCAACCTCGAAGCGACCGGCCCGGTCCTCGCGGGCGTCGGTGAACGCGCCCTTGACGTGGCCGAAGAGCTCGCTCTCGAAGAGCGTTTCCGGGACCGCGCCCATGTCCACGGCGATGAAGACCTCACGGGCGCGCGGCGACTGGCGGTGGATCTCGCGGGCGACGAGCTCCTTGCCGGTGCCGTTCTCGCCCAGGATGAGGACGTTGGCCTCCGTGGCGGCGACTTTGCGGACGAGCTTGAAGACGGCCTCCATGGCCGGGCTGCGGCCGATGAGGTCCTGGAACGGCTGGTCGAGGTCGGCGCTGAGCTGCCGCTGCCGGCTCCGGAGGGCCAGGGCTTCGGTCCGGGATTGCCGCAGGCTTAGGGCGGCGTTGAGGGTGGCCAGGAGCTTCTCGTTCTGCCAGGGCTTGAGGACGAAATCCGACGCCCCCTCCTTGACCGCCCGCACGGCCATTTCGACATCCCCGTAGGCCGTGATGAGGACGACCACGGCGCCGGGGTCGAGGTCGAGGATCCGGCGGAGCCAGGCGAAGCCCTCCTGCCCGCTCGTCGCGCCCTTGGCGAAGTTCATGTCCAGCAGGATGACGTCGTAGGTTTCGGCCTGCATGAGGCCCGGGATGCGCTCGGGGTCCTTCTCCGTGTCGACCACGGCCAGGTGCTGCTTGAGAAGCAGCCGGCCGGCGTTGAGAATATCCTCGTTGTCGTCGACGATCAGAACCTTGCCCGTCTTCTTCATTCTGTCACTACCCTTCGTTCCGGCATGAAACAAAATCCTCGACCCTCTCCTATGCAATATTCATTCCCGATTTGAAAATCCTTCAGGTCGGCCGTTTCTCCCTGAAGACGGAGCCCGATTCCGCGGAAATTATATAATAATTGTTCGGAAACGGACAATCACTGTCACTCATCCGGACACTTTTTTAAAATATCCGGCTTTTTGGACATTCCCCCAGGGGAAGGCAATTTGGCATGTTCTGTGCATTAATGGGTCACCTGAGAGGACGCCCATGAAGAATGCGAAACCGGACCAGGAAGCCCTGATGGGCATGGACCGCAAGATCAAGAAGAAAAAGTGGCCGCCGCGGAAGATCGCTCTTGTCGGCTCCGCCGCCGCGTTCGTTCTCATCCTTCTCTATCTTTTCCTTTTCCAGTTCAGCGCCTCGAGCCTCAACGTCGAGGCGGAGCGGATCACGGTCTCGACGGTCGAAAAGGGCCCCTTTCTGGAATACATCCCCATCCAGGGCAGCGTCATGCCCATCTCCCGGCACTCACTGGCGACGAGCGAGGGCGGCCGGGTGGACAAGATCTTCATGGAAGCCGGGACCATGGTGAAGAAGGGCGAGCCCATCCTCGAGCTCGTCAACACCGACCTTCTCCTCAACATCATGTGGCGCGAGGCCGATTTCGTCCAGCAGAGCAACCAGCTCCGGCAGGTCCGCTTGAATATGGATCAATACCGGCAGACGCTGCGGCAGCAGATGAACAACATCGAGAACGAGCTGGCCAAGCAGAAAAGCGCCTTCGAACGCAACGAAAAGCTCTACAAGGAGAACCTCCTCTCCGAATTCGAGTTCGAAAAGTACAAGCTCGATTACGAGTATCAGACCCGCAACCGCGACATCGTGGCCGAGGGTCAGAAGAAGGAGCTGGCATACCGGGAGGAACAAGTGCTGTCGCTCGAGGAGCAGCTCAAGCGGATGGATGACAACTTGCAGGCCTCCAAGCAGAAGCTCGACGCCCTTGTCATCCGCGCCCCGATCAGCGGCCAGTTGAGCTCCCTCGACGCGGAGATCGGCCAGTTCAAGGCGCCGGGGACGGCGATCGGCCAGATCGACGTCCTGGACGCCTTCAGCGTCCGGGCGCAGATCGACGAGTTCTATATCACCCGGGTCCAGGCGGAACAAAAAGGCGAGTTCGACCTCGGGCAGAAGGCCTACAACCTCAAGATCCGCCGGGTCTTCCCCGAAGTCCAGCAGGGGAAATTCGAGGTCGATTTCGACTTCGTCGGCGCGGCGCCGCCGGACATCCGGCGCGGGCAGACGCTGTACATCCGCCTCGAGCTCGGGGACGTCGCCGAAGCCGTCCTCGTCGCCAAGGGCGGCTTCTACCAGACGACCGGCGGCAACTGGATCTACGCCCTCGACAAGAGCGGCAAGGTCGCGCTCAAGCGGTTCATCCGCATCGGGCGGCAAAACCCCCAGGTCTACGAGGTCCTCGAGGGGCTCCAGCCGGGGGACAAGGTCATCACGTCGTCGTACGAAGGCTTCGGCGACATGGAACGACTCATCTTAAAATAGAAAAGGAGAAGGAGATGCTCATCCAGACCAAGGGCCTGATGAAGGTCTACACGACCGAGGAGATCGAGACGACGGCCCTCAACAACATCGACCTGGGGATCGGGGAAGGCGAATATGTGGCCATCATGGGCCCCTCGGGGTGCGGGAAGTCGACCCTGCTCAACATCCTGGGCATGATCGATAACCCGTCGGGGGGCGAGTACAAGTTCCTCGACCAGGATGTCAGCCGCTACTCCGAGCGCAAGCGGGCGAGCCTCAGGAAGTCCAATATCGGCTTCGTCTTCCAGAGCTTCAACTTGATCGACGAGCTGACCGTTTTCGAGAATGTCGAGCTCCCGCTTCTCTATCTTGGCTTCTCGGCCGCGGAGCGGAAGAAGCGGACGCACGAGGTGCTCGAGCACATGGCCCTGATGCCCCGGAAGAACCACTTTCCCCAGCAGCTCTCGGGCGGCCAGCAGCAGCGCGTGGCCGTGGCCCGGGCCGTCGTGGCCCGGCCCAAGATCATCCTGGCCGACGAGCCGACGGGAAACCTCGATTCGACCCACGGCGAAGAGGTCATGAACCTCATGGGGCAGCTCCACGAGAACGGGACGACGGTCGTCATGGTCACCCACTCCCAGGCCTACGCGGACTACAGCCAGCGCATCATCTATCTCTTCGACGGGCAGATCGTCTCCGAGAACATCCAGAAAAAATTCAAGCTCTGAAGCGGCGGCCGCCACCGCGTCTGGCGTTGCCCGGACCGTTGGCGGGAGCTCGGAGGAGAGGAGCGAGAACATGGGCCGATACACAAGCCTGAAAGACGCTTTGGGGGAGATCGCTTCGGGCTCCGAAGCGGTCCTCCTCCGGTCCGGCGGGTCAGACTGGGAGGCCCGGGACCTGCTCAAGACCCTTCCCGAACGCAAGCTCGAAAGCCGCGTGCACTTCATGCCGGGGTTCTACATCGCGGCCGTGGGGGAGACGGGATGCCTGGGCGAGGTCCTTTACCGGATCAAGAGGAAAGACGCGTAAGGAGGTCATGGTGAGAGAAGTCGTCCTTCAAATCCCGACCCTGGATACCGAACAGAACATCGAGATCGAGGTCAAGATCAACGGCAAGAAGCGGACGCTGCGGTACCGCGTGGAGATCGTCGGCTTGACGGACGAGGCCACCGTCGTCGAGGACAGGGTGAGCCTCCTCCGGCGGGTCATCCGGGAGCACGACAAGGACTGGGAGCTCATCCAGATCGGGGCGCCGATCCGGAATAAGATCCCCGTCATGTTCCGGGAGCGGAGCGGCGACCCGCGGGAAAAAGTCCTCGCGGAGCGATACGAAAAGGCTGCCTGATGATCAAGCTGCGCGGCGTCACCAAGTACTACTCGACGGGCTACGTCAAGACCTTCGTCCTGCGGAACATCACCCTCGATTTCGCGGAGGGCGAGTTCGTGACCGTCATGGGGCCCTCGGGCGCCGGAAAGTCCACCCTCCTCCACATCCTCGGCATGCTGGACACGCCGTCCGAAGGGGAATATTTCTTCTACGACGAGCCCGTCCACCGGATGACGGAGCGCCAGCTCACGGAGCTCCACAAGCACCACATCGGGTTCGTCTTCCAGAGCTATCACCTCATCGACGACCTCACGGTCTACGAGAACCTGGAGACGCCGCTCCTCTACAAGAGGATCAAGGCCGGGGAGCGGAAGAGCCTCGTCGCCGACGCCCTGGACCGCTTCGCCATCGTCGGCAAGAAGGACCTTTTCCCCAACCAGCTCTCGGGCGGCCAGCAGCAGCGGGTGGCCATCGCCCGGGCCCTCATCACCAAGCCGAAGCTCATCCTGGCCGACGAGCCGACGGGCAACCTGAACTCCCGGGAAGGCAAAGAGGTCATGGAGATGTTCAAGGAGCTGAACCAGGCCGGGACGACGATCATCCAGGTGACCCATTCCGAGCTGAACGCGGCCTACGGCCGGCGGACGATCCATCTCCTGGACGGGTGGATCCAGACCTAGACCCGAACCGCGGGGGAGGATGCCCATGAAGACATGGAGAACTACGATAGCCGCCTTTCTGGCCCTGGCGGGATTGGCGTGGCCGCAGGGCCGGGAGCTTCGCCTCAGCCTTGACGACTGCATCCAGCAAGCCCTGCGGAACAACCTCAACCTGGCCGCCGAGGTCCTGACCCCCCGGATCGAGGAGCAGACGGTCGGCTTGGCCAATCAGATCTTCCTCCCCCAGATGACCCTCTCCGTGGGCCAGTCGAGCCGGAACTCCGCGTCGTTCTCCTGGATCAACGCCGCCGGCAAGGTCACGACCGAGTCCGGCGACTATGGGCTGCGCCTGGCCCAGCTCCTGCCCACGGGCGGCCTCCTGGAGGCCAACCTCTACTCCTATAAAACCGACTCGACCGAAAGCTTTCTGACCATCAACCCGCGCTACGGAAGCCAGTTGACCTTCGAATTCACGCAGCCCCTCCTGCGCAGCTTCGGTCCGACGGCGACACGGCAGCAGATCATCGTCGCCCAGAACAACCGGGCGATTTCCGCGAGCGAGTTCCGGCGCACGCTCATGGATACCGTCACCCAGGTCGAGGGGGCTTATTGGAACCTCATTTACAGCATCGAGAACCTGCGGGCCAAGCAGGAGTCCCTCAAATACGCCCAGGACCTTCTCTATAAGAACCAGAAGGAGCTCGAGGCCGGCCTCATCGCCCCTCTGGAGATTTTCAACGCCAAGGCCGAGGTGGCGGGCCGGGAAGCGGACATCATCCAGGCGGAGGCTGAGGTCCGGAACGATGAGGACGAGCTGCGGACTCTCATCAACCTGCCCCCGACCGAGGGCGAGGCGCCGCCCGTCCTTATCCCGACGGACAGCCCGAGGCTGGAGGAGAAGGTCATGCCGTTTGACGAGGCCGTCCGCCTGGCCCTCGCCAACCGGCCCGAGCTCGACGCCGGCCGGATCCGCATCCGGACCTCGGACGTCAATCTGAACGTCGCCCGCAACGGCCTGCTGCCCAACCTCAGTCTCAGCGCGGCCTACTGGAGCCCGGGCGTTTCCGGGACCCGCATCCTCTACCAGGACGACAATCCGTTGACGAGGATCATCATCGGCCAAGTCCCGGGCGGCGCGTCGGCGGCCCTCAAGGACGCGCTGAACCTGCGCTACCAGAACTGGTCCGTCAACCTGACCCTCGATATTCCGCTCGACACGGTCCTATCCCGCGCCTCCTATGCCCGGGCGAAGCTCGAGACCGAGCAGGCCTCGCTCCGGCTCAAAGACCTCGAGCAGCAGGCCCTCCTCGACGTCCAGACCGCCCTGCGCTCTGTCGAGACGGACCACAGGCGTGTCATCGCCTATGGCGCCGCGCGGACGTTCGAGCAGGAGAAGCTTCGCGCCGAGGAGAAGAAACTCGCCGCCGGGCTTTCGACGAGCTACACCGTGCTCCAGCATCAACGCGACCTGGCCGCGGCCCGCTCGAACGAACTCCGGGCCATCGCCGACTACAACCTCTCGCTGGCCAGGCTCGACCGGGCGCTGGGCCTGACCCTCAAAACGAAGAACATCCTCCTGGAGGAGTGACCGCAACTTATCAGTCGGCGAGCGCCGCCGTCGCCGACCCCCGTGGACGCCCTGAGGTACGAATAGGGGACGACACGGGGATGGCTCATTCCGTTCTCAGCCGCCTTCCGTTCTTTTGGAAGAACCTTGAAGAGGTCCCGGCCCGGGTCGTTTTTACGGCTGAGAAACTCGCCCGTCCCGTCCGATTTCAAAGTTTTCTTCTCGGAGCGATAGGGTTATCTTCTTGTTGACAAGAACATGGATTTCCGAATATAAACGAAACGGCTTTAGCAGAGTCGGGAAAAGCACAATGCCGCGGACGCGGTGGATGCAGAGGTCGTAATCGCATTTGTTGCGGGGTGTCGGCGTCCGCGTCAAGGAGGCCCGGATGATCGTCCGCGTCGATGAATTCCATTCCTTGCTCGGTCGCCTCGTCGTGGACCGTCTCGGTCCTTACGATGAGCTCTTCGTCCCCGTCCGGCGGGACCAGCCGGCCTCGGGTTTCTCCTGGGTCCGTTATTCCGGCGCGGAGTCCTTCACGCTCGACGGCTATCGTCCGGTCGACCCGGTCAAGGTCCTTTTCTATAGCGCCCGGGAGCAGGTGGTCCCGCTGCGGCCGGCGCCGCCGCGGCGGATCGTGGCGGGCGTTAAGGCCTGCGACCTCCGCGCGCTGGCCCTGTTGGACCGGGCGCTCGTCAATGACGACTTCGCCGACCCGGCCTACAGCGCGTGGCGGTCGAGTGCGGTCATTATCAGCGCGGACTGCAGCGAGATCAGCGCGACCTGTCATTGTTCGCTCCTGGGCGGCGAGCCGTACGCCGAGGCCGGATTCGACGTCAATGTGTCCCGGGTTGGAGACGAATACGCGCTTGCGGCCGCGACCCCCCAGGGAGAACAATTTATCGACCTGGTCCGAAAGCACGGCCGCACCCGGGCCCTGGACGAAGCGGGCCGTTCCCGGACGAGCGTCCAGCGGGCCGACATCCGGCGGCGGTTGGACGCCCAGAACCGGGATTTTGCCCCCCTGACCGACTATGCCGAACTCCGAGTCAGTTCCCCGGCCATCTGGAAAGGGGAGTCGCGGGAATGCGTCGGCTGCGGGGCTTGCACGAACATCTGTCCGACCTGCTACTGCCTGATTCTGAACGATGAAACGGAGAGCGGACCCTTCGTCAAGGTCCGCAGCCACGACTCGTGTCAGCTCCACGGGTACGCGCGAGAAGCCAGCGGAGCGTCGCCCCGGCCCTACATGTTTGACCGGTTCCGGAACCGCTACCTCTGCAAATTTATCTACCTCAACCGTCAATTCGGCCGCCTCGGCTGCACGGGCTGCGGGCGCTGCACGGAGGCCTGTCCGGGCGGGATCGACCTCCGGCGTGTCCTCGCCCGCGCCGTGCAGGAGACGCCGGCTGCGGGCGCCTGCTCCTCGCCGGACACAGGGGGGAGCTGACCATGAAGCCCAACCCCTACGAGGTCATCCCGGCGACGGTCGAGGCCGTCAGCCAAGAATCGCCCCTCATTCGGACGCTCCGCCTGCGGCCGGAACGTCCTCTCTCGTTCCGGACCGGCCAGTTCATCGAGCTCAGTCTCCCGGGAATCGGCGAGGCGCCCTTCACGCCGTCCTCCTCCCACTTCGTTTCAGACTGGATGGATGTGACCATCATGAAGGCCGGCTTCGTCACGGAATACGTCCACCGGGTCCGGCCGGGCGACCGCGTCGGCCTGCGCGGTCCGTTCGGCTCCTGGTATCCCCTGGAGCGGTTCGAAGGCCAAGACCTTCTCCTCATCGGCGGCGGAGCCGGGCTGGCCCCCCTGAGGTCGCTCTTCCTGACGCTCCTCGAGGAGGCCGACAAATACAAGGGCATCACCTTCTTCGCCGGCTCCAAGACGCCGCAAGACTTTATCTACAAGGACGCGTTTCCGGTTTGGCAGGCCCATCCCAAAGTCAAGCTCATCCGGGCCGTCGATTCGGTCCCGGCCGGCGAAACGTGGGCCGAGGAGATCTGCCTGGTGACCAAACTCCTGGACAGGCTCCAGGAGGCGCCCGGAGACAAACCGGTCGTCATCTGCGGGCCGCCGCTCATGATGAAGTTCGGGACGCGCGACCTCCTCCGGACAGGGTTCAAGGAGGAGAACATCTACCTCTCCCTGGAAAAGAAGATGTATTGCGGGTTCGGCCAGTGCCGCCACTGCGTCATCGGCGGATATTTCGTCTGCAAGGACGGGCCCGTCTTCACCTACGCCAAGGTCAAGAACGAGGAGGGGATATGGGACTGAAGAAACTCCTCATCGACATCCCGGCCCTGCTCGCCTCCGGCGTTTCGGCGGAG
>Ga0299915_10002978_pt1 | contig 12277 bp, 9 predicted proteins | sample RVTome_13_FD_200263 | JGI IMG/M metagenome (GOLD analysis project Ga0299915, IMG submission 200263) | Soil microbial communities from uranium-contaminated site in the Upper Colorado River Basin, Wyoming, United States - RVT92D227 (version 2) ...
TAATCTATGGTTTTGGGTTGCGACAACGTTCTCTTGACTTGGTTTTGTGTGATCATGCCGCGATTGTGCATGAAATCCACGCCGTTGTCCAGCTATATTTACGGGTAAAGGGCAGTCCTAGCTGGCCTTCCCCAACCGTGTCGGTGGCGGCGAACAAATGGTCCACTTTGGCGGCCCAATGGCCCACCATAGAGCCAAGCATTTCCGGCCTGCCAGCGGGGTTAAGGCCGCACGTAAGTGCGCCGAAGGCTTGGCCTTGACGCCGCTGGACAAGGCCGGAACATAATCGTCCAGGGTGGGCAAAGTGGTCCGCCATAATGGCCCCTTTCAAACCGCCACTAACACCCAACCGTGAGGCACGCGAAGCTGAGGCGTCAGAAAATATCGGCAAGATTGTGATGAAAGTCAAGCGCAAACCGCTCACACCCACTTATTGTCCGCCGATCAAGTAGTATCCGCGAATGACGCGGTCGCCGTGGGTGTCATTGCCAAAACTCGATTAGCTTAAAACAAGCACGCATTGCTAAGGGCAACAATTCAAAATGATTGGGAATTCCGCGAATCCACGCTATTGTAAGGATCGCATCGCCTTGGAGTTGGAAGTAAGATTCAGCATTCGCCACGCCTGTTCTCGGCGGGCTGTGTCATGAATATCGACTCGCGAAGGTTGCTGCATGAGAGTCGAGGAACTGGTGATACAGTTTCTGCAACATTTTTGCGGAGCAAAACCTTCAGGATTCGTGCTTTGGTGCATTCGGCACCAGGATCCAGAGGAGGAGGTAGATTACGAACTGAGGTCCTGGAAGTATGCAGGAGAGCAACGCGAGCAGCCGCACAACAGTTGGCGACATGTTGTACCGCTCGGCGATCCCTCCGCAAACCCCCGCGATGATCCGATGCTTCCTGGAGCGATACATGGCCTGTGCCCTTTCGCGGGCGTCTTGGGTGCCTTTCTAGTTCTTATAAGGGTTATTCGTAATCGCTACCCCACAGGAATAACGTGATGTTCTGTCGCCTTTGGCGCGTATAGCCGCTACTCCCGGGACGTTCATTCGATTACAGAGGGGATCGTAGCCAAAACCACCCTTGCGGGAAAGGCAATCCTGCGCACCTCTCCCTAGCGGGAGTTTACTGCGGATGAGGCATCGAGCGCCAAGCCCCTTCCTTTAAGTTGCTTCAGCTCAACGTCTTCTGCGAAGAGAAGCCTCCAATTCGGCGTATTACCCTATATTATATCACATTCTCGGGCGATCTCGGGGATGGTTTGGGTCCAAATAGGCCGATAATCATGCGATATTTTACTTGACATTTAGCCCTGAGGCGATTATGTATTACCCTATATGGCATCGATTATCGCCAAGAAAAAAGCCAACAAGCTTTACTACTACCTGGTTGAAAGCGGCCGTGTCGACGGTAAACCCCGCATCATCCATCAGACATACCTGGGCAGCGCCGACAAGGTGGCCGCCATGGTCAAGGATCGCTCGGCTCCGCTGCCGCTGTCGGCATCTCACCGTGACTGTGGCCTGCCGGGGGCCCTCTGGCTCGCTGCGACCGAGACCGGCGTCTTCGATCTGCTTCGCTCCCATTGGCCCATGCCCCGATCCGGTCCCTCGACGGCGCACTACATTCTGCTGGCCGCCATCCATCGGATCTGTGACCCGGGAGCGAAGACCGAAGTGGCCGACTGGTACGAGGGCACCATCCTTCAATCGCTGTGGCGCTTTGCTGCGGATCGCTTCACCTCTCAGGCCTTCTGGGATTGTTTTGATCAGATCCAGCTTGGCCCTCTCAAGGCAGAGGGGGCGAGTCGGGAGGACGATCTGGACCGGGCGCAGCTGCGGCTGCTGGCCTTGTGGAAGGAAAGGCAGGCGGTCAGCCACCACCTGCTGTCCTATGATGCGACGAACTTCTACACTTTTATAGCATCCACGAACGGTCGCAACACGATCGCCCAGCGCAGCAACAACAAGCAGGGCCGGCACAACCTGCGTCAGATCGGTTTGTCGTATGTGCTCGACGGCATTTACGGATTGTCGCTTTGCCATCACGTCTATCCGGGGAACCTGAGCGACACGGAGGAATTCTCCGTATCTCTGCCGCGGCTGCTGAAATTTCTTGATGACAGCCAGATTGTGCGCGACAGCGTTACGCTGGTCTTCGACAAAGGTTCGGCGGCTCTCTATAACACCCTGGCTCTGGATCAATCGGGAATAGGCTGGGTATCGGCGCTGCCCTGGAATCAGGCGCCGCCCGAGTTCCGGGAGATGCCGTTGCAGCAGCTCGAGGCGCTCAGCAGCGATCAACCGGGTGTGCAAGCCGCCCAGGCAAAGCTTCTGGTGCACGGCAAAGAACGGCTGTGCGTGCTGAAGTACTCGGCTCCATTCCTGAGCGAGCAGATACACAGTCTGAGCACCAGCCTGGCCAAGACCACCCAATCCCTGCGCAGACTATCGATCCAACTGCTTCAGCCCGACTGTGGCTTGAAGGAATTTCACGTGCGCAAGAAGATCACTCAATGGTTGTCATCGGCTCAGTTCCTGGACGAACTGGTCCGCTATGAACTCAAGCGCGATGGCGGACGATGGCGGCTCCAGTTCGATGTCGACACGTCGGCCTTCAACCGGCTGATGACAAAACGTCTCGGCCGAACCGTTCTGATGACCAATCGCATGGAATGGCCTACAGAACAGGTCGTCGCTGCCTACGGAGGACAACAGCAAGTCGAAAAGGTCTTTCGTGGGCTCAAAGATGGCGACTGGCTCGGCTGGGGGCCGATCTATCACTGGACCGACAGCAAGATAAGGATTCATGCCTTCTACTGCATGCTGGGCATTTCACTGCTGAACTATTTGCATGCGCAGGCCAAGAGAGTCTGTCCACAAATTACGGTTGAGCAGATGAAGACCGAGCTTGAGGAAATCTACCAATATATCCTGCTCTATCCTCCCCAAGGTGAGAAAGGACCCTATCGGACGATGGCAGTTCAGAGCCGGCAGACGCTTACGCAGTCAATGCTTTCCGAAGCTCTCGGCCTCGATAGATTGGCCTCCGTCAAGGTAGGTAAGACGAACCGGCATCCGTAAATCGCTGTCAGCGCAATGTTTAGTTGGCCTTTTCGCCTCATCCGCAGTAAACTCCCGCTAGATGTCCAACCCGGCCACTACACCGTTGACCTTCTCCCGGTAATCCTCGGCGTCAGTGTAAGCCCTCATGTGCGCCGTCCTGGTGTGCCCGAGCCACTCCTGCGCGGTTACGATTCTGCCGCTCCTTGAGGGATGGAGGGGCGCAGCTGGAGGTTTTGATCGCGGCAGAAAAGAGTATGAAGATTAGCTCTTTGGTTTCTGCCTGACGACATGGAAAACGAGAGGCGGGAGCGGGGCTCATTCCCCAGTGCGGAGTCTCAGTTTCAGCTTGCTCTTGTTTTCCTCCATGAAGGTTCGCAGTTCATCGGCACTGGCAAGCGGATTTCGCAGGCGGATCAATTCGAGGCATGCCAGGTGGAACAACAACGCCATGTTAAGCCGAACGCAGCACATCTTTCCAGAATTGGAATTCCAAGTTTAGCAGGCGTTCGATGTAGTTGTTGTCCCGCTTCACGGGCACGAGTATATCGGGAAGCCCTGGGAGGTAGCACCAAAAGTCGAGCGATCGGAGGCCGGTGACTGCCAAGATGTGCTGTAACTGACCATAATAATAATCGGGTGCGCAGCCGTTTTGCGAGGTGTTCCGATAGACGGATTCGCCACACTTAATCTCGACCACGACATCGCCGCTGTTTGTGAGGCCGTCAACACTAGCACGTAACCACTCGTGTTCGCTGCTCTGGAGACAGGCGGGTTGCACATCTCTTCCTGTTCTCGAAATGTAACGTCTGCGGGCTTCGGGTTCGAGGAGCGTGCCTCGTGCCATGGCAGCGTTTTGAACAGACTCTCTTGCGGCTCGCCCACGTTTTTCATGCAGCAATTGAGCGGCGGTTTTCCAGGGATTTTCTCCCATCACTACAGGAGCATCGGATGCTCCAATTCCTTTGTGTCGCCATTCTAACCACTCGCGAGTTCCTTGTTCGAGTTCGACAATGATGTAGTGCGACGCTTGTGGTGTCGGAGTGACAACAAGGTCAGCAACCGATGCAGCCAGCAGTGGCGGTTGTGTGGCTGGCGTGTTGGGAGCAGTCGTAACTTTTTGAAGGAGTCTTTTAAGCTCCTCTTCCTCTTCTTTCGTCACCACACCATCCTCCAGAATTCGCCCCATCGTCTGCGCAATCTCAGACGCGGGTCAATCTTATGTTAACTTCGGCCCGTCTGCCAGAGCCCAGATGGGGTCATACTCCCAAACGATGTTGCAGGATATGGAACACTTCCGCCCTTTCCCAAAGAACACTGCCAACCTCCAGGCCGACGAGCCCGATCGACACCGCCAGCAGGACGTTCAGCGTTCCAGTGATGCCGCAGCAAAGGACGTAGAATATCGCGGCAGCCATCACAGCATAGATGGCCGTGTGGACAGCCTTGATGGTCGTGAGCATAGGAAAGTGGATGCTATCATCGGCGTGGCGATCGAGGCCAGCCAGGATCGGTTCATAGGATGAGCTTGGTCACCGGTGGAGATTGGGCCACCCGACTCCTGATCGACCCAGATAACTGATCTGGCCCCTTGCCTTCCTAATTCTGCGATCCTGGACTTACTCTAGCCCGAGTTTACCGAGTTAGCGGCGTCGAATCGGGTTATCTTTCACCGCCGCAAGTGGTTAGAGCTACTGCCCCGTATGACCTACGGGCTCCAAGTAGCGCTTCAGATTGAGAGCTTCGAAGAGGCGCTCCTGCTGTTGGGTGAGTGTGTTCAGTCCAACCACAGGTTGCGTGCGGCTTTGCATTCCACGGTAAACCAGTGCAACTTCCTTGATCTGCGACAGCGTCGCGAGGATCTTCACGATGCTCATTTCGATGCCTTTGTGCACAAGCGTGCGGCGCAGCAGCGAGCTGAGCATGAGCGCGAGAACGCAGTAGAAAGCATGGACACGGATCTTCTGGTTGGTCCAATGATGAAGCGGATGCCAACTGACAAAATGGGGATTCTTCATGCGCTTGAAAGCTTCTTCGATGTGATGCTGGCCCCGATAGGCGCGAACGATGCCTTCATCGCTCCAGGATTCATGGTCGGTAAAGAGGACGTTTTTACCCAACAGGGTGCGCTGGAGGCGGTCCCAGGCGACCCGGTCCATCCGATAGTGCAAGCGAAGGATCGCCTTTTTTCCGGAGAGCTCCACCCGAATCAGCTCTTTCATGTGGCGTCCGGAGAGAATGGCGGCAACCTGTTTCTCGGCCGACTCCATGGAGATAGACTTGCCAGTCTTTGGGGGATGGGCGAGGTGAATCTGGAGTTCGCGGAGCTTGCGCGTGCGTTTGCGGACTTCCCGCAGGATCGTGGCTGCCTGGGTGAGGAACAGCTCCGGGTTGTAGGTCACCAGGATGGTTCGCTCCGCTCCCAGGACGTGCTTGCGTATGCGCCAAGCCAGCACTCCCTCGAAATCTTCGCCCTGCAGGGGGTGGAAGCGGGATTGGGGAATCTTGAGCAGATCGGGGTGCTGTACCGGCGATAACGATCCGACGAAATGGTAGTCACTGTCGTCGAGTCGGGTCTGATTCTCGTGACTGTTGTTGCCCTTGTCGTAGACGAGGGTGATGCGATCGACATTCTGGGAGAAGAGGCGGTAGCGGGATACCAGGGTCTCCGTGACGGAAGCAAACTCGGTCGAGTCGTGGGTGTTCCCAGGATAGACATGATGGAACAGCGGGACGTGAAAGTCCTTTGTTACCAGCAAAGCCAGACCGACGATGCGCAGGTCGGTCCGCTTTTCCTTGCTCTTGCTCCGCTGGGCAAGCGTGGGAGCCTCATTGAAGGTGTCAATGAAAGTGTAGAAGTTGGTGGTGTCGTACAGCAGGCACGACAGATCGACCTGGAAGCGGTCGATCAAGGTGCGCGTGAGATCCTGTTCGATGGCGCTGATCTTGTCGGCATCGAGGTAGCTCATGTGATCGCAGAAGCGCTGGCTGGAAAGCTGGCCCGCAGATACGGGGAGGAGACGGCGAAGAACGGTACCCTGGTACCAGTCCTCCATTGCCGCCTTGCTCTTGGGAGCGATGCAGCGGTTGATGGCGGCCAGTGCGATGTAGATACGCCCGCATGCGTATACTTGCCAAAGGGGTTTGGACACGGAGTCCGAGCGCTGCGCGCAACCCCAGGTGCATCTGGTGAGATTATCCCGGTGCTGTTCCACGGCAGCTACGAGACTCTTCCTTTGGAATAGCAGAAACCGTAACCATTAGTTCCCGGACGCATTAACCGAACCATTCAAGAGTATGATCAGCCTAAACCAGAACGTTTGTACGAACTGCCTGGAATGCAAACATGTTTGCCCGAATTACGTTTTCGGCATGATTTCGAAGCCGAATGCCGCGCAGGAGCTATACATCCGCTACCCTGAACAGTGTTGTGCTTGCGGCCACTGCATCGCCGTTTGTCCAGCGGATGCGCTCTCGCACCCCGAACTGCCACGCGATGAATTCGTCCCGCTGGCGCCGCCGAGTATTGCGCCGGAAATGATGCAAGCATTGCTGTTCTCCAGGAGGTCGATCCGGCATTACAAGCCGGATCCGGTACCGGAGGAACTCGTTGAAACGCTCCTCACGGCCGCCGCCCACGCCGGCACCTCATCGAACGGTCAGACCGAGGCTTTTGTTGTGATCAAGGACCGTGCTCTTTTGAAAACTCTCGAACTTCTAGCCGTAGATGTGCTTTGGCAATCGGGATTCAAGCACCTCGGCGGCAACGGAATCGTGACTCGCTTGCTGGAAAAAGAGTACGGTTCAGAACTGGTCCGACAATACCGGCCTTATCACGGTATTTTCAGACACCGCAGGGAGAATGGCGAGATTGAGGGTGTAGTTTTCCGCAACGCACCGCTCATCATTATTGCGCACGGCTTGAAGGCGAACGTCCTCGCGGGGGTGAATTGCGCGCTTGCACTGCGCAACATCGAGTTGCTGGCCCTGACCATGGGCCTCGGCACTTGCTGGGTCGGATTCCTCGTGGGAGCAGCGGCGCGTTCGAAGAAGGTTCGGGATTGCATCGGCCTGGAAGCGAATCGACGGATTTTGGGCGCCCTGATGGTCGGGTATCCCGACGAGCAATTCCACTGCAAACTGCCGAGGAAGTCCCGTCCAGTACGCTGGATCTGAGCGGGCAGTTCCGGCCCGAGTTCCCGTCATTCTGGAGAGGGCACGTAGTCGGGAGAATCGAGCGGAGCTCATTCAGACGATCAGGGGTCCATCAAGGAAAGCTTTACGAGGAGCCGATGCAATCCGCCGCCCGCCAGCTGACCGAAGAAGAAGGCTCCGACCAGCACCGGAAAGGTGATGAAATACGATCCCAAACCGGCGAAGACGCGGAGGGCGACGACGGCGGGCACGGGCAGATGAACAGCCAGGAGCCACTGGCGAGAAAACCTGCGTACCCGAGCCCGCCAGCAGCCGAATGGGATGTTCAGGAGAAAGACAATTGTTGCCACAGTCCAGAGTTTCATCGGATCGATGTTTCCGGCGGCTTCCCCGGTTCGCCTCGTCATCTCGTCGCGGCGGCGTACGGCTGGGATTCGCTGAACAAGCCGCTTCCCCGCTGAACATCGACAGGCCCCGGTCCAAGTCACTGAACTCTTCAACCGGATGAAAAGGCCGTGTGGTTCGCCGTTGTCGGAGTAGTCGGGAGAATGGAGTTGCACGTGCTGGCGGACCTGGACGAAAAACCGGTCCTGTCCTCGGGTTGACTGTACGGGAGGGCTTTCTTTCGCTCGCTGCCGGTTTCGCGCCCGGGTTGTCGCCGGCATGCATGCCGGGAAGCTTTATCGAAAGCCAGCGCCAGGGGATATGATCCCTTCACCGTCCTTTACTCCTCCAGCAGACCGGCCTGCTCGGCGAGCGGACAGGGAAAACGAGCTGCAATTCTATGGATCGGAGCCCGGTTGTGAGGGCAGGCCCTGCTTCTGGCTTTAGGTCACGGTGAATGATGCCTTTTTCGTGCGCTGCCTCCAGCCCCTCCGCTATCCGCTTGCAAACCTCCAACGCCTCGTCAACCGGCAGCGGTCCTTTGGCAATCCGCTGCGCCAGCGTTTCACCTTCCACTAGCTCCAGCACCAGGAAGCGCTTTCCAGCCGGTTGTTCCAGGCCATGGATTGCGGCGATGTTGGGGTGATTCAGCGACGCCAGCAGCTTGGGCGCAGCAGCGGGGCGCTGGTGAGCAGCGGCACGCCCCCTCAGGCGCAGGGCAGCGGCCCCGACATCCCAACACGCCCCGGCTCCTACACCTGTCTGCTCTTGACGGCCTCGCTCAACTCGGCGACGCGCAGTTCCAGGTGCTTGATTTCGCGCTTGATGTTGTGCCGATGGACCATGTCCCAGGCGAAAGCTTTCATCAGGCCAATCCCTTGCGTGCCCAGGATGAACATGGTCGCATACATGATTTGCTCCTTGGTGCGGTCGGCCTGAAAGAACTGAAAGGCGCTGAACGCCGCCAGCGCAAAAAAGAGGGTTACGGCCCCCCAGACCAGAATGGCCGTAGACGCCAGTCTTCTGCTGTAGAAGTCGCTCACCATCGAGCGCAGCGTGTCTTCCCCGGCGTCGTCGTATCTGTCTTCGATGATTCTTCGCATCGGGCCGTCATTCATTTGGGCCTTCCTTTCGTGTGTGCGGGCGGCGAGGCCCGCGAGGGTTCCACCAGTGATTCCCACGCGGCCCGAGATTCGGCGCGCGCCGCATGCAAACATCGCCACCAGCGGCGACGAAGAACTCGCCACCTTTCACAATGAGCGCCAAGCCCACCAGCAGCCAGATGCCGTCCAGGATCACGACTTACTTTCTGGACGATGCAGGCAACGCAGGAAATAAAAACCGGCGACTGGCTTGTGCCGTTGCTCAAGCCGCCCTCAGCCACTTCGACTCAAACGGCGCCAGCGAGCAGGCCGCAAAGCCAGGCAGCCGGGCTTGGAGGCGAACCGGCTGTCGGTTGATGTTATACAGGCGCAGCACAAAGCCCGTCTTATTGCGGGTTACCCGTCCCGGCGGCCGGCCGAGCGGCGCCAGCGTCGAGGTGATTCCAGTTCAGGATCGCGTTGAAGGCGAGGTTGAAGCTGCCGTGCGCCTGGTAGCGCCAGAACGGGCGGTTGGCAAACATCACGACGTGGCCCTTGCCGAGCGGCGCATCGATCACCAGTGCGCGTCCGACGAGCGCCTGCTGGCCGACGAGGCCGCCGCTGAGCAGCATGTCGTTCGGATCGTTCGGGAAGCGCAGAATAACGCGCGGCTGGGACGCTTGATTGCCGCCGCCCGCACCGCCCCGACCTCCCCCGCCGCGGCCGCCCCCCGGTGCGCCGGGTGCACCTGCACGAGCCCCTGCCGGCGTCGGCGGAGGCCCGTCGAGCGTCGTCAATGTCGGCTGGATCGCATTGGGGGTCAGATTCATGCCTACGCCGGGAATCTGGCTGCCGCCGCGACCGCCGCCTCCGAAGAATCCGCCTCCACCCACGTTAAGCACGGGGCCGGAGCTGAAGTAAACCGCGAGGTTGTCGCTATCGTAGCCGTATGCAATCGGACTGCTCCTGTCCACGAACTGCGATTTCATCACGACACCGCGCGCGAAGAGGCCCGTCGGCTCTTCGATGGTGACTCCGCTGACCAGGTGGTAGTCTGGAAAGATGGTTGCAGTCGAGCCCTCGGTAATGAGAAGGCCGCCCTCCTGCACGAACTTCATCAGATTGACGAGCCCCTCGAAGCCCATGCCGCCGCGGATGTCATCGGCCGAATCCTGGACGCCCAGGTTGGGCGTCAGGTCCGTCTTCTTGTAGGGAATCGGTTCGGCGCCCTGTACGCCATTCACCTGCGATTCGGCCGTTCCACCGACGTGCGGAAAGATGATCACGTCGTACTTCTGCCGCAGGTTCGGCTCGCGCAGCTTCGTGTCGCCGATGTAGGTGTAGGGGATCTTCATTTTATCAAATGTCATCCGCACCCAACCCTCGTTCTGGGTGTTCGACCAGGAGTGCACGTAGCCGATCCTCGGCGTTACCATCTCGTGCATCTTAACGGCCGGCGCCGATTCGGTCGCGAAGGCCGCCAGACCATACTCCTTGATCGACGGTTCCAGCGACGCCCGGTCGGCATTCGGGATGATAATCGCGCCGGCGTTGAACTTGCGGCCGTCCGCCTCGAACCCCTCTTCGGCCGCATGCATTTTGACGTCCTTGTTGGCGAAGCGGAACGGTGCGAGGCTGGTGTCCCCGTTGTGATCGACGATGATCACGCCGCCGGAACCGACGATCGTGCCCGGTAGCTTCACGTCTGCCGTCAGCAGTGTCATCGGCGGGTCCAGCACCGTCTTGTCCTCGATCTTAGCCACCTTCACGTTGCGCAGCAGCGGGAGCGACCAGCCGGTATCGTCATACGGGCTGGGATTAGCCGGCGAGAAGAACTGGGTGTCGAGGAAGTTGACGGCGCAACGGCTGTAGGGCTGATCCATGCGGACGATATAGTCGCCCGCAGCCACCTGCATGTTGCCGGCGGTGAACCCACTGTTGGCCGTGTGCACCTCGACGCCTTCCTGCCGGAGCAGGTTTACCAGGCTGGCGGCTTCACCGCGGCGGCGCTGGCCGGCCGGAATTACCCACGCATACAGCGGGCCGTCCTTGCCCAGGGCGACCGCCCGTTTGTTCTTCAGATAATAGTTTTCGAGGAGCATCTCGCGGTTCTTTGCCGTAAACTGCAGCGCAAGGAGCAGCCCCGACTGCTGGATGTTCACGTTGTTGCGCGGCCCCCAGTTGATGCGCGGCAGCGGTGGATTCGGCCGGTACCATTCCTTGCTGCTCGAGGTGACAACCTCGCGGTTCGCCGGGCCGTAACTCTCGGTTTCGTAAAAGCGGCCGATCGAGTTGTGCAGGTTGGCAATCCAGAACAGATAGTTGGGCACCCAGCCGTCGTAGAATGAACCGGTCCAGACGCCCGGCACGCCGCGCTTGGTCAATTCGGCGACCTCATATTCCGAGATCTGCCACCATTCGTTGGTCAGCACAGGATCGATCGCCGTGTTGTAAGGCCCGGCGCCGGTGGAGGCGTACAGGTAGTCTGCAGATTCGTGCAGGTCGTGCATCACCGTGGGGTGCCACTCGAGGTAGGTGCGGAGCACGTTCTGAGTGAGTTTCAAACCAAGGCCCAGGCCGTCGCGGTTGTTGTCGTGCGCGACGTACTGCCCCCACCAGATGAGCGGCATGCGCTTGCCGGTCTTTTTCTGATAGTACAGGTTGTCCACGACCTTTTCGCGGCCGTCCACTTCTACCACCGGCGTGAGGAAGACGATCGTGTTGCTGCGGATGTTCTGGATAAACGGCGTCTCTTCGACGATCAGCCGATAGGCGAGCTCCATCTGCATCTCGGCGCTTCCCGTCTCACCGGAGTGCAGGTTGCCGCTCGCCCAGTAGATGGGCTTTCCAGTTGCGATGAGCTGTTTCGCCTGATCGTCGGTCAGTTTCCGCGGATCGGTAAGGTCGGCCAGGATCTTTTTGTAGCTGTCAAGCGTCTTGATGGTGGCCTCATCGGCAATGGCCATGACGATCATGTCGCGGCCTTCCTCGCTCTTCCCGATTGTGAAGAGCTTCGAGCGCCCGGGCGCCGCCTTGGCGAGGGCCTCGAAGTAGGCTTTGATGTCTTTGTAGTAGGTAAGCTCATCCGGCGTGCCCACGATCCGGCCGAGGACCTTGAGCGGGGTCGGCACGGTAGCCGACGCGGGCAAGTGATCCACGAGTTCCGTCAGGATTCGTGGGTCCCGCGTGTACTCCTTGATTTTCGCGGTGTACTCCTCGTCCACCTTCTGAACGGCCTCGGGCTTTACCGCGGTCTTCTGGTCCCGGGCGACCGAGCTTCCGCCCGAAGACAGCACGAACAGGATTGCGAAAACAGCGCCGCGGACGGCAACCGTCCGCATCCGACCAATTGTCATGATGTCCTCCTCCGCGCGGCCGGGCGCGCAGGCCGCGCCCGGGCCCTCGCTTAGATATTGTTGCGCGCATCTTAAAGGGTTCATATCCGGCGCCACAAGGGGAAACTGCGGTCGGGTAGGACGATGGCGCGGACCGGGCTTCGAATGATGCCGACGTTTCCATCGTCCCCCCTAAAATCCCGTACGGTGGGTTTTCCCCAGTACGGTTTCAAGGCCAGCATCTCAGACAGGACCT